>AMWB02105344.1_pt2 | contig 10861 bp, 15 predicted proteins | sample 200311 | NCBI WGS metagenome assembly AMWB02 (sample SAMN02737377, study PRJNA173069) | bioreactor metagenome | biome: anode biofilm in microbial fuel cells | place: USA: California | collected 2010-12-16 | reverse complement strand
GTCGAGGGTTCAAGTCCCCCCATCACCACCAGTATTCAAGCGGCCCGCAGCGATGCGGGCCGTTTTCTTTTGGCGGTGGCTGCTACCGGATTGTAACCAGCCATAACCCCATCCATCCGCCCGGCCGCACTGCTCAAATGGTCGGGTGCCAAGTGCGCATAGCGCTCGACCATTGCCCCGGTACGCCATCCCCCTAGATGCTGCAATTCGTGGGTAGGCGTTCCGGCCTGGCGCTGCCACGTCGCCCAGGTGTGCCGCAGATCATGCCAGCGGAAACGGGTTCTCAACGAAGAACAGCAACGACAATCCGACCGGCTGCCGGCCCCGAGCGATCTCCTCGACGATGTCCGGTGCCAGCCGCGCGAGCTTGAGCATCTTCTGCATCCGCGCCAATCTCGACGCCGTTCGGCAGGCCGAGCAGGTCTTCCAGCGGGGTGTCGAGCGCGAGGGTAAGCAACTGAGGTTTCATTACCGGACAGTTTACCTGCCGTCATCCATCGACGGTCAGGGACGTCCAGTGATGCGCCGATGCGTCTGGCAGCATGGCCCACCCCTATCGCACGCCGCCATTGGCAATCCAGCATCACGACGGTCACGACCATCACGCCGCCGGTGATGATTGTGATGATGGTGAAGGTCGTCCTCTATTGTTATGGTCGGCGGGAAAGGGGGTGCCCAGGCAAGAGGGGTCCTTCCTGGCAAAAATCCGATGCGGGGGGCGCGAGCGCGGCGCTTCGATAGCGTCAGGGTGCAAACCGAGGTTTGCAGGGTTTGCGGTTTGCACCTGGCTGATTGGAGAATTCGGCCTCCGTGGGAAACATAGACCAGGCGCGGGATTCCCGCCGATGCGATATCGAAATGGCGCAAATCGGCCGACGTGCAGAATGGTCGAACGCAAAGGGGTGAGAACTGAATTCACACCCTTGCGGTGCGCAGCGCTACTCGACCTTCGGAGTGGTGATGTCGATCTTGTAAATCCGTTCGCCGCCCAGGCCCTTCTCCGAGATCACGCGAAAGCCGAGTTTCTTCTTCACGATGGCAGAGATCGCGCCGCGTATGGTGTGGGGCAGCCAGCCGGTTGCCTGCAGCAGCGTGACGATGGAGGCACCGCCAGGCTCCTGAAGCAATTCGATGAGTGTCAGGATTTTGGTACCGGGACGGATGGCGCGTACTTTGCCCTCCAGTTCTTGGAGGGCATCGGGGGCGTCGCGTTGTGCGACACCGTCGTTGGTATTCATTTTCCGGACACCCTTGTTGATGGGGCGATGTTTGCCGACGGCAGCGTAGCCGGCATCGGTAAGTACGTGGTGGCCGTCGGATTCAACAATGAAGCCCTTGGCAAACAAGCTCTTGATGACCTGAACCCGTGCGCCTCCGTTCAAATTGTCTGGCAAGGGCTCAATGGCACCATCTGCTCGACGCGCAGCCGCCACGAGAACCGACATCTGAGTGGCGGTTGGTTTGCCGTCAGTATTCATCTGTTTCCCCTTCGAGAGAGGCGGCGATCCATTCGGCGGCGCCGACCAGTTCCATTTCTTCCCATCGTGCGCGGTAGTAGGCCAGCCCACCCGGCTGATCGTCAGACCCGATGACCTGGATGTATCCTTGAGCGCCCCACGGCCTCGGGTCGGTCACCACCAGGAAGCAGGCGCCGAACATCGGGTTGCGGCAGGTTTCCGGGTTGAGCTGAACCAGATGCCCGATTTTGAGTTCCCTCGGACTCATGGCCGCGTCGCCTCGTCGAAGATCGCCAGCAGTTCACCCAGGCCAGCTTCTACCCGCCCGAGGTCGCCGACATGGCCCCAATGGATCGCATCGGGGTCATGGCCGAAGTGGTCATCGGCGAGTTGCTGCAGCCGTTCCAGCTTGGTGCGGATGGTGGCGATGCGGGTGACGTAGGCGTCGACGGCGGTTGGCTTCGTGTTCATTCTTGGCTCCGTGGTTTGATTGATGACGAAGACATGAACGCGCTGTTCGATCAAGAAGCCAAGCAGAATCTGATCTGCCCGTTTGCATGCGTCGGGCCTGAGTATTACAATCAACTCTGTCGTAATACGAAGGAGGCGTCATGGCAACGACTCTCACCAGCAAGGGGCAGGTCACCATTCCGAAGCAGATCCGCGATGCGCTTAACCTGGCGCCCGGGTCCTCGGTGGACTTCGCCGTCAATAAGGAGGGCGACGTGGTCATCCACAAGGTCGGCGCCCGCCCCAGCCGCAAGCCAGACCGCTTCGAGGCTGCGCGCGGCAAGGCCGATGTAAAGTGGCGTACCGACGATCTGATGGCCCTGCTGCGCGGTGACTAACTGATGCTGCTGGTCGATACCAATGTGCTGGTCGACGTTCTGGAAGACGATCCGGAATGGGCGGACTGGTCCATCGGCCAGCTGCGGGCGCAGTCCAAGATTCATCGCCTGGCCATCAACCCGGTCATCTACTCGGAGCTGTCGCTGACGTTCTCGACCGTCGAGGCCCTGGATCGCACCGTCGATGATCTGGGCCTGGCGATGGTCGAGATTCCTCGCCCTGCGCTGTTCCTGGCCGGCAAGGCCTTCGTGCGCTATCGCCGGCAGGGTGGGAAGAAGAACAACGTGCTGGCCGATTTCTTCATCGGCGCACATGCCGCTGTGACAGGCTACACCCTACTGACCCGTGACACGCAGCGATACTCCACGTATTTCTCCGGCGTCAGTCTGGTGAGTCCGGTACCCGGGGCGGGCAAACAATGAAATCAACAGGGGGAACACGTTGTCAGCCATTCACGATCTGATCGGCCAAATCGGCGACCCGCGTTTGCGCGAACGGTTGGCGGCCGAATGGAAAGCCGCCTCGACGGGCAAGAAGTTCGGACTGGTGTTCGAAGACCATTTGCCTGAGTTGCTGCCGCTGCCCAAGGCCAAGCCACGCCGGGGCGATCTGGTCTGCCGCCGGCAGGGGGCGCTGAAGGAGGTCTGGCAGGTCAAATCGGTGAAGGACGGCGTGGTGGTCTGCGTCAAGCCGCAGGACGAGACGCATCCCTCGGAGCCGACGCGCGCCACGGCAGAAACCGTGAACTTTGCTGTGGACGAGGTGTTGGTCGTGCGCGAATTCGGTGAGCCGATCTTTCCCTCGCTGGTTCCCGTGGATGCCGCGGCCAACGGCCCGGCTGACGCGCCTTGGCACACCCTGATCGAAGCCGACAACTACCACGCGCTGCAACTGCTGGACTACCTCTATGCCGGCAAGGTGGATTGCATTTACATCGACCCGCCCTACAACACCGGTGCGCGAGACTGGAAATACAACAACGACTACGTGGACGGCAATGACAGCTGGCGGCACAGCAAGTGGCTGGCGTTCATGGAAAAGCGCCTGAAGCTGGCGAAACGATTGCTCAAGCCGGATACCGGGGTGCTGATCGTGACGATTGATGAGCACGAGGTGCATCACCTCGGGATGCTGTTGGAACGAGAGTTTCCTGAGGCTGCACGCCAAGTGGCAACGATCGTTATCAACCAAAAAGGCGTCTCCCAAGGCGTCGGGCAAGATCGAGTGCCAAGGGCGCGGGCCGGCGGCGAAGTGGCGGAAGAAAGGGTAATTACCCTTTAGTAGGGGTAATAGAGAGGGTAATAACAATTGAGCAAGGCGACCAGGAAGAGCAACGCCCCCACTTGGATCGACGCCAAGGCCAAGCTGGCCGACTTTGACCGCACCGGCCTGATCGGGCTGGTGCAAGACCTCTACGCGGCAAGCAAGGACAACCAGGCCTTCCTGCACGCCCGCTTTGGCCTGGGCGATGATCCGCTCAATCCCTACAAAGCGACAATCACGCAGTGGATCAACCCCGCCGACCCTCGCAAGCCGATGTCGGTGGCCAAGGCCAAAAAAGCCATCAGCGATTACAAAAAGGCATTGGGTGAGCCTATGGGTTTGGCTGAACTGACGGTGTTCTACTGCGAGGAGGTGTTTAATTTTCTGGCCGATTGCGGCATGGATGACGAAGGCTTTTACGACGCACTGGTGCGGATATTCGAACAGGCGATCAAGTACGTGCTGGCGCTACCTGAGGCACAGCAAGCATCGTTCCTTGCCCGACTTGACCGGGTACGCCAACTGGGACAAAACGTCGGCTGGGGCGTGGGTGATGACTTCGATCATTTCTGGTCGCAAGCGGGTTTGGTGGGTGAGGCATGAAGAAAGCTGAAAAGCTGGTAATGGGCGATTGGCGCATCACGGCAATGGAAGTCTGGGATGCGAATTACTTCGATATGGAAGTGCCGGCGCACATCACGATTCGCAAGGACCTGACCGGTGATTTCCAGTTTGGCCTGGTGCAGGGAGATATAGATGGCCGGGTTGATGCCACCGATGGTGTGGTGCGTTTGGAGTTTTCCTGGTCGGGCTTTGATGAGAACGATCCCATGAGCGGGCGCGGTTGGATGCAAGTCGACGGCGACCAGGCCGAAGGACGGATATTCATCCACCTTGGCGATGAGTCGGGATTCAAGGCGGAACGCACGGGATGAATGGCCCGGGTTTTGATTCAACATTGGAGCTGGAACGCCTGCGCGCTGAAAATGCCCGACTGATTACCCTGCTCGAAGCCAAGGGCATTGAATGGCGCTTGCCGCCAGAACCTGTGGTAGCAGTGACCGAACCGGAACCATCGAATCTTTCCACCGACGAAAAGGTAGCGCTATTTCGACGGCTGTTTCGTGGTCGCACCGATCTCTACCCCGTCCGTTGGGAAAATTCAGCAACCGGAAAGTCAGGATATTCCCCGGTCTGTGCCAATGATCGGCGTCACGGCATTTGCGAGAAGCCGCGTATCAAGTGTGCGGATTGCAACCATCGCCAAATGAAACCGCTGTCGGACCAGGTGATCTACGAGCACCTTTCAGGAAAACGCACGGTTGGCGTCTATCCCCTGCTGACGGACGATACCTGCCATTTCCTCGCCGCCGATTTTGACGAGGCAGAATGGCGAGAGGATGCCAAGGCATTCTTCCAGTCATGTCACGAGTTGGGCGTTCCTGCTGCCCTTGAGGTATCACGATCCGGCAATGGTGCCCACGCTTGGATATTCTTCACCGGCAGCGTTTCAGCTCGAGATGCACGTCGCCTGGGTACAGCCAGCCATCATCAGCCATACCTGTGCCCGGACCCGGCAACTCAAGCTTGAGTCCTATGACCGGTTGTTTCCCAATCAGGATTCGATGCCCAAAGGTGGTTTCGGCAACTTGATTGCATTGCCACTGCAAAAGGCTCCCCGTGAACGGGGTTGCAGTGTTTTCGTGGACGGTGATCTGCGCCCTTACCACGATCAGTGGGCTTTCCTCGCCGCTGTCCAGCCGATGTCTGCACATGACATTGATCCCACCATTCTGCGGGCTACAGGCAACTCGCATCCACTCGACGTAAACTTCATCGATGAAGAAGACCAAAGGGAACCGTGGAAGCGACCATCGTCTGCCACCAAGAAGCTGGTCGGGCCGATGCCAAAATCCCTCACGGTTACGGTCGCCAACCTGATTTACTTCGAAAAGGCACAACTGCCTCAGTCGCTGGCGAACCGGTTGATTCGTTTGGCAGCCTTCCAGAATCCCGAGTTCTACAAAAAGCAGGCAATGCGCTTCTCGGTATGGGATGAACCGCGCGTGATCGGGTGTGCCGAGAACTACCCCAACCATATCGCCCTGCCGCGTGGCTGCCTCGATGCCGCCCGGGATCTGCTGCGCGACAATGACATCGCATGCGATCTGATCGATGAGCGGTACACCGGCATTGCTTTGGATGTCGGATTCGCCGGTACTCTGAGACCTGATCAGGAGGTAGCTGTGGCGGCAATGCTCAACCATGATGCCGGCGTGCTCTGCGCGCCGACCGCCTTCGGCAAGACAGTGACGGCGGCTGCGATGATTGCCCGGCGGGGTGTCAATACGCTGGTTCTGGTGCATCGCACCGAATTGCTCAAGCAATGGCAGGAACGTCTGCAATCTTTCCTGGGAGCCGGCAAGGGCGTGGTCGGTACCATTGGCGGTGGCAAAGCCAACGATCACCGAACTTGACGGGCTGCCGCCCGAGGCACCGCGCGTTCTACTCGCGACCGGCAAATTGGTCGGCGAGGGGTTTGACCACCCCGCCCTCGACACGCTGGTACTGGCGATGCCGATCTCATGGAAGGGAACCCTGCAGCAATACGCTGGTCGTCTCCACCGTGAGCACGCCACCAAGACTGATGTCCGGATCATCGACTTCGTGGACACTGGTCACCCGGCGCTGCTGCGGATGTGGGACAAACGGCAGCGCGGATATCGGGCCATGGGTTACCGGGTTGTAGAACACCCGCAGCAGGTAGCAGACTTGCTCAATAGCCCCAATAGCGCGTAGTTCGGTAGTAAACTGCGCACCACCAGAACACGGAAAGCCGAATCGTCGTCCCGGTTCGGCTTTTTTCTTCAGCCGAGGAACAGGCGGTAGGCCGGGTTCTTCGATTCGTCCCAGTGGCGATAGCCGAGGTTCTTCAGGAAGGCGCGGAATTCCTTCATCTCGCGCGGCGGCACCTGCATGCCGACCAGCACGCGGCCGGTGTCGGCGCCGTGGTTGCGGTAGTGGAACAGGCTGATGTTCCAGCCGGCGCTCATCTTGTTGAGGAAGTGCATCAGCGCGCCGGGCCGCTCGGGGAATTCGAAGCGGTAGAGCAATTCATTTTCGACCTGCGGCGCGTGGCCGCCGACGAGGTGGCGGATGTGCAGCTTCGCCATTTCGTCGTCGGTCAGGTCGAGCGTGGCGTAGCCGTGGCGGCGCAGCTGCTCGACGAGACGGGTCGTTTCGGCGCGGTCATGCACCTGGATGCCGACGAAGACGTGCGCGGCGCGGGCGTCGTGGAAGCGGTAGTTGAACTCGGTGATGTTGCGCGCGCCGATCATGCCGACGAACTTCTTGTAGCTGCCGGGTTTCTCGGGCAGGGTGACGGCGAGCACCGCTTCGCGCTGCTCGCCGACCTCGGCGCGTTCGGCGACGAAGCGCAGCCGGTCGAAGTTCATGTTGGCGCCCGAGGCGACGGCGACCAGCGTCCTGCCCTTCGCCTTGTTGCGCCTGGCCCATTCCTTGGCGCCGGCGATCGCCAGCGCGCCAGCCGGTTCGAGGATCGAGCGGGTGTCCTCGAACACGTCCTTGATCGCCGCGCAGATGGCGTCGGTGTCGACCAGCACCATCTCGTCGACGTACTGGCGGCAGAGGCGGAAGGTTTCTTGGCCGACCATCTTCACCGCCGCGCCGTCGGCGAACAGGCCGACGGAATCGAGCCGCACGCGCCGGCCGGCCTTGAGCGAACGGTCCATCGCGTCGGCATCGGCGGCCTCGACGCCGATGATCCGCGTCTCGGGCCGCAGGCGCTTGATGTAGGCGGCCACCCCGGAGACCAGCCCGCCGCCGCCGACGCAGCAGAACACCGCGTCGATCGGATCGGGGTGCTGGCGCAGGATCTCCATGCCGATCGTGCCCTGGCCGGCGATTACCTCCGGATCGTCGAAGGGGTGGACGAAGGCGAGCTTCTCCTTCTTCTCCAGTTGCAGCGCGTGGGCGTAGGCGGCGTCGTAGGCCTCGCCGTGCAGCACGACCTCCGCGCCGCGCTTCCTGACCGCGTCGATCTTGATCTGCGGCGTCGTCGTCGGCATGACGATCACCGCGCGCAGCCCTTGCTTCTGCGCGGCGAGCGCGACGCCCTGCGCGTGGTTGCCGGCCGAGGCGCAGATCACGCCGCGCCTCCTTTGCTGCGGCGTCAGGTGCGCGATCTTGTTGTAGGCGCCGCGCAGCTTGAAGCTGAATACCGGCTGCATGTCCTCGCGCTTGAGCAGGAGGCGGTTGCCGCAGCGGGCCGAGAGGTTGGGCGCGAGTTCGAGCGGCGTCTCTTCCGCGACGTCATAGACGCGGGCGTTGAGGATTTTTTCGAGGTAATCCATGGCGGGCGGTGCGGAATAGTCGGTAGCGCGCAAGGGTAACATGCGGCGCGCCGGCCCCTCCGTCGCCAACAAGGGCCGGCCCGCGGCCGTGCGATAGCCGGTAGAATTTCATGCATTCCCGCCAGGCCCCGAAAGGATCTCCATGCTCGCCCGACTGCTCCGCTCCTTCGGACTGACGCTCGCCTGCCTGGCCGGCACCGCTGCCCAGGCGCAGGGCGACAAGACCGAGCTGCTGCTCTATTGCGGCATCACCATGGTGCGGCCGATGACGGAGATCGCCCAGCTTTTCGAGAAGCGCGAGAACGTCAGGATCGCCATCGCCCAGGGCGGCTCCGAAGACCTCTTCCAGTCCGCGAAGAAGAGCGGCCTCGGCGACTGGTATCTGCCCGGCGAGCCGAGCTATCACGCCAGGCACCAGAAGGAAGGCCTGTTCGGCGAACATGTCACGGTCGGCTACAACCAGATGGCCCTGGTCGTGCAGAAGGGCAACCCGAAGAACGTCAAGGCCGATCCGCGCGAACTGCTGCGCAAGGACCTCGTCGCCATCATCGGCAACGCCGAATCCGGCAGCGTCGGCCAGGAAGCCAAGGCGATCCTCGACGGCCTCGGCATCTACCCGAAGGTGATGCGCCAGGCGGCCTTCCTCGTCCCGGACTCGCGCAGCCTGATGACCGCCATGAAGAAGGGCGAGGCGGACGTGGCGCTCACCTGGCGCGCGACGGCCTTCTTCCCCGACAACGCGCCGAAGGTCGACACGCTCGCCCTCGATGCGAAGATCGCCCGGCCGCAGGCCCTGATGCTGATCCAGCTGAAGAGCACGCAGCACCCCGAGCTGGCCAGCCGCTTCCAGGCCTTCGCCGCCGGCGCGGAAGGGCAGGCGATCTTCCGCAGACACGGCTTCCTCGACAGCAAGGGCGCCGCCGGCGGCTAGGACGCGACGATGGACGTGCTGCGACGCATCGCCGGCCGGGTGACCAAGCCGTCGGTCCTGTGGCTGATGGGTGTCGCGCTCGCCTGCCTGCTGGCGGTGATCGGCCTCAAGCTGCTGTTCGACCGGCTCCAGGCGGAGCTCGGGCACAAGCGCGCCAACGAGCAGGTGCGCCTCGCCATCGGCGAGGAAATTCTGCGCAGCATCCAGGCGCTGGAAAAGGAAATCTACCGCATGGCGGCCAGCGACAATCCCGCCGGCCGGACGCGCGTCGGGCGCGAAATCGATCATTACATCGACAAGCTGCGGCACGACATCGAGACGCTGAAGGGCGGTGGCACGGTGCAGCGGCTGGTGCGGCTCAACATCGAGGGCCTCGACGAGGTCGACAACGCGGTCAGCTATCGGGCCGATCCGGCGACACAGGGTTACGTGATGGAGCTGATCGAGGTCGCGCCGATGCTCGACGTCATCGGCGCGAAGGCGGCCGAACTCAAGGGCCTGCTGCTGCGCCGCGACGAGTGCGTCGAGCGGGGCAGCGGCGCCTGCCTGATCGCGACGACGGACGAGATCGCCTTCTTCCTCAAGCAGATTCCTTCGCATTTCGAGCGGCTGACGGAAAACGCCAACCGCCTGTTCTTCGAGAGCAGCGCCCGCCTGCGCGGCGTCGAGGAAGCCCTGCAGGCCCAGAAGGAGCGACTGAAAAGGATCGAGATGGGCCTGGTCGGCTTCGTCATCCTGCTCGCCGGCATCGTCTCGATCCTGTTCTTGCGGCGCATCGACGAGGCGAACAGCCGGCTCGAGGCGGCGATCGGGGAAATGCGCGCCGCCAAGGAGGCCGCCGAACACGCCAGCCGCGCCAAGTCCGAATTCGTCTCGCGCATGAGCCATGAACTGCGCACGCCCCTCAACGCCATCATCGGCTTCGCCGAACTGCTCGAGGCCGAACCGCTGTCGCCCGAGCACAAGAGCTACGTAACCCTCATCAACAACTCCGGCCGGCACCTGCTCGAACTGATCAACGCGGTGCTCGACCACGCCAAGATCGAGGCCGGCCATCTGACGCTGGAAAAGATCGCCTTCGACTTTTCCGCCGCGATCGAGGCCGTCAACAGCATCATCGGTACGCGCGCCGCGGACAAGGGGCTCGCCTTCGTCGCCAGCATCGCGCCGGACCTGCCGCGTTTCGTGATCGGCGATCCGACGCGCCTGCGCCAGGTACTGATCAACCTGCTCGGCAATGCGATCAAATTCACCGAGCAGGGTTCGGTCGAGCTGCGCGTCGCCCAAGAGGCGGGGCGCATCGTCTTCAGCGTGCGCGACACCGGCATCGGCATGGCGCAGGCGGCGCTCGAACACCTGTTCCGGCCCTTCAGCCAGGCCGACGATTCGGTGACGCGCAGGTTCGGCGGCACCGGCCTCGGCCTGCAGATCTCCAAGGAGCTGATCGAGGCGATGGGCGGCGCCATCGAGGTCGAAAGCGCACCCGGCGTGGGCACGGTGTTCTGGTTCTCGCTGCCGCTGCAGGCCGCCGCCGACGCGTCCTCGTCCGCGCCGCCGCCCCAGGCGGCCCTGCCGCCGCTGGCCGGGCTGATTCCCGGCCCGGTGCTGCTCGTCGATGACAATCGCGTCAACCAGCAGCTGGGCTGCGCCATGCTCGACCGGCTCGGCCTCGCGCACGAGTGCGCCGACGACGGCGCCGACGCCCTGCGCCGCCTCGCCGGCGCCGAGTTTGCGGCGGTGCTGATGGACATGGAAATGCCGGTCATGGACGGCATCGCGGCGACGCGGGCGATCCGCGCCGAAGAGGCGCGCACCGGCAAGGCGCGCATCCCGATCGTCGCCATGACGGCCAACGCCCTGCAGGAGGATCGCGAGCGTTGCCGCGCCGCCGGCATGGACGGCTTCCTCGCCAAGCCGATCGTGCTCGGCGCGCTGCACGACGAACTGCACCGTCTGTTCGGCGGCCGGCCCGTCGCCGCGCCGGCAGC
>AMWB02088700.1_pt1 | contig 10861 bp, 6 predicted proteins | sample 200311 | NCBI WGS metagenome assembly AMWB02 (sample SAMN02737377, study PRJNA173069) | bioreactor metagenome | biome: anode biofilm in microbial fuel cells | place: USA: California | collected 2010-12-16 | reverse complement strand
GTCGAAGAAGAGTGTGGGTGGATGTATGAGACCAAGCATACTGATGGAAGGATGGGGAAGATCAACTACACTGTCTGGTCGGATGTTTTTGTTTGTCCGAACTGTTCAAAAGAAGTAATCTTCTGGGAAGCAGGTGTTGATAGGGAAGCTAGTAAAGTAAAAGATGAATTTTTTTGTCCACATTGCTCTACAAAACTCACAAAACGCAATATAGAACGAGCTTGGATAAATAAATACGATTCAGCAATAAATGAAACTATTAGGCAGGCCAAGCAGGTTCCAGTACTGATTAATTATTCAGTCGGAGTAAAAAGGTTTGAAAAGATACCAGATGAATTTGATTTGGAGTTAATCAAGAAAATCGAAAATGGTGATATCCCCCACTGGTTCCCAACAGAGCGCATGATGGAAGGAAAAGAATCTCGTAGAAATGATCCAATTGGACTTACTCATGTGCACCATTTTTACATTAAGAGGAATCTGTGGGCACTATCTTCCTTAAACAGGAAATTCTCACATCATTACAAACTTGTATTCCAATCAATTGTTGCCACATTATGTTCACGACTTGTTCGCTACAATCTGGGAAATAGAGGAAATGGGCCATTGAGTGGAACTCTATATGTATCCTCTCTAAATTCTGAACCGGAAATAATTAAAATTGCTTCTGGTAAAATTCAAGATTTAGTTAAAGCATTTATATCATCCAATCATAACGTTGTTTTTTGTCAAAGTCTTGAAAACACACAAATCCCATCAGAAACAGTAGATTATTTGTTTATCGATCCGCCTTTTGGTTCGAATCTAAACTACTCAGAATTAAACTTCTTATGGGAATCTTGGCTTAAAGTTAAAACAAATAATAAACCTGAAGCCATAGAAAATGCTGTTCAAGGCAAGGGATTAAATGAATACCGCCAGTTGATGACAGTCTGTTTCAAAGAAGCTTACCGTGTTCTTAAGCCTGGAAGGTGGATGACAGTAGAGTTCTCTAATACAAAGGCTTCTGTATGGATTAGTATTCAAACAGCACTTGAAGAAGCAGGGTTTATAATTGCTAATGTATCACCTCTCAGTAAAAAGCAAGGTAGTTTCAAAGCAGTAACAACGCGAACTGCCGTTAAACAAGATCTTGCTATCTCTGCATATAAGCCCAATGGTGGTTTTGAAGAACGCTTCCCGAAGGAAGCCTACACTGAAGAAGGTGTCTGGGATTTTGTAAGAACCCACCTAGGATACTTACCAGTTACCAAATACAAGGGAACAATCTTAGAAATAATCCCAGAGCGTGACCCTCGTATTCTTTTCGATCAGATGATAGCCTATTATGTACTCAAGGGTTATCCAGTGCCACTTTCGAGCCAAGAGTTCCAGATAGGGCTTGGGCAGCGGTTCATTGAGCGTGATGGTATGTACTTCCTGCCAGAGCAGGCTGCAGAGTACGACCGAAAGAAACTGACTTCAGGCCAGCTTATCCAAACCAAACTTTTCGTATCAGATGAAGCTTCTGCAATTCAGTGGTTACGCCAGCTTCTAAAGGCAAAACCGCAGACATTCCAAGACATCAATCCGCAGTTCATGCAGGAGCTTGGCGGATGGAGTAAGAATGAACAGCAACTGGACCTGAGAGAATTGCTGAACCAGAATTTCCTCAGCTACAATGGTATTGGTGATGTGCCAAGTCAGATTCATAGTTATCTTTCTAGCAACTGGCAGGAAATGCGTAACCTGCAGAAGGATGATCCGGAACTGATGGATAAGGCTAAGGACAGGTGGTATGTGCCAGATCCGAATAAGGCAGGTGACCTGGAGAAACTGCGTGAGAAGTCACTGTTGAAAGAGTTTGATGAGTACAAGCAGTCTACGAAGAAACTCAAAGTCTTCAGGATGGAGGCTGTGCGGGCTGGGTTCAAGAAGGCATGGCAGGAGAGGGATTATTCTACTATAATAAAAGTGGCCGATCTAGTGCCTAATAATGTTCTGGAAGAAGATCCGAAGTTGCTGATGTGGTACGATCAGGCAGTGACTAGGGTTGGAGGGGAATAATATGTTGTTATCTTTTTGTAAAACGTATCTCTCCAGTATTGGTGTAATATGGCTATTTGTTGAAATGTATAATGGCCTTATGCCTGAAAGTATCAATTGTTCTTTTTGGCAGTTGCTATTTATCGCATTAATATTGGCAGTAATCTGGTTTTTGGTCAATGGATATTATATCGATGGTTTTCTAAAGCAAACAATTGTTTTGAGCAGTAATGCATTCGATACAAAGATAGTTATAAAATTCGGTGATCTTTTTAGCCAAGATGGATGGAAAGCTATTCCTGTTAACGAATTTTTCGATAGCATTGTTGATGGGAGACATGTATCTTCCAAAAGTCTTCATGGAATTCTTATTAATAAGTATTGGAATGGTGAAACTGAAGATTGGGATCAGCAAGTAAAAAACTCTTTGTCTGGCAGTAATTTGATAGAGGATGTTCCTCGAAATTCGGGAAATACACAAAAATACGCAATAGGATCAACGGCAGTAGTTCGAAAAAATAATAATTGCTTTTTTTGTGTTGCATTAACAAAAACAAATACGAATACTTTACAAGCATCAGCCACTCCTTCGGAACTGCATCAATCGTTGATTGGCTTGCTAGTAAAAGCAAGGGAATTTTGTTCTGGTTCACCATTGAATATTCCTTTATTTGGTTCAGGTTTAGCACGAACTAATATAAGGCCGAATATTATCGTCAATCTTATTCTTCTGGCAATTTTTGAAGAAAGCAAAAAAGAGAAAATTACTGATGAAATAAGAATCATCATTCCTAAAAGCAAAAAGAAGGACGTTGATTTAAGCACAATATATAAAAATTGGAGGTAACATGACTTATCGTAATGGAACGTATATAGCATTCGACGGGCTCGGGCAGATAAATCCCACTTTATCTGACTTTAAGTATTATGGAGTTATTCAGGCTTGGGCCAAGAACAAGAATATAGATTTTAAATATGTAGATAGTCATGACAAAACCTGTGCAGTTAGGGATAGCAGTTTAAGAGCAACACTTGAATCGAGGATCAGAGAACGTTTATCTGATTCTAAAAATATGATAGTAATACTCAGTTCTGACACTCGCGAAACAGGAAGCATGTTATCATATGAAATCGAAAAGGCAGTTGACTATTATAAAATCCCATTGATAATTGCTTATGTTGACTATAATGTTGTTGCTGATCCTTCTCAGTTATCTAACTATTGGCCCAATGCTCTTAATACAAGAATCAGAAATAGTGCGGCCAAAGCTATACATATTCCTTTCATTAAAGATGCAATTCTTGATTCCATTGGTCAATTTAATATTTCCAATGTACCAGCAACTGCATTAAATCATTACACTAAGGATGCTCATTGTAGTTTTGGTGCCTTAAACTCAAATGAAATATTTAAAAATACCCGAAAGTAAGGTAGTGCAAAATGCACATGAGTGTAACAGAGAAATGGCAATACTCCACCCTCCACAACTCTCCCTGCAAGGTAATTGAAGAACAAAACCTGTGGGGAAACGTAGTTTACCGTATCTGGCTTCCAAATCAGGATACCGTGGTCAGGGTTCCGCAGTCTGCATTACGACCATTGACTGCAGAGATCCAGCCGGAGATCGAGGCAAATCGGATTATCTATGTAGCTGCAGCAGCAAAGGTAGCTGAAGTGCTGGAGGGTGGTTCACATGATTCGAATGGGCCTGTACTGCTGGCTCCGATGGAGTCTAATGTCATTCCTCTTCCACATCAGATAAGAGTTCTTTCGAGGGCAGTTTCTGGGGACAGGGTAAGGTACCTGCTGGCCGATGAAGTTGGTCTTGGAAAGACCATTGAAGCAGGGCTTATCATACGTGAGCTCAAATTACGGGGACTGGTCCGTCGTATTCTGGTAGTTGCACCAAAGGGTCTGGCTACCCAGTGGGTCAGTGAGATGCATACGCATTTCAATGAAGATTTCCAACTCGTTTTCGGCGAAGACCTTGCGACGATAAAAAGAATTATCAGCGGTAACCATTCCCGCTATTGGGCACAGGGTACTAAGCTCCGATTCCTGGATGAACCTGATGAACTGCAGCATGCAAATCCATGGAGGATGTTCGATCAGGTGATCGTATCCCTTGACTCTGTCAAGCCTATGGATAAACGCAGGGGATGGAGCCAGGAACGTATTGATGAATATAACCGCTCCCGGTTTGAAGACCTGATCACCGCGGGGTGGGATCTTGTTGTAGTTGATGAATCCCACAGGTTAGGAGGCAGTACGGATCAGGTTGCCAGGTATAAGCTTGGAAGAGGACTTGCAGAGGCTGCACCGTACCTTCTATTGCTTTCAGCAACACCACATCAGGGTAAAAGTGATGCATTTCACCGTTTGCTGAGCCTGCTGGATGACAAAACCTTCCCGGATATGGACAGTGTTTCCCGTGAGCGTGTGGCGCCTTATGTGATCCGTACGGAGAAACGCAAGGCAGTTGATGGAAAAGGTAAGCCGCTATTCAAACCCCGTGTAACTAAGATGGTACCTGTGGCATGGGAAGTGAAACACAGATCACAGCAGATGCTCTATGAGGCTGTAACCGAATACGTCCGCGAAGGCTATAACCAGGCAGTAAGGGAAAAGAAGCAGCACATTGGCTTCCTGATGATACTGATGCAAAGGCTCGTGGTTTCAAGTACAAGAGCCATTCTGACTACACTGGAACGTCGGCTTGAAGTTCTCAAAGAAATAGAACTTCGAACTTCTCAGCGCCTGGAAGAAATAACAGGTTCCAGTGATGACATCGATGAACTTTATGATATGGATGGGCAGGAATTGCTTGATGAGCTGCTCAAATTCCGTATTTCCGCCATGCGGAACGAAAGAACCCAGGTGGAAAAGCTCCTTGAAGCTGCCTGTAAATGTGAACAGGAAGGACCGGATGCCAAGGCAGAAACACTGATAGAATGGATATATCAGCTTCAGGCTGATGAAAATGAAGCAGACCTCAAATTACTGATATTCACCGAGTTCATCCCAACCCAGCAGATGCTCAGGGAATTCCTTGAAGTCAGAGGTATCTCTGTAGTGACACTTAACGGTTCCATGGATATGGAAGAACGAAAAAAGGTCCAGGACGACTTCTGCAACAGGGTCCGTGTACTCATCTCCACCGACGCAGGTGGCGAAGGTTTGAACCTGCAGTTCTGTCATGTTATCATAAACTATGACATTCCCTGGAATCCAATGAGGCTGGAACAACGTATCGGTCGCGTAGACCGTATTGGCCAGATCAAGACCGTAAGGGCAATAAACTTCCTTTTCCAGGAATCAATAGAATTCAGGGTCAGAGAAGTCCTGGAGCAGAAGCTCTCTGTCATTCTGGATGAATTTGGTATCGACAAAACCGGCGATGTGCTTGACTCCGCTCATGCCGGAGAGCTGTTTGAAGAAATTTTTGCTTCAGCGATTCTTGATCCTGATAATATTGAAACTTCAGTTGATTATACCGTATCAAAGATCCGGGAAGAGATCCACGAGATCCGCGAATCATCACCTATCTACGGGATTTCCGAGGAACCGGACCTGGAAACCGCAGAACGTCTTCGCTCTCATCCCCTGCCTCATTGGGTAGAGCGTATGACAGTTGGTTATCTCAACTCCCACGGTGGTCAGGCAATACGCAAAACAGATTCATGGGAACTTAAGTGGCCTGACAGTAAAGTTTCTATGAAGTGCACCTTCAGTTCAAATCAAGCCGAAATCAGTACCGACGTTTCGTTACTTAATCTGGAAGATAACAAGATCAGGGGATTGGCCCTCAATCTACCAGTGATCGCATCAGGACAACCAATACCATGTGTTTCCATAGATGAATTATCATCCAACATATCCGGTCTGTGGGGACTGTTCGAGATCCGCTTGCTTGCAGGCACACACAATACCAGTCATACCATGACAATTCCACAGATAAGACGAATGTATCTAAGTGTCTTTGTTTCTGACCAAGGAAAGTTGTTTCTTCCAACTGCCCGCCATATCTGGGATCTCCTGCAGACAACCAAGCTCAAGGTTTTGCGTTCTCTTGAACACAAAGCATCAACAGAAGCATATGAGAAACTTATCAATGCTGCCGAATCTGCCGGGAAAGAACACTTTGATGCTCTGCAACAGCAACATATTTCTGCCATTGAACATGAAGAAAAAAGAGGGTATCACGCATTTACAGCTAGGAGAAAAGCTATTGAGCGGATAGGTCTTCCCGAAGTTCGCCAATACCGTCTGGACAAATGCATCTCTGAAGAGAACGAATGGAAAAAAGAGCTTGAAATTGCAAGGCAGACCGTACCGGAGATAAAACCACTATTGATGATGCAAATACAAAGGAGAGACTTATGAGTACAGGTAGCTGGAGAGACATTATACTCAGTGAGTTCATACCAAATGTAAGCAAACTTACCATAGTAACTGACCCTGACGACCTGCTTACCGAAGAAAGACTCTCAGTTGAACTCAAAAGCCGCGGTTTTGATCTAATTGATTTCAATGATCCTGTTGAATTCCGGTATGCCTATGAGTCAGGATACCGAAGCTTGTGGGATCAGGGAATACAAACCAAACAGGGAGTCATACTTAGGCTACATAACTCCGAGCTAGATGATCTGCCTCATGATCTCCTTAAAGCCGGGAGACAATTACCCTTCAATCTTGGAGATCTTTTTCCCAATCTCAGCTATTCAGTTATCGAAAAACTGGATCGCAGTTTTTTAGATGAGTTATTTGATGCTCAAACCAAATATTCTCCAAATAAGCTAGGTGATAATACTACCAAGGATTTTATACTTTTACATGTTTTTGGAATTGCAGCAAATCTCATCAACAATGATGTAGAACTACTTCGTACACTACTTAGGATTCATTACAATAAGCTCAAAATACCGCCGGAATTGTGCGATCGAATAGTTCAGCTATTAAAAGATAACAATCATTTTCATGACTGGCCACTTGACACTATCGTCTCCGATGATGGAGCTTTTTTTGCGTTTCTACAGGAACGTTGGCCCCTTTTCCTTGATGTGCTGGTTCATGGAAATCGGATCATTAAAGAAACGTCAGCTTACAATATGAAATATACAGGACCAATTACATTGCCATTCAATCACGAAGACATCCGTGTTTACGTTGACAATCTTTTTGTTGAAGGCAAACTCACGCCAGTTCAAAAAACTGACATTAGTATCGAAACCAATCCCTGGATCATAAGCGGCATATCTAAAACACGTGACAGTGATCCCAAGCTTCGTATAAACAGCCTTCTTGAGATTATAGAAAAAACGCTTCCTGATCATGAATCCCGTTACTTAGAATGGATCGACTTCGCGATGAAATGGGCAGAATTAAGAGCTCTGATTCATACAACGGATCAAAGGGAAAAACTGGAAAAATACACGCAAATCAGTGATCTTGTAAATACCAACTTTACAAATTGGCTTATCAGACATTATGCTGGCCTGATCAACCTTCCTCCGACAAATCCTGCAATGCTTCACCATGTTCCTCGTCGTATGGCAAGAGAACTGGAATCTGAGGGAGACATGAAGTTAGCTCTTGTTGTTGTCGATGGTCTTTCCCTTGACCAATGGGTCACTATCAGAAAAATCCTCCATGAACAAGACCCTGATCTTGTCATGAGAGAATCAGCGACTTTTGCCTGGATACCTACATTGACTTCCGTATCAAGGCAGGCAGCTTTCTCGGGTAGACCACCTGTTTACTATCCAATGTCGATTAACACAACAAACAATGAAAGCAATCTATGGCGGCAGTTCTGGGAAGAACTGGGTTTGTCACGTCTGGAAATTGGTTACCAGCGCAGTTTGGGAGATGGCAATGCCAGTGAAATCCTTGATGAAAACTTGAATCTCGATCAATCCAAAGTCATTGGTCTGGTTGTTGATAAGGTTGACAAGATAATGCATGGAATGCAGTTAGGTACTGCAGGCATGCATAATCAGATCAAACAATGGTGTAAGGAAGGATTTCTTTCCTCTCTTATCGGATACCTTTTAGATCATGATTTCCAGGTGTGGCTAACATCCGACCACGGCAATATTGAATGTAATGGAAAAGGACGTCCATCTGAGGGAGTTATAGCTGAAACTCGAGGTGAAAGAGTAAGGGTTTATCCAACTTCTGAACTGAGGGATTCAGTTGCCAAAACAATACCTTTTGTAGTTAAATGGGATCCTATAGGGTTACCTCCCAATTATTTCCCGCTGCTGGCTAAAGGGAGCGATGCATTTGTAAAGGAAGGGGAAGTCATAGTCGGGCATGGTGGAATCTCCATAGAAGAAGTCATCGTACCTATGGTGATATTTGAAAAGAGGATTCATTAATGAGTGAAAGGCACGACACCATTGGTATAAAACAGGTTATTCGTTATGAATGGATGGAGAAAACATCCAGTATGCTTCTTGTAGGAATGGATGAAAAATCGATACGTAAGGAATTGAAAGATTATCTTATAGTCCACAGAGGCAATGGCTCTGAAGAATTGCGTAGTGAGAACACATGTAAGTTTGTTGTCAATATTTTAATGAAAATCTGGGTATCACCTGATCAAGAAATCATGCCCCTTCGTGATTCAGCACTTTCAATGCTGAGCAAGTATCCCTCTCAAGCTCTTGCAATCCACTGGGCTATGATCTCGGCAGCTTATCCATTTTGGTTTAATGTAGCTTTGCATATTGGAAGGTTATTGAATCTCCAAGAAATAGTTACTCACCAGCAGATAATCAACAGGCTTAAAGAGCAGTATGGTGATAGACAAACCGTCAGTAGATACGCAAGATATGTAATTCGCTCTCTTGTAGTATGGGATGTTTTGAAGGATTCGGAGTGTAAGGGGTGTTATAAAAGAGCAAAACAGTTCCCTATGCTTGAGAAAGATACATCTGTTTTACTTATCGAATCAATACTATACGCAATGCAGGAAGGAAAATGTTCTTTGAAAATGATAACAAGTTCGCCTGCGCTTTTCCCGTTCCAAGTACCAGTAATAACAGCTGTTTCCATTTTGCAAAAAACAAATCGAATTAACATAATTCATTATGGGGTTGATGAGGATTATTTGGAATTAAAGGAAAAGTAATATTGTACTTTTACTATTATTCTGGCTTGATAACTGTACTTTCATTATGCAAAAAATGATAGGATCTACACAAGTAATTATTCGTTTACAGACTCAATAATTGAAATTATTTCTTCTCGATTATATGACCCCATTCTTGCAACACCCTTTCTTTCCAATAGTTTAATATTAGGCATATCAGAAAACTTTTCTTTAAAGTGCTTGCTTGTAACCAACACAATTGTAGAATTAGAGTTTAAAAGAGAAAACCAATCTATAGTTAATAGATAACTGATAAACTGTATTGGCAAGAGTATAATTACGATATTTGATTCTGTAGTTTTTTCCAGCATTCTTTGACTAAAATCGGTTCTTTTGTCAAGAATCTCAATATCATTAGTACTAGAGATGTTGGAGACATAAGGTATTATAATTTCATCTTCTCCCAAAAGGCCATATCTGCCGGATATTATGTAAAGGGATATACTGTAATTAGACAAATTATCTTTGAAATCACGAACTTCGGTAAACATACCAGCAAACATTGTTCTTGCAGGCCTTAAGTAGTCCTGCAAAATCTCACGATACCTTTTTTCTAATTCAATGTTGTGCTGTGGTAGAGAAAGGTTGTTTTCTTCAAGTAATGCTTTTATCTCTTTATCTTTACCAATATCTCTTCCCCTGCCGAGTGAATTCTTCCACTTTTTAATTTCTGGTAATTTTATTCCTGATTCTTCCGTGAAAACAGTTACTCGCATCGATTTTTAATTAGATTAAGATAATATAAAGTTGTTGTTGAATTATACTGTATCCTGTCTACATTAAAAATAAGGTTCTCTTCAACATCGTGTGGGTGATTTCAATACCAATACATTAATAATCTTTTTTAGGAGAACAATTCTCTGTATGCCAAATGCCTGTTGACGTTTAGAATCGAAATCATGTGAAATTACTGATCCTGGCAGCCAAGATATGGTCAGTAAATCAGAATACTATTTTATTCCAAATCCCATATGAATTTACCCACTCAATATTGTGGAGATCCATTATAGTTATTAACCGTTCGTTTGAAACTTATGGTATGTACATCACAATCTGTTGAATGCGATTTTTGCATTCATAAGTTACAAACAATGAGTGTTTAACTATAATCCGTACTTCTAAAGTGAGAGTTGTTTGTTAAAACTTTAGGGATATTACCTGGAAGTAATATGGTTTTGGAAATCGGTAGTAATAACAAACGTGATAAGAACTACATCAACTTCATAGAGCCCATAGACATAATTGGCCTTTGTTCTTCAAAATGCAAGATGATCCCAGCTTCCTCCGAGATGAATATCAACTAACCATATGCTATAATCCACTATTCTCGGATAGAGATAATACGTCAGATACATACAATGGATCTCTGTTTGTAGAGTTTGATCACAAGTGACTGCTTAGCATGAGAACAATATAAGCTTTGTTGGTAAAATACATAAGAGACATGAACAGGTATCTTAAAAAGCAAGACCGAAAAATGGACCTGTTCCATTGACCGTGCCCCTACCTTTTACGGCCGCTAGGAACGCGACAGAGAAGCATAGGGACAAGGAAACATGAAGTTGATAGGTTTGGTGGGTTGAAGGCAGAAGTCCTTACCAAAGACTTCTTATAAAGTATTTTGAAGATTGCTTGAACCTCATATTAAATTAGCTTAGCCGGAGAACTCCGATTTTAGT
>AMWB02011542.1_pt1 | contig 10865 bp, 12 predicted proteins | sample 200311 | NCBI WGS metagenome assembly AMWB02 (sample SAMN02737377, study PRJNA173069) | bioreactor metagenome | biome: anode biofilm in microbial fuel cells | place: USA: California | collected 2010-12-16 | reverse complement strand
GTTCCATACCGGAGCCGCCGGCGGCGGCGGTGAACGGCCCGCCGTGTTTCATGGCCAGGGGGTGGGCATCGACGACAACAAGGATGACATCCTGCGGTATTTTCAGGAGGTCGACCGCTCGCTGTCGGATGTTCTTGAAGAACCCGAGATTCCTTTGGTGCTGGCCGGGGTCAGCTATCTGCTTCCCATTTTCCGGGAGGTGACGCGCTATCGCTGGATCATGGGGGAAGCCGTCACCGGCAATCCCGACGATCTCCGCCCCGAGGAGCTGCACAAAAAAGCGTTGGCGATCGTCCGGCCCGAGCTGGAACGAAAACAGCGGGAGGCCGAAGCGCGTTATCGGGAGCTGGCCGGCAAGGGGTTTACCGCCGCCGGTATACAAGCGGTGGTGCCGGCCGCCGCTTACGGTCGGGTGCAGACCCTTTTCGTCACCCTGGGCGAAAAGCGGCCGGGCATGTTCGACCGCCATACCAGCGAAGTGATCCTGACCAACGGCGGCAGTCTCCCCGGGGGAGCCGAAGACCTTCTCGATCTGGCCGTGGTGGAAACGATCCGTAGCGGCGGCAATGTGTATGCGATCAAGAAGGGCGGCATGCCCGAGGAGACGCAGGCGGCCGTCGCGGCGATTCTGAGGTACTGATACGAAAGGTTGTCGATGGTCAGCGGTTGCGGAGAATGTCGAAGATGAGGCCCAGGCCCAGCACCGCTGAAATGAGATAACCGGTGAGACCCAGCAGGGGATATCCATAGAAAAACGGCGGCAGGCCGGTCGTGATGATGAGTGACGATCCGATGACCATGGCTCCCAGAATCACGCCCATGGTCAATCGGCTGAAGATTTTTTCAAGGGTTTTCTGCACGCCCCCCAGGTTCTGGTGTTCGAACTCGATCCGGAGCTTTCCCTGTTCCATCTTTTCGATGATATCGCTGATCCGCTTCGGAAACCGGGTGGGGGCGGCGGCCAGCCTGAACAGGAAGGACCGGGCGCCGTGCCAGATGTGCTTGGGATGGAAACGCTGGACGGCAAGCCGCTCGAGGTGGGGGCGTATTTCAGCGACGACGTCCATCTCCGGATGGATCTGCTGAACGGTGCCTTCAGCGGTCACCATGGTTTTGACCATCATGAACAGATCGGTGGGCAGCTGCAGGTGATATTTCTGCATGAGCTCCATGATTTCCACCACCAGCCGTCCGAGGCGCAGATCACCGATCGCGGCGACCATGTGGGCGTCCAGAACATCGATCAGATCGCGTTCGAGCGAGCGGCGGTCGACCTCCGTGGCCGCACCGTTGGTGATCGTGAGCAGGCTGTCGACCAGACGCCGGCTGTCCCGGTCGACGATCGCCACCATCAGATCGAGCACGTCGTGACGGTCCCTGGGTGTCAGCCGTCCGACCATCCCCCAATCGAGCAGGGTCATCGTATCGCCTGCGGCGGAAATGAGCATGTTTCCGGGGTGGGGATCGGCATGAAAAAATCCCACCTCGAAGAGCTGCCTCATGGTGGCGTGCAGGCCGTTGCGCGCCAGCGTTGCCGGATCCTTCAGCCGTCGCCGGTCGAGGGTTCTGAGATTTTCTCCGTGAACGAATTCCATCACCAGAAGCTGCGGCGTACTGAGATCCGGAAACACCTGCGGAACGTGGATCCCCTCTATCCCTTCCATATGGCTGCGCGCGATCTGAACATAGCGGGCTTCACGGGAGAAATCGAGCTCGCGCCGGAGGGTCTGGCGAATCAGACGGGCCATCCGCGGCAGATCATATATCCGCATCTGCGGGTTGCGCTCGTGCATTTTTGCCGCGAGTGAATCCAGGATGCCGAGATCGGCCTCGATTTTTGCGGCAATGCCGGGGCGCTGCACCTTGAGCGCGACCTCGGCGGGGCCCTGGCGGATGACGGCCCGGTGGACCTGGCACAATGAGGCGGCAGCCACCGGCGTTTCATCGAACGACAGAAAAACCTCCTCCCACGGCCGTGCCAAGTTCGCATGAACGACCGTCCGGATCAGATCGACATTGACCGGGGCCGCGCGGTCCTGGAGCTTCTGAAGCTCTTCGATCAACGGCATGGGGAGCAGATCGGAACGCAGGCTCATGATCTGCCCGAACTTGACGAAGGTGGGGCCCAGGTCGTCCAAAGCCATCCGGAACCGCGCATAAGGCGACATCTTCGGATCCACGTCCATGATCCGGCCGGCCATCCGGCGGCCCGGGAGATCGAGCAAGGTGAACATGTCCGAGAATCCATATCGAACGAAGACGGACAGGATTTCCTTGAAGCGGCTCAATTTGACCGGCGTTTTCAGTTTCACGGGGTGTTTTCCGCAGGGTCGATGGAAGCCTGCCCCACCAGCCCGGGAACCACGACCTGCTCTCCGGCGTCGCGCATCATTTCCTGCATGATCTGCTTCAGGGCGGCCATGTCGCGGATGTTGAACTCCTTTTGAAGCTCTTCCGCCGAACGGCCTTCTTTAGCCATCTCCCATAATCTTTTCCGATCGATCTCCGCATATTCATTCATGGTCATGATGTCGTCTCCTTTCGCTCTGAAATGTGGGTAGCGTTATCATCATGCCTCTCGACACGAGGACATATGCATGAAATCTAGGAGTGATGGACATGTTTTAAAATAGGGTCCAATCTGTATATTTTCCCGACAGGCGCGATAAAACAATTTCAAGAGGGACCTGGATACCCCGCATCGGCAACGGATATACACATTCCACCCCATGGCCTGGGGCCGCCCCCAAGACATAATGTAGTGGGCATGAAACAAAACCTCTACATTCAAAAGAAAAAGGAGGGCGATCATGTCAATGCCTAAAGATGAATCCCATCAGGAATATGTGGACGCGTGGAGAACCTACCTCGACTCCCTCGAAAAAGCGCTTCAAAAGCTCGAAGCCGATGTCAGGGAAGCCTCCGATATGGCCGGGGTCTGTACCGATGAATGGTGTGAAGCCACGCAACATGTCATCGACGAGCTCAGCAATGCGCTCTTTTCGATCAGTGAACCGCGCTGGTCGAGCGACGAGGATTCCAAAAGGATCAAAAAACTGAAACGCCGGGTGCATGACCTTTATGCCGATTACCGCAATGTCTATACCAAGGTCGGATCAGCATAAGTTTCTCACCCTCATATGTATATTTGCAAAGGAGCAGATAAAGATGCCGACAAGAGACGCGCGAGCAAAATGGAAAGGGACGCTGAAGCAGGGGCAGGGAACGATTACGCTCGGCAGCGGTGCCTTCGAGGGAAACTACTCTTACGGCACCCGGTTCGAGAATGCATCCGGGACCAATCCGGAGGAGCTCATCGCGGCCGCTCACGCCGGATGTTTTTCAATGGCCTTGTCGATGCTTCTGGAGCAGGCCGGACATCCGCCCAAAGAGATTCGAACCCGGGCGGAGGTGAAATTGGAAAAGGTCGGCGACGGCTTCGCTATCACGCACGTCCTTCTGAAAACCGAGGCCGAAGTCCCCGGTATGGACGCAGCGGGCTTCCGTGAACAGGCGGAGGCGGCAAAAAAAGGATGTCCGGTATCCAAGGCGCTCGCCGGCACACGGATCGACCTGGAGGCGGAGCTCAAGGGCTGAGAGGCGGCGCGGATACGCTGCCTCGAAAACACGGCAATCACCGCCCCGAGGCATCAGGCGGCAGACACACGTGATAGAATCATTCAAAAGGACCGGCCCCCCGCGGCCCCGGCAGCAGCCCGTTTTCACCTCTGCCGGGGCCCCACCATCGCTTTAAATCCTTGAAACAACGCCATTTCATACCATCACGGCGGCCTTCGGTGGAGGATTCCCCGGGAAGAATCCGAAAGAGGAAGGAGAAGGGACGACCATGAAGAAACGAACCATCGGCAATAGCGGGATCGCGGTTTCTCCGCTGGCCTTCGGCGGAAACGTTTTCGGCTGGACCGCGGACGAACGGACGTCGTTTGCGCTCCTCGACGCCTTTGTCGACGCCGGATTCAATTTTATCGACACGGCGGACGTGTATTCCCACTGGGCGCCGGGCAACAAGGGCGGCGAGTCCGAGACGATTATCGGCCGATGGCTCGGCCGCGGCGGCCGGCGGGAAAAAGTCGTCATCGCCACCAAGGTCGGCAGCATCCCGGGCACGGACCGGAAGGATCTTTCCGGGAAATATATTCTGCAGGCGGTAGAAAATTCCCTGCGGCGCCTGCGGACGGACTACATCGATCTTTACCAGTCCCACTATGACGATCCGAACACCCCCCCGGAAGAAACGCTGGACGCTTACGACCGACTCGTCAAAGCCGGAAAGGTCAGGGCGATCGGCGCATCGAATTACAGTGCAAAACGCCTCTCCCGGGCGCTCGACGTCAGCGACCGGCAAGGGTATCCGCGCTACGAATGTCTCCAGACCCTTTACAATTTATACGACCGCGAGGAATTTGAAAACGACCTTGCGCCTCTTTGCCGGAAGCAAGGGTTGAGCGTGATCAGTTATTTTTCCCTGGCCAGCGGATTTCTCACCGGTAAATACCGGTCGGAGAAAGATCTCGAAGGCCGCTCCCGCGCCGGCATGGTCAAAAAATACCTCGACGACAGGGGCATGCGTATCCTGCGCGTCCTCGATCAGGTGGCGCGCGAGCAAAATTCGTCGCCCGTCAGGATAGCCCTGGCCTGGATCCAGGCACAGCCGGGCATCACCGCCCCGATCGCCAGCGCAACGAGCCTCGACCAGTTGCAGGAACTGATCGAGGCTACGGCATTCACCCTGGATGATGCGTCGATCAAGCTGTTGAACGAGGCCGGTGCGGCGGACCGAGTCATCGGCGCATGAACAGAAGGACGGCGCTTGCCCGCCGGATTTTTTCTAACGGACAGTTCTGGATATGAACGGCCGCAGCGGCAAAACGTTGCCCTGCAGAAACGGATGATCGCATCGTATGGAACAGAGCGCGGAAGATGCGGACCTGCACAAAAAAGGTCTGGATGAACTGAACACGATCGAACTGAAGGATGCAAGGCGGCGCTCGTCTCCAAAGGCCGCCATCGTGTATGAAGCGGTCCGGCAGGAGGGAGAGGACGAGCTGGGCCGCAGCACATCCGCCCTGGTGTGGTCGGGGCTTGCGGCCGGCCTCTCGATGGGATTCTCGTTTCTCATGGAAGGGCTCCTCTCGCTTCATATCCCGGAGGCGACGTGGAAACCCCTCGTTTCGAAATTCGGATACTGCATCGGTTTTATCATTGTCGTGCTGGGACGCCAGCAGCTATTTACGGAAAATACGCTCACCCCGATTCTTCAGCTCCTGCACCGAAGAAACCGGTATACCCTGGTCAATGTCGCCCGCCTGTGGACGACGGTGCTGTGCGCCAATCTGACCGGGGCGTTCGTGTTTGCGGCACTGATGCACGGCCTGGTCTATTTCCAGACGGATCTGGGCCCCGAGCTGACGCCCCTGGGGATGAAGGTGTATACCTCGGATTTTGCCTCGACCCTGTTGAGCGCCCTTTTTGCCGGATGGCTGATCGCTCTCATGGTGTGGCTGTTGCCGGTCGCCGAAACCGGCCGGGTGACGATCATCATCCTGATCACCTACGTCGTCGGGCTGGGGAAATTCTCCCACATCATCGCAGGCTCGGTAAATGCCTTCTATATCCTGATGACGGGAGACGCTTCCATCTGGGCTTTTTTCAGCAGGTTTTTATTTCCGACGCTGATCGGCAACATCATCGGCGGGGTGGCGTTCGTGGCCGCCATCAATCACGCCCAGGTCAGCCCCGGGCGAGATAAATCGGTGCGCGGGTCCCATCCCTGACATCCGCCGTTCGTATGATATTGAGGGGGGCATCATCATCAGATGATCGGAATATCGTCGGGGAGGCGCAGGGCGCGTTTTTTTTCCTTCATTTTCTTTTCATACCAGAGATCTTCGTGCTGTTTGGCCCATACGGCATCGACCTTGCCGCGCCACATGCCCTCGAAGGTCCCTTCCGCCCCGATGGTGCCGACATAGATATGCCCGAAGGAGGCGGCGACGAACAAGACCGCGACCGTCACATGGACGGCATGGGCGATCTCCATCACCTGCCGGGTCTGCCCCCAGATCGGAAAATCCAGAACGACACCGGTGATTCCCACCGCCGCGCCCGCCAGCGTCATGAGCCAGAACCAGGCTTTTTCACCGCCGTTGACCTTCTCGGCGTGGGGATGAGGGCCGTGGCCGGTCAATCCTCCCATGTTCTTGAACCACACGATGTCCATCTTTTTGGGAATGTTGTCCTTGACCCAGATGACAAACTCCACCAGAATTCCGGCCAGAAACAGGGGGCCGCTGATGTTGTGGACGAACATGCCGGCCTGCATGTAGGCTGAAAATCCCCGCTGCCCGAAGACGGGAATCAACACGGCCCTGCCGAAAAGCATGCTGAGTCCGGTGACGGCAAGCAGGATGAAAAGGGTGGCCGTATACCAGTGGAGGGTTCTTTCCCCAAATGAAAACCGGTGCAGCATGACGCCCGACCGGGGTTCTTCGAGCTTGTCCCGGCCGAAGATCATGAAAAAAAGGGCGATGGCCGCCAGAACCCCGCTCAGCACCCACGGGGATATGGAGGCGATGGGGCCGTTGCGGATGTCGCGCCAGAGCTGCCCTTGCGCGTGGATCAGCACCTTGTGCGCCTCGGAATGCACCGCCGTGTAGCCGGCTTCGCCCCTCCGCACCGCGCGCCAGACATCCGACCGCGGGTTGACGCCTCCTTTTTCCGGGGTGGAGGCCGCGACGCTGAACAATGCGGGCACGACGATGATCATTCCCCAGATCAGAAGAAATAGGATCCTGAAACGGTAGTTGGGTATCATCATTGAAACTCCTCGTTTTTCCGAACGATCGTTTTTTTCTAACGATCGGTTTGCACCCTGAACAGACGGTGGCGAAGCTCCACTGCTGCCTGCTCGGGCCTGGCGCGCTCCTGCCGGAGCTGCGACGGGCTCTCTACCCACGGTTCATGAACGCGTTCGCAGCCGGCAGTCATCAAACTGACCAACGCGCACAGAATATACAGGATTCGGTTGATTGCCATGACGTCCATCCTGACGCCGTCCACCATCGGCGGACGGCCAAAGGTGCTCTTCTACCGGTCGGTCTGTACGGCACGCAACCGCTTCTCCAGCTGCCGCGGCAGCGCGTCTTTTTTGAGCCTGCCAACGAGGGGATCGGACGCGCCTTTGTAAACGCCCGGCTCGTACCAGGTCACCTCGGGCGACTCATAGCAGCCGACGGCCCCCAGACACGCGAGCAGCGCTGCGGCCGCAGCGACGGCGGTTCTGCACATCATTTCAGATTTCCTTTCATTTGCCCGGCGGATAGGCGGCCTGCCAGCGCCAGAAGTCGAGGCTCCCGCCCCGCTTCATGACCCGCTCGCGATAGATTTCCGACACGACGTCGCCGTCTCCGGCCAGAAGCGATTTGGTGGCGCACATCTCCGCGCACAGCGGCAGCTTGCCTTCCGCAATGCGGTTGCGCCCGTATTTCAGATATTCCTCTTCGGAGTTGTCCGGCAGGGGGCCGCCGGCGCAGAAGGTGCATTTGTCCATTTTGCCGCGAACGCCGAAGGCCTCCCGGCGGGGGTATTGCGGCGCTCCGAAGGGGCAGGCATAGAAGCAGTAGCCGCAGCCGATGCAAAGATCCTTGTCGTGCAGCACGATGCCGTCGACCGTGGTGTAGAAACAATCGACCGGACACACGGCGGCACACGGGGCGTCCGTGCAGTGCATGCAGGCGACGGAGACGGATTTTTCGCCCGGCCGGCCGTCGCCCAGCGTGACGACATGGCGGCGGTTCATGCCCCAGGGCACATCATGCTCGTTGTTGCAGGCGGTCACACAGGCGTTGCATTCGATGCAGCGTTCGACGTCACACAAGAATTTCATGCGTGCCATTTCGTTTCACTCCTTTTCATCCCGTTTCATGTCCGGCCGATCTGATAATGGTCAGGTGATGGTCAGGCCGGTTCGATGCGGCAGAGGGTGGCCTTGGTCTCCTGCATCTGGGTCACGATGTCGTATCCGTATGTGGTGGCGGTATTGCAAGACTCCCCACGGGCAAAGGGGGCGCATCCTTCCGGATAGCGGTCGATGAGATCCTTGCCCTCGTACCAGCCGCCGAAATGAAACGGCGTCCAGACCACGCCCCGGCCCACCCGCTCGGTGATCATCGCCCGCACCTTGATCCGCCCGCCTTCGGCGCCCTCGAGCCAGACATAGCGCCAGTTGCTCACGCCGGCATTGTTGGCGTCGACGGGATTGATCTCGACGAACATCTCGGGCTGCAGCTTGGCGAGCCACGCCGTCGAGCGGGTCGCCGCGCCGCCGCCCTCGTGCTCGGTCAACCGTCCGCTGGTGAAGACCAGGGGGTAGCGGACGGAGTGATCGTCTTTCTGGATCGAGCGGTAGAGCGTCGGCAGACGCCAGAAGACCTTGCGGTCTTCGTAGGTCGGATATTTTCCCACCAGATCGTATCGCGGCGTATACAGGGGCTCCCGGTGGATCGGCACCGGGTCCGGAAATGTCCAGACGACGCAGCGGGCCCGCGCGTTGCCGTACGGCGCGCATCCGTGACGGATCGCCACCCGCTGAATGCCGCCGGAAAGATCGGTCTTCCAGTTGACCTGGCCCAGATCGCCCGCCCCATGGGACTGGGCCTTGCCGTCCTCGCCCATTTCACCGCCCATGGCGGTCTTGTCGCCCTCGCCCCCCACCCGCCGGATGTCCGCCATCTCCTGCGCCGTCAATTCGCCTGCCCAGCCCAGCTGTTCGAGCATCGCATAGGTGAACTCCGGATAGCCGTCCTTGATCTCCGAGCCTTTGCTGTAAACGCCGTCGGCCAGGAGGCTTTCACCGTTCCGCTCGGTGCCGAAGCGCGCCCGGAAGACCAGACCGCCCTCCGCGATGCTTTTGCTGGGATCGTAGAGAATCGGTGTGCCCGGATGCTTGAGCGAGGGCGTTCCCCAGCACGGCCACGGCAGTCCGTAATATTCACCGTCGCACGGCCCGCCTTCCGCCCTGAGTGTCGTTGTATTGAACGTGCCTTTATGGCGGGCATGCAGCTTGAGCCTTTCCGGGCTCTGGCCGGTGTAGCCGATCGACCAGGCGCCGCGGTTGATTTCGCGCAGCACGTCCTCGATCACCGGTTCGTCGTTTTCGACCCGGATATGTTTGAACATCCGATCGGCAAATCCGAGCTTGCGCGCCATGAGGTAGAGGGTCTTGTGGTCGGTCCGGCACTCGAACATCGGTTCGATCACCTTTTCCCGCCACTGGATCGACCGGTTCGAGGCGGTGACCGACCCTTCGGTTTCGAACTGGCTGGTGGCCGGCAGCAGATAGGTGTCGTTCCGGCGGTCGCTCATCACGGCCATATGGGTCGGAAAGGGATCGTTGATCACGACCATCTCGAGCTTCTCGAGGGCCTTTTTCATTTCCGGCCCCCGGGTCTGGCTGTTGCAGGCATGGCCCTGGAAAAATACGGCGAGGATGTTGCTTTTCTGCGACATGTTGGCGGGGTCTTCGAGCACGCCGTCGATCCAGCGCGACACGGGGATGCCCGGAATGTGCATGGGGTAGGCAATCTCGCCGTCGCCGGCGGCGTATTTCCGGCTCCGGTCGAAGCGGGCGGCCAACCAGTCGTAATCGACGTCCCAGACGCGGCACCAGTGGCGCCAGGCATCTTCCGACAGCCCGTAATACGCCGGCAGGGTGTGGGAATTGGGACCGACATCGGTCGCCCCCTGCACGTTGTCGTGGCCGCGGAAGATGTTGGCGCCGCCGCCGGCCTTGCCGATGTTGCCCAGGGCCAGCTGAAGGATGCAGAACGCGCGGGTGATGCTGCTGCCGATATGGTGCTGGGTGCCGCCCATGCACCAGACGATGGTGCCCGGCCGGTTTTCAGCCATGACCTTGGCCACCTCCCGCACCTGCGCTTCGGACACACCGGTGACGTTTTCAACCTCGGCGGGCGGCCATTTCTTGACTTCCTCGCGGATGTCGTCCATCCCCCAGACCAGACGGCGGATATATTCCCTGTCTTCCCAGCCGTTTTCGAAGATATGCCACAGGAGCCCCCAGGTAAACGCCACATCGGTCCCCGGCCGGAGGCGCACATAGGTGTCGGCATGGGCCGCCGTGCGGGTGAACCTGGGATCCACGACGATCATGTGCGCCCCGTTCTCCTTGCCCCGCAGGACGTGCTGCATGGCCACCGGATGGGCTTCGGCGGCGTTGCTGCCGATAAAGAGCATCGCCTTGCAGTTGTGCATGTCGTTATAGGAATTGGTCATCGCCCCGTAGCCCCAGGTATTGGCCACGCCGGCGACGGTGGTCGAGTGGCAGATGCGCGCCTGGTGATCGCAGTTGTTGCTTCCCCAGAAGGCGGCGAATTTGCGCTGCAGATACGCCCCTTCGTTGCTCGCCTTGGACGAGCCGCAGAAGAAGAGCGCATCCGGACCTGAGGTTTTTCGGATCGCCAGCAGGCGGTCGCCGATCTCGTCGATCGCCTGATCCCAGCTGATGCGGGTCCAGCGCCCGTCAACGAGCTTCATCGGATATTTGAGCCGCCGGTCGCCCATGCCGTAATGGCGCACCGACGCCCCCTTGGGACAGTGCGACCCCAGGTTGATGGGCGATTCGAAATCGGGCTCCTGGCCGGTCCAGACGCCGTTTTGCACCTCGGCGACAACGCTGCAGCCGACCGAACAGTAGGTGCAGATCGTATGCCGGCGATGGGTTTTAACGCCGGGTTTCGGAATGTTGGTTTTGTCGGCGGCGGCGGGCTGCATGAAGGCGAGCGGCAGAACGCCCGCGACGGCGCCCCCGCCGATCACCAAGCCCGATC
>AMWB02002110.1_pt1 | contig 10865 bp, 13 predicted proteins | sample 200311 | NCBI WGS metagenome assembly AMWB02 (sample SAMN02737377, study PRJNA173069) | bioreactor metagenome | biome: anode biofilm in microbial fuel cells | place: USA: California | collected 2010-12-16 | reverse complement strand
TGCCAACCCGTTTCACCCCTACACGATCGGACTTTTTAATTCACTTCCCAGAATCGGCGGCAAGCAGGGCCGGTTAACCCCCATTCAGGGGTCAGTCCCCGGACTGAATGAACTGCCTTCCGGGTGCGCTTTTCAGAACAGATGTACATCGATATCTTCGGTGGCATGCAAAATCCATCCCCCGGCATTGACCGAAATTTGTTCCGGCCATTGGGTTGCATGTCATTTATATCAAAAAAGTCCACAAACCCTATGATCACCAGGTTAACCGCACTCACAGTGGATAATGTTGCGTACCGCTTTACAAAGCATCTCACGTCAATAGATATGATATTGCATCTTATGAAATTTCTTGATAAGGCTTCTCCAGGTTTCCGCTTTGAGCAGCTGGTCAAGCGGACTCAAAACAACGGAAATTGCCGATGATACCTGCCGTAACGGATATTCCAACAATGCGGCCGCATACCCGGCAGATACTGAAGCAGGTTGAACAGACCATTTTGCACCATAACATGCTCCAAGAAGGCGACAGCGTTCTGGCAGGTGTGTCCGGCGGACCCGATTCCGTTGCCCTGCTTCATATTCTGATTCAGCTGGCACCCAAATGGAAATTGACGATTGGCATCGCTCACCTGAATCATTGTCTGAGGGGAGTCGAATCGGACCGAGATGCAGCCTTTGTTGCCGACCTGGCCGTACGCCTGAACCTGCCCTGTTACAGCAGCGCCATCAATGTCCGAAATGATCCGGCCTTTCGGAAACTTTCACTCGAAGCGGCCGCCAGGAAGGCAAGGTATGATTTTTTTGATCGTATCGGCCGCCAGCACGCATACCATAAAATTGCAATAGGCCATCATCTGGATGACAATGCCGAACTGATGCTGATGTTTCTGTTCCGCGGCAGCGGTCCATTGGGTTTTTCCGGAATTCCCCCTGTCCGAGACGGCAGGATCGTCCGGCCCCTTATTACCACCGGCCGGAATGAACTTGTTGCATTTCTCAATGAAAATGAGCTATCATACCAAATTGATAAATCCAATCGCGACATGCGGTTTTTGAGGAACCGGATCCGGCATGAAACCATCCCCTATCTTCAGGCTTGCTGTAATCCCGGGATTGTTGAAACGCTGAATCGGTTTTCCAAAATTGTCCGATCTGAAGATGAATGGCTGAATGAAATTATTCAACCCATTTATGAAAATGCACTTGTCCGTTCAGACAACGACCGGGTGGTGTTGGCAATACCCGCCCTGACGGCGTTTCCTGAAGCGGTCCGGCGCCGGGTGATTCGCTCCGCCATTTTTCGAATCAAAGGGAATCTGCTGAGAATCTCGCTCTTGCATGTCGAGGCTGTACGGGAACTGGCTGAACGCCAACAATATCCGGCTCAACTGACACTGCCGGAAGGCATTCGAATTCAGCGGGACAAAAGTATTCTGACTGTTTATCACGTGGACGAGTCTTTGTGCCGCCGCAGGCTGAAAATCCGGCGCCAGCCGCAGTCTTTTTTATATACTGTTTCAGAACCGATTGCGTGTGCAACCGTTACCATTTCCGAAACCGGCACGGTGCTGAAGTTTTCGGAAATTCCCATCGGTTTGAGTATGATGGACACCCCGGCAGAAAAAATTGCCTTACTGGATATGGAAAAACTGAAATTTCCGCTGATTTTGCGAAATATTCAGCCGGGCGACCGGTTTACCCCTCTGGGAATGGCCGGAACGCAAAAAATTCACAAATATTTTATTGATCACAAAATTGATCGCACCGAGCGCCTGACGTGTCCGGTACTTGTAAGCGGAAATGAACTTGTTTGGCTGGTGGGCCATCGAATCAGCGATCATTTTAAAGTCATGCCATCAACCCGGCAGGTGCTTAAGATCGAAATTGACCAACCTTCTTGTTCAAAGCTTGCATAACTTGTGATGATGATTAGTTTATAAAACTACATGGGTTGACTTTTGAACCAGAATTCATCTTTTTGATGAATTCATAAAAAGTCTTCACCTTTACCGTGAGGAGGACAATTCTTTTGAATCCGTTTTACAAAAATCTGGCCTTATGGCTGGTTATCACCCTGATGATGATCATGCTGTACAATCTTTTCAATCAACAGCATGTAGCAGATACCACTATCAGTTACACCGAATTTCTTTCCATGGTTGAAGACAGCCGGATTACCGATGTGGTCATGCAGGGGCAGGAGCTTTACGTGACAGACAGCAATCGCAACCGATTTAAGGTTTATGCACCTCAGGACAGCGAACTGATCAGCATTCTCCGGCAGAAAGGCGTTGCCATTAACGCAAAACCGCCCGCGGAATCCCCCTGGTACATGTCGCTTCTTGTATCCTGGCTCCCCATGATCGTGCTGATCGGCGTATGGATTTTTTTCATGCGGCAGATGCAGGCCGGTGGCGGAAAGGCCATGTCGTTTGGAAAAAGTCGTGCCAAACTGATGTCGGATCAGTCCGAAAAAGTCACTTTCGAAGATGTCGCCGGCATTGATGAGGCCAAGGAAGAACTCGGAGAAATCGTTGAGTTTTTGAAGGAGCCCAAGAAATTCACCCGCCTGGGCGGACGCATTCCCAAAGGGGTGTTGTTGATGGGCTCTCCCGGAACCGGGAAAACCCTTCTGGCACGAGCTATTGCAGGAGAGGCCGGTGTGCCTTTTTTCAGCATCAGTGGTTCTGATTTTGTTGAAATGTTTGTCGGCGTGGGCGCCTCCCGTGTCCGGGACCTTTTTGTTCAGGGGAAAAAAAATGCCCCCTGCATTATTTTCATCGATGAAATTGATGCCGTGGGCAGACACCGCGGTGCCGGACTCGGCGGCGGTCATGATGAGCGTGAGCAGACTTTAAATCAGCTTCTGGTAGAAATGGACGGATTTGAATCCAACGAAGGGGTTATTCTGATTTCTGCAACAAACCGGCCGGATGTTCTGGACCCGGCACTGCTTCGACCCGGACGGTTTGATCGTCAGGTAGTGGTTCCCTTGCCGGATATCAAAGGCCGGGAACAAATTCTTCGTGTTCACATGAAAAAATCGCCGATTGCGCCGGATGTGGATCCAACGGTTCTGGCCAAGGGCACACCCGGTTTTTCCGGTGCGGATCTGGAAAACCTTGTCAACGAAGCCGCGCTTCTGGCGGCAAAGCGAAACAAGGAAAAAGTGGACATGCTGGATCTGGATGACGCCAAAGACAAGGTCTATATGGGGCTGGAGCGAAAATCCAAGGTCGTCCGGGAAGAAGACCGAAAAACCACGGCCTATCATGAAGCCGGCCATGGACTGGTTGCCCGTTTTCTGCCTGGAACCCATGCAGTCAACAAAATTACGATTATCCCCAGAGGCAGGGCCGCCGGCATTACCTGGTTCCTGCCGGAAGAACAGGATTTCCGATATAAGGATCAGCTCGAGAGCGAGCTGTCCGTGGCTTTTGGCGGCAGGGTTGCGGAAGAACTGATTTTCAACCGGATCAGTACCGGCGCATCCAATGATATCAAACAGGCTACGGAACTGGCACAAAAAATGGTTCGTGCCTGGGGAATGAGTGATCTGCTGGGCCCCCTGTCCTATGCCAAAAATGAAGAGCAGATTTTTCTGGGAAGGGAAATCGCCCAGCATCGGGATTATTCCGAGGAAACCGCCCATATAATTGATAGTGAAATCAATAAGTTAATTCGAAACAACTATGAGCGGGCCAGGCAGGTTTTGGCGGAAAACCTGGAAATTTTACACAAACTGGCGGCCCTGTTGCTCGAAAAGGAAACCGTCATGGGGGCCGAACTGGATGCACTGATTCGCTCTGTCCGGCCGGATTTTGAATTTCCTTCCAATCCGCCGGCCGAGGAAAAGCCAGTCGAAGCATGATAAAGAACTACGATATTATCTGGGCGAATCATCACCTGAAACTGGGCTCCCGCACCTGTATCATGGGGATTTTAAATGTCACGCCGGATTCTTTTTCAGATGGCGGCCGGTTTTACGCATTGGATCATGCCATTTCGCAGGCTGAAAAACTGGTTTCAGACGGTGCCGATATCCTGGATATCGGCGGAGAATCCACCCGCCCCTTTTCCGATGCCGTCTCTGAAGAAGAAGAGATCCGACGCGTCGTTCCGGTTATTGAAGCCATTGCCAGGCGCATGTCCATTCCCATTTCCATCGACACCACCAAATCCGGTGTTGCCAGGCGCGCCATCCAGGCAGGCGCATCCATTATCAATGATATCGGCGCGCTGCGACTGGATGCTGACATGGCAAAAGTGGCCGCGGCATCCGGCGTCCCGGTGATCATGATGCACATGTTGGGAATACCGAAAACCATGCAGGTGGCTCCGGCTTATGAGAATCTGCTTTCTGAAATCACATCGTTTTTGACCACAGCCATCGATCATGCCGTCAGCCAGGGCGTGTTACGGTCCCGGATCATTATTGATCCCGGGATCGGCTTTGGCAAAACCATTCAGCACAACCTGATGCTGATTCGATGCCTGAGTGCCTTTGCCTCTTTGGATGCACCGATCCTTATTGGCCCTTCCCGAAAATCCTTTATTCGAAACCTGCTTAAATCCAAGGATCCGCAAGGACTCGATCCGGATTCTGAGAGCATTGAAACCGGCACGCAGGCAATCATTGCCGCAGGCATTTTAAATGGCGCCCATATCCTCCGGGTTCACGATGTGGCGCGAACAGTGACAACCGCAAGGCTTATGGATGCGATCAAAGGGATACCCGATGCTTCTTGTGATTGATGTGGGAAATACCAATATCGTCCTGGGCGTTTATCACGAACAGACCCTGCTGAAAGACTGGCGAATTCGCACGGAGCGTAACATCACGGAAGATGAGTTTCATATCCTGGCTTCAAATTTGTTTGAAGGAAGCCGGATAAACCCGGATCAGATTGACAGAACCATTGTTTCCTGCGTGGTGCCTCCGCTGGTCAATATCCTGGATGCATTCTGCCGGAAATATCTTCACCATTCTCCGGTCTGGGTGGATCCCAGAACGTATCAGGGGATGCCGATTCTCTATACCAATCCCGGGGAGGTCGGCGCAGACCGGATCGTAAATGCCGTTGCCGCCTTTCACCGGTACCGGACCAGTCTGGTTGTCATTGATTTTGGCACCGCCACAACTTTTGATGCCATTTCTGAAACCGGCGCTTATTTGGGGGGCGCCATCAGTCCGGGAATCATGATCTCTGCCGAAGCCCTGTTCAAAAACGCTTCCAAGCTGCCGAGAGTTGAGATATTCACGCCGCCAAAGCAGGTGATCGGAAAGGATACGGCCAGCAGCATTCAATCCGGCATCATCTATGGATATGCGGGACTGGTGGACGGTATGGTCATCCGGCTGAAGGCTGAAATGGGTACCAACCCAAAAATTGTCGCAACCGGCGGGCTTTCGGCTCTGATTGCCGGTGTCTCCCACACCATCGACAAGGTTGAGCCGAATTTGACCCTGGAAGGGCTGAGAATCATCAGCGCGGAATTGTAACCTTACATTTCCATTTCAGCTTCAAGTTTCTGAATTTCCTGCAAAAGCTTTTCCTTCTCCTCCTGCGGCAGTTCTTCCTCGTAAAGTCTGCGTCTGATGCTGAGCAGCATCATTTCCAGTCGATAATCCGAGCATGTGTATTTCATGGAATCCAGGATTATCCCTTACCTGTTTTTACCATTGATTCCTGAAAAATGCTGTAAAATGCCAGATTGTCATCAATGGCCCGGCGAAGGATCTTGGCAATTTCGTCCATATTCTTCAAATGGATAACCACATTGACACTTTTATTGAAGGCGGCCATATTGTCCATTGTCCGAAACCGTGATGTGATCAGGACCACAAACATGTTTCGGCGGACAGACATCATCAAATCATTCAGATAAGTAAGTATCGGATTATCATCGGGAGAAGGGGTGTCAAAAAACTCATTCATGATGATCAGATCGAAGGCGTGAAACCGCATTTTTTTTAGTGCATCTGCTGCGTTGGGCGGTTCTACGGTATGATATCCCATCTGTTTGAGTACAAAGCGCAGCTTGGACAGAATTGCCGGATCGGATTCACAAATCAGGGCTGTCTTAACACCGGGCCCCAGAAAATCGAACGGTTTTTCTGAAGCATCATAGTCGCTGGATGAAATGGATTCAATCAGATTTTTATCACCAGAACGGGGCAGCGGAACAGCTTTGATCAGATTGCTTTGAGTGGACGGTGTTTGCGCACGGGTATCCAGAGTGAGTCTGTTTTTACAGCGGGGACAGATAACAAACACAACCTGCTCGGAGGGTATTTTTTCATCGGATATTTTAAACTTTCCCAGGCATTGATTGCAGATTACGTCCATTTCCCGATCCCCTTCATCATATCCGGCGCTTCTGATTATTCCCATATTGGCGGTCAACCTCAAGATATTCAATATCGGTTGTCGATTCGCCCCGGTCCGACTTGATAGAATCAATCCCGCGGCCAACAATTCCTTTACGGGAAGCATATGCCATAGCTGTTTCTTCAGAAATCAATTCCTTCTCGTAAAGCTGAATGATGGAATCATCGAAGGTAATCATCCCAAATGCTTTACCCGTCTGAATAATTTCATAAAATGTTTTGCCTTCGGCTTCTCCATGCAAAATGGCATCCTTGATTCGCAGGTTGGTTCCCATGATTTCAAAGGCCGCAACCCTGTCGCCGACAATTCTGGGAAGCAGGCGCTGACAGACAACCCACCGAATGGACTCCGCAAGGCGGATGCGAATCTGATTTTCTTCTTCGATATTGAACATACCCAAAATTCGATTGATGGTTTGTCCGGCATCCACGGTGTGGAGCGTGGATAGAACAAGATGGCCGGTTTCTGAAGCATTCAGTGCGATTTCAACCGTTTCCCTGTCACGCATCTCACCAACCAGTATCACTTTGGGCGCCTGTCTGAGCGCCGATCGGAGACCATTTGGAAACGTGTCGAAATCACATCCCATTTCCCGCTGGTTGAACGTGGATTTTTTATGCGGGTGCTGATATTCAATCGGATCTTCCAGTGTTACCACGTGCACAGCCTGGTTTTCATTGATTTCATTCAGAATTGCTGCAAGAGATGTGGTTTTACCGGTGCCGGTTGCACCGGTAACCAGAATGATGCCGTTTTTTTCATTTGCCATTTTGAGAAACGATTCCGGAAGTTCCAGGTCCGCACAGCAGGGAATACGGGATTCCAGCTTTCGAAGGACAATTGAAAATTTACGTTGCTGTGAAAAGATATTGACCCGAAATCTGGCCTTTCCAGGAAGTTCATATGACAGATCGCAGGAACCTTCATTGAGCAGAACTTCTGTCAGCCGGCGGTCATTGTTCAGCAGATTCAGGGCAAGAATTTCAGTTTGAAACGGGGTGATTTCTTCAATATAAGGATTGAATTCCACAGGGAGCAACCGGCCGGAACTTTCCACCTGAAAAGGTTTGCCGACTGTAATATTCAGATCTGAGACATTTCTGGTAAACTCCAGCATTCGGTTGAGGATATAGTCGCATTCCTGTTTTCGCATCACATCTTCCTTATTTCCGAATCAAGTTTCAGTAAAATCAGCCGGAGGCGTTTTTAAATATGGACGAAATTTTGCCTTGTCATTGGCCTTGACATAGGCATCATCCGGATGGATCATGCCTTTATTTAACAGGTCCATGATGGCATCATCCAGAAGCTGCATGCCGTAACGTTTTCCGGTCTGGATAGATGAGGGAATCTGAAACGTTTTTGCCTCGCGAATCAAATTTCGAACAGCCGGTGTTGCAATCATGATTTCCAGCGCTGCACAGCGTCCCTTTTTATCAACTCGCTTGAAAAGAACCTGAGCAACGACCGCACGCAATCCATCCGCCAATGTGGAACGAACCTGATCCTGTTGATTGGCGGGAAAGACCTCAATAACCCGGTCAACGGTTTTTGCGGCACTTGATGTATGCAGGGTTCCAAATACCAGATGCCCGGTGGAAGCCGCTTCTATGGCCAGCGAAATGGTTTCCAGGTCCCTCATTTCGCCGACCATAATGATATCCGGGTCTTCCCGTAGCGCCCCTCTTAAAGCGGCGCTAAAAGTCCGGGTGTGAAGCCCCACTTCCCGATGATTGACAATACAACCTTGACTCTGATGAACAAATTCGATGGGATCTTCAACCGTAATGATGTGATCTTTTCGGCTGCGATTGGCAACATCAATGATGGCTGCAAGCGTCGTGGATTTTCCGCTTCCGGTAGGGCCCGTAACCAGAACAAGCCCTCTAGGCAACAACGCCAGTTTGGGGATAACGACGGGAAGACCCAGTTGTTCAGCCGTCTGAATGGTGTTTGGAATTTGACGAAAAACAGCAGCCACACCGTATTTCTGCATAAAAAAATTGGCGCGGTACCGGGCTAGCCCCGGAATTTCATAGCCAAAGTCCACATCTCCGGTTTCTTCAAAAACCTTGACCTTGTCTTCAGGAGAAATCTCATATAGCATGCTTCTCAGAAAATCATTGTCCAACACCTTATATTTGATCCGCTCCATATCGCCGTTGATTCTCAGCACGGGAGGCTGACCCGAAACAAGATGAAGATCGGAAGCTCCCTGATCATGCATTAATTTAAAAAAAGCATCGATTTTGGCCATCAGCAATGTCCTCTATTCCGGGGGCAAACCAATTTACTGCGACGAAGCCTCCGTATGTTTGGCCATTCTGGCCTTGTCATACTCCTCGTCCTGCATTTTCATCTGCGCCTTGCCCATTTCAAAGAGTTTGTAATGCGCTTCAATGATGGAACGGAGCTGGGCTTCCATCTGAATGCGCTGGCCTTTCAGCTGAATGATATCCTCATGGAGCTGGGCAAGCCGACTGTTGGCTTTATTCAAGACATTCTCAGCCTGAGCCTCGGCATCGGCAATAATCAGTTCGGCTGATTTTCGAGCAGCTTCATTCATCTGTTCAATGCGTTTTTCAGAATCGGCGATGGTTTTTTTTAAATCGTCTTCCCGGACGGCAAACCCCTTCCGTTCCTGTTTCAACGCCTGATTCTCCTCATTTAGCCTCTCGTTCTCGTCATAAAGGGCTTCAAGCGTATGCGCAATCTGCTCCAGGAATTCATCCACCTCCTGAATGTCAAAGCCCCTGAACCGCACGCTGAACTGATGCTGCTGGATGTCCAGCGGTGTGACATCAATATCTTCTCTCACGGCTTCACCTTACATCATCATGCTGAAAGATATTCTTTTCAGCGTATTAACCACAAATGTCTGCAAAAAAATAACGCCTAAAAACACAATAATGGGAGAAAAGTCAATGCCACCGAAACTGGCCGGAATCCGCGAACGAATTTGAACCAATACGGGCTCGGTTACGGAGTAGATAAAACGAACAATGGCATTATAGGGATCTGGATTCACCCAGGACAGAATCGCTCTTGCCACAACCACCCACATATAAAGGCTCAATGCAAGATCAAGCACCTTGGCCACAGCCATCAGAAAATAACCTATCATGTACATTCGATCACTTGCCTTTCACTGGACACGAAAATCCATCAAATCTCCTTTCCAAGGAGAGAGTTAAAGGGGATGCGTAACGCCTCAATGCGGCGGACTACAAACGATACCTCAAAAAACCACCCAGCCATTAAAATGGATTTTTCGCTCACCGTCTTCTGGATGGGAAACATAGAAAGGATCTGGGAATATGAAACCCGTCTCTGGCATGGATATCAATCATCAAGCAGCTCTGGGGCGTTGAGGTTATGAGGCTCTTTTGGAACAGGAAATTCCAAAAGACAAGACTTCATGAATCCGGTCCAGAATAACGCAATCCTTCATGCAGCCTGGAAATGCCTCCCGAATCTCGCATTCCCGGCAAGGGCTTTTGACCAGATAACCGATTTCAAAATCGAATCGGTATTTATAATTTTTTTTAGTTGGTATATAATCCATAAATTTGTAAAAATAAAGCGTATCATGATACCTATTGGTCATAATTGTTACCATAAGATGTCATGGATAACAAGGAATATAAAATGTCTTACTCGCAAATGAAAGAGGATTTATGAATGCAGAAAAGTCGAATTCCAGGCGCTCATTTGGCGTCATTTTACTCTTGATGGGTGTGTTGTGCCTGATGGTTACGGCTTTGGGTTATTGGGGCATCACGCATATTTCTGAGAGGTTGACGGCATTGACCTCAGCGCATCCCGATATTACCGATTTCAAGGCTGTTGCAAACTGGTTATCGGATATCAGAGGCGAATTCATCCGTTATGGATTCCCTCTGGCTGCGGCCGGATTTGTCTTGTGGAGTATATTGCTGTGGCTCTTGATTCGCCGCAAAGCGTCGAAACTGCAGGTGGCGTTGCCCCCATCTGATGTTTGCGAACCCGGGAATCGCCTCGAAAGAGAACAACAGGACAAGCGATTATTTATCCATCTGCTGAGCATGTTTCAGCGCGATGGCAGGCTTCTGGATTTTTTATCGGAAAACCTCGATGGTTATGAAGATGCACAGATCGGCGCGGCGGTTCGCAGTATTCATGAAAACTGTAACAAAGTCACCCGTAAATACCTGTCCCTTCAACCGGTGCTGGATCAGGCGGAAGGTCAGACGCTGACTCTTCAGAAAGGGTTTGATACCGCCGCCGTCAAACTGGTGGGAAATGTCGTCGGAGAACCGCCTTTTACCGGCACCGTCCGCCACAAAGGCTGGAAAACGGCAAAGCTGGAATTGCCCACCCTGTCCGCGAAACAGGACGCATCCCTGATCGCTCCGGCGGAAGTTGAAATATGATGAACTCTTAAAAAATCAATCAATAGTATGTTGAAAGGTAGCCACTTTGTCTTTCCCC
>AMWB02114935.1_pt1 | contig 10869 bp, 7 predicted proteins | sample 200311 | NCBI WGS metagenome assembly AMWB02 (sample SAMN02737377, study PRJNA173069) | bioreactor metagenome | biome: anode biofilm in microbial fuel cells | place: USA: California | collected 2010-12-16 | reverse complement strand
ACAAATATTAAATACAATCATAAACTTCTGAAAGGGAAAAAAATGAGAAAGGCAATTCTAGTTTTAATTATTTTAATTATGTTTGGTGCTGTTGCCCGCGCGCAGGTCTGGGATTCAACGACGCTAAGCAACGGTAACATTACATCTAACGTTACGCTGAACTCCTCGATAAAATACATTCTGAAGGGATTCGTGTATGTTAAATCGCCCGCAACGCTTACAATACCCGCGGGAACCGTTATATACGGCGACAAATCAACGACAGGCACTTTGATTATCGAAAGAGGCGCGAAAATATCGGCGAACGGTACATCCGCGCAGCCAATTATTTTTACAAGCCGCATAACCGCAGGACAGCGCGGTCCGGGTGACTGGGGCGGTATAATTATTCTCGGCAAAGCAAGAATAAATACCGTCAGCGGTGCAGATACGGCGGCGATTGAAGGCTTGCCGCCAGCGGTGCAGCCTGCTTACTACGGCGGAAACGATGACAATGATAATTCGGGTATTATGCGATACGTCAGAATCGAATTTCCGGGAATCAACCTTACCGGAGTGAGCGGCAACGAGATTAACGGACTTACGATGGGCGCCGTTGGAAAGGGAACGACCCTTGAATATATTCAGGTTAGTTATTCAGGCGACGATTCCTTTGAATGGTTCGGAGGCACAGTCAATTGCAGATACTTGATATCGTATAAAGGAGTCGATGACGATTTTGATACTGATAACGGATTCCGCGGTAACTGTCAGTTCCTTCTTGCTGTAAGAGACAGCAACATAGCCGACATAAGCGGTTCAAACGGCTTCGAGAGCGATAATAACGCTAACTCTCCGAACAATTTCAACAATCCGAGAACACAGCCTGTCTTTTCGAATGTAACAGTAGTGGGTCCTCTGAGAATACCTTCTACCCCAATAAACGCTAATTTCAAAAGAGGGTTGCATATAAGAAGAAACTCGAAATTAAGTCTATACAATTCAATCGTAATGGGATTCCCGACAGGTATCAGATTCGACGGAACAGGCGTCTCAAATGCGTTCACCGGCGATTCATCGGCTGTTAAAAACATTATATTTGCGGGCAACACGATATTGGCGGATACGGCGGCTATGAACGGTAATGGTTTTAATGGAATTAATTTTATCAACACTTCGTCTTTCCAGAACAGAGTGTTCACTACAAATTCCGAAGTCTTGTTAACGAACCCATATGGCTTTGAGAACGGCAACTGGCAGCCGTCATCGGGCTCACCCGCGTTGACAGGTTCGAGTTTCTCCTGGACACAGTTAACCGACCCGTACTTCACGCAGACGACATTCGTTGGCGCTTTCGGTCCGGCAAACTGGGCTTCGAATTGGGCGCAATTTAATCCGGTGAATTATACGATTGGAATAAGCAGAATATCAGGAGAGGTTCCTTCGAAATTCGTTCTGACACAGAATTACCCGAATCCGTTCAATCCTTCAACCAAAATAAAATTTTCGGTGCCAAATTCCGGTTTAGTGTCGTTAAAGGTATATGATGTTTCTGGCAGGGAAGTAGCGAATCTGGTTAATGAAAATCTCGCGGTTGGAACATATGAGTTTGCATTCAACGCATCAAAACTCCATTCAGGAGTTTATTTCTATAAATTAAGCAGCGGCAGTTTCAGCGATACAAAGAAAATGATGCTGATTAAATAAAAGAGCGGTATAAAACCGCTCATTGCTTTGATGTAACATAATCCTTACATATCCGTACCAGAAAGCCTTTCGCCGCAAGCGAAGGGCTTTTTTATTTCACAACTATATTGACCATTTTATTTTTTACGACTATAATCTTCACTATGTTCTTTCCGAAAATATGCTTATTAACTGAAACGTCGTCAAACGCAAGTTGCTCGAGGTCTTTTTCGCTGAGGTCCGCGTCCACGCTTCTCTTTGACCTGACTTTTCCGTTTACGGAGAAGGCGACGGTTATCTGTTCCGCCTTTGTCAATGCTTCGTCGTACTCGGGCCATTTATGGTAGGCTAGAGATTCATTGTTCCCGAGCCTCTGCCACAGTTCCTCGGAAATATGCGGCGCGTAAGGGGAAAGTAGCAGAACGAACTGTTCTATGATTTCCTTGCTTACCTTTTCCATCTTGTACATTTCGTTTACGAAAATCATCATCTGGGCAATCGAGGTGTTAAATTTCATATCGCCGTCCTCAATATCGCGTGTCATTTTCTTAATTGTCGTGTGGAGCATTTTTTTCTGTTCGCCCGAAGGTTCCTCATCGACAATCTTAGAATTTAATTCTCCCGTTCTGTCGTCTATAACCAACCTCCAGACACGGCTGAGGAATCTGTGCAATCCCGCGATTCCCTCAGTGCTCCAGGGTTTTGTGGCTTCCAGTGGACCCATGAACATTTCAAACATTCTCATCGAATCCGCGCCGTATTCCCGAATCATATCGTCTGGATTTATTACGTTGCCTCTCGACTTGCTCATCTTAACTCCGTCTTCACCGAGTATCATGCCCTGGTTGAAAAGCACGTAGAAAGGCTCGCGGGTTGTAAGATATCCGAGGTCAAAAAGAACCTTGTGCCAGAATCGGGCATACAGAAGGTGAAGCACGGCGTGCTCGGAGCCGCCTATATACAGGTCAACTGGCATCCAGTATTTTTCTTTCTCAATATCGCAGAAAATCTGGCCGTTTTTCGGGTCAATGTAACGCAGATAATACCAGCAAGAGCCGGCCCACTGGGGCATCGTATTAGTTTCCCTTTTGACTTTTTCCCCCGTATTCTTATCGGTTGTATAGAGCCAGTCTTCGATTAAAGAGAGCGGAGATTCCCCCGTTTTACTCGTAGTATAAGAACTCACGACCGGAAGCCGTACCGGCAGGTCTTCTTCCTTCAGCGCTTTAATTCTTCCGTCCTCAAAATGCACTAAGGGAAAAGGCTCGCCCCAGAACCTCTGTCTTGAAAAAAGCCAGTCGCGCAGCCTGTAATTCGTGCTCCTCTTTCCGATTCCTTTTTCCTCGAGCCATTTAATCATCTTTTCCTTTGCTTCTGCCGTAGGTAATCCTGTAAGGAAACCCGAATTAATCGAATAGCCTTCGCCCGTGAAACTGGTCTTACCGTTCTTTATTTCTTCACAGTAATTGTTGAATTCTTTTGCTTCGCCGTTCAGCATTTTCTCGAGACCCTTGCCAGATATAATTATTTCGCCTTCCTCAGTCCTGATTTTTTTAAAGGCAACGTCTTTATATTCGGCAGGCGTAACGACGGGAATTATGTCAAGTCCGAATTTCACGGCAAATTCCATGTCTCTTTCGTCGTGTCCGGGAACGCTCATAATCGCGCCCGTGCCGTAACTCATAAGGACGTAATCCGAAATAAAAATCGGAATCTCGATTCCGCTCGCTGGATTTATTGCGTGAGCGCCCGTAAAAACTCCCGTCTTATCCTTGGACAATTCAGCCCTTTCAAGATCGGATTTTCTCGATGCTTCGTCGATATACTTCCGTACCGCCTCTTTCTGTTCGTCCGAAACTATTTCAGGAATTATTTTATGTTCGGGCGCGAAAACCATGTATGTTGCTCCGAATAACGTATCCGGGCGAGTCGTGAATACGTCGATGCTTCTGTTCTTTCCGTCGCTGCCTTTAATCTCGAAACGAACTGTTGCGCCGTCGCTTCTGCCTATCCAGTTGTACTGGAGTTTCTTAATGTTTTCAGGCCAGTGAAGTACATCGAGGTCATCGAGAAGCCTCTGCGCGTACTTTGTTATCCTCAGTTTCCACTGTTTCATCATCCTTCTGACGACAGTGAAACCTTTTTCGATTTGTTCCGGCACTTCTTCGTTTGCGAGAACGGTTCCGAGTTCCGGACACCAGTTCACGGGGGATTCGGATATGAAGGCAAGCCTCTGCGAATCAATATATTTCGCTTTCCCGGTTTCATCAAGTCCATCGGGAATTTCAAGTTGCTCAATCGGTTTCGCTTTATTTTCGTTATCGTCGAAATAGGAATTGTAAAGTTTTAGGAACATCCACTGCGTCCATTTGTAGTACTCTTCGTCTGTCGTGTTCACTTCCCTGTCCCAGTCGTAGGAAAAACCGAGCGCCTGTAATTGCGAGCGAAACCGCTTGACGCATTCTTCCACTCCTACTTTGGGATTAATTTTTTTCTTAAGGGCGAACTGTTCCGCGGGAAGACCGAAAGCGTCCCAGCCCATCGGGTGAAGGACATTGTATCCCCTCATTCTCTTGTAACGCGATATTATATCCGTCGCCGTATAGCCTTCGGGATGCCCCACGTGAAGTCCGTCGCCGCTCGGATAAGGTAGCATATCCAGTACGTAGTATTTAGGTTTCGATTTATCGAGTTCGTCTATTTCCGGTGTTCTGAAAGTCTTGTTGTTAATCCAGAAATCCTGCCACTTCTTTTCAATCTGTAAATGCTCGTATTTCATCTTATAGTTATGTTTTACTTTCTAAATTTTTCAATTAATTCTTCAAGAAACGCGTTGTCCGCTTTTGGTCCCAACTGCGTGGATATGAATCCTTGATATTTTTCAAAAAACACATTGCCCTCGGGTATCATCGCCTTGAAATCACTGCCAACGCCGTGCAGAGGATAAAGTTTTATGTGAGCGTGATTCACACCCATTCCTTCGATTACCATCGCAGTTCTAGAGACATTAAGTTTTTCATCGAGCAGTTTTCCGACCTGCTTAGCGGCAAGTATAAACCTCAGGTAAACCTCATCCGGCATATTGAACGCGTATGAATCATAGTGCTCTTTCGATATGACAAGCGTCATTCCTTTTGTATTCGGGAATAAATCAAGAATGGCGAAAAACTCTTCGTTTTCCCATAATTTAAACGAAGGAATATCGCCGCTTGAAATCCTGCAAAAAATACAGTCCTCTTTTTCCATATTATTCATTAATTTTAGGAAAAGAATAACAATAAATTTACCATATAAAACCGAGAATATCAGCAGCAAAAGAAGCGGATTTTCTTCGCGCTTAAGATTTCGGAATGGTAGGAACGGACAAATGGTATGAATTCAGATAGCAACGCGCGATTTCCGGTTTGAGTCTTCTGACACCGGTTATCGCGCGGTTAAATTATATAACTGAATTTTGACTTCTGTCATTTTAAAATTTCATCGTAATTCCGCCGATGCCAGTAACAAATGAAGTGCATCCGTTATTTTCAAAAACCGAGTTTAACTTGCTTTTAAGAGTAAAGAAAATATTGTTGCTTATTACAAGTTCCGCTCCGATTCCGATGTTGCCTCCGAGGCTGACTCTGCGTACCGATTCGTATATGTCTTTAGGGTCGCGCCTTGTCGGCTTTCTACCCTTGGGATTGATACTCGACTCATAATATAGTCCCGAAGGACGCTGTACAAATACGTAAGGTCCGAATCCCGATTCAAAGAACAGGCTCGACCTGCAGCAGTAAGGTTTTATGACATAATATCTGGCGCCTATTGTAGATTCAAAATACCCGGAATTCGTAGCCGCGGTATCTTTGGCGGTAAGGAAATTATATCTCATTTCGAGATATATCGCTAATTCAGTATTTACTCTGTAAGAGACATCCATCCCGATATTGCCGCTCGTATAACTGCGGGAAGCAAGGTACGGATTCACAGGCTGAATAAAACCCGATTGAACAGTGAACTGGAAATAATCTGTAAACTTGAAGCCGATTAATTCGGAATTTATGTTTTTTTCGGATGAAGGATTCTGAGAATAAACGATGGAAACGCAGAGAAATACTAAAAAAAGAATTAATATCTTCTTCATATATTACCCCTTCTTTCTACCCCCTAATATTTTACTCCCAAGGATTTATATACAAAAAAAATGCCATGAAAAAGTCTATTTCCGCTCGAAATTCAGGTATGCTCATATCATATTAGCAGTGAAAGATTTCAGAGTATAGTCGAAATATTTCTTTTTTGTAGGTGCCTAAAACATCTATTTCAAACATTCTGATATGCCTTCAGAATAAGTTACGGGAGCAAAAAACTTGTTCTCGAATTTTGTGCTGTCGAAAAGATAATCGTTTTCATACTGGTACATCATTTCAACTGTTTCGGCGGCAAGCGGATCAATTAATCCCGCAAGTCTCGTCATCCATTTTTTTATAACTCTGTATTTCGGATTGGTATTTAATTTTTCGGCGGCAAATCCTATGTATTCCTGTCCGGTCATCGCGCTTTTATGAGTCGGAAGATGCCAAACCTGATTATACGCGTCAGGCGTGTTTCCGAGCAGCGCCGTTGCTTTCCCGGCATCGGGAGTATAAGTAAATGAATGAAAGACGTCGTCATTCCCGAACCAGGATGCTGTCTTCTTTTCTTTAAGTTTATCAAAGACGAACATTTTCAGAAGTGAATTTCCCGCATCGGGTCCGTAGAAATCCGCTGACCTTGCAATCAGGGCTTTAATATTCCCAGAAGCCGATTCTGAAAGAATCCGCTCTGAAATTCTCGCCCTTATCTCCCCTTTTTTGCTTACAGGATTTGCCGGAGTATTTTCCGTCATCCATCCGTCTGTTCTTCCGTACAGGTAAACATTATCGAAAAACACGAGTTTTGAATTTCCTGTTTTGCATGCTTCGATGACGTTGTCAATTATTTTTGGCCAGGCGACTTTCCAGACTTTGTAATCATACTTGAGACCCGCGGTTAGGTATACTACTTCCGAATTATCAACCGCATCTATAACAAGTTCTCTATCGGTCAAATCGCATTTAACGAGTTCTTCATCGCCGGTTTCGTGTTTCGGGTTTCTCCCCGCAAGTCTTACCTTATCCGTATACTGCCTAAGTCTTACGGCAAGTTCCTTTCCTATTACTCCTCCCGCTCCGAGCACTGTCTGCATATTCAATAATTTAAGTTTACGCTGATATATACAGAACAAAAAACGCCTCTAAGTTGTTTATTCTTTTTATTTCTTTTAAGAAATTCTTTCGCTACATTGCAATAACTTTTTTTATTAATCGGGGTAGTTTCCCTGAGCGGGGACATCGATATACTTGAAAAAAACTCTGCATAAAATCCACGAGAGCGGTCTTCTGACCAGGCTTGGTTTTTTTACCGCCTTAATGATAGTAATTTCTTCGATGGTAGGTTCAGGCATCTTCAAGAAAATCGCCCCGATGTCCGAGCAACTTGGCTCGCCCGGACTTATTCTTCTCTGCTGGCTTATACCCGGAATCATTACAATGATTGGCGCCGCGACAAACGCAGAGATAGCGAGCCTTATCGCCGAACCCGGGGGACAATACGTTTATTTCAAGAACATGTACGGAAAGCCGTTCGCTTTTCTTTACGGATGGAGTTGTTTTTCTGTAATACAGTCGGCATCTATCGCTTCTATCGCTTACGTGTTCGCGGAATCTGTAAACGCCGTGGTTCATCTTCCGGGTCTCTCGCCTGAGATGGAAAGTATTTCGCTCTTCGGAATATTTTATCCCTTTCAGGGTTTCGGAGTGAAGGGACTGACGATTATCACGATACTTTTTCTCACAGCCGCGAATTATTTCGGCGTGATTTTCGGCGGGATGATTACGAACATATTCACGGCTCTCAAGATTACCGGAATTATTGTTATAATAATACTCGGACTGACGATAAGCGGAGGTTCCGCGGAAAACGTAACGCCGATTCTTGAAAAACCCGGTTTTCAATACGGCACTAATCTCGGACTTTTCGGCGCGATGTTCGCCGCGATGCTCGCCGCCTTCTGGCCTTATGACGGCTGGAACAATATCGGATATCTCGGCGGCGAAGTCAGGAATCCTAAAAGGAATATACCGCTGGCGCTTTTCGGCGGTGTGGCCGGAGTTATTGTTCTCTACATTGCCGTTAACTTCGCTTTCCTTTACGTGATGCCGGTTGACGAAATCATCAGCGCGGCCGGGCAGGAACATTCCATCATTGCGATTGAAGTGATGAGAAAATTTCTCGGTTACGGCGGGGCGATGTTCATATCAATCCTCATTATGGTCTCGACATTCGGAACAACGAACGGAACTATACTCGCGAGTTCAAGGATTTATTTCGCGATGGCGAAGGATAATTTGTTTTTCAAATCCGCAGGGCTTCATCACGATAAGTACAGAACGCCTCACAGGTCTCTGCTCATTCAGGGCGTATGGGCGTCTATTCTCGTGCTTTCGGGAACATTCGACCAGTTAACGGATATGCTGATATTCGCTTCGTTCATTTTTTACGGTATGGGCGCGTTCGGTGTTTTTATTTTAAGAAGAAAAATGAAGAATGTTCCGAGAGTTTTCAAGGTTCCTGGTTATCCTGTTCTTCCCGCTATTTTCGTCCTGTTCTGCGCGACACTCGTTATCGTAACAATTATACAAAATCCGCGCGACGCGGGTATCGGACTCTCGCTGGTATTGATAGGAATCCCGTTCTACCTGTTCTGGAAGAGAAGGATTGACCGGGAAAGAGAAGCCATGGAATAGCACGGATTTAATAAGAAATTTATGAACAATAATACACAGTTTAAATAAGTGAATACAATATAGTTATGGATACCATTTTGTTTGAAAAAATGTCTGAAGAACACAGAAACGAAATCATGGACATTTATAATTATTACGCTGAGAACAGCATGTCCGCTTATTCTGAGAAGAAACTTCCGTATGATTATTACGACAGGATTTTGGAAATGACAGGAGGATATCCCGCTTACGCTATAAAGTCGGACAATAAAGTTGCGGGATTTTGTTTTATACGCGCGTACAATCCGTTCCCCGCGTTCAAGTCAACCGCGGAAATAACGTATTTCCTTCATAAAGATTTTTCGGGCAAAGGTATAGGAAAACTTGCACTCGACAGACTGGAGACGGATGCCGCTGGAATGGGCATTAATACTCTGCTTGCGAGTATTACATCCGAGAATACTCCGAGTCTCAAGTTCCACGAGAAATACGGATTCACTGTTTGCGGAAGATTCCCGGGAATAGGGAAGAAATTCGGCAGAAGTTTCGACATCGTGTGGATGGAAAAAAAGTTAAGTTAAACCTAACTGAATAACTGAAACACTGCGCGAAATTCACGAACGCCGAAAACGGCGGGTTCAGAACACAGTATTCTTTTGCCTGAGTTATTTGAAGAATACTTTAGCCGCTTTATAAATATCGAGTTCGACTGTTTTAAGTTTGCTTATCGCTTTCTTGATAGGAATGTCCACGATATCGGCTCCCTGAAGAGCGCACATTCTGCCGAATTTCTTTTCAGTCACCATTTCCACAGCATATATGCCGAATCGCGTTCCAAGAACTCTGTCGAATGCAGTCGGAACCCCGCCTCTCTGGACGTGTCCGAGAATAGTCGTGCGCGTATCGAATCCCGTTCTCTTTTCGATTTCATTCGCGAGATAGTAACTAATACCTCCAAGCCTTGCGCGTCCGAATTCGTCCTTCTTCCTGCCTTCTTCGTCAATTTGAAGTTCTTCAAGGAGATATTCCGCGCCTTCGGCAACGACTATAATCGAAAAAAGTTTTCCTCTTTTATACCGGCTTTTAAGTACTTCGCAGACATCGTCAATCATAACCTTCTTTTCAGGTATGACAATCGCGTCCGCTCCGCCCGCGATGCCCGAATAGAGGGCAATCCAGCCCGCGTGCCTTCCCATAACCTCAAGAATCATAACCCTGTGGTGTGATTCGGCCGTCGTGTGTAGCCTGTCGATTGCATCGGTTGCTATCTGCACAGCCGTATCGAATCCGAAAGTGTAGTCTGTTCCGTTTAAATCATTATCAATTGTCTTTGGAACGCCGACCATGTTAATGCCAAGTTCGTGGCACTGCTGGGCAATATGCATAGAACCTTCACCGCCGATCGCGATTAAAGCGTCGAATTCCGCTCGCGCAACCTTGTGCTGGAGTATCTCCGCCCCGTTGTCCTGCTGAAAAGGACCGAATCTAGAAGTACCGAGAATCGTTCCGCCCCGGTTAACGATGCCCGCGACGCTCTTGAGGTCGAGTTTCATGTAACTTTCATCGAACAGGCCTTTCCAGCCGTTCAGAATTCCGATTATTTCATAACCGTCCTGGTCGCCTTTTCTCGTGATTGCCCTGATAACAGCATTAAGTCCCGGGCAGTCGCCGCCTGATGTCAATACTCCAATTTTCATTTTTTTTCCTGCTGGTTTTTTGTTTCGTTACTTTCTGTTAATATAAATAACCTGTTCAAAATGAAACAGGGTTCAAACGAGAACCCTGTCATATAAATTTGCTATTACATATCAGTTCTTCTTTTCCGTCCTGGATTTTTGTTCCTTTTGCTTTTTTTCCCTGACGGGAGGATCGTTTATCAGATACTTGTACTTATCCTCGAATTCCTCTGTTGTCATGTTTCCAATCAGAGCGAGGCGCGCAACGTTTTTCACTTCGTCGAAATCAGTCTTTTCAAGTCTTATCATATACTTGCGCGCTACCTGATAACTGTCTGAATTGACGTCCACTTCGCGCGTATTGATTCTTCCGTCGGCATTAATAATATCTTCGAACTTTACGGGTATCAACTGTCCCTTATCCACGGTAACGATTGCGCCCGAGTGTCCCGATATCAGATACCTTACAGCCGCGTAACCGAGGTCCTGCGTGTATTCACAGTCGAAAGGAATCGGAGCCGCGCACCTTAGTTCGTAACCGATATCCTTGCTTACTATTGTAACGTTAATGCCTCTTTCCCTGAGTCTTCTGCGCACTTCGTCTTTTGTTATCCTGCCGATATCTATTTCCGAGAGCCTTATATTGCCGTGCAAGTCCTTTTCAAGGTTAACGTAAGGATGGTTCTTGAGTTCCTCCTGATCGATTCTCGTGATTATACCCTCCGCGAGAATTGCGACGC
>AMWB02024924.1_pt1 | contig 10870 bp, 7 predicted proteins | sample 200311 | NCBI WGS metagenome assembly AMWB02 (sample SAMN02737377, study PRJNA173069) | bioreactor metagenome | biome: anode biofilm in microbial fuel cells | place: USA: California | collected 2010-12-16 | reverse complement strand
ATCCCCACGAAACCGGCAAAAAAAGACAAAAACGTCTTCGGGAAAAATTTGATCAGGCCGCCGATACGATCAACTAACTTGGTATTAAACCCGAGCAGGATATTGCCGGCGGAAAGAAAAAGCGACGATTTAATGAGAGAATGATGGATCATATGCAGTATCGCTCCGTAGAGCGCAAAACCCCCTATTCCCACACCAAAGGCAATAACTCCCATATTCTCAATGCTCGAATAGGCCAGCATCCGCTTATAATCCGGTTGTTTTAGTATGAATATCCCGGCGACAAACATCGACAGCAGACCAAAACCAATCAGGATGTTGCCGGAAAACTCTCCGAGACCCGCCAGATACATAAGCGTGTGTACTTTATAGACCCCGAGAAAAGCACAGTTGAGCAGGGCCCCGGATAACAGGGCAGAGGCCGGACTCGGCGCCTGACTGTGGGCATCAGGCAGCCAGGTATGCATGGGGGCAAGGCCCATTTTGGTGCCAAAACCTATCACCACGAAGATGAATCCCACCTTCAGCCACATAGGATCCAGCTGCATTGCCACCTGGTTTAACGAAGTAAAACTCAGCGAGATATCAACCTCGGCAATATCTATCGACAGGGTGATAAAGAAACAGCCGAGCAAAGCCAGGGCAATCCCCACAGAGCAGACCAGGACATATTTCCAGGTGGCCTCGAGCGCCTCTTTCGATCGGTGCATAAAGATAAGTGGTGCGCTGACCAGCGTGGTCGCCTCGATGGCTATCCACAGGACGATAGGATGGTCGGCCAGGGTAACCATGCTCATGGTACCGAGAAAAAGCAGCATACAGCCTGGAAAGACCTGTTCATTGCTCACCTCCGTCTCCTGCATGTAGCTTATCGCGTAAATGGAGATACAGAAAAAGATAAACGAGGTTACCAGAAGCACCAGCATCCCTTCAGGTGTCTGCGCGAAAAATCTCTCGGCATACACCGGCAGCTTGCCAAGCCAGGCCATGACGGTCAGTTGCAGGTGCAGTATTGCCGCAACGATCAACACTCCCCGCCCGAGGTACGCGGGGATAACCAATGTCACCAGACCGGTCAACATCGGCAGCAAAAAAATGAGTTCTAACATTCTTCAGTCCTTTAATCGATTGAGAAGATCGGTATCTATATCATCGAAAGCATGATTGATATTGTGCAGAATAATCCCCATGACCATAACCCCGACGAGCAGATCGAGCAGTACCCCGAATTCGACCACATAAACGGTGTGGGAATGCTTGGTCAAAGCCGTTCCAATCAAATAGATCCCGTTTTCCAGCATCAGGTAGCCGATAACCTGGGTAATGGCCTTTCTTCGACTCATCATCAGAAAGAAACCGGCCGACATGGTGGTAATGGCGGTCATCAGCAGCAGTTCGTGTCCGCTGGGCATGGACAGATGCAGTTTATCAGTAATGAACACCGACAATAAGATGATGATCAGACCGGCAAAAAGTGAGGCGTGGTAGCCGACGATCGGTTCTATCTCTCTGCGGATCGAAATACGTTTGAGGGCGATATAGAGCAGGCCCGGGATTAGCACGCCTTTAATCAGGATCATGACCTGAAAAAAAATCAGCCCTCCACTGCCCATGCTGCTGTGATGCTCAAGCAGCAAAGGAAGAAGGGACACCATAACCCCCTGCACCGCCATAATCTTCACCAGGGTGCCGAGACTGTTGGATGCCAGCGACAGAAGCACGGACAGCAGGATGACCACAAGAAGTATGTCATTCATATTCTTCATTTGATAAATCCCATAGTAAGAATTGCCGCAAAGACCACCAGGATACTGGAAGTCAATACAAACTTGGGCACCAGGTTCATCTTAAACCTGGCCATAATCGATTCTACCAGCCCAATTGTCATATACACCAGCACCACGATGCCATAAAAAACGGGCAGATTCAGCAGACCACCAGAAGGACTCAGCGGACAGACAATCATCGCCAGAAAGGCGGAATAAAAAAACAGTTTATAAAAGGAGCCAAGCTCTATAAGTGCAAGATCAGGACCGCTGTGATCAAGGACCATCACCTCATGAATCATGGTCAGTTCCAGATGGGTGGCCGGGTCGTCAACCGGGACCCGGGAATTTTCCGTCAGCAGCACGATAAAAAGAGCGACGATCACCAGCAGCAAGAGCGCACCGGCCGGGCCCGTCAGACTGATCGGATTGGCCCCGGTGAAATACTCACCAAAACTGAGCGAGTGGGTCATCCGGTAGAAAAGAATCAGGACTGCAAAAATAGAGGCTTCGGCGAGGGTACCAAAAAATGCCTCGCGGGCGGCCCCCATGCCCTGAAAGGGCGATCCCGTATCGAGCGCCGCGGCAATGGTAAAAAATCTTCCCGTGGCCAATACATAAAACAGCACCAGCACATCGCCATGAAAAGACAGTACTGGAGCAATTGCTCCCAGGGGAAAGAACAGCAGGATCATGATTCCCCCGGCAAGAGAGACAACAGGCCCCAATTTGAAGACAAAACTGGTGGTCGTACTGTAGACCGATCCTTTTTTAAAAAGTTTCATCAAGGTGTAGTATTTAATCAATAGGGGTGGTCCTTTTTTTCCCGCAAAGAGCGCCTTTACCTTTAAAATAATGCCGGGGAAAAGTGGCGCAGACAGGAGCGCTATCAAGATTGAGACAAAAGATTCCATACTCGTTCCTTTCTATATCAAGCCATTGTTTTTCTAGGTGATAAACTCTTAAACGTTTGCGCTGCAATGAAGGAGATCGGACTGCTGTGCCCCCTGGGTACTGTTTACGACGCCATCAGATAAATAAAATCAGCAACAGAATCAGTATCGCAACAATGATATAGCCGATATAGAGCTGCACATTACCGTGCTGAATCCAGCGAAATTTACCAAGAAGCGATAAAAGAGGCAGGGCCAGCCCTTGTCTCATGCCGACTTCGGCGACATCCTCCACCCAGCTTGCATATCGTGTTCGTTCGGGAAAGATTTTTTTCAAGCGGACTTCCGTCTCTCTTGAAAGAGCAAAGGGGCGGAAAAAATCGATTACACTGCGGGAAAACGACGCCCCGGTATATTGAATTCTCGTAGTCGGCCTGGTAAACCCACACCCCCAGGTAGGTCCCGCGGTGTTCTCCTTGCGCCAGTACAAGGCCTTTCTGATCAGAATAACCGCAAAGATAATGATCAGAAAGAGGCGGGAAGCAAAGCCAAGATTGGTACCGATGGTCTGCACCAGCTGCGGATCGACCTGACTGACAAAGGAAACATCTGCCAGACCACTGAAGGCAAGGGTGATAAAGGGGGCAGGAAAGATGCCGATGCCCAGACAGGCAATTGCCAGCAGCGAGAGCGGAACGGTCAGGGTCCAGCCGCCATCGGTTGCCAGTCGAACCTTCTCGGTACGGGGTTCGCCGAGGAAGACAATACCCACGACCTTGGTGAAACAAAAGGTGGCCAGGCCGCCGATTGCGGCCAGGGAAATGATCGCGATAATAGACAGCAGCAGGTTTATATGGTTGTATTTCAGGCCCTGGAAAGCGGCAAAATAGATTAAAAATTCACTGACAAATCCGCTGAAAGGGGGGAGCCCGGAAATTGACAAGGAACCGGCCAGAAAAGTTTTTCCGGTAATGGGCATCCTCTTCATCAGGCCACCCAGCAGGTCAACACGGCTGATGCCCGTTTTTCTGATGACCGCTCCCGCGCCGAGAAACAGCAGTGATTTAAAAATCGAATGGTTCAGAACATGGAGAAGGCACCCGGCAAAGCCGAAACCGGCCATCAAACTGTTGCCTTTGGCGATGCCGATCATACCGAATCCGGCCCCCATGAGAATAATCCCGATATTTTCCACGCTGGAATAGGCAAGCATTCGTTTAATGTTGCGTTTACCCAAGGCATACAACACCCCGAGCAACCCGGAAATCATGCCGAGGATGAGCACTGTCTGGCCAAGGCGAATGTCCGTTGCCCCAAGCATGAAGTACATTCTCAGGATCCCATAGATCCCCATCTTGATCATAACCCCCGACATGATTGCCGAAATATGACTGGGTGCGGCCGGATGCGCATGGGGCAGCCAGATATGCAGGGGGAATACTCCCGCCTTCGACCCAAAGCCGAGAAAAGCCAGAAAGAAGACCACCAGTTTGGCACTGTCCGGAATGCCGACAACCCGACTGAAATCAAAGCTGCCGTTATGGCTGAAGATCACCCCAAAGGCGGCAAATATAAGCAGGGCGCCACCCTGGGCAAACAGAAAATACAGATAGCCCGCCGTTCTGGTTTCCACCTTTTCATAATCATACATGACCAGGAAATAGGAAGAAATCGACATAAGTTCCCAGACCAGGGCAAACGCGAGCATATTCGAAGCGGCTGTCACCAGCGCCATTGAGACAATAAGAATATTGGTGAAAAAGTAACTTACCGCGGTCTTCAGGGAGTTCTCGGCACGCTCGAAATAGAAGAAACTATACATGGCGGCCAGAGGACAAATCAGAAAAACAGGCAGCAGAAAAAATAAACTGAGTGAGTCAAAGGAAAAAGAGAGCGTAAATACATGCTGCCAGGCCCAGGACCAGGCCAGATTCTCAGGCGAAGATGCGGTGGAGAGGAGCGCAGACAGACCGGATATACAGCCAACTGCGGTAACGCTGACATAGATACATTTGGTCAGCACAAAGTGACGAAACGTCAGAAGAGGTATTGTTCCTCCGACAACGATAATGGCAAGGGATAGTAGAAAAAAATTCATCGATTCTCAATAGTATTTTTCTTGTTGTCCGCCCTCGCAACCAAATCGGCATGCACCGACTTGCCTCACTCAGACGGGCTTTCACGCCGGGCCTGATGCCCCCAAACCGGTCAAGGCGCCGTCCTGCCACCGACCAGGCGACCTATACATAACATTGTTTTTCCTGGGCCATCAGCGCGACAAACAGATCGTCCTGCTGCAGCCGATTACGGCTCTCATCATCCTGTCTTCCGCCCCGCTGGCAAAATGCGGCCCACGGCACGAAATAACGTTCTCCTCTGCCCTTGAAAGGTGCCACATCAATATCCAAACCGGCAATGCACAGCAGGTTTGCTGGTTGTCTCTCCCCCTCTGTGTTGAGTATCTCTTCTACTAAGCGGGTAAACTCATTTTTCAAATGGAGGACTGCCGCCCGGAGCTGGGGATTTGCATGGGTTACAATACGATTCATAGCGGGCAGGAGTGTTTTGATAAAGGTATTCATGCTGCCATCACTGCCGCTGTCACCAATACCAGAGGCAGATTGCGATTTTTCCTTAAAAGTGAACAGATCGGCGGTCAGCCATGCGCCAATTCGCTGAACTTTTCCTTTCTTCCAGGAGAAATGGGTGTCACGGAGATACAGTAAAAACTGTTCGGAAAGCGGGAAGGAAACGAAAGAGTCGGCAGCCATGACCGGCACGAAGTTACCGTTCTCGTCGGGATCGGTAAATTTATCCAGGCGGATTTTCAAATTCTTCCCATCGCTTTTCAGACTTTCACCAATAAGATTCGCCGGCAGGGTGACGTGATAGATACCAGCCTCTTTACAGGTGAGGTAAATATGATTTTGAGCGAATTGATATTGCAGCAGATAGGGGGCTATAAAATGCGATACCGTGCCCTCGGTCTGACAGTGACTTCTTTCATGAATGAGCGGACGCGGCAAGCCGCCATACACTCCCCAGCTCGGTTCATAGGGCACCTTTGTCGACAGGATGACGACCGCATCCTGTCCGACGGAACCTGGAAGGTTATCAACCGGACGGCAAGAATCCTGGCTTGTATGAACCGATGCAGGTTCCGGAGTCATGGCAAAACTCTTTTTAAAGCCAAGAGAAAGACAGAAATTCTTCAGGCGGGGAATGAATTCATCGTAGGGAATCAACCGCCCGTTAATAGCACAAGAGGCAGGTTTGGCTGGGGAAAAGACTGGGGGAGGAGACATTTTGGCAGACAAGTATGATGACATTGTAACTCCCATGATTGATGTGAGGAACTCGCTCATTCCTCAAAGGTAAATCCATACCATTTCAGCTTAGAATCGCCATTCTCGGGAATATAGGCGACCTCACTGTTATCAATTTGGCTGTGCAGTTCTTTCATCCAGGATAGTGCTTGATTTTTCGAAAAAAACGGTCCAACTTCCGTAAGCGAAGATATATCGAGCATCCGATATTTGTGGAATTTGGTCACCTCTTCTTTATTCTGAAAAATTCCGATTATAATTTTCACCGTCGATATCCCGGAGAATGATGTTATCTCTGTTTATGCTGTTGCCAGGCCTTTGTTCTTCGCCCGTTCAAAGCATATCGCATGCCACAATACATGCAAAACGTAACATCTTGATATTATGATATTTTAAAAAACTGGAGGCCTGTTCCGCTCAGTTGCGGCGGAGGCGGCATGGGGCATAATGCCCCATGCAGGCGTTATGCCCCACTAGATGAAGAGAGGATCCGACGGAATGAGGAGAAGAATCAGGGAAGGATTAATCTGTCAGCTTTTGCAGTTTTCGGTACAGGGTCTTACGATCAATTTGCAGGATCTGGGCGGCAACTGACTGGTTGCTTTGCACAGTTTTCAGGACATGGGCAATATAACGCCTGCTCATTTCCTCAAGAGAAATTAATTCCAGCGGATTGTCTGTTTCAAGAAAAATACCACTGCCGGCATGCCGACGGATTTTCTCCGGCAGATCTTCCGGCACAATCTTATCGAACAGGGTCATGGCCACCCCATGCTCCATGGCATTACGAAGCTCCCTGACATTCCCCGGCCACTCGTAGCCGAGCAGCCGTTTGGCCGTCGATTCGGCAAGCCCGGTTACCTTTTTGCCCTGTTTGGCCGCAAAATCGCCGACAAATTTTCCGGCAAGCAGCAGGATATCCGCGCCCCGCTTGCGCAGTGGAGGGATATCTACGGTAATGACATTGAGCCGATAGTACAGATCTTCCCGAAATGCCCCGTCGGCAACAGCCCGGTCAATATCGATATTGGTGGCGGCGACCACCCGAACATCGACGGTTATCTCCTCGTTGCCGCCCACCGGCCGTACGGTCCGCTCCTCAAGGACCCGCAGCAATTTGGGCTGCAAAGACAAGGGAATATCACCAATCTCGTCGAGAAAAAGCGTCCCCCCATCGGCCTCCTGCAGCAAGCCTTTGCGATCCTGCCAGGCATCGGTGAAGGCCCCTTTAACATGACCGAAGAGTTCACTCTCCAGGAGGTTGTCCGGAAGCGCCGAACAGTTTATCGCGACAAACGGGGCTTTCTTTCGCCGACTGTATTCATGCAGTGCCCTGGCGGTGATTTCCTTGCCCGCCCCACTCTCTCCGGTAATAAGCACCGAGGTCTCGGTGTCGGCAATGCGTTCCAGGCGAGAAAACAGATCCTTCATGACCTTGCTCTCCCCGAGCAGCCCGGAAAAAGAGTGGATCCTGGCAAAAGCCTCGCTGAGCACCTGCACCTGCTGCTTGAGGCTGCGGTGGTCCACGGCCCGCTGCAGCGCGACGGCGAGGATATCCAGATCAAGCGGCTTGGTGATAAAATCATAGGCACCGACTCGGAGTGCTTCAATTGCCGTTTCCATGGAACCAAAAGCAGTCATCATTATTACCGGGATTTCCGGCCATTTGGCCAGCACCTCACGACAGACCTGCATCCCGCTGACATCCGGCAGGTTGATATCGGTCAGGATCACGTCCGGATGCTCGGTGTCGATCGCCGCCACTCCTTCCAGCCCGTTTACAAAAGAGCGGGGAGTGAACCCGCGTCTGGACAGCCCGACTTCGAGCATCTCGCACATATCTTTATCGTCTTCAATGATGAGAACGTGGCCGATCATTGTTCCGTCTCCTCGAGTAAAAGAAAGATGGAGAAGCGAGCCCCCTTTGGCCGGCGGTTCTCAACTTCAATCCAGCCATTATGCTCTTCCAGAAGTTCCCGCGCAATGGACAGGCCGAGCCCTGTTCCCAGACCAATCTGCTTCGTTGTGTAAAACGGCGTGAAAATTTCCGGCAACTGATCTTCGGGGATACCATCACCTTCATCGAGCACGTCGATGCGAACTAGTTTCTTCATCTGATCGTCGGTATGCAGCATTGACTTGAGGGTGGTATTGACAATCTCGACCACGACTTCTTTTCCATTCGGCGTTGCCTGAATTGCGTTCATGATAACATTCATAAACACCTGCTGCATCTGTTGGGCATCCATCCGACAAACCATCTGTATTTCAGCAACGGTATGCAAGGTGAGCGTAATCCCCTGTTTTGATGCCATGGGTGAGAGAAGGCGAAAGACCTGCCGAAGGACAGTCTCCACATTTTCGAGGGTTTTCGGGTGGGATTTTTTCTTCCGCGAATAATCGAGCAACTGTCGAATAATCAGCGTCATCCGTTCAGCCTGGGTCTTGATGATCCTGGCACAACTGATTATCTCATCCGGCTCCAGCGGTTCGGATATGATCATTTTCGCCCTGCCATCGACCACATTAAGCGGGGTGCCGATTTCATGGGCAATACCGGCGGCGATCTGCCCGACTGTCGATAATTTTTCCGTATGCCGCAGCTGCTCCAGGGTTTTCAACCGGGCAAGATGCTCAAAATGAATTTTTTCCTTCGCGATCAGCAATCTGGTACACATATCGTTCATAATTCCAGCCAGGCCGACCAGCTCATCCTCCCCTTTTATTTCCAGATCCGGCATCAGATTGCCCTTGCCTATCTCAACTGCCTTGCTGGACAGTTTTTCCAGGGGGCCCCTGATTTTTATATGGATAAAAAAATAAATTATAATACCGCTGATAAGCGCAAGCAGGGTGGTAATCGACAGCGATCGTATAAGCATTCGCTGGATAAATTTCTCCCGCGGCACAAGAGACTGGGTGAGTTGAATTGCCCCGGGCCGGTCTCCCGGAATATCGACAGCCATAAATGTATACCGTTGTTCCTGGCGATGTTCGTTCAGCGCAGTAAAGGAAAACGGGCTGGATATTTCGTTATTTAGAAAGGTCTGCAGCTCAGGAATTACCTGCCCGTGTACTGTCTTGAGTTCATCCAGCCAGACCCAGCGGATGGTTATTAAATGATCGGCACGGTTGGCATCATCAATGAGCTGGATCGCTTTCTCGGGACCACTCTCCTGCCATGTATGCGAAATCATACCGGAGACGATCCAGCCGATCTGTCTGGCGTTGTCGGCCATATCGATATCGAACTGTTTTAATTCCGCCTCATAATTGACATTGCCATCGATAATCAACATACCGATGATTCCCAAGAGCAGATAGGTGTATATCTTGGAGAACAGTTTCATGGCGAAGAGCTATGGTCTTTTGCAGGAATCGACAAAATATCAGAAGCCGTGACGTTGCAGACTCTTTTTGATTTTAGGGTAAATAACTGCCAGCAGGTCTTCCCGCCCGAGATAGGGGCAGGAGGCATCGTAGGGAAAATCCCGACACTGCTGGGGCCTTGCCGCATGAATTAAACAGCGCTCGCTCAGCTTTCCGTCGAGCAGAAAAAGACACGAGCCATCGGCTTTGACCTTGAAGGTATTGCGGTTTTCAATAAACCGCCTGCGCACCTCTCCATCTCTGAGATTAAAGTGGCGCGCAAGCCTGTTGATGTCTGTTGCAGTAACAAAGAGAACTGAGCCTGGCAGTCGATAACAACAGATACCAGGACAAAAATTGCAGAACGCTCGGTTCGCCGGTTCTGCCGTGTTGTGTGGAATACCCAATACAACCCCCTCAAGAGGTCAAAAGATTCGTTCCTTTACCCTCCAGAGGCTCGGCACCGGCCACCTTGGCGACAATTTTTCCGGGCCGGGAAAAGCGATCGGCACAGCGGGCAAAAAGCACGCCACTGGTCTTGCTGGCAATCGGTAATGTTTCTCCCCTTCCCTCATTTTTCATGGGATTGCGCACCTCTGCAACCACCTCGCCTTTTACCACCACATCACCCGGCTTTTTCAGAAAAGACAGGATACCCGCAGAAGTTGCGGTGATATAATCAACTCCCTGCAGAGGAGTCGCTTCGGCACAAAGCGCTGGAACAGGCACCCTGTCACCATCAATCAAACCTCGCCGCTGCAGGAAGAGGTAGAGATTCTGCGCATCCATTTCAGTCATTCCCGGTTCGGTGTCGGCTACCCCGCGCAGTTCTACAGTTGCCGAAAGACAGGCAGGCGGAATGGGAAACCCGGGAAACTTCTCAGCCAGCTCCCACCACTGTTTGCTGTTGGCCTCGTCAAAGGGAGTATCTCCGGAGTTATCGGCTAAAAGTGTTACGCCAGCCCCCAGCTGAGCCGACAGATCTGCACCAGCAGGCCAGAGCGATGTCCCCATATACACATGGAGCACGGCCTGATGATCACAGTGCAGGTCAAGAACGATGTCCGCATCGTGGGAGAGGGTCAGGAGCAAAAGCTTCAGGGCTTCAGCTTCGGTAACCGGCTGTTTGGCTGCAAGGATTTCCCTAGTGCATTTTCTGATAAGTTCAATATTTTTCTTTTCATCACCACCGAGCAGGCCGTCAATCTTTTTGGCTATCTCGTCCGTGAGATCATAATAGCGACGATTGAAGTTTATATTATTGGTCGCATCAAAACGACCCTGAATGATATCGGTCCCCCATTGCGACAGCCCTATTGGGTTGGCCACTGGAACAACAATAATCTCTCCCGAAATTCGCCCGGCGGCATCGGCCTGATCAAGGAGTTCAAGCAGACGGCCCGCCACCAGATAACCGGGCGCTTCATCGGCGTGGAGACCAGCCTGGATATAAGCCTTAACGCCACTTTTGTTTGCACCGAAATGGACACTGATAATTTTACGTTCCGTGCCGACG
>AMWB02114846.1_pt2 | contig 10883 bp, 12 predicted proteins | sample 200311 | NCBI WGS metagenome assembly AMWB02 (sample SAMN02737377, study PRJNA173069) | bioreactor metagenome | biome: anode biofilm in microbial fuel cells | place: USA: California | collected 2010-12-16 | reverse complement strand
TAGGGTGCAGCATCGGTTCCGGTACCGGCGGTCCATTGCCAGCCGCCGTTGTTGGCAGCCGGGTCGCCATCGACCAGGTTTTGCATGAACCAGCGTTCACCCTCCTGCCAGTTGATCAGCAGGTCCTTTACCAGGAACGAAGCGGTGATCATGCGCGCGCGATTGTGCATCCAACCCGTCGCGTTCATCTGGCGCATGGCAGCGTCCACCACCGGATAACCGGTCAGACCCTGCTGCCAGGCTTGCAGTTCAGCGGGGGCGTTGCGCCAGGGGATGTTGCGCAAGCCGGCATTGAAAGCAGTTTTAAGGACAAACGGGAAGTGGTACAGGATTGCCTGGTAGAACTCGCGCCAGATGAGCTCGTTGATCCACACCTCGCAGCCTTTTCGGACCATTGCGTCATCAGTCTCACGGGCGGTTTCCATCGCCGCGCTCACTGCCGTGCGGGCAGAAAGCATGCCAAAGCGCAGGTACGGGGAAAGTGATGAAGTGCCGTCGAGATCCATGCGATTGCGCGCCTCGGCATAGTCGCGCACCGGCCCGGCAAGAAAGGCGTCAAGCCGCCGCAAGGCTTCCATTTCTCCAGTGGGGAAGTGGTCAGTAGACGGGGTTGCCGGGATTTCCTCGCTTGTTAATGAGGGTAAGGGAGGTAGGCTGGTTGGTGCGGGGTGCGTGTAGTTTGAAAACGGCAGCGCTTTCCACACCTTGCTGAACGGTGTAAATACTGTGTAGGGGCTGCCATCTGCCTTGGTGACCAGCGCGGGAGGGTGCACACCAAGCCCATGCACCAGCTTAAGGTCAACCTTACCTGCTATCTCACGATCGCGTTGCACGGCGTAGGGGCTGTAATCTTCTTCAGCATAAACCTTATCCGCCCCGATCTCGGACGCCAGTTGAGGGAGTACTTCTGCCGGATCACCGCTGCGCACCACCAGACCGGAGCCCAATTTGCGCAGGTCGGCATCCAGTGAGCGCAACCCTGCATACAGAAAAGCTTTCCGTTTTTCTGCTGGTTTGGCCAGCAGCTGCTCATCCATTACAAATACCGGCAATACTCCACGACCCTTTTCCAAAGCACCAGCCAGTGCAGGGGTATCGTGCAATCGTATGTCGCGCCGGATCCACCAGATGTTCAAAGTCTATGTCCTCAGTCGTTTTCCCGACCGCCGCGGGCCAGTTGTAATATCTCTTCCCGAGTGGAGAAGATCCGGACAAGTTTTCCGTCCTGCATCATCAGCACGCGGTCAACATATTCACACATGCGCAGATCGTGGGTGACCATGATCCCGGCGCGTTTCTGTTCGTGGATCAAGCCGGCGAAGGTCTCGACCACCTGGTAGGCGCGTTCGGTATCCAGGCTGGCTGTGGGTTCATCTGCCAGTACCAGGCTGGGGTTGTGGATGAGGGCGCGGGCGATCGCCACGCGCTGCTGCTGCCCGCCGGACATTTGTCCCGGCAGGTTGTGCAGACGTTCGCCAAGTCCAAGGCGCGCTAACAGCTCGCGCGAGCGCAGTTTGCCAGCCTTGTCCAGCCGGTTGTTGAGGCGCAGCATCAATTCCACGTTCTCGACGGCGCTGAGGTAAGGCACCAGGTTGTTCGCCTGGAAAGTAAAGCCGATCTTCTCGCGGCGCAAAGACACCCGTTCCACTTCTCCCATGGAGGCCAGGTCAACGCCATCCAGCAGGATCTGACCGGAGGTTGGTTGCAACAGCGCGGCCAACATGGAAAGCATTGTGGTCTTGCCGGATCCGCTCGGACCGACCAGGGCAATAAATTCACCCGCTGCGACAGAGATATCAACCTCATCCACGGCATGGATGGTGCCAAAGTCGGTTTTATAGGTCTTGGTGACCAGCCGCGTTTCAAGTGCGTTATTGTTGTTTGCGTTCGTGCTCATAATGACAACCCCAATGCTTTGAGTGGTTCAATGCGTGTGGCATAGCGAATGGAGACCAGCCCGCCAAGAGGTCCGATCAGCAGCAGGGCAATGAGCGCCAGGGCTGATGTGGTGCCATTGAATACGATGGGCACCGTGGGTGGAAAAGAGAGCGAGAAAGCGAAGGTCAGCAAGCCGCCGATCGCGACACCGATGATGGTGACAACGATGATCTGAATGACCGAAGCCCAGGCAACAACCGGGTTGGAAGCACCGATCGCCTTGAGGACGCCGATCTGGGCTACTTTTTGCAGGATCTGGATCTGGAAGAAACCACCGATTACCAGGATGCCAATGAAGAGGGTAAAGCCTCCCTGGGTATTGAGGGTGCTTTGCTGGGCTGAATAACCCGGCAGCGCCTGGATGGCTTGTTTGAGCGTGGCAGCTTCAACATTGTTCACTTGCGCGCCGATGCGCTGTTGTACGACCTCAACTTGTTCCGGATTATCCAGCTTTACGATGACCACGTTGGCGATCGGATTGGAGAGGTTGACCTCTGCTTCAGATTTCGGACGTATGCGGTCCCAAGTGTTGAAGGGCAGAAAAACGGATGGCTGCAGTGAGTATTGCTGCCCATCGGTGATACCCACGATCTGCAGGGTGAAGAACTCATCGCGGGTGCCCTGGGTGGTGCGGATGGTTATGTTTTGACCGACAGTCAGTTTTGTGCGGTATGCCGTGTTGCTGTCAATGATCACCTCATCAGCCAGGCCGGTGCTCAATTGTCGCCCCTCCACCACTTGCGGCTCGCCCATGTGTCCGGGTTCAATACCCAGGATGGCGACTTTGAGTGGTTCTTCCGGTAATACAAGGTTGGCGCTGGCGGTTCCCAGCATGCCGGCGTCCGCCACTCCCTCCACCCGCCGGATAGAAGCCAGTCTGTCACGGTCCAAGCGGCTGGCATTGATCAGGTTTTCGGATTTTGCCTGGTAAACAAGCAACTCACCATCCAGCTTTGATATGTATTCGCGGTTGCCATTGCCCAACCCTTCACCCAGTGCGGCGATGAAAAGTACCAGCAGGGTGATCAGTGCGATGACCAGGCTCACCAGCAGGAAGCGGCCGCGGTTGCGCCAGACTTCTTTAACTGCCAGGTAACCTGCTAACGATAAGTTTTTTCCCATAATGCTTGTCCTCTCCCGATCAGGGCTGGAAGTAAACGGCTGCGGTCAGTCCCCAGCGCATGGCAGGGTCAACTTCATTAACACGAATGGTGATGGTGTAAGTAATATCGCCGCGTTTTTCTTCGTAGCGCGCATTAATGTGGGTGACCATACCGCTGAGGTCAAGCTCGGGCAGGGCGTCCAGGCGAACCGTTACGGCATCACCGACAGCGATGGATGAGACCTGTGTTTCGCTGAGGTTGTCGGTCTTCACGACCCAGCTGGAGGTGTCAGCGACGGCCATAACAGGCGTACCTGCGGTGAATTTCTGACCCGGTTGGGTCCTGAGATCGACCACCGTACCGGCCAGGGTGGATTTGAGTTGATGGGAATCCAGTAGCGCCTGGGCGCTTGCCAGGGAAGTGTTGGCTGTGTTCAGCCTGGCTTCAGCAGCCTTCAACAAGGTTTCGTCGACACCGTCACCAGCTTCGATGCGGTTGAGTTCATCTTCAGCCAGTTGTAATGCTGCCGCGGCGATATCGAGCAACGCCTGGTTTTCAGCGGAATCATCAGCATCAAAATCCGTCTGTGCATCCTCCAGGGTTTCCTGTGCATTGAGTACTTTCAACTGGACCTGTGCCGTATTCAGGTCGGCGGCATCCTTGAGCGCATCCAGCGCCTGTTGCGCTGAGAGGAGTTCCTGTTCGGCGCGGGCAACGGCAAGCATGGCGTCAGGAGCAACCGCATAAGCAGCAAGGAGTTGTCCGGTGCTTACGACATCTCCGTCGTTCACCAGCACGGATTCCACTGTGCCGGGGAGGGAGAAGGATTGGTCGAGCCAGTTGACGGGCAGCAATTGACCTTCCGCGATCACCGCAGATGGAACAGTATTTGCCTCGGGAGTGACGGTTTCGGGTGAGTCGGAAGAGCCGCAAGCAGTCAGCGTGAACAGCGCGATGGTAACCAGAATCAGAATCAGGGTAATTTTTTTCATTTTATTATCTCCAGTGTAAGTTTTGTTAGTCATCGACGCCGGGTCCCACCGGTCCATCAAAGGGTTGATCCCATGTGGTGGAGAGGACACCGCTCAGCAGCAGCTCCAGGGGAGGATGATCGGCGATATGATCGTAGTAGTAAGGCAGGGCAATACGCCCGTCTTTGGTAATGATGAAGGTGCCGGACATTTGCATGGCGTCCTGACCGGCGGGGGCTGGTTCGACCTGGTAGCCTTTTTTGCGTGACCGGGATATGGCCGTCCAGACTTTTGGATTGAGGAAGGTCTGAAAGAGGTTACCCCTCTCAAGCCCATAGGCTTCATACGCCTTGCGTTCAGGGTCGGCGAGCAAAAGAAGGCCTGGGGCGAATTCCTCAGCAAATAAGCTGACGGCTTCTGGTGTTCCCTGGGTAATCACGGCGAGAGCTAACCCGGCTTGTGCAATCTTTTCTTTTCCTTCAACCAATTCATCCAGCATCTCTTTACACTGTGTACAGCCGAAGTGACGGGTGAACGCGAGCACCAGTGGGCGTTCCTGCCAGAGGCTGGACAACTGGACGGGTTGCCCCAGCGTATCCTGCAGTTCCATGTCCGGGGCATTTTGGTAGAAATTTAAGTGCTTTTCGTTTTTCATGTGACTCCTGTATCGTTAATACTCACTGCTGTTAAAACCGGATAGCCTGGCACCCAGCCAGTTTGTGATCGCTGCGCTGCGCGTGCCGATCACTTCATTGAGCGCATCCCGATAAGCTGTGAGGTAGGGATTGAGCCTTTCGGGAGATATTTGCCGGGCTGAAAGCATATTCTTCACCCATCCCAGGTCAGCTTCCATGTAATCCGGATCACCCAGCTGAAGTGCTGCATAAAGTTCATTGCCAAAAAAACGGTTCCCTTCGTTCAGAAAATCGATAGGCAGTCCACTTTGGCTCATGTTTTGCAGGACGTGCATGTCGATCGCGGACCGATGCTCCATGAAATCTTGGGCAAGCTGTTGATACGTGTTTTCGATGGGAGCAAACACAGGAACAGCCAGTTTTCCGTTCAAAATTGCTTCCACCTTTTCTAAAGACGCGGCAATTTCCTCTCCCAGGAAGCTTGCCGGGATACGCTCGCGCAGGGCGGGAATGCGATTAAAGATCAAACCGCCGTAAGCCAGATGTTTTCCGGATGCCAGCAGGGTGATAAATGTATTTTGCAGATTGGCCGCATTGCGCAGGGTCTGGGCGGCCATAATGATCAGGTCTGGTTGGAGTTGCAGCACTATGGCAACCATCTGATCGTTTGGGATATCCGCCCCAAGGTTGATAACCCTGATCCCGCGGCGTCGGAGGAAGAGATCCAGCAGTGTGATCGGCAGCGTGTGCAGTTCTCCGTGCGGGCAGCCCAGCAGAATGGTCTGCAACCGGTTGGGGGGAGGGGTCATGCTGATTAACGTTTGCAGCCTGCGGCTGGCAAGGGAGGATGCAAAATGCTCCTGCTGCGCTGAAACCCTGTCCTGGTACCAACCCTGGCCGATCTCATGCAGTCCGCGCTGAAGAATTTCAACGCAAACCGTCTCAACCGGTTGCAAGGCAAAGGACTGGTTCAATACTTCTTCGGATTTGACCGAGTTGAAGTCCAGGCAGGCTTTTATCCAATTCTCGCGCAGTTGGGTAATGCCGGTACTGGTGTTTTGGCTGGCCTCGACTGGGTGCACGGGTTTTTCGGGGGAGCGCTGAATCAGCGGATCCTGGCCATTGTCGATAAGAGACTCATAGAGGTCCACCGCCCGGCCGATGCTCAGTCCTTCTGCCTGCCTTGCAACAAGCCATTTGATCACCTCGATGTCGTAAGGGGAGTAAAGCCTGTGCCCTCCCAGGGTGCGGCTGGGTTTGGGCAGGTTATAACGGCGTTCCCATGCCCGCAACAAATCAGCTTTCAGCCCGGTTTCCTGCAGGACTGCGCTAAGGTTGTAAGTGGGTGTCTTGTTATATTCTGTCATTTTAATAAAAAGCCCGAACAAACATTTGGGTTGCCTGTGTTGCATTTAAAGCGAGTGATTCCGGTTTCACCAGCATTCTATTCTTGTACAGATTTTACTTATTTGTCTAATATTTGTCAAGGTATATCTTTACAAAATCTTGACAAAATTTTTATTGTTTGTTATTATTTTTAGTAATAAAAATCAATTAATGACACGGAGCATGCAATGAAAGTTTTGATTACTGGTGGAACCGGTTTGATCGGCAAAGCACTCTCTGCCCAACTGTTACATGAGGGGCACGAGGTGACCGTATTGACCCGCGCACCTGAAAGGGTTAAAGATGCGTTGCAAGGTGTCAGATTGCACAAGTGGGACGGGATAACTGCTCAGGGGTGGGGGCATCTTCTGGAAGAAACCGATGCGATCGTGAATTTGGCTGGTGAGAACCTCTCCGCCGGTCGCTGGACGGAAGCGCGCAAGCAGTCCATCCGCGACAGCCGGGTCAATTCCGGCAGGGCGGTTGTTGAAGCGATTCGCGCTGCACAAAACAAACCGGCTGTGTTGATCCAGGCTTCCGGCGTGGGTTACTACGGGGTAAAATCCTCCGATTTGCTGGATGAAAGCGCTGCGAACGGCTCTGATTTTCTCTCCAGCATCAGCCGGGATTGGGAAGCCGCTTCAGAACCTGTCGAAGCACTAGGGGTGCGGCGGGCGATCATCCGTTCCGGGGTGGTTCTAAGCCCGCAGGGTGGAGCGTTGGCGCGCATGCTGTTGCCGTTCAAGATGTTTGTGGGTGGTCCGCTTGGTTCAGGCCAACAGTGGCTTTCCTGGATCCACCTGGAGGACGAGGTGCGGGCGATCCGCTTTTTGATTGATCATCCATCCGCTGCCGGGGCGTTCAATCTTGCCGCTGAACCGGTGACCAACGCCCGGTTTGCGAAAATAGTCGGTGGCATCATGCACAGACCTTCATTTATCCCGGTACCAGCCTTCGCGTTGCGTATGGTTTTGGGTAAGATGAGCACCGTGGTGCTGGATGGTCAACGTGCTGCTTCCAGGAAACTTACCGATCTTGGTTTTCATTTCAAATTCTGGTCACTTGAAAATGCCATTAAAGATCTTGTTTTGAGGTAATCAATACCATAGGGCGGAAGGAACCGCCAGGAAGCAGAGTAGAAAATGAATAAAGATAAAGTTCGTCAAATTGCTGTGATTCTCTCCATTGTGCTAATGATCGTTGTGAATGTGCTCGCCAATGCGCTGCCAATCAATGGGCAGAACACTGGAGCGATCTCCGACCGCTTCGATGTCTATTTCACCCCGGCAGGTTACGTGTTTTCAATTTGGGGACTGATCTACCTCGGTTTGATCGCTTATTCCATTTACCAGGCGCTGCCCGCACAGCGTGAAAATCCACGACTGCGCCGAATCGGATGGTGGGTTGTGATCGGCAGCCTTGCCAACACCGTTTGGATCTTCCTGTGGCATTACGAGGTTTTCCCGCTGACCATCCTGGCGATGCTCATTCTGCTGGTGACCCTGCTCATTATTTATGTGACACTTGGTGTTAACCGTGTTAAAGTCTCAACAGCGGAAAGGTTCGCCGTCCATGTACCCTTCAGTATATACCTGGGCTGGATCACGGTTGCAACTGTGGCCAACGCAGCGGCGTTGCTCGATTATCTCAAATGGAACGCGTGGGGTATCTCTGAGGTGATGTGGATGTGGATTATCCTTGCCGCGGTGCTGGTGATCACCGGCGCGATGAACTTTATCCGCCGTGACATCGCATACACCCTGGTCATTCTTTGGGCTGTGGCTGGAATTAGCCTCAAGCATGCGGCGGTGGCAGGTGTAGCCACGGCATCGTGGATCACCTTTGCGCTGGTGGCTGTGAGCCTGGTTTACGCGTTAGTCAAGAACCGCACTGCTTGATCAGGTGTTATGGCTTGTTGAACCGCATGAGTAGCGTGGTACCAGTGCACCTTAGAGGGAGTGTCCCCACTATGTTTTTCCGGTTCCAGGCAGAAAAATCCGCTGTAATTCTATACAGCAATAGTTGAAATTTTGTATACAATAAATATTAAGGGTGATTGAAGAGGAGTAATATGCCAAAGGTCGATCTCAACAAACCAGCTCCTGATTTTGTGTTGGAGGATTTTACCGGCAAAACGATCAAATTATCGGAGTTTACCGGTTCCTCAAACGTGCTGCTGGTGTTTAACCGCGGCTTTATGTGACCATTCTGCCAGAAGCACATGGCGCAGTTGCGCCTGGACGCAGAGGAGTTTGAAAAGCGGAACACCAGGATTGTGGTTGTTGGACCGGAGGACGCGGCAGCGTTCAAAGAGTATTGGGAAAAGAATGAACTACCTTTCGTGGGGCTGCCGGATCCAAAGGTCAGTGTCTTAAAACTTTACGGACAGGAAGTGAACCTGTTTAAATTAGGCCGCATGCCTGCCCAAATTATTGTGGATAAGGAAGGGATTGCCAGGTTTGTCCATTACGGGCATTCCATGTCCGATATCCCCGAGAATAGCGAGCTATTCGCTTTACTGGATCAGATCAACCAGGGATAAGGAGTTGAAATGGTATTAACGGTATTGAAGATCATTGCATCCATCGCCACCGCAGCAACCGGTCTGATGGCACTGGTGAAACCTGACGCAGTTTACGGTTTCACTGGTCTGACCGCCACCGGCGCGCGCGGAATTTCGGAGATCCGCGCAATTTTTGGCGGCCTGTTCATCGCCATGGGTATCGCTCCCCTGTTTTTGAGAGCGCAGGGATTTCGCATGCTCGGCATCGCTTACCTGGCCATTGCGGTAGCCAGGCTCTTTTCGATGTTCTTTGACAAATCTTTTGACAGTTCAAACATCATCAGCCTGGTGATCGAAATCGTACTTGGTGTTATCCTGGTCATTTAGGAGGGGGAAATGACGATACGAGTTGTAACTGATAGTACCTGTGATCTACCCGCGAGCACGATCGAAAAATATGGCATCAAGGTACTTCCGATGTACATCAATGTTGGTGAAGAGGAATACCTTGACGGGATTGACATTACCCGGGAAGAGTTCTATCGCAAATTGCCGGATTTTCCGACTCACCCGACCACGGCAGTGCCTTCACCTCTCAAGTTCAAGGCGATCTATGACGCACTGGCTGAAGAAGGCGCTACGGATATCATTTCGATTCACATTTCCGAATCGCTTAGTGCCATGGTAAATGTTGCCCGCGCCGCTGCGCAGGAAACGATCTCAGCCGCGATCCACGTGATCGACGGGCATCAATTAAGCCTGGGCACCGGGTTCCTGGTGGAAAAAGCCGCTGAATTGGCAGCAAAAGGCGTGCACTTGAAAGAGATCCTGGATGCCCTCAATTCCCAGATCAAACGGTCACACGTTTTCGCCGCGCTGGACACGCTGGAATTTCTGAAGCGCAGTGGACGCATGAACCGTTGGGTGAGCAACATCGGTTCACTGTTGCAAATCAAACCAATCCTCACCATGCACGATGGTCAGCCCGGGAATGAAAAGGTGCGTACGCGAGAAAAAGCATTGAAGCGGGTGGTGGATATGCTTGAAGCGGTAGGCAGGATCGAGCGCGTCGCCATGGTGCACACCAATGCCCCCGAGCGGATTGCGGAACTACGCAAGATGGCTGCGCATCTGCTGCCGCAGGGAGACATCCTCATTGAGGACATTACTCCTGTGATCGGTGCGCACATCGGCCCGGGAGCGTCCGGGTTCGCCGTAGTTACCGCTGAATGATGATTAATCGAAGATAAGAATTGACAATGGGATTCGTTTCGACCTACCTGCTACTTGCCGCGATCATCTTTGGCATCATGATCCTGCTCTGGCTGCTCAGCCTGTTGCTAAAGAATTCGAGCATCGTGGATATCTTTTGGGGCAGCGGGTTCGTGATCTTTGCCTGGGTGGCCTTCTTTCTGACCCCTGATGGTTTTTTGCCCCGCAAACTTTTGCTGGCAATATTGATCACCATTTGGGGGCTGCGTCTCTCGATCTACATCCTCATCCGCAACTGGGGAAAACCTGAGGATTTCCGGTACCAGGTATGGCGCAAACAACACGGCGCGAACTGGTGGTGGTACAGCCTGTTACAGGTCTTCCTGCTGCAGGGTCTGCTGTTGGTGATGATCGCGGCGCCGCTGCTGGCTGCGCTATACAGCCCCACTCCTGCCCGCCTGGGTATGCTGGATATTGTCGCCATTCCTTTGTGGATCACCGGTTTCATCTTTGAATCTGTTGGTGACTTGCAGTTGAAACGGTTCAAAGCCAACCCGGCTAACAAGGGTAAGGTGATGGACCGCGGTTTGTGGCGTTACACCCGCCACCCCAATTATTTCGGTGATGCGACACAATGGTGGGCTTTTTATCTCATCGCGGCATCAGCCGGGGGCTGGTGGACGATCTTCAGCCCGATCATCATGACCACATTGTTGTTAAGGGTTTCCGGCGTGAAATTGTTAGAAAAAACGCTCGATACCCGACCCGGTTACAAGGAATATTCTGAACGAACCAGCGAATTTATTCCCTGGTTCCCGAAGAAGTAACAGAAATCGTCAATTACCTGCAACAAAAAAGGACATTCAGGTGTCCTTTTTTGATTATTTAGACCAAAGGGGTCACGGTGGGTGTGGGGGTCTCGCGCACCAGATAGATTTCCGGGATCCAGCCAATGCGGCCTTCGGTGTCCATCACCTCAACCCATACCATTGCCTCGAACAACTCCCTGCCGTAAAGCACGGTGATGGGCTGGCCTTCTTCCAGGGTTCCGATCACCGGCCCGCCCGGCTTTTGGCATAACTCCAGTCCCGGCGGTTCACGCAGCCACACCTCTGCACCGGATGGGGTGCTCGTG
>AMWB02032629.1_pt1 | contig 10905 bp, 7 predicted proteins | sample 200311 | NCBI WGS metagenome assembly AMWB02 (sample SAMN02737377, study PRJNA173069) | bioreactor metagenome | biome: anode biofilm in microbial fuel cells | place: USA: California | collected 2010-12-16 | reverse complement strand
GTCCGGGTTCTGGCGGCTGCCGTAAGGGTTGGAGGGCCGCAGGACGACATAGTCCAGGCCGTGGAGATGATTGAACAAGGCCAGATATTTTTCAATGGTCAGCTTGGTAATGCCGTAGGAGCATTCCGGTTCGGTCGGACTGTTCTCGGAAATGGGCAATGTCCGGGGGTTTCCGTATATTGCCCCGCCGGAAGAAATGAAAACCACTTTGCGGATTTTATGGGCGACACATTGTTCCAGCAAGCATATCGCTTCGATAACATTGGACTGCACGTCAAAAACGGGGTCATCATTGGATGTCTTGGGAAGCGTCGTGCTGATCAGATGAAACACCACATCGACGCCGGCCAGGGCCTCCGACAGCATCCCCCGGTTCCCAAAATCGCCGATACAGTAGTCAACCCCAGCCACAGGTTTTCGAAAATGCTCCTCATACTTGTCAAAGACCCTTACCTGGTGACCTTCGGCAAGGAGCCTGTCAACCAGATGGGAACCAATGAAACCATTGCCGCCAAGAATCAACATGTTCATCTCTTGTCCAACCCTTTACCTGATGGAGTTTCAAAAAAATACTTCACGGATCGAGTCCCGATTCAGCCTTTCACCAACTGATCGTAGAGCGATTCGACATCTTTCAGCAGCCGCTCCTTCGCATATCTCTTAACGACATAAGCACGGGCGCGCAGAATCCGGGTTTCCCTGATCTTCGGGTCTTCTCCCAAAAGGTAACCGAGTCCCATGGAAAAACCCTCTGAATCCCCATTCGGGCAAAGAATTCCCCGCTCGCATACCCTAAACCGGGATGTTTTGGCAGAAAAATTGTCCGGGCTTCCCATCAGGTCCTTAATCCCCCCGACCTGGGTTGCAATCACCGGAACAGATGATGCCATGGCTTCGATGATGGAGACCGGTGTCCCTTCATTCAGAGAGGTCAGCGCCAGGATGTTCAGATCGGCATAAACCATGGAGACATTCTGAATCCAGCCGCAGAAGACGACATGATCGGACAGGTGCGCCTGCCGGCAGTACGCTTCAAGATCTTGACGGCATTCCCCGTCACCGACAACCACAAATCTGACATCGATCTGCGGAGTTGCGTCCAATAGGCGCCGGACAGCCTCAAAAAACATTTCATGATTCTTTATGGGAACCAGCCGTCCGATGATTCCGACCAGAATCGTTTGGCTTCCAACACCCAGTTTTTCCCGAAAACGCCCCCGTAAAACCCCGCTGAAGAGAAAGGGCTCAAGATCAAATCCCAGCTCTATTTTTCGAATTTTTTTCAATGGCGCAATGCGGTATTTTATGGCCAGATCATGCCTCTGGGTTTCACTGATGGCAATGATCACATCGGTCATCCTGGCAAGAACCCTTTCAATCAGTACAAAGAACCAGGATTTTGTCCTGCTGAAATATCCGTCAAAGATATGACCGTGAAAAGTATGAACAATTTTGATGTTTTTTCTGAAAATCAGATTATATAGAAGCACCGTGATCCGCGCAGTGAATCCAGCCTTGGCAGTATGCGTATGGACGATATCCGGTTGAATCTTCCGGATGAGTTGGAATATGCGGCGTATCACGCGCAGATCCATGGGAATGCGGATGTCCCGCTGCATCTCGGAAAGCTGATAGGGTTTGGACACACTGCCCTGAAACAGGTACGACATATCCCCTTCCTTTTCGGAAATCATACCGGTAACCAGAACTGACTCGAAATGCTCCGGATCCAATCCTGTTGTCAGCAAATGAACATGAATAGCAGGGCCTCCGACGTTGAGCCGGGCGATCAGACGCAATATTTTGATTTTTTTCGAATCATCCTGCACCTGCAAAGGAGTGAAACTGCAGATGTCCTGAATTCCGGTGCAACGGGAAATACCGTTGAGCATGACCAGCAACCCGAACCGCGTGAACAGGCTGGCAATCACCATGACTTTGATCAGCCAGGGTGTTGCCGGGCTGTATTTTTCAAACAGCAGATAAACGCTTTTGTGAAACTCAAATCTGGATTTCAAAAGGTGCTGACTGCTGCTGACGCCTACATGATGGATGATGTTTGCCGGAGGATAATAAATCACTTTCCATCCTCCATCCCACATCCTTTTGCACCAATCCGCATCTTCCCAATACATGAAAAACCGTTCATCAAAATAACCGACCGCATGGACGGCCTTTCGCCGAATCACCATGCAGGCACCCGACACCCAGTCCACTTCCATGGGATGAACACCGTCGGAACGATTCGTCAATATATTGGCACTGGTTATCGGATTATTGGGAAAGATCCGGCTAAGCAGCGACGAGCGGCCGAACAAAGCCGTCAGCGGCGTTGGGAAAGCCCTGGCCGACCCCTGAACGGAACCATCCTCATCCATTATTCTGGGACCGGCGATGGCAATCCGGGGATTCTGGTCCATGAACGAAATGATGTTGCTGAAAAAACCTTTCAATATCCTGGAGTCCGGATTCAACAGGACCACATAAGGGGCGTTCCCTTTTTTCAGCGCCCGGTTCACCGCAACGGCAAACCCCAGATTCTTTTCATTGCGGGTAAGCGTCACATCCGGGAACCGGTCGGTGATCCGGTCAATCCCATCGACAGAGCCGTTGTCCTCGATCCAGACCGCTGCGGGAAGTCCATCCAGATCCGCATAAATGGATTGCAGACATTCCAGGAGGTAATCCGTACTGTTGAAATTTACGATAACGATATCAATCACAGGTTGCCTTTATTCAAACCTTGTTTTTTGAACCGACGGGACAAACGCGAAAAACTCCGTTCCTTCTCAAGCAGGTTCCAGATATAATCATCTTGAACCCGGCGCCGGGCCTGATTTTTTTTGCGTTTTTCCAGAACAGTTTTCCAGGCTTTAATACTGTCCCATTTGGCCCGGATAAAGGCTGCTGAAAACCCTTTTGCGGCAAAAAAACCAAATGCGGCAATCGTGTACATCAGATGGCGCACCGCAGTCCGGGATAACAGTGCGGCAGGCATATTCTGAAAGTAAACCCACTCCAGATTGCGGTGCCCATAATATACGGATGTTGGAGAATCATATCCGATCGTCCGGCTTGCCTGATGATACACAACCGCATCCGGAACATAACAGCATGGATACCCCCTGAGTTGCGCCCTGAAGCTCAAATCCACATCTTCATAAAGCAAAAAAAAATCCTCGTCGAACAGCCCGATATCCTTAAGCATGGTCATGCGATACATGGCCGCCCCCGCGCAGGCGCCGAAAATCCATTCTGTCCGGCAGAACAAATCGGCGGGCTGGCCGCGTCCGCGCAAACTGCCGGCGCCGGCAGTCGTATATGCGTCTCCGGCCCGGTCGATGATATGGGGCATATCCTGATAAAGCATTTTCGATGCCGCAAATCCCGCCTCCGGATATCCGCGCATGGCGTCAATCAGGGTTTCCAGCCACAGGGGGTGAGCAATGGCATCGTTATTCAGTAGCGCCACATAGTCTGTCTGAACGCTTTGAATCGCAATATTATTGGCTGCCGAAAATCCGAAATTTTCCGGCAGCGTAATGAGGGAAACCTCAGGAAATTGTTGCTTGACAGCCGCCGCCGATCCATCAACAGACCCGTTGTCCACAACAATCACGGCCATGATATCCCGGACAGACTGCTTTCTGAGCGCGTCAAGACACTGCATGAGGCATGGCCTGCCATTCCAGTTCACGACAACAACGGTAACCAGCGCTGTCATTCAGCCCGCACCATTTTTTCACCTGAATTCCGCCCAATGAAGATCGTCATATAAAGCCGGATCAGCCGGACATATTTGCCGTGAAATTCCCCTCGCCTCAGGGCAGCAGTCAGAATATCCTTTTCAGATTGCACGATCATTTTCCAGAACAGGCTGTCCGGAATGGTTTTTCGGAAGATCCAGTGCTTCCTTTTTTTCAGCATTGCCGGCAAACCGCAAAAAGCCGACCACATGCCGTTAAGACAGGATAAAAACTGTCGTCTCCAAATCATCAGAAACAGCCATCCGAAATGGTGAACCAGAATGACCGGCCATTTACGCAGAAATATGGATGCGGGATAATTCTGAACCACCACCCGGACCATATTCCGGGTGGTTTGGCTCACGGTAAAGGGATTCAAGCGGCTTCCCGAGGTCCGGCTCCCCATATGATACACCCTGGCCCCTGGGACATATAAGCACCGCAGTCCCAGGCGTGCCGCCCGCAAGTTGATATCCACATCCTCAAGATACGCGAAATAATCCTCATCAAACAACCCGACATTTTCAAAAAAGGACTTCCGATACAGGGCAGCGCCGGCACAAGCCCCGAATACACGCTTGGGATGATCCCACAAAGGACTGTCCGGTTCCCGGGTGCCAAGCCGGTATCCGCAGCCGCCCCGGGAAACGCCGTCTCCGGCGCCATCGAGTATCTTTCGGTTATGATACTGAATCATTTTTGTGGCGAAGCTGGCGTATCCCCCATTTGTATCCGCTGTTTGAATCAGGATCGACAGACAGTCGGGATCCAGCTCCGTATCATTATTCAACAAAAAAACATAGCGGCTTCTGGAGCGCCGGATGCCTGCATTCACTGCTGCGCTGAATCCCTTGTTGATGCTGAAGCGGATGATCTGGACTTCCGGATAATGGCATCTGACCCATTCAACCGTCCCATCTTCGGATCCATTGTCCACCAGAATGACTTCAAAAATGCAAGCCGTCTGATTTGCGATTGAATGCAAACAATTTTTCAACAGATGCAATCCGTTGATACTGGGAATGACGATGGTTGCCTCAGGCATCAACAAAATAAATAAGTCCCTGGCGTTTTAAGCGCGTATCAAACGCCATGATTTTTCAAAAATATGTGCAATAAGGAACGGACAGACCCGCAAGCGATTCTCTTTTCCGATAATTTACTGAAAATATCAAGTGCAATTGCGCCGCAGGCAGCATGGCAGACACCACAGAGCCCTGGAGAATCTCACCACCTGCCCTGTCGTGTGGCATTTCCTCCCGGATGGAAAATTTTATGAAACATTGAGATTAAGAGGCTTTCTTTCAGCCTGTATTTTTTCATTAATCGCCGCCAGTTCTCGTTATCCGGATGCTGATGGAGGATGGATTGAATGGAAGCGTAACGGTTAATCAGTTTCGACTTAATCAGATTATTGATAGGCAGTCCGTGTTTTATTCTTTTTCGAAAATCGGCATAGTGCGGGCTGTAATATAGCTCGTGATAGACGATTAATTCGTTAATCAAATCCGATAGCTCCGCCTCTGATCTATTTCTGGCCGATGTTCCTTTATTGTGCAGCCGAAAAGTCGCCAGCTTTTCACCCGTAAAACAAAAACCTTTGTTGACGGCCACCCGCATCCAGTACTCCCAGTCGATGATCTGCGTCAAATCAACATTAAATTTTCCAAACCGGGAAATTACGGAGTGATGAAACATGACGGCGGTAGGCTCGCCGATACAATTGAAAACAGGGTATTTTTCCACATGCACGGCGAAGTCTTCGGCAGGGATCGACTCGGTATGATGGGGAAAACGGTTGGCGATGCAGTTGTCTTTGACATAATTCAAAAATTTTTCCTGAAATGCTGCATCGATATTTTCTTGAAAAATAAAATCGCGTCCGCAAACCGCCATCATATTGTTTGTCCGGGTTGCCAGTCCATGAAGTTTTTCAATGCAGTCCGGGGATAGCAGATCATCCTGAAAGGTGAATTTGATCCACTCTCCCGTAGCCATCTCCATACATTTATTCCAGTTCCCCCCCAGACCTAACCGAACCGGATTCTTGATAATCGTTACTCCGGGTATTCCCTGCGTCATTTCTCTGGCAATCTCAAGCGTATTGTCTGTCGAATTGTCATCTACGATGAGGATCTCAAGATTCCGATAGGTTTGCATCAAAATACTATTGAAGGTGTCCTGCAAGTAATCCGCACCATTACAGGTCGGCACACAAATACTTACCATGCCTTTTACAGGTGGTATTTTTTTACGATCAAACCATCGCATATATATTTAATATTCTGTTTTTACAATGTATAAATGCCGGATCAATTTTCGACCCATGTGGGTCAAGTTTCACTCAGATACGCCTCGACGTTTTGGACCATGGTTTGAAACGTAAATTCCCGGGCCATTTTCCTGGCTCCCATTGCCACAGTGCAACAACGTTTTGGATTGTCAGCCAGATTCAACACGGCACAGGCAAGACTCCGGGGATTGCCCTTGGAAAATAACAACCCGGTTCGATCGGGAAAAACGATTTCCGGGTTGCCGCCGGCATCCGAAGCCACGATCGGGATGCCGGACGCCATGGCATGAATCAGGGTCAGAGAAAAAGGTTCATACAGGGAAGGGAAAAGGAAGATGTCATGGTTCTGGAAAAGGCAGAACAACTCCGGCTCCGGAATCGGCGATAAAAAAGCAACATGTTCCTCCAGGTCCAGCCGCCGGATCATTTCCTCCAGCCTTTTTAAATACTGCCTGTCCTGGCAATCCCCCAATACCGTCAATCGGACATCGGTTTTCGGCAGAACCCGGATGATCTCCGGAAGGGCTTCCAGAATTGTATGAACTCCCTTCATTTCAACCACCCTTCCTGCAAAAAGAAGCCGGAGCCGGCCATTCTCCACGGGGGCCATCCGGTCCCGGTACTCGGCTTGCTGATGAAGGGAAATATTGACCCCGTGGGGGATCACCACAGTCTCCCGGAATCTGAATCCGGCCTGAACATAAAGCGCATGCATAAACCGGCTTGGAAAAATCGCCCGGCAATTGATGAACAAATCCCCAGGATGGCTCCTGGAAAGCAGCCATGCAAAAAAAGATCGGATTGCGGTGATCCGGCAATGGGAAGAAAGGATTTCCTCCGTGAAATACCGCTGCCAGAATTCAGGCCTTAAAAACAAAATAAACCAGTTATCGGTCAGGAGAAAGACTTTCCGGCAATCCGCGGTTTGTAAGGCATGCAGCAACGACCGATCAAAAAAAAACAGATTCCAGACAAAGAGGACATCCGGTCTGACCGCTGCCAGCTTGCGCTCCAGAACGGCCGTATTATGGGCATTAATCTTGTTTCTTTCAGCGCCCGAGACTGAAAAAGATCGGTAGATGTCTCTTTCGTCCGCCAGAAGGCGCAATGAACGTTCGATGTCCTGACCGGCATAATCCGCCGTCTGTCCGCCGTAGTTGCTTGTCAGGACGGATACCCGATGGTCCCTGGCAGCAAGGGCTGAAGCCATGTCGAAACATAACCGCTCATACCCCCCCACCACATTGGGAGGATAGAGGTTGCTGATAAAAAGGATATTCACCGGACCCCATGACGGATGAGTTTCAAGAATTGCGGGTCTCCGTCAAAGCGGTTTATATCAGCGCCTGCCGGCGGCAGGCCCGCAAAAAAGATAAAAAAAGCGTTCAGCAGACGGGTCAGGGAATGCCGTTCCATGATTCGGTTGAATCGGTCCACATAGTCCCATCCTTTTTCCCGCCATTCCGGAAGACCCCTGGCGGTCACGATGAACCGCGCACATGCAAATGCCCATTCCGCACGGACATTGGCATGTTCTTCCCGAATCGTGTTCCCGGCATGGATCCGATACGTCAACAGCGGCTCGTCGATCATATGGATCTGTCTGCCATGAACCAGCAATCTCAGGAAGAAATCCAGATCATGCACATACCGCAGGGGTGCAAAGTACCCGATATCCTGAAATACGCTGCGGCGAATCACGATATTGGAGGTGGTCATAAAAAAGTTTCCGTTCATCAGCGCCAGAGGCAAATCCCGCTCTTGATCATAAAAAGACCGGTTCTGTTCGTACCAGCGGTTTTTGACCTTGCCGCCGCCTTCATCCATGAAATCGATGGCCGTGGTCACCGCTGCGATATCTGTCGATGCCGCCAATACCTGCACGCACCGCTTCAGGCGCTGGGGATGATAGCAATCATCAGAATTCAGGATGGCCACCAGATCCCCGGTAGCACGATGAATCCCGGCATTGATGGCCTGATAAGCGCCCTGATTGGGTTGGGACCAGAAAACGATGTCAGGGTGATGATGCAGGATATCGGTCACGATTCGCTCTGAACCATCCCGGGAGCCATCATTGACGATGATCATCTCGATGGGTTTCAAATCCTGTCCCAACACGCTCTCCACGGCAGCACGGATGTATTTCTCATGATTGTAAAGGGGAATGACAACTGAAATGGTCGGCATCGTGACAGTCAATTTTCCTCCTCAGGCCTTTGATAAAAAAAGCATCTGTTCTCCGCCCAGATATCCGTATGCCCGGGACCAGTAAAGATAGCAGGCGGCCTCTGAAAATCCATCATATCTCAATTCATCCAGGCATTCCCATCCAAAATGACGAAAGCACAGGCACCCGCTTTCCTGAAGCGGGTCCCCATGGTATTCCGGCGGCAGGAGATGATTTGTGGTTCCGTCCGGCAGCAACTCGGCCCGAATGACGTTTTGCATGGAATGCCGGTCAAAAGGGATGGTGAAGCATAAAGCGCCTCCCTTTTTGAGCACCCTTCGGCATTCGCCGAAAGCCTTCCGGTAGTTCGGGATATGTTCAAAAACGTCAAAAGACAGAACAAAATCGAATTGTCCGTCGCTAAAAGACAGGTTGGTTAAATCTTCATGCCGAATTCCCTTTGTGTTTTCAGATCCTGAAAGACAGTCGGAACCCAGAAATTCGCTGCCGGCAACCTTAGCAAAAGTCCCATTGAACCATTGATACATCGGCGTTGTCTGCTCCGTGATGTAAAGCGAGCAGTCGGGCCGGGGCCGGCACAGTTCATGGAACAGATGAATGGCCGCACGCATCCGGCTGTTTAACCGGCATCCCGGACAGATCAGGGATTCCTGCCAGTTGGGAACCCGCCTGCCATCGATCGTGAACCCATAGGCATAATCCGCCAGAAAGGATACCGGACGGCCGCAGACAAAGCAGTATCCCGGCACGGCAAAATGCGCTTTTTCGACAATCAGCGCCTGCTCTGCCAGATTCCGGCGGTCGTACTCGGCGTCCATGGATCGGATATAATCGCGGTATTCTTCAAAAGATGCAATCCGGGCGGCTTCAAATGGCTCCAACGGCGCCACGGATGCCTTCCTGACTTTGCCCAGGCGATGAAACGCAGCATGTTTCCAATACCGAAGATGTCTCCTAATGCCATGCATGAAGGCTATCATCCTCTCCATACGCCCAGGTCCCGCAGCAGACTTTCCAGGTTCCGCCGCCCGGCATCAAAAGAAAAATGTTGCCTCATGAAGTCTAATCCCCTATCGGACAACGCATTCCACAAATCTTCATTCCGATAAAGACGCTGCACAGCCAGGGCAAAGGCCTCCGGTGTATCCGCCACCAGGATATCGGCTCCCGGCTCAAGGCCCGATCCTTCAACAGCCAGGGAAGTAGCCACGCACGGCAAGCCGTAACTCAGGCTGGTAGCCACCTTTCCTTTGAGACCGGCACCATAACGCAGCGGCGCCACGGAAAGACGGCAGCCATGGAAATAAGGCGAAATATCGGGGATATGTCCCGTAACAACGACATCTTTTGCTGCCAGAGCCAGAATTTCCTTCGGGGGTTTGCTTCCGACAATATAGAAAACAAGTTCCGGCAAATCGTTTTTGATCAGCGGCCAGATATCACGGACAAAGGAAAGCATGGCATCCACATTGGGACGGTGCTCAAACCCGCCCACAAACAGGATATCCTTTCTATCGGAGAATGGACTGGCCCGTCCCGGAATCTCCCGGATCAACGGTATGACGGCAATTTTACCGCCGCTGATGCCGGGCTCCTTCAGCAGCAGCTCCCGTTCCTCGGTGCTTAACACAATGGTGCAATCGGCCTTCCGGATCACCGAAAGTTCCTGGTCTTTTGTTTTACCGGCATTTTCCAGAAGATCATCGGATGCCTCGATCTCAGCCTGCCGCTGCTCCGGGACGAAATGAAGATCCACCGTATTAAATATGATCCTGGCCCGGGGGCAATAACGCCTGACCATATCAATGCAGTAAGCAGCGCAATGCACCTTGTAGAGCATCACCAGATCATATTTCCGGCCATGGGACCTGAGGTATCCGTTTATCCCGCGGACAAAGGGCGCATAAAGGCATCGTACCCCCATCCGCTGCAGATCGGGCGTATATTTTTCCATAAACTTAAAATCAGACGCCGGAATAAACGTAATCTCAAAGCCGCGCGAACGAAAGATCCTGAAATAGGATACAATGTCCTGCGAACCGGAGTCCTGGTCCGGAGTCGGTGTTCTGATATCAATAACCAGGATTTTACCGGCCGGATAAAACTTGCCGCAAGCACCATCGGCCCAGTTGTTCTTGCGATCAAACCGTTTCCGGACAGCGCTTTTTTCTTTTAAAGGCATCCAGAGATTCTCGTCAGGCCTGGAAAGAATGAGCACTTTTGCCAAGGGGTTATATAAAATCTTTCGGCCCGCCGATCGGAGTGCGGCAGACAGCCGCTGCCCGACCCGAGTCAGATCATCACCATCGCTGTCCGCAATCCTGCCGGCCTGCACAAATAATGCTTTCGGGAGCATGAAAGATATTGCCGAACAAAAATCCACTTCCCGCAGATAACTGAATTCGGGTTGAAAAGGATGTGCCCCGCATCCCAGGCGGCAGGTCCTTCCGGCTTCATCCGTGATTGCGCCCCCTTCCCAGATCATCCCTTCATGCTGAAGGATCTGGGATCCGACCAGGCCGGCTTCAGGCTGGTCCCTGAAGGTGCGAATCATCTCATCCAGCCAGCCGGACAACGGCAAAAAACCTCCGGTCAAAAAAGCCACATACTGGCCGCCGGCCACATCCGCTCCAAGATTCCACATCCCGGCTGCGGTCTTCCCCCGGCCTGCCGGC
>AMWB02149100.1_pt1 | contig 10911 bp, 12 predicted proteins | sample 200311 | NCBI WGS metagenome assembly AMWB02 (sample SAMN02737377, study PRJNA173069) | bioreactor metagenome | biome: anode biofilm in microbial fuel cells | place: USA: California | collected 2010-12-16 | reverse complement strand
GTCGTCATGTCAAACTGCTCTCTGCTCCATGCGGAAATGGTGGCGCTGGCCTGCGCTCAGCAGAAACTGGGGCGCTATGACATCGGCGACGGCGGCAGGCGTCATTATGACCTTTTTGCCACAACCGAGCCTTGCGCCATGTGCTTTGGCGCCATACCCTGGTCCGGCGCGCGCCGGCTGGTTTGCGGAGCACGGGACGAAGACGCCCGCGAGATCGGTTTCGATGAAGGTCCCAAGCTCGCCGACTGGGCGTCGGCCCTCAACGATCGCGGCATAACCGTCCTTCGCGACGTTCTTCGCGATGAGGCGATTGGGGTGCTTAAAGACTATATTGAAGCAGGCGGAATCATTTACAATGCCGGCCATCAGGGAACTTACGGTGTGTTGGTCCGCACAGATCTCAGTTGATGCCTGAAACCTTCTGGATTTATGGAGCGGTTGACCTTATCGGCGGATTTTATACCGGTTTCAACTCAACTGAGCATCTTGTAGTTCAATTGCTGTTTCTGGACAATACGGGAACGGTCCTTGATGATGCCGTTTTATATTCGGCGGATTACAAACATCAGCATCATATGTTCCCGATGAATTTTGATAAAACATTTCCCATACCGGACAAAACCACTGCGATTTCGTTTGCTTATGATGGCAAGTTGATTGACGGCAGCGGCAAAATTGCAACAAACATTATGTTCTTCCCGCAATGAAATCGAACAAGCCTTATTTTTTCGCGGGAAATTTCACATCAAGGACTTTGTTCCAGGCCGCAACTTTGTCCTTGGTCTTTTCCATCAGGGCTTTTGTATCACCGTCAATTCGCACGGAAATGATCGTATCACCCTGCACGATACTGTTCACGACGGTCATGTCTTCCGTTCCCAGAACACAACCGAACACCGTGTGCTTGCCGTTCAGCCAGGGGGTGGGAACATGGGTGATGAAAAACTGACTGCCGTTGGTATTCGGGCCTGCATTGGCCATGGACAGGACACCGGGCCTGTCATGAATCCGGGTGGGTACAAATTCATCCGCAAATGAATAGCCCGGCCCGCCGGTTCCGTTTCCGAGCGGGCACCCGCCCTGAATCATAAAACCCTTGATGACCCGGTGAAAAGTGAGGCCGTTGTAAAACCCTCTGTTGGCCAGATTGACAAAGTTGGCAACAGTATAAGGCACCTCCTTGTCATACAGCTTCAGATGGACCTCGCCTTTGGATGTGCTCATGACGGCCGTAATCCAGGAGGCGGGCGAAGCGGCGTTTTTTTCCTCTGAAAACGTTGGGACGGTTAACAATACACAGAAAAACAGCAGGGCGGTGGATAGAAAATATCGGTTCAGGTCTGGCATGGTTCTTCTCCAAAAATAGTATTGCCATATGTCAAAGGGCTTACAACAGGTGTCCATCCATAAACATCAATCCGTCAATCATGGGTTTATACGGATATCCTGACATAGTATTTCAAAATATCATCTCAATATCAACCGCTTTTCCTGATTAATGAACAACGGCGCCACCCGAGTCCGATAGGCCGCCCCTGGAAAGGGCGGCGATGACCGCTTCTCTCACCATATTGTAAGTCGCCTCGGGATTGCTCTGATCAATGATAATGCCGCAGATGCTGTCCATAGAAGATATATAACCGTCCGCATTTCGGTCTACAAGGACAAGGAGCGGTTTCTCACAGGTACCGGCTTTAAGAACCGTGACTTGAATGGATCTGCCATAGTCTTTTCCTTCTTTGAGGATCAGCAGCATTAGGCCCAGAGAAGTTGGAATTTCGACATGATACGTGCAGACCCCGTCCGGGCAGATTGGCAACCCATTCGCGTCAGTATCTGAAATATAGGCAAATGGTCTGATGATGCCGTACAGGTTTCTGCGGCTGTTGAATATGATGACAGGATCTCCGGAACTGCAGAAATTGAACAGCTTTTCAATGTCTTTATCGTTTAATGCAATGCACCCTTCGGTCCAGTCTCTCTCCCTGGTATTTCCGAAATATCTGAATACCCCGCCACCATGTATCGCGATGTCGCAACCCAAACCGGTATCACAGGATGTCCACCTCGATTTCCGGATGTCCTCAACTATCCTTTGATATTCCCTTCGAGAGATCACGTTCCCAGCCAGACCCTTCTGGGCGTTTACAAGATTCGGGTAGGATAAGCCCAATAGACGGTGAAAGCGACTTTTTGCATTTTTATGCGTTATGAAATAAAGCCCTTCAGGCGTTGCGCAATCAAAAGCCTTGTATTTATCCGAATCCGGGTCAATTCCGAAAGATACCGGGAATTCGGCTGCCTGCCTGCCATCCATGAGCAAGACCAGATCCTTTTTGGACTTGTCTATAACGATGATCCTCCTCGCCGGGATCGGCGGTCCTGCCGGCATGGCATATGAGACTGAAAATATCAGAATCAAAAACATTATAAATTGACTTTTAAATCGGAGATATGTTAATATAATCTTCATTAATTTAAACAGTTAACTGAAAGGAGGTTAGGAGATGTTGACACAAAAAAAAAATCGAACACGATCCACGATGGTTATTTTTGTTGCGCTTCTATGCCTTGCAGGGCTGGTCGGTTGTGCAACCCTCAGTAAAGAAGACAGGGCGCTTCTGGAGAGNNNAAGGCAGATGGCTGAAGAGGCCAAGGCTGCCAGCGCCAGAGCCGAGGCCGCCGCTGCCAGAGCCGAGGCCATTGAGAACAGGCTTGAAACCATGGGCGCCCGCCTTGAAAAGGCTGCATCCAGTGCTGAACAGGCCGCAGGCAGGGCCGACATGGCCGCCGCAAAGGCAACGAATGCCACGGAACGTGCCGAGGCCGCTGCCCAAAAGACGGAGCGTATCTTCGAAAAATCTCTCAAGAAGTAGCCTTCCGCCGGTTACGGTTTTTTAAGGCGCGCAACAGCCACAGGCACCCCGGTTTTGTCCTTCAAGGCCCCGAAAAGGGCCTTGAAATCGATTTCCAGAGGGCCTTTGGCTGTTTCATAATAGGAGAGGTCGTCCGTCACCTTTGAAACCGGATTGGTGATCTGGTTGTCATAGTCATCAAAGACCTGTATCCAGCACTTCCCATCTCCCCATCCGATTTTGATAGGTTCATAGATCACATGAACGGTCGTCCCCACCGGCACCATGGTATACAGCTCCGCAATGTCTTCCGGATACATGCGGATACAGCCATGGCTTACCCTTCGTCCAATACCCCATGGTTTGTTTGTCCCATGGATGGCATATTCTTTTTGAGAAAGACGGAGTGCAAAGTCGCCAAGCGGGTTGTCCGGTCCGGGCGGCACTTGGTCCGGGAGGTCGGGTTCCAATTTTTTGATTGACTCCGGCACAACCCAGGTTGGGTTGACCGTCTTGCTTTTCACTTTATAGATGCCCAATTGGGTGAGAAAGCCCTCTGTGCCAACGCCGATGGGAGCCGTGAGAAAATAGTCGTGGCCGCCATTTGAAATGAAGTAGTAAAGCCGCATCTCCGCCAGATTTACGATGATGCCGGAGCTTATGCGCTCTTGCGGGAGCACGAAAGCCGACGGGACAAGCACAAGATCTTTCTTGGTCGGCACCCAGGGGTCGATGTACGGGTTCGCCGCAATAATCTGATTATAACCCAGATCAAGGTTACGTGCGATATCAAGGAGTGTTTCCCCTTCATTGACTTTCACCGAGCAAGTCTTGCCGTAAAAGGTTGTGTCTGGTGACACGATGAAACATCTCATCGCCCATGAGAAACAGGGATTGAGCAATATCCAAATAAGGGTCGCCGCCCCCAAAAACAATTGGCTTTTCCGCTTCATTTCGATCCCCTTCTCTGTTGAACTCCGTATTGATGCCCTTCAGGAAACCACGAAGCTGTTTAATGGCCAGCTCCAAGCATGATATTGGATTATCATAATCGTTGAAAATTTGTCAAATTCAAGAACGGTTTTGCCGTAACGGTCAGGCGGTCTTATTCAGGCCTGAAATGAGCACGGGCTGTGCTGTAATTGCCACCAGTAAGGATGCAAAGGATGAAAATAAATTACGATTTCAGAAGAGGCAGCGGCGAGCCGAGACCGATACCCTCCGGGGAAACCGAGGCTTGATAAAGCCAAGTTTCGACGCCCGCTTCCAATGCCTGCTGAAATAACTCCGAATATTTTTCGTCGATAAATTCGGCAGGTGCAAAGCAATGCGCATCGGATCTCTGTATCAGGTAAAAGCATGCGACCCGGCAACCTGAGCGGGCCAGCTTCATAAGCTCCCGCAAATGTTTTTGGCCTCTTTGCGTTACCGCGTCCGGAAAGTACGCCACCCCGTCTTCCACGAGCGTGACGTTCTTCGCCTCGACCCAGAGTGTCCCGGCGTTTCCTGTCAATCTGACATCAAGGCGGCTGGAGGCTAACCTTGCTTCGCTTTGGTAATTAGTATATGCCTCCAGTTCGGGAATGAGGGATAATTCCCAGGCTTTTCGCAGCATCCGGTTGGGCGTGAGGGTATTGCCCCCCACCCACATATCGCCAAGCCTTACCAACTCCAGGGTGTAAGGCAAACGCCGTCCCGTCCTCCGGGCCGGCGAGATCAGCACATCGGCGCCGGGCCGCAGCAAACCGAGCATGGTGCCCGAATTGTTACAGTGCACCCAAAATCTCTCCCCGTTTGATTCTACTTCGACCAAAAAACGTTTTTCGCGCCGACAGAATTTTGCGATCAGACATTTTTCGGGAAATTCAATAACGGGATCATCAGCGTGCACCGGCATCGTGAATTCGCCCTCCCCCGTTTCCCCGAAATTCCATTCGGACGTTGTCGTTGATTCCGTCTCTATAAAACGTTGCTTTAATATATTCAATCAAGGTTTGTGTTCCAATCTCAACAGGTTGATTGATGTTTCCCCCTGTTCCGGTGCAACGTTTCCACTGAGAACAAATAAAAAACTGCGGCGATCAGCAGGCAGGCTGCACAAAACAAGAAAGCTTCGGTAAAGGCGGCGGCGCCCAGAGACTCCCCTGGATGAAAAAATTGCATCATGCTTCCAAGTCCCTGAAGAAACACCCCCACACCGATCATGGTGAAAAAATTGATGCCCGTCATGGCCGTACCCGCCAGTTCTGCCGGCATCCGCTCCTTGATATGGGCATACATGAGGCCGCCGGAGCTGCCGAAAAATCCGAAACCAAAAAAGAGAATAGACAGCACTGTCATTCCGGAATCGGGCGGCAGCCTTGTGAGCAGGGCCAGAACCGCACCCATGGACATCAGTCCGAACGCAATGACCATCTTGCGGTTTTTCAGCACCACGTCCGACAGCCAGCCGAACACCGGACTGCCCGTCACCATGCCGATACTCATCAACAGCAGCATATTTCCGGCGGACAGAACGGAAATATGCATGACGTTGATCAGAAACGGCGCTGCCCAAAGCGACATCACCGCAGCATAGACGCCGTAGCGGCAAAACGTGCCCAGGGAAATGATCCAGTAATCCTTTTTTCCGAACAGGCTTCCGAGATTTGCCAGTATTTCACGAATCTGTATCGATGCCGCTTCAGGAATGTCCCGGTGGGTGGTTGATTCTGGTCGGTCCCTTACAATCAGATAAAAAAGAATGGTCAGGATCAGGTTGATGCCGGCAATCATCAAAAATGCGTTCCGCCATCCCATTGCCTGAACCATCAATACCAATGGGGTTGCGGCAATGAGGTTTCCGATGGTGCCCAGGGAAACTACCAATGCGGAAACAGTTCCGAAATGCCGGGGACTGAACCACAGGGAAATGAGCTTCAGGGGACCCACGAAATTGCAGGCCATCCCGATTCCGATCAGCACCCTTGCTATCACCAGAACGGACAAAGAATGCCCCATGGCGAACATCACCGCACCCAACACCGCAATCAGGCAAAGTACCGTCATGGACACCCGGGGTCCGATTCCGTCCAGATACATGCTGATCGGTACTTGCGTCAGTGAAAAGGCATAGAAAAATGCGGCGGATATCAGGCTGAGTCCACGCGTGTCCACACCCAGATCACGGATCAGATCCGGCGTGATGACAGCCACCGACGCCCGGTAAAACTGGGAGAGCAAATACAGCAGGCTGGCAATCAGAAAGATAATCAATCGTTTGACGGAAGATGAGGTGATCATATTTGGTGGGAGCGGTAACTTCCCCCGCAGGTCTCCTGATCGATAGAAATTAATACGGCGGCTCCGCCGGTCCGTCATAAGCGCACATGCCCAGCCTGGGCGAATTGACTAACGGGATGGGCTCACCATCGTCCTTGTGGGGATGCGTCTTGGCGTGCTTGTCGCACAGGGTTCCCCATTCATCTTCTTCATATAGACACTCCAGGCACAGCCATGCGGCAGGCAGATCGCATTCAATGCACTGCGACTCCGGCATCACATTGCGGACTAGGAGTGCAATCGGATGTGAAGTCACGGGTTTTCCTTCACGGACGCCGACCGCCTTGATCAACGTCTCCGATGATGTCCCAAAATCATAAATATGGGTCAATTCCATTCCCGGCTCTATAACATCCGCGATGCGACGCCGTATGGAGACCTCTTCGCCCCTGCGGCCGCCAACGATAAACTGGCTCAGGTGCCCGCAGCACTCCAGCCATATCGCCCGGAGGTACTGATCCAAAGCGTCCAGGGTAGCGCTCCCGCGCATCTCCACATCCAGCCAGAATTGCGCCAATCCCGCAGCCTGTATTCGAAGATGATACAACGACTGGCTGGCGCCCTTTTTTCGTTCGGCTTTTTATAAAAGCTCTTTCCATGCGGCGCAGGGCGAAAGGTGCCGGATAACGCCGCCCTTTGCGATTTCAAGCCCGCAATGGCTGCACTTTCCTTTTGATTGTTTTACGCGAGGCACATTTATCTCCTATTATATTTTCAATTCTCTATTGTGAAAATCTCGGAATTCCATAAAATACCGCTTCTTCGTTCTCTTCAGCGAAATTCCCCAAAGTCAGGGTAGCGCTGCAGTAAGAGCATATGTTATCATAAACTTAAAACCTCCACCTCTGGTGGAGGACCCGGTTGGGTTCTACCGATCCGGGGTGAAATGACGAGGTTCACTTTTGCCCATTCGAAAGATTTTTTTAAATGGAATAAAAAAATAAGTTATTACTGTTAGAAGACTTGGATTGAGGGTTATCTCTTTATGGCCCGGTATAATATCAATAGAAGAACAGCGCCACCGATAGCCAGCAGGATACTCCCTGCATTAAATCCCGTAACCGTTCCAAACCCCAGGGAAGACCCGATAAAACCGCCTACGAAGGCACCCGCAATTCCTATCAAAATGGTAACAATGAGTCCTCCAGGATCTTTGCCGGGCATGATAATTTTTGCAAGCAAGCCAACGATTAATCCCATTACGATCCATGATAAAATTCCCATTCATAACCTCCTTAACGGCGGCGCGATCCGCCTAATATGCCGCCAAGCACGCCGCGTAAGATCTGCCGACCGATCTGGCTGCCAACGGTTCGAGCGGCCTGTTTGGCAAGCGTTTCAACCATGCCCTGACGGCGCTTGGTGCCCCACAGAAAATCGCCGATCATTCCTCCGCGTTCGGACGGCTTCTCTGCCTCGGCATTTTTCGACCCCGACATGACTGCTTCCTTTTCCACAGTCCGACGGTTCAGGATCTCGTAAGCCGATTCGCGGTTCACCGGCGAGTCATACTTGCTGCCAACCGGGCTGCGCGCCCTCACGGTCATACGCTCTTCCGGCGTGATCGCCCCTATCCGGCTGCGGGGGGGACAGATGAGCGTGCGCTCCACCGGCATCGGCACGCCCTTCTCCTGGAGAGTGGAGACCAGAGCCTCGCCAACACCGAGTCGGGATATGACGTCGGCGACGTCAAGCCTCGGGTTTGCAACAAAAGTTTCCGCAGCGGTTTTTACTGCCTTCTGGTCACGCGGCGTATAAGCCCGCAGTGCATGTTGGATTCGATTCCCGAGCTGGCCGAGGATTTCGTTCGGCATGTCGTCCGGGAATTGTGAGCAGAAGTACACACCAACGCCCTTGGATCGGATGAGCCGAACGACCTGCTCCACCCTCTGGCGCAGCATCGGAGGTGCATCGTCAAATAGCAGGTGAGCCTCATCGAAGAAGAATACCAGCCTGGGTTTATCAAGGTCGCCCACCTCGGGCAGGTTTTCAAACAGCTCTGACAGCAGCCATAAGAGAAAGCTTGCGTACAATCGCGGCTTCAGGACGAGTTGGTCTGCGACCAGGATGTTGATGATGCCGCGGCCGCTGAGGTCGGTACGCAGCAAGTCGTTAAGATCCAGTGCAGGCTCGCCGAATAAGGATTCTCCGCCTTCTCGCTCCAGCGACAGCAGAGAGCGCTGAATGGCAGACACGGACTGTGTACTTACCAGACCATATTGCGTCGAGATCTCCTTTCGATTGTCCGCGAGGAAAGCAAGCATGGCTCGCAGGTCGTCGAGGTCAAGCAACAGTAGACCCTGGTCGTCCGCCAACTTGAAGGCGATCTCAAGCATCCCGGCCTGGATATTATTGATCTCGAGTATCCGGCCTATCAGGCTCGGGCCGATTTCACTGATCGTGGTACGCACCGGATGGCCGGCCTTGCCGAACACGTCCCAGAATAACACCGGGTTCGCCTCATTAACGTACCCCTGAATACCGATTTGAGCAACGCGCTTCTGGTTTTTCTCATTGGTGATACCAGCCAGCGCCAAGCCGGAGACATCGCCTTTTACGTCAGCCATGAACACCGGCACGCCCAAACGCGAGAAGCCCTCTGCCAACACCTGGAGAGAAATGGTCTTGCCTGTGCCGGTGGCTCCTGCAATCAGACCATGGCGATTGCCGTACTCGGGGAGCAAGTAAACTGGCCGTTCGCCCTTACCAATAAGTATCTGGTTCATGCGCTACCTCCTCTTTGACGATGCCGGTGGTTAAAGCTTACTGCGTCTTGGATTTGAAGGTGTTGCATGCCTCCAGAGACCCGGTGGACAGGCCCTGCTTGAACCATTGGACGCGCTGTGCCGATGTGCCATGGGTGAACGAGTCGGGCACGACATGTCCCTGAGCCTGCATTTGCAGCCGATCGTCGCCGACGGCACTGGCCGCGCCGAGTGCTTCGTCGATGTCCCCTTCCTCGACAACGCGACGGGTGCGGTCAGCATGATGTGCCCATATTCCGGCAAAACAGTCGGCTTGAAGCTCCAGGCGCACCAATAAGGCATTGGCCTTGACTGGTGGCAGCTGTCGGCGTGCTTCGTGCACTTTTTGCAAAATGCCCGTCTGCGTCTGGACATGATGGCCGATTTCGTGTGCGATTACATAAGCCTGGGCGAAATCTCCGGGTGCCTTGAAACGGTTTTTCAAATCTATAAAAAATGTCAGATCGAGATAGACCTTTTCATCCGCCGAACAATAAAACGGGCCCGTTGCCGATTGAGCGAACCCACAGGCCGAATCCACCGTTCCGGAAAAAAGCACCAATTTGGGTTCCCGGTATTGTCCGCCACTTGATCTAAATATTTCATGCCAGGTATCCTCGGTGTCTGCCAGTACAACCGAAACAAATTCAGCCAGTTCATTTTCTTCCGGGCTCTGGGTCGCCGGCATCTCCTGTGAGGAACGGTTAATCGGCAAGTCGCCACCCTGCTGCAAAATCACCGAAGGATCAATCCCGAAATAGAGCGCCACCAAAACCAGGACAATGGTGCCGATTCCCCCGCCTGCAACATTTCGCGATATGCGTGCACCCCGTCGGTCTTCGATATTTTCGCTTCTACGTCCGTTCTGCCACAGCATCTTGCGCCTCCTTGTCGATTATTGTATCACATCCGGCATACACCCTCCTCTCCGATCAATCTTCCGTACTGCCAATGTGCTGATAGATGACTGCCCCCAAGGAGGCCTCCAACGATTAGGCCGAATCCCTGGTACGCACTCTTATCGGTTACACTGAGAATAACAAGAATGAACATCATGGTCATCTGTGGAAGATGGACGTTTACTCTCTATTTTTTCTTGGGCGAATCGGGTATCTTGGGCGCTTCCTTGACCTCGATCTTCATTGCCTTCATGGTGTAGTACACCGTCACTTTGGATCCCACCTTGAGGTCGCCTGAAATCCCGGTGGCCGTGTCGCGGGCGATCTCCCACTTCTCATTTCCTTTTTGCACCACGAGGGCATCATCCCTAACCTCCAGCACCGGGCCCGTCACCTGGTATTGGACGGAACCTGCGAAGGTCACGGAAGAGAAAAAAACAACCAGGCAAAGAATAAGAATACCATTTTTCATTTTAACACCTCCCCATTGTAAGGTTGAATGAAACCGAAAAAGCGATGAAAAGTTTTTTCTTCATGATCTACGGGGATTGGTCTGGTGTGTCAAGGATAAAACCAGTCCATATCTGCCGGTATTTCCGGCCGGTGCCTAAATTAAGAGAATTGTTATCATAACAATATTGACGGTTACTGTTTGTTTGGATAATGACATTATTACCATACAATGTCATTAAAAGAAGGAGACAATCGACATGAAAGCACTTGTCAAAGGCATGCATGCCAACATTCCGCTGGCGATCAGCGCCATGTCTTACGGCGGGGTATTCGGCGTATTGAGCGCCAACCATGGGGTGAGCTGGGCAGAAATGCTGGCGATGGATCTGTTGATGTTCGCCGGGTCCGCGCAACTGGTGATGATCGAAATGTGGTCATCTCCCGTCCCCGTGTTTGCAGTCGGCCTGGCGGTGCTGATCATCAATATACGTTACCTGCTGATCGGCGCCTCCCTTCAGCCGGTTTTCGACGGCCAGCCGCTCTGGAAGAAAGTGCTGTGCATGCATCTGGTGGCGGATGAAAACTGGGCGGTAACGATCGCCGCTCACAGGGACGGCGGCGCCAGCCCGGCTTTTCTGG
>AMWB02072025.1_pt2 | contig 10912 bp, 9 predicted proteins | sample 200311 | NCBI WGS metagenome assembly AMWB02 (sample SAMN02737377, study PRJNA173069) | bioreactor metagenome | biome: anode biofilm in microbial fuel cells | place: USA: California | collected 2010-12-16 | reverse complement strand
ATGAAAGCCTTCGACAACATCGGAAGCGCGATCGACGATTTCGGCTCGAAGAAGCACGAGGAAGATTCGTTCTTCTACCACTTCGAGCCGTGGGATGTTGAGCCTCGTCCTCAATGGGTGCTCGACCAAGCCACAGCCGACAATGTGAATCTGCGCGACCCGGATTTCTGCCGGATCGTTGGTTCCGACCCGCATCCGTTCCAGACCGGGTATCTGTTCAGTGAGAAGAAGTTCCGCTCGATGTTTGCCGGGAACCAGTTGGGCAAGTCATATCCCGACCTTATAGAAGACGTAATCCTGCTCACCGGCGAAATCCCGATCAGTCTTCGTCACCCCAAGGGCTTCGATACCCGCGTCAAACGCATGGTGAACAAGCTCAACATCCAGAGATGGGGCAGGCGTCACACCGCGACCGGAACGCTTATTGACTACAACTGGAAAGCCGAGAGGTCTCCAGAGTGGGACTGCGGAACGATCATTGGAGCGGGCGTGTTCCCTTCGAGCCGGATTGCTGACCCCGGATCGAAAATCTGGATCGGCACGTACATGCGGGCGAGGGACCAATACTGGTGGCCGCGCTTGAGCGATCCGAAGAAGTGCATCATCCCTCAACACCTGATCGACCGCTCTCGCGGGAATGACGGATATGACACGAAGAACTTTATCGTCTACCTGATTCGGAACTGCGAGATCGACCTCCTGACCTACGAGCAGGGGTACAACCGCTTCGAGGCTGAGTCTCGATTCGTAATTCGCAAGGTGACGCTCGACGAAGAGCCGGAAGACGAGCGCGTGTTGCAGTCAGCCCAACAGCGTTGTCAGCAGTTGAGCCTTATTGAGACTCCGATCTTGGGCGTTACATGGTCGAAGAAGTTCATCCTTCCAGAGAAGCCGAATCCGAATCTCGACGTATTTCACGCCACGCAGTACGACTCTCCGTACCAGCAGAAGTCCGATATCGAATCCCTGCGCGACACGATGGAGGCGTGGGACGTTGGTGCTCGCGTGTACGGAATCCCGACCGAGCAGACGGGCAAGCCGTACTATGACCGCAAGACGTTGAACTTGTGGATTCAGAAGTTCGTGCAGAACGGTCGGCTGGTTCGGTTTGTGCCTCAAGAAGAATACTTCCGAATGATGGATGCTCCAGACATCTCGACGCTTCCCGGCCTGATGAGCGTCGATGTCAAGATTGAGCCAGCGGAAGAAGACGATCGCCGGAACGTATGGACAATGTACGAAGAGCCGAATCCGCGCACGGCATATCTGTGCTCTGCTGATCCGGCAGAGGGGGGGGATTCGCCAGAGGACGCTTCGGATACATGCGCAGCCCGCATCATGCGGCTGCCTGATCCGAAGCGCGGGGAAAAGCGTCCGGTCACGGTTGCGTCGATTCGCAGTACGCTGGAGACGACGCAGTTCGCTCGCGTTGTCGCTCACGCCTGCCGGGTCTACAACAACTGCCTGCTGGCGGCAGAGACTCAACGCCACGCCTGTAACGCGATGTTCGCGTCGGAGCTTCGTGACTATCCGTACTGGTACAGGTTTGTGACGATCCGCGACAAGGACCAGAAGCCGAAGAACCACTTCGGGTTCGACACATCGGCTGCTACACGTCACGCCCTGTTCGACCTGATCGGGGATTATTTGCGCGAGACCGAGAACGATGAGCACGGCATTCCAGACCTTTCTTTGTTGGTAGAACTCGCGGCTTGTGTGAAAGGGAAAGGCGGTAGGCCGGATCATCCACGCGACGGCACTCTTGACAGCGCGATACCTTTTGGCGTAATCCTCTACGTCATAAAGCACTCTCCCGACCAAATCACGAACAATCGTGAAGAGGATGAAGATGAAATAGAACCGTTTTCAAGACTCAAGAAGCTGATGGGGAGAACACAGGATACTGCGCCCGTTGGTCTTGGCGAGGTCATGCCTAAATGGAGGTAGAACATGGCCCTTCTGAAGATCAAGAATGCAAAGAAGGATTCAGTATCCAATCAGTTCATGGACATTTTCGAGTGGGCGTACAAGCAGTCGTTGAATGACTTGCAGCGGCTCGAAGAGTTCCAGATGATGTACGACAACACGGTGGATGAGTCGCGTTGGCCCACCCGCTCGAAGATTCCGATTCCGCTTCTTTTCACTCAAGTCGAGAAAGCCCTACCTTCCCTTCTCGACTACCTTTTCCCTCCGTGCAAGTTCCTGCACCTGAATCCGCTTGAGCCGATCGAAGACATTGGTTCGATCCAGCGAGCTGAGTGGATGCTTCAACATCTGGTTGTTAACCGGATGAAGACGGCGAAGAACAGCTTCGAGAGTCTGAAGGACACGCTCAAGATGTCTGTTGGTTTCGGGATCGTCGAGCCGACCGTCGTGACTCCTCCGAGTTCGTTTATCAATCGCGTATACAATGGAAGTCGCAGGGTTGCTTCCGCCCGTTCGATGGGGGTGGGGAATCCGAGAAAGTCTATCCGGTTGCGCTACCTGAGCCCCGGACAGATCATCGTTACGCCGGACGGAAGCACGTTCAACGGGCATAATCGAGCGACGGTCAGCTTCTTCATCGACACGTACAAGGAAGATGACTTTAAGAAGATGTTTTCTTCTCTTCCGCATGATGGAGACAATACGGATGTATCTGGCAACGCGAACAAGTTGATTGCCGAAGCGCGTTCGATGGGATTTGATGCCCGCGTTCCGATCATCAATATCATCGCAGCATTGGGCGGTACAGACATCAAGCTCTCTGAGAAAGAGAACGAGAACATTCCGGTCCAAGTTCCGGTGTTGAAGTGCTACGCGGGGAACCGCCACGTCTGGATCGCGAACGGGACGACCGTGATTTTCGATCAGGCTGACAAGTACCAGAATCTTCGATGCCCGCTGATCCGATGGACGGCTTGGCCTGACAGCAAGCGGTTCTATCCGATGAGCGGACCCGAGGCGTCACAGAAGATGGCTTGGGCGGAAAACATCTGGCTCAATGCGATTTTCGATATCTTCACGCATTACGCGATGCCGACTCTCGTGTACGACAAGACGAAGACGGGTGGAAAGCAGCCCGAGCGTGGCCCGAACGGAAGCATCGGAATGACCGGCTCAATACGCGAAGCGGCTGATTATCTTCGCGGGCCGGATATGCCGCAAGGAATGTTCGCCGTAGGAGATTGGTTGCAGAAGGTGTACGGAAGCTCGATTGGTCAGGAAGCGTTCATGTCGAATGCACAACCTGGCTTGCTTCGCGGCGGAGGTTTCGCCTTCGAGAGCCTTCTCCAGCAGATCACTTCCAGAGAGCGGATGCTTGGTGCTGTGATGGAGATGCATGGCTTGGAGGAGGTCGTCGAGCAGGCGATGATCTTCATGCAGCTTCAGGCGGGACCAGAAGGCGAGAGCTTCCAGCTTCGTCAGTATGACGTGGAGACTGGGAAGGAATACCTCGAAGACATGACGGTGACGGAAGAGGATTTGGTTCACGCCTATGAGGTGGAGCTTGACTTGAAGGCCAAGCACAAGAACTCTCTGATCGACCAGCAGACACGTCTTGCGGAGTTCAACGCCTTCAAGAATGATCCGTATTTCAATCAGTACGAGTTGAGGTACGACGCGATTCCTGATGAGAGCCGCGCACGCAGGCTTCTGCTTCCTCGCGAGACGGCTGACCGTATTCAGGGGGAAGAGCGTACCGCTGTGATGGCGGAACGTGCAGCGGCGGCGAACTCGGGCGAAACAGCAATTCCTCCGACGATGGCTGAACAGGCTCTCGCCGGGGCTTCAAGAATGGCGGGTGCATGATGCGTGATCCAGAACTCGACGAACTGAATCGAATCTACGCCCTGTTGTCTCAGGCCAAGCAGAAGGAGTTTCTAAAGCAGGAGATCGAGAAGCTGAAGCGCGAGTTGGGCGACAAAGCTCAAGAGATTGATCCGCTGATGCAATTCCTTACCACGCATGGGATCAAGGCGACCGACATGAGCAAACGAAAATGAACTACGAATATCTGATGATGCTGAACGAGGCCGATCTTCACGCCCGCGCTAAGGAGGTTGAAGATGACCGCAAGGCTCTCGAAGAGTGGAGTGGCCTTTTCGCATCGCAGGGTGGCCGTTTTCTGCTCAAGGAATTCAAGAGGATGCTCTACAGCATCAGGCTTTCGTACTCGAAGATTCCTGCGTCTAGCGATCTGGCTCCTATCCTTCTTGCTGGTGTTCAGGGTGACGAACAGCGCGTTGTTTCTCTGATCGCAAAGTTAGAAGATTCTCACAAAGCCAAACTTGCTCTTGACGAGGAAGTGGCTTCCATTGTATCCATCCTTGCAATGAAGGAGAAGAACCGCCGAACGGCGGATCATTCTCTGGTGCCAGCAGAAGCAACAAAGGAGAAAGACCGTGCCTAAGGAAAAAGAGGACAACCCCGGACAGGAACCTCAGACCGACGCCGAGAAGCTTGCCGCCGCTCAGAAGAAGCTCAAGGAGCAGGAGCAGCAGATCGAGAATGCTCAGGGGCTTATCAGTAAGTGGGGCAACGAGATTGGCGAGACGCGCAAGAAGCTCGAAGAGATCGACACTCTCAAGACCTCTGTTGCAGAACTCAAGACTTTGATCGAATCGCTGAAAGTGGACCCGAACAAGCCGAAGGGACAAGAGAAGGAAGAGACGCTGGAAGAGGTTGAGAAAAACCTCACGGACTCGGAGATGGAACTCGCAAGAAAGAAGTACAAGGAGCTTTGCGACGATCCCGACGTGTCTGACGCTGACAAGGCCGCGTATGCCCGCGACCCAAAGAAGCGTTTAGCGTTTCTGAAGGAAATGAAGAAAACCATTTCCCCGACTCCCCCGGATGACTTCTTCGCGGACAATCCCGCAAAGCAGAAGAAGACTCAGGATACCGCCGACACGGTGTTGGCGAACCTGTTCAAGACGAAAAAAGAGCAAGAGGAGTTCACGCCTCCCGGCTCTTCTGGCGGCGGGACTGTTCGAGCGCCCGGAAAGAAAACCCAACAGCCGGTTGAAAGAGCCCCTGTTCAGGGTGGAGTTCTGGACGAACTGGATACGGCTCGCGCCAAGAAGTAGCTTCGAGGCATGACTTTCTCTGCGGGAGAAAATCATGCAAAGAGTAGCGTTACCCTATGTGACCACCACGAGTGGTCTGTCCGTGTTCGATGTCAGCAATCAGTATCGTCCGCGCCTGTGGGATCAGGCACCCGGCGAAATCGACTGGCTCCAGAAGGAAGACAACGGCCTTCTGTTGACCCTGATCGAGAAGTTCAGCCCGAATTCTGGCAAGCCGTTGACCGAGCCGATCATCTGGTGGACTGAAGACGAGCGGTTGGATATTCACACGACGATCGCGGATGCCACGCTGTCTGCGTCGGCGACCACGATCACGCTGGCAGATGCTCGCGTGGCTGTGAAGAACACCTTCCTGTTCTTCCCGGCTGATGGTGAAGTCTGCAAAGTGACTGCCGATCCCAACTACACGGCGAACACCGTCGTTGTGACTCGCGGTTACAACGGTACAGCGAAGGTCGCGAAGGTGCTCGGTGATGTCGCGATCAGCCTCCCGGCGTTCATGGCAGAACTCAGCGACCCGAACGGCGGCAATGGCCGTCTGCCGGGGAACCCCGTCTGGAACTGCATCTCGATCGTCAGCGAGACGTTCAAGGTCTCGAAACTCCAGCAGAACTCGTTTGTGACGAATAACTGGGGCAAGGTCGAGAAGGCGGTTGTTGATACGATGCTGAACGTGCGTCGGCAGGTTGGTAAAGCCCTGATGTTCAACGCTCGCGGCACCAACGCCACGACGAACGAGGGTCAGGAGTACGTGTCCCAAGGCATCTTCCATTACATTCAGGATGGAATGCTGGACTTGGGCAGCAAGAACTCGAACCTGACGTGGCCCATCTGGAACGATTTCGCGGAAGCTCGGTTCAGCCCGGACGCCTCGGGTCAGACCAAGCAGTTGATCGCCGGTCTCTGGCTATTCAAGGCGATTCAGCGCATGGCTCGCGACATGGGACGCATGATCGACGCCGCTCCGTACTTCGAGCCCGCGCTCGGGACGATGGTGTACCGGATCAGCACGGATGGCGGATACACGATCGAGGTCATGCTCGACAAGTTCGGCCTCGCCGTGAATGAAGGTTTGGGCGATTGGGGCTTTCTGCTGGATATGCCGTTGATCTCGACGGCGCACTTCAACGGGATGGAGTTCCAGTGGCTCCAGAACATCCAAGACCCTCGCTCGGTCATGTACAGGGAGGATGCTTACCTTGGATCGTTCAGCATCATGCTGAAGCATCAGGACTGCCACGGCGTCATTCGCGGGGCAGGAAAACCGATCGTTAATCGGTAAGGAATCTTGGGGGCTCTGCCGGGAGGTCCGGTAGAGCCCCCAATACAAACAGGAGTTGGAATCAATGAAGTCTGCGTCCAGCGCGGTTCAGGTTGAGAAGCCTGAGCCCGAGAGCACCAAGCCCACCGAACAACCGAAGGAAGCGGCAAAGGCCGCGACCATCGAGCGATGGATAAGCGCAAGGTTTGCCGAGCACACGATCATCGTTGGCGCTGAGGGTATGGTGGTGAAATTCAAAGACTACGGGATTGCGTTCGACTTGAGCGATCCTGCGCAGAAGAAGCTCTCCGAGGGCCTTCATCGCAGCGGTCGGGAAGGTCGCGACATCTTCGTGGTCGGAGGCCCGTACCCGGAGAACGACATCGGAAATCGTAGTGAGCAGATGGCGAAACTGCGCGAGATGAACGTCCGCCAGTTGCGCTCGCTGTTTACGCTCGACGAACTGATCGACGCCGGAATCCCGGCGAATACGATGGACGCGAACGATTTGATTACTCTGGCCCTTCGGACGAAATCAATCAAGTAGGAGAAAACATGAAGAAGTTTCTTTGGATTATTGCCGGTGCGCTGTTGGCGTCTTGCGTTGTTGTGTATGCTTTGGACAACGACGGGGTTGAGCAGATTCAATCTGGTCTTCCTCGGATTGAGTTTTACGACCAGATCAACGAGACAGTCTGTGATCTTGTCGATCAGGCGAACTCGTTTCAAACCGGATACATTACGTACACCGGAACGATTACGACGGTTTCATTCGAGAATCCTTTTGATTCTACGAACAACCTCGTTGTTGTCCCGTTCTACAATGTGACGGCTCCGAACGTTATTACGGCTGTTCCGCCTCTGAGCGTTACGGCTGTGACGTCGAATGGGTTTGGGTTCGTTGGTTCTACCAACGGGGCCTATATCGCCGTCGGAATCAGAAACAAGGCGCGGGAATAACCTCGTATTAGGAGAACGAAAATGGAACCGAAATCTGTTGTGAATGAAATCCGGTGCGATCGCCTGACGATTGCCGATACCACGATGCCGCTGTTGGGCATCCGATACAGCCGAGTCCCTGTTGCTGGTGAGGACATCACTGAGCAGGTCCGCAACTGTACTATCGCGATCGATAAGACGGGCGGTGGAAGCTCGAAGCTCCGCGTGACGATCACGAAGCAGGTTGTGGATCAGAATGGCGATGCCGGTACCGACCTCACGTACATCTTCGATGGAGTGACGGGCGGCTCGGGCACGGTGACGGCTGTGACCGCCACGCTCGCCGCGCTCGTGAAGCAACTCAACGCGATTCCCGGAATCACGGCTTGGGCGCTCAACGGCCTTGGCACGTATTCTCTGGCGACCGACGATTTCATCGACGTGTCTGCCACGGATATTCCGGCGACATTCCTGAACACGCTGCATCGCGACGTGTCCGAGGTTTACGCCACGGCTATTCGGATCGGAATTCCTGAGCCTCGCGACAGCGGGCGCATGAAGCTGCTCGGTGTGGCCGGGACGCTGACGGGTGCCACGTCGGGCACGGTCAAAGTCTATCGCGACGATCCTGATAACCCGGATGGCGCTGAAGAACTCTTCAGCTTCGCGATGGTCAACACCACCGAGACGAAGTACATCGACTACAACATCCTCGAAGCTCCCGTGGTTCGCGGGCCAATCGTGGTTGTTCTGTCCAGCAACGATCTGAGCGCCTGCGACATCAATGTTCGCACGGTTCAGGCCGAGTGGTAGTCGTTTGGCGTTTGAAGTTACTAAGAGCGCCCGGAGTGATCCTTCGGGCGCTCTTGTTTAGGAGATGCCCATGAAGAACTTTTTTGCTTCCATGATTGTCGCGCTGGCCCTGTCGGGCATCTGTTGCGCAGAGACCATCTACACGCCGGATCAGCCTGAGCATGTTGTCTCTTTTGTTACGAATGCGAGCAACGTTGGAGTTCTTTCCTTTACGAACGAAATCGCGTATCCATGGCGGCTCGGCAGATTATGGCTTCAGTGTCCAGCATTGCAGACGAATACAATGACGGTTACATACGTCAGTACGTTTGACGAATCTCCAGAGTACAAGGGATGGACTGTCGAGACGAACGGCTTTTCTCAAGTCGTAACGAACTGGTATCCGACGATTACAAACTTCGTCAGTAAAACGATAACGAACAATCTCATCGCTCTTGGAGCTACAAATCTTCTCGTAGGCGTTGTGGATACAGCAGGCACGACTCCGCGTATTCCGGAGAACACTTACATTCTTCCGAACTCTGTTCTTCGATTCAGTTTTTCGTACACAAATAACGTGACATTCGGTTTCACTGGCGTCCGGTAAAGCGGACGCCGACTGGAGGCGTTGCCATGACCGTTCGCCTGATGATAATAATGCTGTTTGTCCTCGTTGCGTCTACTGTATTTGGAGACGATTTATACCTTCCGTTTAATATCGACTTCGAACAACAGTACGAAAACCCTAGTCAGTTTCATGTAAAGAGTAGGGTTCTGAATACTCCTGTGCTCAGATTCTATACGCATCAAGGAACGAACTCGTTTGACCCAAATGGACATAGTGCTTTCTTCCGATTCGGAAAAGATATCAGCACGTCAAACATGGTTACGATAACAGGGATTTGTTATCAGGCGTACATTGATTTCAAAGTAAAGACGAATGATTTTAGTCGCGTTGTATCAGATTGGTACGCAGAGGTGATTCTTTCTCGCCCGTCTTCGAATGACACGTATTCTTATGCGGCTGGCATCATTGATATCGGAATGTCTCCGGGGATAGATGCTTCAGGGTTGCTCGCCTACACGTATGCTGTCAATGGAAATGCATACGGACCGTTCACTGGATCATTCGAAGATTGGCCGTTCATTACGAAAAGCTCGTATTCTTCAAGTGGTCTTGTAACAAGAGTTGATTTAGATTCCCTGTCTAATTCATTATCATCGTCCATTTCTTTAAGAGCCACTGAAGCGCAACGCATTGCAGACTCCAATAGTTTCGCTGCTACTATTTCCGCGCTACCCGGCGCAACTGCCACGGATACCAACTCGCTGATTGCCGGGATTGCAGCCAACTCAAACGCAGTTGTTGCTGAAGCAGCCGCTCGCGTCGCGGCAGACACCAACAAGGTGGCCAAGACCGGCGACACCATGACCGGCGTCCTCGTCCACAACAATGACATCGAGTTCACCGAAGGCGGCGACGAATGGTACATGGGTTCGGTTGCGGACCAACTCTGGTTGGGCGATGACCTCTGGGGCGATGCGATGGTGAAGATGGTGTTTGACAAGACCAATGGCAATCTTCACATCACCGGCGCGTATATCGGTAGCGCAGCACAGCTTTCAGACTTTCCGAGTTACCTTGCCACGACAGACGGTGTTGCTGCCGCCGACGCTCTCAACGTGAAGACTTCGGATTGGGCCAGCGCCGACAGCACCACCAATTACGTCCGGCGCACCGGCGATGCCATGAGCGGCAACTTCAGCGTTGGCAGCTACACCGGGTCGTTCCGCACGTTAGACGTTGGGCTAGGCGGCATAATTCTGGCCAAGAATGGCGCGTCGAGTTGCACGGGCATCCTGTTTGAGGCCGCGAACGCAACGTATGTCCGCTCGCTATGGGCGTACGCCGGTAATCTATACAAGGATGCTTACCGTCTTTTCGACGAGTCGAACCTGTCCACGGACGTTCTGTGGGGCGCGGTAAACACGAACGCGGCGCAAATCTTGGCGAACAGCAATAGTTTTACCGCCGCCATTGCCGCAAACACGGCGCTCGACGCCGCGACCAGCAACAGTTTGCGCACGGCCATTGACGGCAAGGTGTCCTCCGTGGCGATCCTGCCGTCCATGACGATTGCGGACCTCTCCAGCGTCGGAACCAACCTCTGCACGGGGTTTGTCACGCAGACCGGCACGCTGGGCGGGGTGGTGACGACCAACATCTACGCCAACATCACGGGCGGCAAGGTGTACGCATGGGGCTTGGGCCTGGCGTCAACCTATAGCGGCACAAGCTGGTTGTCCTGCGCGTCCTCGTTCTATCTTACTAACTCCACGCCCGGCACGCGGATAACCAATTACTTCAGCATGGCGACCTCGACCGACCGGGTTGTTCTGACCATCGCCAGCGTGGCCGGAATGGCGCAAATCGTGACCAACGTGTACGTGTGCGAGGTCCGCACCGGGACCGTGTGGGCGGCGGGGGATGTTCACGCGGGCGGGGACATTATCGCCGCGAACTACGGACACGACATGCCGTTGCTTACGAACGAAACGGACGTGTGCTTGGGGGTAAGGGCGAACGCCTTAAGCGCAGGTACGGCCATCGGGACAGAGGCTGTCGGAAGTGGTAACGCTGTTGCAATCGGTAGTTACGCAAACGGCTCTACGAGCGGCGCGGCTCTCGGCTACTACGCGAACGGAAGCCAGAGCGGCGCGGCTATAGGGTATGAGGCGAATGGAAATGATTACGGGGCCGCGCTCGGAAACGTGGCATCAGGAATCGCTACAGGCGTTGCGGTAGGTGCAAGCGCGATCGGGAACCAGAGCGGCGTTGCGGTAGGTGCAA
>AMWB02042094.1_pt1 | contig 10925 bp, 11 predicted proteins | sample 200311 | NCBI WGS metagenome assembly AMWB02 (sample SAMN02737377, study PRJNA173069) | bioreactor metagenome | biome: anode biofilm in microbial fuel cells | place: USA: California | collected 2010-12-16 | reverse complement strand
CCGCAGCCGTTGGGTCCCACCAGCGCGGCCTTCTCGCCGCGGTTAAGCGTGAACGAGATATTATCGAGAATGGTGTTGATGCCGTAAGATTTTGAGATGGAGTTGACAGTGAGCATGACGCGATCCTTGGAGCAAATAAAAGCCGGAGGCAGAAGCCTCCGGCGCATGATTAAATGACTTGCCGTACAGGTCTACCTGGAAAATGGGGATGTGCTAAGCTCTGTCGGTCACTAGGGTGCTCCTGATCGGTTAGAAAAATTATATCACAGGCAGGTTCAAGCGGATTCCCCTCCGCTCCTTTCCCCTCCGCTCCTCTCCACTGCTTTCAGCAGCGCATCCACCAGCGCCTGCGCCTGTTCCTTCGTGATGTACAGATGGCTTTCATCATGCACGAAGATCTTCTCCTCCTCTGGGCATGACTCGATGATCTGAATGCAGATGTTATCTGCCAGGTCCTTGTCCTCGCACGCATAACGGATCTCAACCTGCAGGGTCTTATCCAACAAAGTGATCGGTTTCATGCCGCGCCTCCTGCTACATTCTTACCCATAGTATATTTGAATCCCGCGCCAGTTTCAACCTTTTTTCGTCGTTTTTTGCCACGCGCTGAATCCCGAAAAACCTGTCAATCAAGGTATAATTTCTGTTTGCCATTACTGTCAACCTGCCGGACCATAAATCTCTACCATATGAATGGTGATTGATGTCGAAAACCAAAAATAAAAGATGGATCCACTTCCTGCTGTGGGGATTGATGATCCTTTACCTCTTCATCGCGCCGGTCATCAAGGACCGCATGACCATCGTCATCGGTAAACCGGTTGCAGTGGAAGGCGCGCTGCTCGAAGAAACCGACAACATCCGCGCCATGGTCGATCGCATCAGCGAAGCCAAGGTGGAAGGGCAGTGGGTCTACCGCGTGCAGGGCTGGTCATACATCATGGATGACATGGACCAGTCCAATTACGAGGTCTTCCTGGTTTTTAGCAGCGAGGACAACCGCTATTTCTTTGCCACAACCCCGTACAAACGCACAGATGTCGAAGCTGCCTTCCCCGAGGTGGAGATCGATCTCACCAATTCCGGTTTCAATGCATTTATTGCCAAGCCGATGATGACCAGCGGAAATTACGAGATCGGCCTTCTTTATCGCAATAAGACCAGCGGTGAGTTCACTTACTACCGCACGGACAAGAAACTGGTCAAAACGATCAACGACATTCAGATGGAAAACCGCTGATCCCGTATGACTCACATTACTACTTTCTTAGATCGGATCATGCATACCAAAGCCGGCCGGCTCATCTATCCGCTGCTGGCTCCCCTGCTTTTTGGCCTTTACCCCTCACTCTATTTCTACACTAAGAACGCTACCATGGTAAAGATTGCCAGCTACTGGCGCGTACTGGGCGTGTACGTCCTGCTGATCCTCGTGGTTTACCTGGTCAGCCTGGTCATTCATAAATTCCATGGTATCAAGGCGGCTAATGCAGCAGCGGTTTTCCTGCTTTTCTTCAATATTTACGGCATGCTCTTCATAGAGCTTTCCAACGCTAACCTTTTCCGCGTGGAACACCTGACCATGCTGCCCTTTTTCCTCTTCCTCGCCGGTTATTCCATCTGGTTCCTCAACCGGTTGAAGGCAAAAAAGGCCGCCACAACCTGGCGCTGGGTCACCCTGGTCAGTGCGGTGCTGATCGCCATTACCATCCTCAAGCTTATCCCCATTGAGGTGAAAAAAGGACAAACCCAACGCGCTGCCGCCCGCGAGCAGATCGCTACGGTATCCGCCGCCGCCAACAATTACCCTGATATTTACTACCTGCTGTTCGATGAGTTCTCCGGTTTTCAGCCCATGCGCACCTACTTCCACAACACCGAAGTGGACGGTTTTAAAGCCTTCCTTGAGGGCACGGGCTTCTTCGTCGGTGAAGAGGTGTACGGCAGTTCCAATCACACCGTGCATCAGATGGCAGTACGCCTGAATTACAACGAGTATCCCTACATACACGGCGACCAGCCCATCTGGCACGAAGCGCTGGCCAACGCCCGGGGGATCGCGTACCTGGATGCGAAGGGTTACTCCACCATGGTCTTCGAAGAGATCTCCATGCTGCACCCGACCCTTCCGAATATCAAGGCGGATTACCTTTTCCGTTACAACCACAATTCCAGCGAGGATCTCGGCACCCTTTTCGATGAATATGGTGTGCTGGTGGCGGATACCACCATGGCCTATGCCTTCGAGCGCCAGTACAAGGTGGACAATCCCCACGACCTGATGCATCGCGACTTCCTCTACTTCGTTAAGGCGCGCCTGCCGAACCTGGATGATGTTCCGGGTCCGCGCTTTGTTTACGCTCACCTGATGATCCCGCACCAGCCGTTCATGTTTGACCGCAACGGGGCGCTGATCGATTCCGCCTTCTTCCGCAGCTGGAATTCCTATGAAGGTCAGTATATTTACACGATGAAATACATCGAGGAATTGGTCACAGATATCCTCAAAAACGCCGATCCAGCCAACCCGCCCATCATCATCCTGCAGTCTGACCACGGTGCGCGCATCCGCAAGAACAACGAGGAACTGCCCGGGTTCCCGCAAGACATGCTGCGCAACATTCTTTTTGCAGTCTACCTGCCCGGTTATGATATTTCCACCATCCCGCAGGACGTGAATCCCATCAATACACTGCCGATCGTGTTCAATCATTACTTCGGCGAGGACATCCCGTTGATGGAACCCAATCGACCCGGCGTGGACGCAGACTGATTACCCCCATCCCATTTCTCTGGAGTTAATATGCCGCTCATCTTTTTCAAACTGAATTACCTTGACCCCGGTTCGGGCAGCCTGCTGGTTCAGCTTCTGGCTGCCGGTCTGTTGGGTGGTATCGGCATCCTGATCAAGACCTTCTGGGGACGCATCAAGGCTTTCTTCAAAGGTGAGAAGTACGTTCCCCCGCTGCCCCCGGCGGACGAAGAAATGCCCGCTGAAGACGAGTCTTATTCGAAATAACCGTCTGAATTCCTGATATACACCGGGGCAGTCCGATAGCCCCTTGCTCCATCCGTGGTGATATGAAGATCAAGCGCAGCGCCTGGATACACATCGCCCTGTTCGCGACAATGATTCTCTACCTGGTCATTGCACCGTTGGTTGAGGTTAAGTTCTTCATTCACCAGGGTAAGCCCATTCAGCTAGCCGGTGCGTTACCCGAACCCACGGATCTGGTCAATCACGCTGTCGATGTGGCAAAAGAGGTTGTCTTCCAGGGGGAAAAGATCTATCGGGTCAACGGCTGGTCATTCCTCACCACCGCCACTGACCTGGCAGATTACGATATTTATCTCGTGCTCAACTCTCCCCGTCGGGATTATGTTTATCCCGCCGCTCCCTCCGGCCGGCGCGATATTCCGCGAGCGTTCCCTGAAGTGAAGCTGGACCTGGCCAACTCGGGTTTCGTGGTGTTCATCGCCCGGGATGCTCTTCCGCCCGGTCAGTACCGCATCAGCCTGCTCTATCAGCACAAGGGAACCGGGGAGCGTGTCTATCAGAAGACACAGCGCATGCTCGTGCGCACCCCCAATCAACTTCTTCTAATGGACCTGGAGGAAACGCCGTGACCGCTACCAAAACCGGCAGGCTGGCGGCGTTCCTGCCCCGCCTCTTCAGGCTGGTCTACCCGCTGGTATCCGTGCTGCTCTTCGGGTTGTATCCCGTTCTTTACTTCTACCAGCGCAACGTTCAGCTGGTGCTTTTCTCCAGCCTGGCGCGTGTATTGCTGATCTACCTTTTGTTGATCATTGTCGTGTATCTTGTCTGCCTGTTGCTGAACCGGGGCAATTCCATCCGGGCAGCCAACGCCGCGGCAGTTTTCATGCTTTTCTTCAACACGTACGGGATTCTGTTCCGGTTTATCCTCGAAAAAGACCTGCTGACTGCGCGCCATTACACGCTGCTGCCGTTGTGGATCTTCATCGCAGTGTACCTGGCCTGGCTCACCAGCCGCCTGCGTCCCGCGCTGGCGCTGAACCTGTGGCGGGCGGTCGCGCTGATCTTCGCCGCGCTCGCCGTGGTCAGCCTGGTTGGCATCGTCCCCACAGAGATCAACAAAGCGCAGCTGCAGCGCAAGCAGTACGCGGACGCGGCAGTGACTGCACCGGTCGGCGGTACACAAGACCCGGACATTTATTACCTGCTCTTTGACGAGTTCACCGGTTTTAATGCGGTCCGCGAGTACTGGAAGATCCCGGAGGCGGACGCTTTCAAGACCTTCCTGGAGGAGAAGGGTTTCTACATTATCGAGGACAGTCACGGTTTCAACACCGTCACCCTGCACCAGATGGCTTCCCGCCTCAACCACACAGAACTGGTGGGTGATGATAAAGAGGAAACTCAATACTACGAATTGATCGCAGACAACCAGGTAATGAGCTACCTGAAGTCCCGCGGGTACACCACCGTCGTGTTTGACGAGATCTCCTGGCCGTACCCCGCCATGCCCGCCATCAACGCGGATTACCTGTACGAGCTTGACCTGAACGACAACAGTGATTTCGGCATGATCTTTGATGATTTTGGGGTGCTCATCATCGATAACACCATGTTGTTCTCGCTCTCCCAATATTACCAGTTGGAGGGATTTGGCTACCGCCCCCACCGCAACATGATCCTCTCCACCGTTGAGCGCGTGGGGAACATGGATGACATCCCCTCACCGAAATTCATCTACTCCCACCTGATGATCCCGCACCGCCCCTACCTGTTCGACGCAGAGGGGAATCCGGTGGACTCGGAATATTACCGCAATTGGGAGTATTACCCCGGTTACTGGGTTTATTCCACCGGCATCATCCGACAGATGGTGGAGAACATCCTTGCTGATGCTGACCCCGCCAACCCTCCGGTCATCATCCTGCAGTCGGATCACGGCGCACGCCTGCACCGCGACCCTTACACGGAGGAACAACGCACCAACATCCTCTTTGCAGTGTACCTGCCCGGTTATGATACAACCAGTCTTTTGCAGAACGAGAACCCGGTCAACACTTTTCCCCTGATCTTCAATTATTACTTCGGAGAAGACTTTTTGCTGCGTTAAGACCTGCTCACGCACATCGCTGCCCGGCTGATGATGCGAAATTTCACCTGTTATAATCTTTTTAATGAAAATGAAGATCAAAGCCGCGCTGCAACAGATGCGCCATGCCCGCTGGGCGCGTATCCTGCTCCCACCGCTTTCGGTATTGCTGGTGGGTATTTACCCTGCGTTCTACTATTACACCCAAAACGTCGCTAATGTCCTGCTGAGCGATTTCCTGCGCCTGGTGCCGTTCTACCTGCTGCTCACCGCCCTCGTGTACGGCATTTCGCTGGCGATCAACCGCCTGCGCACCGTTCGGGCCGCCAACGCTGCCATTGTTTTCCTCATTTTTTTCAACACCTACGGGTTGGTCTTTGATCAGTTGCGTGAAGTGAACCTTGTCCGCGTGGAGCACTTAACCCTGCTGCCTTTGTACATATTTCTGGGTGTGTATTGTGCCTGGCTGATCACCCGCCTGAACAAAGCCACTTCTTTCTCCCTGTGGCGCATCATGGCAGTTGTTTTTACCTTACTGGCTGTGTACAGTGCCATTCAGGTTGTACCACATGAGGTGCGCAAAGCCGAGGGCGGTGTGGAACACAGAGTGCCGGAGAGTGAGATTGCGTCGCAGGGTGACCAGGGCGGGCCGGACATCTATTACTTGGTGTTCGATGAGTTTGCCGGTTTCAAATCAATGGCAGAATACTGGCAGAACCCGGCTTCGGTTGAGTTCAAAGCTTACCTGCAACAGGCCGGGTTCTACGTTGTGGATCAGAGCATGTCCAGCGATATCTGGTCTATCCACCAGATCGCCACCCGCCTCAATTATAAGGATTACAAGTATGCCAAGAGCATGGAGGAACTTTACCTCTATGCCATCTCCAACAACCGTGTCATGACCTATCTAAAGTCCCGCGGATACACCACGGCGGTATTCGAGCAGTACTCCTGGTTTTTTCCGGTGATGCCGGAGATCCAGGCGGATCATGTTTTTGACATCAAAATGTTCGAAAGCGTGATTTCGCGCGTTGTACATAACGATTTCGCCATCCTGGTGATGGACGGCACGATGCTGTACCCCATTTCGCACGCCGGCGAGTACCTTGAGGCCAAGTTCGAACCCCTGCGCCGGTTCTTCGCTTATACCAGCGCGGAGATCACCAATCTGGATGAGATTCCGTCACCGAAATTCGTTTACTTGCACATGCTCATGCCGCACCAGCCTTACCTTTACGATGCCGCGGGGCAGAAGGTTGACCCCGAGTTTTACAAGAACTGGGATTATTACGAGGGATATTACGAGTACACCATCACGGTTATCAAGGACATGCTCAACGGCATCCTGGCCAACGCCGACCCCGCCAACCCGCCGGTGATCATCCTGCAATCGGATCACGGTGCGCGGGTGAAGGCCAACAACCGCTGGCTTGAGGACTTTCCTGCGGAATTTCAACAGGACATCCTCTTCGCGTACTACCTGCCCGGTTTTGATACCAGCCAGCTCACGCGTGACATTGACCCCATAAACACCTTCCCGATCGTATTCAATCACTATTTTGGAGCGGATTTTCCCCTGCAGTAGGTCCGGCGGCTCTTCCCGCTCACTTCTAATCTGAAAGTTTTTCCCGCGTAGACTGGAGGTATCAACTGGAATAAACCCCCCGGGATGAGGTCTGTTTGTTCTGTTTGCCTGCCAACCTCACGGGCAGGCGCCGCCGGAATCGACCCCCGTCTCACCGAAATCCTGCCGCCCGTCGCGGCAGAAATTACCGATGTATTGGATCGCTCCGGGGTAGTGTTCCCGGATGACATGCTCGTACCAAGACATCTGCCCGTCCACCTCACCGGCGTGAGGACACATTCCCGCTGAGGTCGTGTTCGTGCAATCGATCCAATCCGGATCCCACTCACAGTAATCGATGGAAGGGAACCACTGCTTCGGGTCGCCGCCGGACCCGCAAGCCGGCCAGTTCTTGCGTTCCCAGGTCGCCCAGTCCGGTGCCATGCCCTCGTAGATATCCCACACTTTGTTTATGTGCAGCAGCGCCCAATCGAGGTTGTGGTACCACTCGTGGATGAGCGGTTCGTACACCTGCTCACCACCGATCAGAACACTGTTGCAAATATCGTTGAATTGAATGTATGAATAACTTGCCCCGTGGATGCTCATCTCACCGTATGAACCACCGCACCAATAGGCCAGGTTTTTCTGTTGTTCCCGGTCGTAAACGCCTGTCACCACGTAAACAAAATCAGTGTCCACCCCCACGTAAGGATTGAGCAGTTCGTCGTCCACTTCGAAGGGACCGAAAACAAAGTCAGGCGCGGTAAAGCCGGTGTGATCAAATGCCAGCTCGGTGAAGCTCATTTCCAGCTCCAGCGCTCCCTCGCTCCATTTGTACACTTTTTCCGACACCAGCTGCATATCTTCCTTGATTTCCGCCACTTCCTGTTCGCTCAGGGTGATGTTCAGGCAGGTGCGGTAAGCGTACCCGGCGTATTCGGGATCATTAATGCGTTCCGGTGGAATGCCGGTCATTGGCGCAGGCGGGTCAAAATCCTCCCACAGGCAACTGCAATCAGAACACTTCTCACCGTAACACACGTTTCCGCTGGAAAAATCATTCCCGGCCAGGCAGACCCGTACTGGATTGAGGATGAATACCTGGAATTTGGCTTTGGAGGGAAAGTGGCTGAGCGAGATGTCGTTGGCGGTTGGGGTCGACGTATTTGTGATGATTGGCAGCGCCGGAGGGTTGGCAGGCAACGGGGTAACCGCGGGCTTGTTGAACTCGCAACTGGAGAGCCCCAGGGAGAGCAATACCAGGATCGTGATGAACTTTCTACTCATGGAACCTCCTGATCATGCCGGAGGACAACGATTTGCCGCGATGAGGGATAAATTGATTATAACCAGGTTCCACTGTCCTGATACACACGGCTTTACTCTGTTGCCGGGTCCATGCTCTGCCCGGCGGAACAGCAAAAATACCGGTTTAATGATATATTCAGTCAATCTAATCACGTTCACCGGTTTACCGGTATAAAACAAACAAATATTGGAGGTAGTATGCCGATCATTCTTTTCAAACTGAATTACCTTGACCCCGGTTCTGGCAGCCTGCTGGTGCAGCTGCTGGCCGCCGGTTTATTGGGTGGTATCGGTATCCTGATCAAAACTTTTTGGGGGCGCATCAAGGCGTTTTTCAAGGGCGAGAAGTACGTGCCCCCGGCCCCGCCGGCGGACGATGAAGAAGAAAAGAATGACTCCGTAGAATGAGTGCCGCATCTGAGCGCATCGGGGCTTCCTTCAGAGACCCCAGCGGTTTCATTTTTAAACGTGATGGTGTGCTCTACCGCCAGGTCAATCGGGCGTATCAAAAAGCTTACGACAAACTCATGTCCGGCGGCCTGTACGCGAGCCTTACATCTAAAGGCCTGCTCATCCCGCATGAAGAGGTAAACGAACCCCCCGCTGATGCGGATCTGGCCTACAAGGTCATCCGGCCGCAGGTGGTACCGTTCATCTCCTATCCTTATGAATGGAGTTTTACGCAGCTCAAAGATGCTGCGCTGCTCACACTGTCTGACAATGACGCCGCATTGGAGCAGGGTATGGTGCTCAAGGACGCCAGCGCCTACAATATCCAGTTCGTGAATGGCAAACCACTGCTGATCGACACGCTGTCCTTTGATCTTTATAAGGAAGGCGCGCCGTGGGACGCTTACCGCCAGTTCTGCCAGCACTTCCTCGCTCCGTTGGCGCTGGCTTCCCTGGTGGATATCCGCCTCGTCCAATTGCTGCGTGTATACATTGACGGCATCCCGCTGGACCTGGCCAGCCAGTTGCTGCCCGGCAGGACGAAGCTCGGGTTGGCTGGCCTGGCTGTGCACATTCATCTGCACGCCAAAGCCCAGCAGCAGTACAGCGACAAACAGGTCTCGCAGGCGCAAGCGGTCAATTTGAGCAAGGCTGGTTTCCGCAACATGCTCGACTCGCTGGAGAAGACCATCCAACCGCTCAAGTGGGAGCCGCAGGGCACTGAGTGGGGCAACTACTACAACATCACCAACTACTCTGATGACGCGCTCAAGACCAAGGGTGAGATCGTCGGACGCTTTGTTGAAAAAGCCGCTCCACAGACCGCCTGGGACCTGGGCGCCAACAACGGCATGTTTAGCCGCGAGCTCTCGCGCCGCGGTGTGGAGACCACCGCCAGTGATATCGACCCCGCCGCCGTGGAGCAGGATTACCTGGCGGTCAAGGCGAATAATGAACAGCACCTCCTGCCGCTGGTGATCGACCTGACCAACCCCAGCCCGGCTCTGGGTTGGGCGCACCATGAACGCGAGTCGATGCTCGAGCGCGGCCCGGTCGACCTGGTGATGGCACTGGCGCTCATTCACCACCTGGCCATCTCGAACAACGTTCCGCTGACCTCAGTGGCGCAGTTCTTTGCCTTCGCCGGCAAATGGGCGATCGTGGAGTTCGTACCCAAGAGCGACTCGCAGGTAAAGCGCCTCCTCGCCACGCGCAAGGACATTTTCGATAAATATTCTGAAGAGGGATTTGAAGAAGCCTTCAGCGGGTATTTCACCATCGAAGAAAAAGTTTCCATCCCGGGCAGTGAACGCACGCTTTACCTGTTCAAACGGAAATAATTCGATTTGATTTAAGAACATAAACCCGGAGTCAGGAAGTAGACTCCGGGTTTTTTATGAGAATAGGGTTGAAGTTGTAGATATGAGACTCTCTAACCTTCAAGTCGAATTATATGAATATTAAGTATTGAATACTGAAGGTGTTTGTCTCCGGTCAACACAGGGGATGTACTAATCGGATTGACAGGTCGGATTTGTCCCGGTGCACCAGGTATTTGTGCACTCGCTGATCACCATGTTCAACTGCACATCTGTCGCGGGTCCATCCACTGTTTCCACCTGAATTCCAACGATATCGGCAGATTCAATTGCATTGGTCATTTCGTTCGGTTTCACTTTGTTGATCTCTAATGGAAAATCTGCGGTGATCACAGCCGGGTTCCCGTTGGAGGCGTTTTTTTCTATGGCATTCCCGTTTGAGGGCTTTACAGTTACCTTTACAATACCTTCACCTTCCACGGTGACCGTAAGTGTGGCGTTGATGGATCCCAAAGTTTCCGGGTAATCCCTTGTCCCATCCTGATACACGTTTCCATAAGGAAAACTGACAGAAGCTTTTTCCTTGTTCTCCAAATCGCCACGCGAAGTCTGGCAGGTGGAATTCTCTCCACAGCGGTGGTCGCAAGTCTCTATCCCGATTCCGAAGTTGGCGTCTTCGAATTCGTTGCAGCTAAAGAGGATGAAAAACAGTACAGCGAGCGGTAGAATCCAGCGGTTTTTTTTCATTTCAAATTCCTCTTTTTCTGATTCAGAATGGGTTTTGAATTGTAATTATTATTACAGAAAATGGAAAATTTTTTACACCGATCTTTATAGTTTGATTAATCCGCCGTGTTGTTTCGGTTTTGTTGAATAAAAAAAGACTGGATTTGAGTTTGGATGACATATCCAGGGTTTTCGCGCTGGTGATGGACCTTCGGGTTTGTTGGCAAGAATAGCCGCGGTGAAGTAAAAATTACTGTAAACACAGCTGGAACGTACCATGGAGTTTACAGCCTACGGAACGCCGGGCGTTCGCTTGGCATCCTGCCAGAACCCGGGAGCGGGGGAATTAACCTTTATTAACGCGCCCAAAATTGAACAGCGGTTATGCAACCCTATTGAAACATGGTTTTAGGAAAAGCCAAGCTCAAAGCACGGCCTAATCTCACCGACCTCAATATGGCGCCAGTTGTA
>AMWB02055274.1_pt2 | contig 10939 bp, 13 predicted proteins | sample 200311 | NCBI WGS metagenome assembly AMWB02 (sample SAMN02737377, study PRJNA173069) | bioreactor metagenome | biome: anode biofilm in microbial fuel cells | place: USA: California | collected 2010-12-16 | reverse complement strand
CTTTTTCGCATTTTCACACCGCCGCTAACAACCACGAATAAAGGTCAGTATGTTCCGATTCGCTGTGAATTGACTATGTGAGGAGCCGTGTGCGTAAATAGCGCAAGCACGGTTCTGAGAGGGGCTGGTAACAACGGTGAGGTTGAGGAAAGCGCCAAGTCACGTAGTAGCCGCGTGCGGCGAGGCGTCAATAAAAGACTTGTTGTGATTGCCTTCGACTTATCGAAGAAACCGGTCTACTCGACAAATCACTGCTGTCTCATAGTTAACCCCACAGTAAAAACTGAGGAGATACAACGGGTTGTGATTTATTGGGAGGCTTGAGTAAATCTATCAGCTGTCGCCTTTCGAACAAATTGAGCTGCAATGAACGAAGGATAGATGTCAGCGATATGCCGAGTCTGGCCTTAAATTTAAGAAAGGACAGCAATAGATAGACACATAGAGCAATCCACAGTTGCGTGAGGACTGCATTTCTGGAGGTACCGAGGAAAGTCTTTACCTTCAGATTTTGCTTGATCCATTTAAAGAACAGTTCTATCTGCCACCGCTCCTTGTACAGGTCGGCTACAATTGACGCATTGAGTTCAAACGATTTGGTAAGAAAATGATATTCTTTGTCGGTTTCCGGATCATGGTAGGTAATCAGGCGCAGATCAGTTTTCATACCCTTGAGCCGTATTGTCTGATCTGCTTGCACGTTAGTCGGTTTCCGGCCTCGTCGTTTGCCGAGATACTCGACAACAGCATTGCGTTTTAACCGGGTGACAAAGGTGATGTGTCTTTTTGTCAGCGAATCATACCTGGTGTAGTCGTTATAGCCTCTGTCGAAGACAACGCACGATCCGGGCTGCAGGGTAAGGGCTCTGGCCCATTGCATTTCATGGCATTTGCCGTTGCTCATATTCATGAAGGCTGGAAGGTAACCGTCAGCATCAAGACCAAAATGGAGTTTGATCGCCCCTTTTCTCTTTCTGAACTTTGCCCAGGGGAAGATAGCAAGACAGGTCTATAGTGGTGGCGTCAAGTAAATAGATCTTACCCTCGAATTTAAAGCGATGCCTCGGGGCATACGATTTACACCTCAAGAACAACTGGGAAAAGAGTCGTTTATAAAGTTGATAGGGCTGTTGTTCATTTTTGCGCGCCAGTGTCGCTCTGGAGGTCGGCTTCATTCCTAAATGATAGATGCGCCGCCCTTGGGCACTGATATTGGTGACCAGATCACGGAGACTTTTCCGACCTGATAATCGAGCAATGGTCATGGCGAGAAACTGGCTCCACCTGCTAAAGGAGCGAAACTTTTGTCCCGTGTGATGGCTTTTGGCCAATTGTTCAAATTCATGTCTCGGAAAAAGTGAAGTGATTTGGTTGAGAATTGTGTTACAATAACTCATGGCTCGGATCTCCTTGTATTTAAATGTTATTTCGCAATTTCATTATAACACAAGTAGCTCTCCGGGCCTTCATTTATCTGATATGTTTTATGTTTTTATGAGACAGCAGTGTGTTTAATATTAATGTATTAAGTGGTTTCTTCGAGAATGGGTATGCAAACTATATATTGGTAAAAATATGACAGCAATTATCTGTTGCCAAGGACATCGATTCTAGTCCCCTGCTCTGGTGACAATATTTGTCATACAATGTCGTATATTGTCACCTTGCTGGCAATAATATTTCAACAATACTAGATTATTATCATCAATTGAGCAGTAATGTGCTGAAAAATTATCGATTTGCTCTTTTGTGGCAAAAATGTTTGTCAGTGGTCTTTTTTTTGCATATTGAGTCGAACAGCTAATATCTCTAAAACACACAAATCATGCATGCTAAAAAACTAATAAAATCACTTGCCGAAAGAGCTGGAAAGAGCCTGACTGTGCTGTTGCTGACGTTCACAGTTATCGCAATACTTGCAGGAACTCTTATTTCAGCAATTCCCAATTATCGCTGATTATTTGGTTAAAATATGGCAGGAGTCGCCCTTTGCCCCGGTCATGCTCATGGAAATTTTTCCCGAATTGGTCATCGACACAAACCGGATAAGAAGTGGCGCCAAAAAACTGTTGACTGGATTCAGTGATTCTGCTATTCGTTCAACGTATATTCCTAATTATTCATTTAATCTCGCTCAGACACAAATGCATTCAGCTTCAGCAACCATTAACAGCGTTATTCTTAACGTGGCACTCTTCATTAGTGTGGTGGCTGTGGTCCGAACGGTTGAAGGCGGAGTGCCATGAGGGATTAAAATCATATAAAATCATTTATTTAACCCCTGTCGGCGCTTCGCCGGCAGGGGTTTTTTTTGTCCTTGCTCCGGTCGCCGACGCAGAAATTCCAATTGACAGGAGGAACACATGTATACGATGAATGGAGCCCAGCTGATAATCAAGATGCTGGAGCGTCAGGGTGTCGAGCTGATAGCCGGCATACCGGGAGGGGCGAATCTCCCCCTTTATGATGCCTTGTTTGCATCATCTGCAATTAAACATATTCTTTGCCGGCATGAGCAGGGGGCAGGCTTTCTTGCCCAGGGCATCTCCCGTTCCACCGGCAAGGCCGCGGTCTGTTTTGCGACCTCCGGACCCGGAGCCACAAACATTCTTACTGCCATTGCCGATGCCTATCTAGACTCCATACCTGTTGTCTGTATTACCGGTCAGGTTCCCGCGTCATTTATTGGCACCGATGCATTTCAGGAAGTTGATACCTACGGCATGTCTATCCCTGTCACCAAGCACAATTATTTAGTGAGATCCGTGACTGATTTGTTTTATATCATTCCGAAGGCCTTTGAACTCGCCCTGTCCGGAAGGCCCGGCCCGGTGTTGATTGATGTCCCGAAAGATATTCAGACAGCAATGATTTCCTTTTTGAAGTGGCCGCAACCGGGGTGTTGCCTGGAGCAGAAACCAACAGACAGTTCCCAGCTTGCCGCTGCAGCCGAGATGATAAACACGGCAAAACGGCCGATTCTCTGCCTTGGCGGCGGCATCATTCATGCCGGGGCGTCGGAGGCGGCAAGAGCTCTTATCGAGAAGTCTTCCATCCCTGCAACCATGACCCTCATGGGACTCGGGTCCTTAGCTGCCGACCATCCATTGTCTCTCGGGATGCTCGGCATGCATGCAGCGCGTTCCACCAATATGGCCTTGCAGCACTGCGATCTGTTTATCGCTGCCGGAGCACGGTTTGATGACAGAGCGACGGGCAAAATAGTCGAGTTTTGTCCTGAGGCTAGGGTTATTCATATGGATATTGACCCCAGCGAACTGTCAAAACTCAAGACTGCCCATATTGCTTTGGCCGGAGATGTGAAAGAGTCACTGCAGGCGCTGCTGCCAATGGTTGAGCCAAACGGTCGGAAGATCTGGCGAAACTACATTGAGGTTTTGCAGGAGATGTATCCACTCACTTCGCCCGAGGCCGTCGTTCCGGAAAAGCCATACGGACTTATCCTCAAAATCTCGGAGCTACTGCAAGAGAATGGTTTCGTGGTTACCGATGTTGGCAAGCATCAGATGTGGACCGCCCAGGTTTTCCCCTTTACCAGACCGCGACAGCTTCTCACTTCCGGTGGCTTGGGAACCATGGGGTTTGGCCTTCCTGCTGCTATTGGTGCAGCCTTAGCTTTTCCGGATAGACAGGTCGTTCTGTTTACCGGGGACGGCAGCCTGCAGATGAATATTCAGGAACTGGCAACGGCAGTTGAACAGCAGGTTAATGTGAAGATAATCGTCATGAATAATAAATCTCTTGGTTTGGTTCGCCAGCAGCAGAATCTTTTCTATCAGAAACAGTATTTTGCTTGCGATTTCCAGATAGATATCGACTTTGCCGCCATCGCTAAAGGCTTTGGCATGAAAGCGTTTAACGCTGAGCCGGGCTGTAATGTCGCTGAGCTCCTGTCGGGTATTCTTGCCGAACCGGGGCCGTGCCTCATTAATGTTCCGATTGGCGTGGAAGAAGAGGTGTATCCAATGGTTCCTCCGGGAGCTTCGAACAGTATCATGCTTGGAGGATGCAATGCAGAAAAATGTAAATGTTGAGATGATGGACAAAGAAAACAGATCAGCTGTGATGGTGCTTGAATTGATGGTCAACAATCATCCAGGTGTCATGTCACATATCTGCGGTCTTTTTTCACGTCGAGCCTATAATTTAGAAGGAATTGTGTGCATGCCCATTGGAGCAGGCGAGCTCAGTCGGATGTGGCTGCAGGTGAATGAGGAATCGAAGCTCGAACAGGTGATCAAACAGGTGCAGAAACTCCCTGACGTGGTCAGTGTTGCGCGACACGCGGCAGGGCACCCGGTTTTCAGCGGACTGGCTGCTTTTATGTAAAGAAGGATGTGAAGAATAAGGCAATGGCGATGAAACAGCACAAGTTCAACGCCTTGATTGGCAGAGTTGAAAAGGAATCAAAGAATCGGAACATGTTGAGCTTCTGCGATACTCAGCTGATGGCAGCCTTGTATGCAGGCACGTCATGGTCTGCGTGGTGCTGCTTTCACCGGGCGCGATACGGAATTCGGCAGTAGGAGATGCCCCTGTCGGGTCGAATGCCGTTCTTTGCTAAAAACATAGTCAGGGAGTTCATTGAGATGGTGATATTCGGGGTGGGGCCCAGGAAAAGATGATTGAGGGAGAGGGGGGCATTGTTTTTAGAACTGAAGTGAAATTCTATATAGGGCACCAGCATTGAGGTGCCCTCGCGAAAGAGAACAGGTGCCTTGACGTAATCGGTGATGACTGGCGAGACAATGCGCCATTCTTCCTCTTCGGCAAATGACGGGTGTTTTAAAATTGCGGCAATGCGCAGCAGGTCACTTTCCAGCATATGAAAGATGGAATGATAGGAGTGTTCGCCGGTTTCACCCTGATTATTTAACGCAGGGTGATGGCCTTCGGCAAGGACTTCCACGGCATCGATGACCTGGCTGATCAGCTTTTGCTGGCTTTTGCTGCAGTAGATACATTTGCCGATCTGGAAAGACTGTTGCCTGGCACAGCGCAGGATATAGTCGGGATCAAAGCCGAGGCTGACCCCTTTGCCAAGCCTGCTGTAACCACGCCATTGACTGAGCATATTGCCGTTTGACCGAAAAGAAGAGGCGAAAAGCATATGACCGTTGGTTATGCGGTGGGTAACCCAGTCGAGAAACTGGTTGAGAAGGTCGGGTTTTGCATGGCCGGAGGCGATCCGCTGGTTTATTTCCATGCGGAGAAGATCAGCTGTATGCTTGAGTTCGGCTGAATCATTCATGTACCTGATATCACTTGCCCAGAGCGCCCGGCTGGCAACGATACCTAACAGTCCTGTGAAACTGGTATAGTGGTAGAGAGGTTCCTGAGGAATATCGGAATACAGTCTGGATGTTATATCTTGTATCATGGGAGAATCATACGGTTGCAGTGAACAGTCTTAATAAATATGGTGATTACCACTAAACCTCAGCTATCTGGGGTTATGAGGTGCCCTTTGCACGGGACGCCGTAAACCCATCCCTGGGGCTTTGCTGCAGCCGTCCATGGCTGCAGAGACCCGAAAAACGAACAGCTCACACCCTTCCATTCCGACAGGCTGAGTTTGAGGGGCAATCAGAATAGAGGATGTCGTGTAAATTTAGTCTTGTGATCTAAATAGTTTCTATCCTGAAACGGCCATTTTTCTCTAACTCGTCGTTGTTCTCAAAATTTAATCCTTGGAATATCGACTATATGCCTGCGGTTAAATTTATCGAACGCCTAAATTTAGAGCAAAATGACTCGTTTCACGATGGAAACTAAATAATCATTAAAAGAAACGTTTCAAAATCTTTTCAGAGTGTTATAACTGCCATTTTGTGCAAGCGCCGAGTCCATGGCTGCCTGCAATGTTAGTTCATATTTTTTTATTACCACCAGGAAAGTGAATATGCTGGGTACAATAGTCAATGCATTAGCCATTATAGCAGGCAGTTTGCTGGGGCTGCTCTTCAGCAAGGGTATCCCTGAAAATTATAAAGAGATTATTCTCAGCGGCGTTGGCCTGTCTGTTGTTTTGATCGGTATCAGAAGCGCCCTCGTTTCTGATAATCTGATGGTAATTATTTTCTCGGTAATAGTCGGCGCCCTGCTTGGAGAATGGTTGCAGATCGAGAAAAAACTTGAGCGTCTCGGTGTATTTCTGGAAAGCAAAGTTACTGCCAAGTCTGATGATTCAAAGTCGTTTGCCAGGGGATTTGTCACCGCCAGTTTGGTGTTTTGTGTTGGCTCCATGGCCATAGTCGGCTCCCTGGAGAGTGGTCTGACCGGGAACCATCAGACTCTCTTTGCCAAATCGGTTCTTGATGGAGTCACGTCCATTATTTTTGCCTCGGCGATGGGGCTTGGCGTGATGTTTTCAAGTCTTGCGGTGTTTATATATCAGGGCTTCATTACCATCACCGCCGTCTTTATGAAAAGTTTCCTGGTTCCGGCCACGATCCAGGAGATGACGTCCGTAGGCGGGTTGCTCATAATGGCTATTGGATTTAATATGCTGAAAATAACGACCATACGGGTGGGAAATTTAATTCCCGCCATTTTTCTGCCTTTGGTCTATTTTGCGCTGCGGCAAATAATTTCATGAACCTTTTGATGTTTGGTGCCAAAGTGCTGGTATGAACACTCGTTACGGAGCACAAGTAAACAATGAAAAAAATCGAATATCGGGAACAGGCGTTGAAAATACTCCCGTGGGTCTGCGCCAACTGCGGTCGTGACTTTACCGGAAAGAAACTAAAAGAGCTGACCGTGCACCACAAAGACCATAACTATAAAAACAATCCCCCGGATGGAAGCAACTGGGAGCTGCTGTGCATTTACTGTCACGACAACGAGCATTCCAGACTCCTGGATGCCGAGTGGCTGCCGACAGAGAATTCTGATGCAGACAAAGGAGTAACGACTACCCATACGCCGTTTGCCGCCCTGAAAAATCTATTGGGCAAGGCTGGTGATTGACGTGCAATGCGTGCACATATCAGTTTGCTATTATCTGTCATCACGATTCACCTGGAGCGCTTTTTAAGCACCCAGTCTATAACTGCACCAGGATCAATGGGCTCGGGCGGGGGCTCATCTAAAACATCCTGCTCTTTTGGCGGCTGGCTGGGGCTGTTTACCGTATCCGGAAAATCACCTTGCGTTTTCGTGCTGGTCGCCATGGTTGTTGGCAAATTCACTCGAGAGGTCTTCTGCTGTTCGAGAAGACCCGTCTCCTGCATGCTGTTTTCCTTTGCAACAGGGAGAGCAGAAGTATCCGCTGCGGTGATCACCTCTTTTTTCGCAGAAGGCATGGCAGGCGGTGTCGCCACGCTGTCAGAATCCACATCTTTGTCGCTTGGCTCAATTGGGGCAATGCGGGGAAGGGTGGTATCCGTCTCGCCCGGACTTTCTGCGATTTTAGGTAGAGAATCCGCTCCAATGCCTTTTGGCTGAACGGGCTCGCCAGTTGGTGCAACACTTTCATCTGCTATCTTTGGCGCAGCTGATGTCTCTACTTGATGTTCTTTGCCAACCGGTTTTTTTGCAAACGGGCTACTTGCGCGGGTGGCATCAATTTCGCTGGCAACTTTGCCGATGTCAGAATCAGAGGTTAAGGGGCGATTCTGGGTATCTGCTGCGTGGGGATCGATGAAAAACTGCAGACTGTTTCTTTTGAAATACTGCAATGCTTTTTGGTACGATATTGGAGTTGTGAAATATGCAATGAAAAAGACAGGTATCGTGATCAGGATAACCATCCCGAAGGTTATCCCTGTCCGACGTACCTTTACTTTTTGCCGCAACTTGGGAGGGCTTCTCCTGATTTTTTTTGAACCGTCACCAGTCACAGATTCCAAAGAGTCGTTTTGGAGCGGTTGTGAGTTAGCAAGTGGACGGAGGTCCATGGCACACTCCCGGATCAATTCGCCATTGATTGTTTTCTTTTCCTGAGCGAATCCTAACAGAAGGGCGTGATCGCATATTATATTGATGCGACGGGGAATGCCGGTCGAAAATTCGTATATTTTACTGAAGGCATCGGCGCTGAAGATACTGCTTTTTCCACCGGCGATTTTCAGGCGGTGCCGCACATAGTCTCCAGTTTCGTGTATATCCAGAGGTGCGATTGCGTAGTTGATGGCTAGGGACTGATGCAATTTCTTGCTTTTGTTGTTCTGCAACAGATCGTTAAACGTGTTCTGGCCGATTAATAGTACCTTGAGTAATTTCGTTTCGTCTTTCTCGATATTGGCGAGCTGCACTATTTCGTCAAGGAGTTGTACGTTCAAACGCTGACACTCATCAATGACCAGTACGACTTTTTTGCCGAGGGTGGCGGATGTATTGAGAAACTCACTGAAATGGGCAAAGAAACTGTCTTTAGTAGAAAATTTCTTTTTAAAATCGAGGGCATCGGATATGTAATTCAAGAAATCGATCTCTTCCAGGCCGGGATCCAGGACTTTGATGACGATGAATTGGTCATCCAGATTGCTGAGCAGCGCATTGATCAACGTGGTTTTGCCGGTGCCGACATCCCCGGTAAGCAGAAGGATGCCGGGCATTTTAGAGATACCGTATTTGAAAATTGCAAGCGTTTCCTTCTGCTTTTCCCCGAACCAGAAAAAGCTCGGATTTGTGCTGTTCTGAAATGGTTTTAGCTTGAGCCCGTAAAAGGAAAGATACATTTTGATCCACCCTTTAAGATTTTTTCACGCACAAAACGCGTAAAGTCGCGGCTTGCAGGAAAAATAAGTGCTGGCAGTTTTAGCTCCTCCCCTGATAAACAGGAAGAAAGCAGGGATTTATTTTAATCCCGCCCAAAAGCTTTGCGGGACTCTGTTCAGTGCCCCCTTGAGGGGTATAAGTTCCTTCACGAAATAATTTTCTTGTAAACAACACAAGAAAATTATTTCTAAGTCACTAAAGTATTTCTTTAATGGCTTCTAAAACCGGATTGAGCTCTTTTGACTGGCGCTGCTTCGTCGGAGTTGTCGATTTCCCGCGGTAATTTTTTACGCATTCGTATTGGTCCCAGCCTTTTAAGGGATATTCAAGATCGACGGATTTCCATTTCGGATGTCCATTTTCTTTCAGCCAGTCCATGTTGCTGGCCAGGATATCGGCAAACCTTCCCACGTTCTGACAATTACCCATCTTAAAATCATAGGAGATAAGCACTGCCTTGACCGCAACAGATTCAACCGGCTTCGTCTGCCATGCATATGTATTCGCCGGGATCTCAGATTTCGGGTAAAATTCGATAATACTTTTATTGAGAATTGGAATAAGCGCCAGGCCATCATCTGCCGCCACCTGTTCTGTGAAAAGTTTGACAGGATATCCTGCGACATAAAACAATCCATCGATCTTACCCGCTTTTAATTGCGGGAGGGCTTCATCGGCGGCAATTGTAATCAGCTCCGCGGGCTTGATGCCAGAAACCTCGAATAATAGCTTGGCTGTCAGATAGGTGCCGCTGCCTTCCTGACCGATAGCGACTCTTTTTCCCTCCAGTTGGTCGAAATCTGTAATAGTATTTGTCCCCAGCAGGTGAACTTCTTCGTTATAGAGCGGATAGACCATCTTTATCTTTTTGGCGATGCTCTTGAGTGTCGGGTCGGTCTGGACTTTGGCGACAAAGGCCAGCACATCTGATTGGACAATTCCCAACTGTGTGTTGGGTCTTTTGTACACTGCATACACATTTTCCACCGAACCATTTGAGTTGCCGACCTTCAACATAATGCCTTTTGAGTCGACTAATTTGGCAAGGTCCAGGCCAAACTGGTAGTACGTTCCTTTGGGTCCACCGGTAACCATGCCCATGGACACCTGTCCGGCTGTTTCAGCAAGAGATATTCCCGTAAACAAAAAGACCATTAAGAGTGAAAAAGAAAACTTGATGATTGTTTTATTCATTGTCTGATCTCCACTTTTGATCACTGAAATTTACGTTATGATAAAGAATACCTCGATATAAATGTTTCTTCTGCAGACCTTCAAGAAAAAGAATCTACCTGATTACCTTAAAATTATCAATTCTTTGATCTTGCTCGAGCCGGGAAAAAGTATGACCATGGCTATCTGATGGGTATTCTGCATGAAAAATATCTCAATCGGGGAGTAAGGTTGCAATACAGGAATTGTAATGCGAATGATGGGGTGGTAAAAAGGGCTAACGGCAGTTTTGGTATAGCTTTGGAACTGAAAATGGTTTCCGGTCAGGAGGATACATGGTTAAAATTATGGCAATTTATGGAAGTCCCAGACGAGAGGGAAATAGTTCTGCCCTGCTGAAGCAGGCAGTCGCTGGCGCCCGGCAGGAAGGAGCTGAAGTGGAAGAAATGGTTCTTCGGGATTATAAAATTTCACCGTGTATGGAAATTTATGCCTGTATAGAAAGCGGGGAATGTGCCATTCGCGATGATTTTCCGAAAATTCTGGCCAAGCTTGAATCTTGTACCGGTATTATGCTTGCCTCCCCGATCTTTTTTTATACGGTGAGTGCGCACACAAAAATATTTATGGACAGGTGTCAATCTCTTTGGGTACGGAAGTATTGGATCGAAAAACAGCCTTTCAGCGGGGCACCTAAGACCCGTAAAGGATTGTTTATTTCTGTCGGAGCCACAAAAGGCAAAAAACTGTTCGACGGCGCGCTGCTCACCGTCAAATATTTCTTTGATGTCTTGAGTGCAGGATTATGGGGAACCGTTCTTTGCCGAGGGGTGGACCGCAAGGGTGAGATTGAGGGGAGGGAGGATTACCTTAAAGAAGCCTTTGAGGCGGGCAGGGCGCTTGCGAAAGAGTTGCAGAAAGACAGTGCCTGAACTGCAACGCACTCATCCCGCCTAAAAGCTTTGCGGGATTTTTCTTGATACTCGCTTCGGGTGCTCCGTTCAGTACTCGCTTGGCGGGT
>AMWB02098887.1_pt1 | contig 10941 bp, 10 predicted proteins | sample 200311 | NCBI WGS metagenome assembly AMWB02 (sample SAMN02737377, study PRJNA173069) | bioreactor metagenome | biome: anode biofilm in microbial fuel cells | place: USA: California | collected 2010-12-16 | reverse complement strand
AGGCGGCCGCTGCGGCAGGGCGTGGTTCCGGAACCGGCGTGCCGGGCCCGGCGTCTCCCGATGAGAGGGGGTCGGCCGGTTTTTCAAAGCTCGGGGGCAGGGCTGAGAGCTCAGGCGGAAGATGCGCAGGACCGAAGCGGGCGTCGGCCGGCGCCGCGTCGATGATGCCGGTATCGCCGGCATCGGCGTCATGCCCTTCTATGGGACGTGATGCCGGTGAATTCAATGTTGATGCGGTGCGGGAACCGTTCAAGCTTTCCAGGCCGGCCGAGATGCTCCCGCGGATACGGGATGATATGCCAAAGGTTCCGTTCAGGAAAGCGGCGGCAAGGAGGACCGCACACAGCAAGGCCGCCGCGTAGACCGGCCGTTTTCCCCAGGCCGGCGTGGTTCGGCGGCCGCCCCGTGCGGAGATCTCCTCGATGGCGGCGGCGGCGATGCGGCCGGTGATCTTGTGTTGGTCGAGTCCGTAGGCCGTGAGGAGGGACCGGTCGCAGACGATATTGATCAGCCGGGGAATTCCCTTGGCATAGCGGTAGATCGTCCGATAGGCATCGCCGGTGAATTTCAGGCCGGGCTTCTGGGCGGCGATCTGGATGCGGTGCCGGATGTAATCGCGGGTTTCGTTCAGGTTGAGGGGCCTCAAGTGGCAGCTCAGGGTGATCCGCTGCCGCAGCTGCCTCAGTTCGTATGCATCGAGGGTATCCCTCAACTCCGGCTGGCCGACCAGAATGATCTGGAGGAGCTTGCTCGTGTCCGTCTCCAGGTTGGAGAGAAGGCGGAGCTGTTCGAGAACATCTTTATTGAGATTCTGCGCCTCGTCGATCAGCAGGAGCACCTGTTTTCCCTGCCGCTTTCTCTCCATGAGAAAATGATTGAGGCTGTCGATCAGGTCCTTGGAGCTGTCCGAAGCCGCATCGATGCCGAACTCCTCGTTGATGGTTTTCAGGAGCTGGATGCCGTCGAGCATGGGGTTGAAGATATAGGCGGCGTCGGTCTTTTCTTCGAGGTTGCCCAGAAAAACGCGGCAGAGAGTCGTTTTCCCCGTCCCGACCTCGCCGGTGATCTCGACGAACCCGTCGCCCTGGGAGACGGCGTAGGTGAGATGGGCCAATACGTCTTCATGGGTGTTGCCCAGATAGAGGTATGCCGGATTGGGAACGAGCTGAAAAGGCCTTTCCTTGAACCCGAAAAATTTTTCGTACATCTGTTATCTTCCCTGCTTTCTTTCCCCTGCATCTTGTTCCGGCCATCCCGATAGAACGCATGCATACATTTTTGCCTGCCAGATCCGTTCGGACCCATCGGTGCGCCGGATCGCATTCATGAGATCGGCGCGCATCCGTCCGGCCATGACCGGGGCTTTCCGGGCGAGCTCCGCAATCCAGCGATAGAGCCAGAAAAGGTTGTACGGCCGGTTTGAACCGTCGAAATTCATGATGAATCTATAGGTCATTTCCACGGCGATATCAACGAAATCCGTCGTTCGGACCGGCAAAAAGGCCGGCAGTCTTTCCAGCAGGCAGGGGATCGCAAGGGGATGGGCGGCGAGCGTCAGGAGCCCTTTTCTGCTCATATCCCGCTGCCGGAGACTGTCCAGGCCGTCGTCCAGAAGATCGAATGCCCTGGTCCAGGCCTCTTCGCGGGCGATATTGGCAAGATCTTCGATCCACCGTTTGCACGAAACGTCACCTGACAGGTAGGCCTCCGTCAGCGTCTTCCCCCAGCCGCCGCCGTCGACGGCCGCTGTCCGGGGTTTTTTCCCCAACGCGCTGAGCACAGCCGCGCGCCGTGGTGCATACTGCGTACGTAGAAACGGTTCGACGGATGCCCAGAGACGGTCCCTGCCGGACGGATCGGACGCACGATCGCAACCAAACTCCCTGAGAGAATGACAGGCCAAGCCGTAGAGCTTCCAGGCCGTGGCGGCGTCGTGGCGGGCGAGTGCGCTCAGCCGGCCGAGAAGGGCAATGCGCACGCCGGGATGGAGATCCGTCGCGTAGCGGACAAGGAGGGTGTTCAAAAGAGGATCAACGGGATCTTTCCGCCGATAGCGTCGGGCGGCAAGTCTTATGGCGCCCTCGGCGGCCTTGCCCCTGACCGAAGTATGGACGGACGCCGGAACATCGACTGCAATATCGCGTCGGCGGGCATCCTGGGTGGCGGTAGTACCAAAATCCGCTACAGCCGGGTCGGGGTGGGCCGCAAGCCGGGTGAGCCAGAAGACCAGCAGGGTGCTTTGTTCGCATGCCGCCGGGGTTTCGCATACGGCCAGAACGGCATCGGCGACCCGCCGGCCGTCATCCAGAAAAAGAGGGCGGCGTTCAAGAGATGCCAGGATGCACCGGGCGATCCGGTCTTTGGACGGCAGCGGCACCGCCGGTTGGACGTCCGGGGGGACGGCGATGCGGCCCGATCGATAAAGCAGATGGGCGACCAAGCCGTCGAAGACGGGAGCGGCGTAATCGTCGGGGAGATCCGGATGCATGGCGATCCGCTCGAAAATGCGGAGCCATGTCGCGGGATCGGTCGAACTTTCCCGCCGGACGGCGGACGCGAGCTCTTCCCATGAGGGGCGGCTTATGGGATCAGAGCGGCCAGATGACTTGGAGAGATGCCGGCGGACATCGGGCAACTCTCCGGTGTAGAACTCAATAAAATCTATGATGGGATCGCTTGCGGCATTCATGTGCAGGCATTGGGGTGTTCGCCTGTCCGAAGAGGCATTAACGTTTTTCTTTTAACGCCGCCGGCCGGTAGGTGCACAGCGGCTCCCCGCTCAGATAATCACCGGTCGCCTCGTGCGCCCGCGCCCGGCATCCGCCGCACACCCGCTTGTACTCGCAGCATCCGCATTTTCCGGTGAGGTTGTCGTAATTCCTGAGGGAGAGGAAGGTTTCGGAGTGGTTCCATACCTCTTTGAAGGGGGTCCGGGTCACGTCGCCGCAGTTGAGTTCAAGAAACCCGCAGGGCTGGACGATGCCGGTGTGCGAGATAAAGCAGAAGCCGGTCCCGCCGAGGCATCCCCGGGTCACGGCATCGAGGCCGTGGGTTTGGAAGGTCACGGTTTTGCCTTCGTCCCTGGCCCGCTGTCGGAGAATACGGTAATAGTGGGGCGCGCAGGTGGCTTTCAGCTGAAGAGGGGTTTTGTCCTGCTGGTCGTAAAACCAGTTGAGCGCCGTTTCATACTGGACCGCGTCAATGGCCTGGTCGGCTATATATTTCCCCCGACCCGTAGGGACGAGCAGAAAAATATGATGAGCGACCGCGCCCAATTGGACGGCCAGATCCTGGATGTTGGGCATTTCATCGAGGTTGGTCCTGGTGATGGTCGTGTTGATCTGAAATTCGATCCCTGCGGCCTTGGCGAGGCGGATGCCCCGCAGCGCCCCCTCAAACGCGCCCGGCACGCCCCGGAATGCATCGTGCTTTTCCCGTGTCGCGCCGTCGAGGCTGATGCTGATGCGGCGGATACCGGCACGGGCCATCCCGCGGGCGGCCTCCTCGGTGATCAGGGTGCCGTTGGGCGCCATGACCATGCGCAGTCCCTTGTCCGTGCCGTATTGTGCGATCTCGAAGATGTCCGACCTGAGGAGTGGTTCGCCGCCGGTCAGGATGACGATCGGGTTGCCGGTTTCCCGGATATCGTCCAAAAGCTTCAGACACGCCGCCGTATCGAGTTCGCCGGTATACGGCCCCATGGTGGCCGAGGCCCGGCAGTGGACGCACGAGAGATTGCAGTTTCGGGTGACTTCCCAGGCGACGAGGCGGAGCTCGCTGCCCTTTTTATCGGCAGGGGTATCGCCGTGAGGATGCCCGGCATGGCTATGATGTGTGTTTTCGGTCATGATCATCCCGTTTGGGTCAGGCGTTTAACATCTCCGCGGCTTCCATCGCGAAATAGGTCAGGATCATATCCGCCCCGGCCCGTTTGATGCCGGTGAGGGTTTCCATCATCACGCGCGGGCCGTCGATCCAGCCCATCTTTTCGGCGGCCTTGATCATCGAAAATTCACCGCTCACGTTATAGGCCGCGACCGGCAGATCGAATTCGTCGCGGATACGGCAGATGATGTCGAGATAGGGGAGCGCGGGTTTCACCATAATGATGTCGGCGCCTTCCTCGACATCCATGCCGGCTTCCCGGATGGCTTCGAGGACGTTGGCAGGGTCCATCTGGTAGGTCCTCCGGTCGCCGAATTTCGGGGCGGAATCGGCGGCCTCCCGGAAGGGCCCGTAGTACGCCGAGCAGTATTTGACGGCGTAGGACATGATCGGTACGTGGCTCAGGTTGTTTTCGTCCAGGGTGTTCCGGATTTCCGTCACGCGGCCGTCCATCATGTCTGATGGTGCCACCATGTCGGCCCCTGCCTGGGCGTGGGAGAGGGCGGTGCGGGCAAGAAGATCGAGGGTGGCGTCGTTGTCGACGCTGTTCCCTTCGATGACGCCGCAATGGCCGTGATCGGTGTATTCGCACAGGCAGACATCGGTGATGACCGCAAGATCCGGGAGTTTGTTCTTGATCTCGCGCACGGCCTTCTGAACGATGCCGTTCTTGGCGTAGGCCTGGGTGCCCAGCGGGTCTTTTTTGTTCGGCAGGCCGAAGAGGATCACCGCCGGGATGCCCAACTTTTCAGCTTCCCCGGCCGTTTTGACGAGGTTTTCCGTGGAAAGCTGGTAATGGCCCGGCATGGAGGGGATGGGATTTTTCACGCCTTTGCCTTCGATGGCAAACAGCGGCAGAATCAGATCATCCACCGACAGTCTCGTTTCTCTGATCATGCGGCGAAGGGTCTCATTGCGGCGCAGGCGTCTCGGACGGTAATCGGGAAACAGCATCAGACGGACTCCTTGGCGATTTCTTCGTCGGTGAGGTAGCATGCGGGGTCGGGGGCCCATACATCGTCGTATACCGCTTCGGCGCGCACCCTGAAATTTCCCGCGCAGATATTGAGCCAGTTGCACCCGGCGCACCGCCCCTTGACATACTGCTTCTTGTCTTTCAGCTTGTTCATGAGGGGTTCGGAAAGATCGGTCCAGATCTCCGAGAAGGGGCGCTTTCGCACATTGCCGAAGCTGTGGTGCCGCCAGAACTGGTCGGCGTGAACCTCCCCGTCCCAGCTGATGCAGCCGAATCCCCTGCCCGAGCTGTTGCCCTCGTTCATTTTGAGCAGCTCTAGCACCTCGTCCGCCCGTTGCGGCTGATCTTTCCGCATTTTCAGATAGAGGTAAGGGCCGTCGGCGTGGTTGTCGACCGTCAAGACCTCCTTTTCGATGCCCCGGTCATGGAGGTCTTTGGTCCGTTCGACGATGACGTCCACGGCCTTCCGGGTCTCCTCGTGGCTCAGGTCATCCTTGACGAGCTCCGAGCCCCGGCCGGCGTATACCAGGTGGTAAAAACAGATTCTGGGGATTTCCTTCGCCTCGAGAAGATCGAAAACCGCGGGAATTTCAGCAACGTTGAATTTGTTGATCGTAAAGCGGAGCCCGACCTTGATGCCCGCCTCCTGGCAGTTCCGGATGCCCTCCATGGCTTTTGAAAAAGCGCCGTTAACGCCCCGGAACTTATCGTGAATCTCTTCCATGCCGTCCAAGCTGACGCCGACGTAGGAAAGCCCGATATCCTTCAGGATTTTTGCTTTTTCAGCGGTGATGAGGGTGCCGTTGGTCGAGATCACCGCCCGGATGCCTTTTTGTACCGCGTAGGCCGCCAGCTCCGGCAGGTCTTTGCGGACCATGGGCTCTCCGCCCGAAAAGAGGATGACCGGAACCCCGAACCCGGCGAGATCGTCGATGAGCCGGATGCCCTCCGCGGTGGAAAGTTCGTTCTCGTAAGCGATATCCCTGGCATGGGCGTAACAGTGGACACATTTCAGGTTGCATCGCCTTGTGATATTCCATACGACGACCGGCTTCTTGTCGATGGAAAACTGGAGGAGATGGGAAGGCAGCTTGCCCGAGTGGCGGCCGTAGCGGATGGCATCGGAAGGTTCGACGGTGCCGCAGTATAGCTTGGAGATTCCGATCATTTATTCGTTACCCTTATGTCATTGCCTTGCGGTTGAATCCATGGTGGACCGGCGCTGCGCCGGCCCGGATGGAAATATGGCGTTTGCTTGACCGTGGTTTCGGTGTCCCGGCGTCTGTTTCGTCGGTTAAGACGGCGGTTTCGATACCGGCGTCTGTCCTGTCATCGTCTGCTTCAGCAGGCCGCCGATATAATCTTCGGGGGATTTTAACGCATCCCGGTTGATAAAGAAACGATTTTTTCCGGTCTTTTCCCGCACAAGCTTCAAGCCGAGTTCGAAGTCGGCGTTGAGCCGCATGCTGAGATCGTTCAGGCGAAGGTCGCCGCTGCTGAGCCTTTCCAGAAGATGATCGATCGCATCCTCCTCCATGACGATGTTGATGTCGTGCTGTTTGTAAAAGGAGAGCTCCGCGTTTTTAATCTCGTCCGAATAATGCTTCACCTTCCTGAAAGCGTGCGCCACATCCAGTGAATTCCTGGTGTAGAAATCAGCCAGGATATCCGTCCGCGAAGGCGTCAGGGTGAGGTTGTATTTTGCGGAAAGGTGCTTCTGGTTCGCTTCGATATACTGGCGGATCAGGCGCCTTTCCTCTCCCACCAGTTCCGCAAAAGCGGCGGCAAGCGATTCAGCCGCCGACGGGTCGGTGGCGGCAGTCATCAGCTTCCCGAGCGCTTCTTCGGGAGACTGAATCAGGGTCTCGGTCACCGGAAGCACGTTGACGTTCGAAGACGGCAGTGTCTTTTCGAATGTCAGCAGCGCATTTTCGATGGCGCTGACGAGCCCCCGGGCCCCCGTCTTCTCCTGGTATGCCCGACGGGCAAGGAGCGCAAGGGCGGCGGTCGAGAACTTGACCTGGATGCCGTAGGCGGCAAAGTCGAGTTTCTTGCCCAGAATGACGGGGTTGTTCGGGTTCTTGAGAATCTCGAGCAGATCCGCCTCGCTCAGCTGCTCCAGTACCGCATGGACCGGCAGGCGCCCGACGAATTCCTGCTCGAAGCCGAAATGAATGAGGTCTTCGGACCGTACCTGCTGGAGCAGTTCATCCGGCGACTGGGTGCCTTTGATCCTGGAGCCGAATCCGATCTCCTGATGACTGAGCCGTTTGCCGATGATCTCGGTGAGTTCCCCGAACGCACCGCTCATGATGAACAGGATGTTTTTCGTATTGATGGATTGCTTGTCCCGCTTTCCGGTTTTTCTGAACCGTTCGAGCTCCTGGAACATGGAGATCGGATCGTGGGGGACCTTGATGTCCACATCGGTCTCCTCCATCGGTTTGAGCAACGCGCGCTGGACGCCGGTCCTCGAGACATCGGCGCCGATCAGATTCCGGCTCGAAGCGATCTTGTCGATCTCGTCGATATAGATGATGCCGTACTGGGCCAGTTCGATGTCTTCGCCTGCCTCCCTCAGGAGATCGCGCACGAGATCCTCCACGTCTCCGCCGACATAACCGGTTTCACTGAATTTCGTCGCGTCGCCTTTGACAAACGGGACGCCCAGCTTCTTGGCGATCAGCTTGATCATGTATGTTTTGCCGACACCGGTCGGACCGATCATCAGCACATTGTTTTTGATGCGGCCGACGAGCTGCTCCTGATCCTCGGGATGCGCCTCCGCATGCTTGATCCGGTTGAAATGGGTGCAGATTTTGGTGGCGAGAATCGCCTTGGCCCGATCCTGTTTGACGATAAACTGGTCGAGGTAGGCGATCAGCTCTTCGGGTTTGAGGTTGAAATTGATCCGCCGCTGCGGGTTCGGGGCACTTTTTTCGGCCTGGCTTTCCTGGGGCAGGCTCGCGGGCGAGATGATCCTGACATCCCCGCCGAATTTTTTGGACAAAAATTCCCCGATTTCCTTCTCTATCTCTTTTGGGTCCGGTATCTTACCGTTGAAAAATGTATGTGATTTCATAATGTCTGTATAGTAATCATATCTGTATGATCGTGCAAGATCCGGGTCGGGGCGTGGATCGGGGCAGACAGCCTTTTGCAAAACGGCGGACGATCACGGCCGGCGGATATGGAGGACTCCGGAAGAACAGAGATCTGATCATCATCATTGAGAGGGCGTGATTATAGGGCGTGGGGGGGGCGGATCGGATGCGCGATAAAAATGGTACGCCCGGCTGGGTTCGAACCAGCGACTTTCAGCTCCGGAGGCTGACGCTCTATCCACTGAGCTACGGGCGCGTATGGGGTCTTATAGCCAACTGCGGACCATTCGTCAAGTTTGAAAACAGAGACTTCAGGCGCCGGCCGTTCGTTTGTAAGAGGGAAAGCCCTGTTTTTCGAGCCAGGCCTTGGCTTCGCCGACCACGTACAGCGATCCTGCGATGCAGATGGCGTCGCCCGCGGCGGCATTGCTCATGGCGTGCCGGACAGCCTCGGAAACGTCGGGGATCACGGTGAGCGCAGGCGTGATATCCCGGGCGTATTCATACAGGCTTTGCGCCGGGACGGCGCGATATGTCGCAGGCGATGTCAGAACGGCTTTCCTGCAGATGGGCAGCAATAGCGAGAGCATCTCCCGGTAAGGCTTGTCATCCAGGATGCCGATCACCAGGGTCAGGTCCCGGTCGCCGAGCTCTTCCTGCAGGAAAACGGCCAGGTTGCGCGCTGCCGCAAGATTGTGCGCACCGTCGAGAATGACGAAGGGCGTCGTTGAAACAACCTCGAGCCTTCCCGGCCATCTGTTGTCGGCCAGCCCCAGCCGGATCGCCTCTATGGGGAGACGGACGCCGCCGCGAGCGAGAACTTCACAGCCGGCCAGAACCATGGCGGCATTGTCCCGCTGGTATTTTCCGGCAAGCCCGGTCCGCAGGCCGGGCCAGGTGGTGCCGATGCCGGCGTATGTGAATGCGCCGTTCAGGGCCGGTTCGACGTGAAAATCAGCGTTCAGGCGGTATACGGGGGCAGAGGCCTCCGCGGCGGCTTTTGCGATGACGGCGATTGCCTCTTCCTGATCGACGCCGGTAACGACCGGAATCCCTGGTTTGATGATTCCGGCTTTTTCCGCCGTGATCTCGGCAAGGGTATCGCCCAGATACTCCTGGTGCTCCAACGAGATGTTGGTGATGATCGAAAGCTCGGGCCGGACCATGTTGGTGGCGTCGAGGCGTCCGCCCATGCCCGTTTCGATGACGGCCCAGTCGACCTGCCTGCGGCCGAACTCGAACAGCGCCATGGCGGTGGCAAATTCGAAGAAGGTCGGTTCCCGGCCGCCGTCGGGGGCCTGACGGACCTGTTCGCATGCCCGGACGACATCGGCATCCGTGATCGGCTGGTTGTCGATGCAGATTCTTTCATTGAATCTGACGAGGTGAGGCGAGGTATACAGACCGGTCTTGTATCCCGCGGCATGAAGGATGGCCGCAAGGGCGGAGGCTACCGAGCCTTTGCCGTTGGTCCCGGCAACGTGGACCACTTTAAAATGATCCTGGGGATTGTCCAGGAAGGAAAGGATCTCCCGGATCGTTTCAAGGCCCAGCTTGATCCCGAATCTTCTGAGGCCATACATGGCCTCGAGACATGCTGTGTAGCGATCTGTTTCGGTCATTTGCCCGCGATAGGCCCGAAAGCCCGCCCGAAAGCGTATCAGAAATCTTTCGGGCGTGCTTCCGTGGCACTGCTTATCGTCTGTAGCGTTTCTTCGAGGCGGCGATACGCTGGCGCCTCAGGGCTTCACGCTGCTTGCGCCGCCGGTATTCACTCGGTTTTTCGTAGCTCTTTTTCAATTTCAAACGCTTGAAAAGACCATCATTCTGAATCTTCTTTTTCAGAATGCGCATCGCTTTTTCAAGGTCGTTGTCATAGACTTTCACTTCGATAGCCTTCAAATTTTCTCGCCCCCTTTTTGCCATCGGACCGCGTTCTGATCGATTTTATTCAGACTGTTCTCTTCAGACTGATGCTGGAAAATGACCGGTCGATGTTGATCGATAACCGTAAAAGCATATCTGAAACATAGGCGATTGACAAGGAAAAAATGGATTTGTTTTTCCCGGCCTTCAAATACCGGTACCCGAAGCCGGATAAACATTAGATCTTGACACATTATCTGCTTTCGTTCATATTTCCCATGTCAATCACGCAGTGTTTTCAGATCGATCCAGATCAATTCAGATGAATAAGGACCGGCAACTCAAAAGGAGGAAAAGGTTATGCGGCTGATTCTGTTGGGAGGCCCGGGTGCGGGCAAAGGCACACAGGCGAACTACATCAAGGAAAGATACCAGATTCCCCAAATTTCCACGGGCGACATGCTTCGCGCCGCCGTGAAAGCCGGGACCGATCTGGGCAAGAAAGCCAAAGGATTCATGGATTCCGGCGGCCTGGTGCCCGACGATGTGATCATCGGCCTCGTCAAAGAGCGCATCAAGGAAGACGATTGCAAGAAAGGATTTCTCTTCGACGGGTTTCCGCGGACCATCCCGCAGGCCGACGCCATGAAGGCGGCAGGCGTGCCGATTGACGCTGTGGTCGAGATCGATGTGCCCGACGAAGAGATCATCAAGAGAATGAGCGGACGCCGCGCCCACCTTGCCAGCGGCCGGACATATCACGTGATTTTCAACCCCCCCAAGGTCGAGGGAAAAGACGACGTCACCGGCGAGCCGCTGGTGCAGCGCGACGACGACAAGGAAGAGACCGTCCGTAAGCGCCTTGAGGTCTATCATCAGCAGACCGAGCCTCTGGTGAACTACTACAAAAAATGGGGAAGCTCGGGCGAAGCGGGAGCTCCGAAGCACATTCGCATTGAGGGCGTCGGCAAGGTCGATCAAATCCGCGACGCCATATTTGCCGAACTCGATGCCATGAAATAATACTGGTATAAAATCGGCGCCGGCGGTATGCGCCGGCACAGGATTCAGGGCGTCCGCCGGACCGGACGATCATAACCGTCCGGTCCG
>AMWB02130933.1_pt1 | contig 10947 bp, 12 predicted proteins | sample 200311 | NCBI WGS metagenome assembly AMWB02 (sample SAMN02737377, study PRJNA173069) | bioreactor metagenome | biome: anode biofilm in microbial fuel cells | place: USA: California | collected 2010-12-16 | reverse complement strand
AAAACAAGCCGGGGCCGGCCGAAGCCGGCCCCGATGGTACCGAAAAGGTTAATCTTATTTAAGCAGTGACAGGGCCAGCTGCGGAGCCTGGTTTGCCTGGGCAAGAATAGATACACCCGCCTGCTGGAGAATGTTGTTCTTGGTCATCGCCGATGTTTCCTGGGCGATGTCTGCATCGAGGATACGTGAACGTGCTGCTGAGAGGTTCTCGGAAACATTGTTCAGGTTGGAGATGGTGGACTCAAAACGGTTCTGCACCGCACCGAGATCACCGCGACTTGCATCGATCTGAGCGATAGCCCGGTCAATATTGGTGATCGCATCGTTGGCGCCAGACTGGGTTGAGATATTAACATTTGACATGGAATTGGTGGTACTAACGTTTACCGTTGCCGCGGTAATAGTCATACCACTGGTGGCTCCTGCGATACCCGTATCGATAACCATGGACTTATCACTGCTGATAGTTACCGTACCAACAGCGACCATGTCTTCAGCACCAGTTATGTCGATTGTTCCACCAGCGCCCAAGGTGACAGTGGCATCACCATCGGACTCGAGCTGAATATTTCTGCCATCAGCTGCGGTAAGAACAAGTTCGTTGGAATCATTTTTTGAAGCTGTAACTCCAGTCAGATTAGATATATTATTGATTGCAGTTTCCAAAACATCATTGGAATCGGCACCTAATATAGCATCAGTACCGGTAAGAACATCAACACCATTGATTGCGAAATCTCCAGCAGCTAATGCATTACCAGCCGTGACTGCGCCAAGGTTTACGCTAGTAGCATTGGCAGTTGCAGTTACACCGGTAGCTGCTGATGTTTTGTTGATGCCTGCTGCGACCGCAAATGCTGAGGCATCACCGTTGGTAGTAGATAAACCATCATCAACGGTTGATATGACCTGGCTATTTATTGTCAATACACCATTTGGAGAAGTTGTTAACGCGGTAGTGTCAATTAGACCTGCACTGCTGCTGCTGACGGTCGCATTTGCACCAAGAGCATCAGCCCGGGCATCGCCGATTGACAAGGAGATTGTCTGGTCGGCATTGGCACCGACATGGAAGATTGCATCTGATAAAGTACCATCCAGTAATTTTTTGTTGTTAAATGTCGTATTGTTGGCAATACGATCAAGTTCCGAGGTCAACTGGCCGACCTCAGCCTGGAGGGATTTACGATCTGCATCGGTGTTGGTATCATTGGCCGATTGAACTGCCAATTCACGCATACGCTGCAGGATATTGGTACTTTCCTGCAGAGCGCCCTCCGCCGTCTGGGCCAGAGAGATACCATCGTTGGCGTTACGAGCTGCTTGATTCAGACCGCGGATCTGCGAGGTCATACGGTCTGAAATACCGAGTCCAGCCGCGTCATCCCCGGCGGAGTTGATGCGAAGACCCGATGAGAGGCGCTGCATGGATTTGGACAGCGCGTTCTGTGAAGCACCCAAATTTCTCTGGGCGTTGAGAGACATTACGTTTGTATTAATAGAAAGTCCCATGATATTCCTCCATGAATATGTTTTATGGGTTACAGGTGGGCATCCTTGCCCGGGTGCAGCATCTTAATTTTAAAATTTAAAACCAGCTTTTGTTACTCTTCTTTGCTTGCACCTCCTTTTTTGAAATTGTTTCTGTTTTATTTCCTATCGGTACTGATGTGGAAAAGGTTTAGAGAAATTTTTTGTTAACTAATCTTTTTCCCTAAACTACGTATCGGCTGGTCAAAAATGTTTCTTTAGGAAAAAACGTTAAAAATTTAAATTTTTGATAAATAAAAAAGGCCGACTCCCTGAGTCGGCCTTTTTGCATTTCATCTTGACAGGTTATCCCTGTAAAAGTTTTAAGGCAAGTTGCGGTGTCTGGTTGGCCTGGGCCAGAATGGCCACCCCGGCCTGCTGCAGAATATTGTTTTTAGTCATCGCCGAGGTCTCCATGGCAATGTCGGCATCGAGTACCCGCGAGCGGGCTGAGGAAAGATTTTCGGAGACATTATTCAGATTGGAGATGGTTGATTCAAATCTGTTCTGGATAGCACCGAGGTTGCCCCGCAGGCTGTCGATCTGGCCGATTGCGCCATCGACGATCTGGATCGCTCTGTTTGCTCCTGCAACCGATGAGATGTCGATCGTATCGACTGAATTGAGCTCGGAGGCATTGACCGAATCTATGCCACCATTAAACAGTGAACCGGCAGTGTTGGCCACCGAACTACTTACGTTGTAGGTCCCCGAACTGGAGAAGGAGACTTCACCGCCGATAACGGTTGAACTGCCTGCTGCTCCAGCAGCGGATATTGTAGCAACATCAGTTGTACCAGCGGTAGTCTCTATGAGCTGTGCTCGGGATAAGGTGCTGCCATCGCCACTTGAAACGTCCATGGTTGTGGTTGGGTCGCCAGTGTTGAAACCGGCAACACTTAGAACTGTTCCTGCTGCATTATCGCTTAAAGTTATGCTGCTTTTGTCGGTACCGGAAATGTCAGTAAATGATGCCGTAACTCCGGTTGTTCCAGTTTGGAGATTAATCGCATCTAACAAAGCGGTAAGATCACTGCTATCTGCAATAGTAGCGGTAATGTTGGCTGCAGACCCACCGGAGCCGGTAAGGTCTATTTCAACTGAGTCGCTTGCAGACAGATTGGATAATGTCAACGTTGCGGCTGCTTCAGTATTGGCTGATTCAACAAGGTTCGTGCCAGCCCCTTCAGAACCAGTTACAAGAAGAGACTGAAGCTCTCCGTCTACAGCACTGTGAGCATAATTACTGATCTTAATGTCGTACCCCGCACTCTGGGTGAGGGTAATACTTGCTTTATCCGCGGAGAGTGACGCGGAGATTCCGGTGGATCCGAGTTGGGTATTGATGGCTCGTACCAGTGGGTCGAGGTTCGTGGTTGTGACTGAGGCACTTATGGAAATGGGGGAGGAGTTTAAGCCTGCCAGTTCAAAACTTACTGTACCATCAGCTGCGAGATTACTCAGGGTTGCGGTGGTTCGCGCATCTGCAGAAACACCAGTGACCTGTGAGGAAATGTTGACGAGCTCAGCAATGCGATAGGCAGTATTATCAGCTTCAACTTTAACAACTTCAGTACCACGCTCGCCGACGATAGTCAGCTCCTGCGCTGCGACATTGTTACCCGCCGAAGTATCTGCCGCCCGAGTAGTGGCGGCTTCTATGCCGGTTGGGTTATTGCTCGTTAACGCGTTATCACCAAGGGCTGCGGCTTTTGCGGAGGATATGGAAAAAGAGATAGTTTCATTGGCACTTGCACCCACCTGAAATTGAGCATCGCTTAGAGAACCGTCCAGTATGTTACGATCGTTAAAGGTTGTGGTTTCAGCAATACGCGTTATTTCCTGCTTCAGCTGGTTTATCTCAGCCTGCAGGGAAGCGCGGTCAGATGAGCTGTTGGTGTCATTGGCGGATTGGATAGCCAGCTCACGCATACGCTGAAGAATATTGGTCGTTTCCGAAAGTGCACCCTCTGCAGTCTGAGCCAGGGATATACCATCGTTGGCGTTTCTGGCCGCCTGGTTGAGTCCTCTTATTTGTGAGGTCATCCGGTCGGATATGGCCAGTCCGGCGGCATCGTCTTTGGCTGAATTGATTCTCAGACCGGATGAAAGCCGCTCCATAGAGCGGGACAGATCGTTTTGTGATTTTCCTAAATTTCTCTGGGCGTTCAGTGATGCGACGTTTGTATTGATTGTAAGTGCCATGGTAAAGATCCTCCTTGAAAGGGTGCAGTGGCGTCGTTGTCAATCATTTTTACAAACGTATTGTCTCTTTGGTTTACCTCGCAGGTAAAATACTTCTCGTCTTGATGGAGGGTTTTCTTTAGGGAAAAATACGTCGGGATGAAAGAAAAAGAAGTGCTTTATACTCTTGGATTACAGCGATTATTGTACGGCGGTGCAGTCTTTTCTGCCTCCCATGCAGCGCATGGGAGGCAGGATGATCGGGCGATATCCCATGCAGCGCATAGGTACCAGTCGAGGTGGAGCCTGGGTGATCGCGGATCTCTTGTTCCCATGCGCTGCATGGGAACACTATGCTGGATGCGGTGCATCCTAAAGCATTTCAGCTCCCCCATTCAGTATAGATTGGCAGCAGGCCTTCAAGTCCCTGGTAATTCCTGGCGCTGGAATAGCGCCAGTGGGCTGCATCGTCGACGTAGCCGCGATTGACCGGATTGAAATGAATATAGTCGAGTTTTTGCCGAAGCATTTCTTCGCTTTGGATAAGTTGGGGATGACTGCCTTCTTGCCAAAACTGATAGCGGGCATCGGTTTTATGCGACTTCTTGAAAAATTCCAGTTGCTGGAGGAGCTTGCGCGTCTTGCTGTGTTCGAGATAGCGTAAGATCTCTTGAGCGGTAAATGACTTGAAATCATGCACCTGCTGGCCCAGGTGTGGTGCTTGGAGAATACAATGGATATGGTTTTCTAAAACTACATAGCCATAGACCTTGAGTTCTTTATGGTTTTGTCGCCAGATGAAGGCATCGAGGATAATTTTTACGGTGGCTGGTCGGGTGAAAACGGCTAGCCAGTTGAGGACGGTGAAGGTGAGAAAGTGGGGTGCGCCGTTGTCGGTTATTTTGTAGCGGCTGCGTCTCATTCTCGTTCCTATGCGCTGCATGGGAACTGCGGCGCAGTGTAGTGAAGTACCCATGCAGCGCATGGGTACCAGGTGATTGGTGAAATTGCTGACCTGGTGTTATTTTTGGTACCTTATGGCCAGTATAATACAGATGAAAATGACGTGTCAACTCATCGGGATTACCACCAAAGGTTAGAGCACTGCGGCCCAGTGCGTTCTTGTTTCCATGCGCGGCATGGGAACAAAATGCTGAAGATATTAATTGCTTGTGTGTGATTATTGAGTTACTTTGAATACAAAAGAACACAATAACAAGAGGTGAACTAATGTCAAAAACAGTAACAATACGACTTTCGGAAGAAGAATATATTCTATTTGCCAAAGCTGCGCAGGCCGTGAAACGGCCTATATCTAATCTTATAAATTATCTGGCTCAACAAAAACTGGAGGAGGAACTTTTTGTCGATTCAATAGAGATGGATGAAATTCTTGGAAATAAGAATTTGGTAGAGGCTCTTGCAAAAGGCTCCAAGGATGCGAAGCTGAGAAAAGGTGTTTTTGTTGATGTTTAGAATATTTGAAACTGAGACATTTTTAGCCTCGCTTGGGCAGGATTTTGCGGGACAAAAAAACAAGATTAAGGTGAAACTCAGAACTCAAGTTTATCAGCAACTTAAAGAGTCACCATCTTTTGGCCCCAATATTAAAAAGTTACGAAACTGGACCCCACCAACGTGGAGGTACAGGATTGGTTCTTACCGGTTTTTTTATGAGATCGACAGTGAAAATAAAATCGTGTTTATGCTTTTTGCTGAACATAGAGGCAAGGCTTATAAAAATAGTGGTTTCCATGCGCTGCATGGGAACTTCGGCGCAGTGCAGTGAGGTACCCATGCAGCGCATGGGGGTACCAGGTGATTGGTGAAATTGCTGACCTGGTGATATCTTTTTGGCACCCATGCGGCGCATGGGTGCCAGTGGCCAGTGGTGAACCAGTCGCCCGGTGGTCTTTATTATTGGGGCAGTGGGGTTTTGGAGGAGTAGCTGCTGTTTTCCACGATAACCTGGATTGCCTTGTTCGTTTTAGGTGCAAAAAGTATCGGGGCTGCCAGGTTTAAGGTAATATTTTGATCTGACGGTACGGTGACAACGCTGAGAATGAAACATTCATCATTTTCATCAAGATCGAGGCTCTGTCGTTCAGCTTCTTCCGGCATTAACTGGTAATCGAGAAAGAAGTTTGTCGGATCGGTGAGGACAAAGGCGATGTCGGGATCGTCGACGCTTTGAATCCAGAAGAGCGGGCCCTGTTTTTTATTGGGCATAACGATAAAATGACGGAGATTTGGCAAGCCGATGAGTCCGGCAGGAAAATGCAGCAGATTATTTGGGTCGTATTCCACTTCGCCAAAACGGGTGTTGATTTTTTTCATTTTTTCTCTTTTTTCACGGTTAGGTTATCGCTTATCTTATCGAGATCAATCATATCCCAGTGAGTGGCATCGCGATTTTCCTCAACAATGCGGGTATAAATTTCCTGACGATAGATTTTTCTATCCCGAGGAGCGTCAATGCCTATTCTGACATTGCCGCCTTTCATTTCAACAATCGTAATGGTAACGTCGTCACCGATGACAATACCTTCACCGAGTTTTCTGGTAAGGACCAGCATGTGTTTTGCTCCCTTTTAATGGCGTCTTTCGCCTGGAAGGTTGGAGATGATAGACTGCTGTCTATTGAGTACTCCGAACAATTCTAATCGGTGGCTAGAAATAATCAAGAATTGATATCTTCGACACCCGTGCGGTGACGTTCAGTGCAGCCTGGAAGGCGGATTCTTTCTGGGTTATATCATTGAAAATCTGTAAAATATCCGCGTCCTGATACCGTGAAAGAATTTGCTTGAGGTCGATCTGCGCATCTTCCTGATGGAGCGTCGCCGACTCGACACGCTGGGCCCGTGCACCAAGCGTGCTCCGGTAGCCACGGTTCTGATTGGCGGCAATTTCGAGATTAGTTATCTGCGCCTGGATAGAGCCGCCGGCCCCATTGATATCGTCAGTATTTCCCGCCCGGATGGCTTCTTCGGCTCGGGTGAGTATGGTGAAAAGATCGATCCTTCCCGACGCGCCGTCGAGGGTGTCGGCGGCCATGCCGACGCTGGAAAGACCGGTACCGGCAATATTCACCGCAGTAGATGAATTTGGGGCAATGGTAACGGTACCGTAGGCGGTCTGATCTCCCCCGGAAATACCACCAGAGGGAAGTGTTCCGGTCAGAACGCCATCAGAAGTTGTCTCGGTAAGCTCAATTTCCGAACCGTCTGCCGGCCCGGTAAGCACCAGGGAACCGCTCGAGATATCGTAGGAAACACCGTTCGCCAGGGTGCCGCTTGTCGCGGTAAGATTCTTGGCACCGGCGGTGTTGGCTAAAGCCAGCGCCATGCCGCCAAGGGTAAAATCGTAATTGCCGGAGGCTCCGTCGAGGCTTGCTGAAATACTGTTGCCGCCGGAGGTAATGTTCAGCGTGTAGCTGTCTTCGGTGTCGACGAAATTGCTAAGCGCCAGAGGACCAAGATTTGCTTTGGCTGCACTGGCGGTGCCGATGAGACCGGTTCCCGCCTGGCTGAAAAGGGCGGCGACTTTGCCCGCGTAGTTATTCTCCCCGGCGGGGTCGGTGAGATCGGTGCCCCCGTCAATGGTAACTGGCGGATTGGTTCCGGCGGTAATGGTTATATCGTTGCCGGCCGTGCCAACGCCAATCGGCCCGGAAATCTTAATTTCACCCTGGTAGGGATTGGCATAACCATTGGCCGCTATCTTGTTAGTGATACCGAAAAAGACCTCATTGCCGGTTAAATTCGATTCGATGACTTCGCCGGGGGTTATTTCCAGTTTCGTGGGGTTGTTGTCCCCATGGTAGATATATGGCCAGGTAGTTACCTTACCAACATCGTAGAGGGCGGGATCGTAATCGGGATTGGCGGTGAAGGGCTTGGTGTCTTCCTGATACCCGGCGAAGATATATTTACCGTCAACGACCGCATTGGCGGTGCTGAGGAGTTCGTTTTTCAATTCGGCGATTTCATCGGCAAGGGAGGCCCGATCACTTTGGCTGAGCGCGCTGTTGACTGAATTGATGGCAATTTCTTTCACCCGGACGAGCACATTCTCAACCTGGGCCAGATGACCATCCGTGGCGGCCATTTTATCGCCGGCCTGGCCCATGGTTTCAAGATATCTGTCGTTTTGCTGGAGTTGGGACCTGGTCGTCAGCACCGGGCGAATGGCGCCGGGATCGTCGGACGATTTGTTCAGCTTTAGGCCGGTCGCACCCTGGGTGCGAAGCGTCAGCAGATCGTTGGTAATTCGGTCCAGATTGGTCTGCATTAAGCGGTAGGTGGAATTGTCGGTGACTTTCATACTCTTTTCACACTTGTACTAGGCTATCGTTTAATATCCAGAATTGTCGTCATCATCTCATCGACGGTGGACAGAAACTTGGCTGAAGATTCAAAGCCGCGCTGATACTGGATCAGGCTGATCATCTCTTCCTCCAGGGAAACGCCAACCAGGCCGTCACGAAAATTTTCCAGTTGATCAAGGGCGTCTTCCGCACCTTTCAGCGACAGTTGGTTCTGGTTGCTCTCGACACCAACCTTGGCGGCAACTTTTCCATACAGAGAGTTGAAGTTGTCGACGCCGCCAATGAGGTAGGTGTCGGCAATGTTTGCCAGGGTCAGGGCATTGCTGTTATCGCCGGGGGCGACGGTGCCGGAAGCACTTGTTGTCGCAGCGGCACCGGCAGCGATTTTAGCCGGGTCGGTAATAACCACACTCATCTGCCTGGCTGCGTCGGCGTATTCCGTTGCCGTTGGCGCAGGTCCGGGCGGCGAGGCCACATAGTTCGGGGGAATGCTGAAGAAAAGATTGCCGGTACTGGAATCCAGACCACCCCCGGCCTGGTGCTGGAGATTTACCTGGGTGCTCAGTTCATAGGCGAGCTTATCCATATCGGCAGTGAGTTCCGGGATGAAATTATCGCGTATGTCCATCAGCCCCTTAAATTCACCGCCCATATTTTTCAGAGTTAAGTCCCTGGTAACACCCCCGGCCTTGAGTTGGAGCGTCAGGTCTGCGCCGCTTTCATCGGCGGTAATGGTCATTGCCATATTCCCCTGGACCAGGGGCATCCCTCCCGGCAGAGCAACCGACAGCATGCCGTTGTCATTTTCGTAGGACTGGGCACCGAGGGTCTGGGCCAGGCTTTTGGCCAACATATCCCGCTGGTCCCTGGCGCTGTTCGCCGTTTGACCATGAATTTCAATGCTGTAAATCCGGTCGTTAAGATCGGCTATCTCGTTAATCTGGGAATTGACAGCGTCGAGCTTTGACAGAATGGTCTCGTTGAGGTTCTCCTTAATGGCGTTCAACTGATCCATGGTGTTATTGAAGCTGGTGGCCAGCACCTCGCCCTGGAGGATGACGTTGTTGCGCTGGACAAGGTCGCTGGGGTCGGCGGACAGCTCCTGCAGCGAATCAAAAAAATTATCAATATCGGTGGAAATATTGTCTTCGGTGATGTTAAAAACGCTTTCGAGTTCGGAAAGAGGGCGGGTCGACGCATCCTGGAGGCCGAAATCAATGGCTTTCTGCTTTATCTGTGCATCAATGAAGACGTCGTGGTCTCGACTGACATCGGATATTTTGACACCCTGGCCGATGAAAAAATCCCCGAAATTCATGGCCGGATAGGTCTCGTAGTTGGCCTTCTGCCGGGAGTATCCTTCGGTGTTGACGTTGGCGATATTATTGCCGGTAATCTCTATCGACTTCTGGCTTACCTCAAGAGAAGTACGGGCGGAATTGAGCGCGTTAAAGAGACCGGCCATGTCAGACTTTTCCGGAAAGGAGTCGGCCGTTTACCCGGGAGGCAACCGTATATGCCGATGCTGAATAGGTCGTAGTGACGGTTTTTTGACCGAAGAATTCCATCGTCTGACGTATCCAGCCCAGTGTTGATTTGAACAGAAAGGCGTTGCGGCGATTTTCCTCACGGATCTGCCTGGCAATCGGTTTGTCCTGCTCGTCGATGACCTTGACGTGGTTCAGCACCTTGACAAGTTCTTCCTTCCTGTTCATTGCGACGATCATTCCTTTCATGTCAAGTGCCTTGGCACATGCTCTTTCTTCGAAAATGAGATCACGCAGTCGAACAAGATAGTCATGGGTGGTTGTGGTTTCCATATTACTTTCCTTCGACGAGAAATTGTAACAGAGAGGCAGAAACTTTATTAAGATCCGGTTCATAAGAACCTGATTTGATCTGGGCCTTCAACTGCTGGACACGTTCGGTCCTTTCCGCGTCGCTGCTCTGGTTTGTCGCTTTGGCCTTGTTGACGTCCTGCAATACCGAGGAAAACTGTACCTTGTCTTCGCCGGCACCTTCGACTTTTTTATCAGCCTGGGCTTTCTGGGTTTTCTTCAGATTGCCGATCTGTCCCGGTCCGCCTACTCCAAAAAATTCTACGCTCATGACTTCACCTGAGTTTGGGATTCTGGGCTGTTACTGTGGGGATCAATGGTTGCCCAGGCATCGAGTTTTTGCATTACACTATCATAGGTATCATAGGATATATCCGGCAGCCAGTTGCCAAAGGCCTTCAGAGCTTCCTGAAATCCATTGTCGATTCCCTGGCGAATGGCATCTATTCGGCTCCGATCGCCTCCTGCCATACCTATGGCAAACTTTACTATTCGTTCAGAAGTTTTTTCTACCCCGAAAAAGCCATCGTCGGCTATCAGTGCCTGAGCTTTTTCCGGGGTTAAGGCCCCTATATCTGTCTTTGTGTTCGCGGCCGCGATTGTATAAACAATGGACTGGTTTTTATATATATTTAAGAACAGGCCCTGTAACAGATCATAGCCATCGCTTATTTTATTTGCAAGAGACAGAAGGCTGCCATGGCGGGTAACTGTTGGTGAATTATACTTTAAATCTACCTTATCCCCGCGGAACTGGAAAATTTCCTGTGGTGCTTTTGACCCGCTCTGTTGGTAGCAGTCAGCTGTAACTGATCGATTTAATGTCAGATAATTTATTGTAAGCGGTGAACTTCCGGATGTGTTCGCGATCATATTATTGCCTCCTTGCAGTGTTGATGTCGTGCGTCCTTGCACTGGCTTGCCAGCTGGTTGATACCGTTTAATTTTCTGTTATATTTTATATCGGTTGTCGGTTGGAAGAAGTTTAGTGAATTAGAAATAATTTACTTGAGCTGTTCACAAGTAAATTATTTCGTGAATGAACTTACCCCGCAGCGCTTTTTG
>AMWB02155868.1_pt1 | contig 10949 bp, 10 predicted proteins | sample 200311 | NCBI WGS metagenome assembly AMWB02 (sample SAMN02737377, study PRJNA173069) | bioreactor metagenome | biome: anode biofilm in microbial fuel cells | place: USA: California | collected 2010-12-16 | reverse complement strand
AACACTGTCAAGGTTCCTTGACCGGCTCGATGCCGGAGGCAACCTCGCCAAAACCATCCTGTACAACCTCAATCCACGGGACAACGAACTGATAGCCACCATGATCGGCAACTTTCAGGACGGCTCCGTCCCCGGAAAGATACAGTTTGGGGCCGGATGGTGGTTCCTTGACCAGGAGACGGGAATGATCAACCAGCTTAATACCCTGTCACTGATGGGTCTTCTGAGCAGGTTCGTGGGGATGCTCACCGACTCACGCAGCTTTATCTCTTATCCCAGGCATGAATACTTCCGCAGGATTCTCTGCAACATGCTGGGTGAGGATGTAGACAGGGGAAAACTCCCTGCATCGGAGATTGAAACAATAGGTAAAATGGCTGAGATGATCTCCTATTACAACGCAAAGAACTATTTCGGTTTCTGATCAAAAAGAATTCAAGATGTCAGGTTTCAGACGCATCAATGTCGCACTGGCGATGGAGGAGACAGGACTGGTGCCTCTCTTCTACAACCCCGATCCTGAGAAGTGCAGAAAGGTTATAGCTGCGTGTCATGCCGGAGGTGCAAAGGTATTTGAGTTTACCAACCGTGGCGATTTTGCCCATGAGGTCTTTGGGGAGATAAGAAAATGGGCTCGGAGTGAGTACCCGGATATGATGATCGGGGCAGGGTCAGTCTCTGATGCACCCACTGCTGCCATTTTCATGCAGATGGGGGCCGACTTCATCGTCTCCCCCGTTCTTAACCCTGAAGTAGCGCGTATTTGCAACAGGCGAAAAGTTCTGTGGATACCGGGTTGCGGTACGCTCACCGAGATTTCTCAGGCCGAAGAACTTGGCGCCGAGATAGTTAAAATCTTTCCCGGAAGCGCCGTGGGAGGACCCTCATTTGTCAGGGCGGTCAAAGGTCCCTGCCCGTGGACCAGCATCATGCCAACCGGCGGAGTCGATCCTTCGGAAGAGAACCTTGAAAAATGGTTTGCCGCCGGAGTGACCTGCGTGGGGATGGGATCTGCACTGATTACCGACAGGGCAGTGAAGGCAGGTGAATGGCATTCGCTGGCGGACACCGTAAAAAACACCCTTGACATCATAAGAAAAATAAGAATGAGACAAGCCTGACATGCAGATCAGAGCCCGGCTGACGCCGGATCATAATACAAGTATTAACCCTCGAAAAAAGCACTATGTCGCAAACTGCCGCAGATTCGAAGATGACAAACTACAGGTGGGCCATCACCTCGCTGCTGTTCTTTTCGGTAGCCATAAACTACATGGACCGCCAGGTACTGTCACTGACCTGGAAGGATTTCATTGCACCTGAGTTTCACTGGACAAACAATGACTACGGCACAATCACCGGGCTCTTCTCAATCTTCTATGCCGTCTGCCTCCTTTTTGCCGGGAGGTTCGTCGACTGGATAGACACCAAGAAGGGGTTTCTCTGGGCAATAGGTGTCTGGTCGGTTGGAGCCATTCTTCACGCCTTTTGCGGGATAGCAACTTCAGGAATCACTGCCGGTAAATGGCTTGTCGGGTTTGAAGAGGCACGCAAAATTATCGGCACCGTTGATGACATCGGTTTGGTTACGTCGGTCAGCGTGACGCTGTTTATTTTTGCGCGCTTCGTTCTTGCCCTCGGGGAGGCGGGCAATTTCCCGGCTGCAATCAAGACCACGGCGGAGTTTTTTCCGAAGAAAGACCGCGCTTTTTCCACGAGCATTTTCAACTCCGGCGCCCAGGTAGGAGCCCTCATTGCACCGATCTCGGTTCCTGTGATAGCAGCAAAATGGGGCTGGGAGATGGCATTCCTCGTTATCGGGGCAATAGGATTCATATGGATGGGCTTCTGGATATTCATGTACAAAAAGCCTCACGTACATCCGCTTGTCAATAAGGCTGAACTTGATTACATCAATCAGGATACAATTGCGGAGACAAAGGCAAACAATAATGTGGAGGTAAAGGAAAAGAAGATTCCCTTCCTTCAGGCTTTCAAATTCCGGCAGACATGGGCATTCGCCTTCGGCAAGTTCATGACTGATGGTGTCTGGTGGTTCTATCTTTTCTGGACACCTGCCTACCTCAGTGATGTCTACGGCCTGACCTCCGATACCACAATGGCAAAAACACTGATCTTCGTCCTGTACGCGATTGTCATGCTCTCGATCATAGGCGGATGGCTGCCCAAATACTTTGTGGACAAACTCGGGATGAACCCGTATGCTGGCCGTATGCGTGCCATGCTGATCTTTGCCTTCTTCCCGCTGCTGGCACTGCTTGCCCAGCCTCTCGGACACACCTCTTACTGGTTCCCGGTAATAATAATCGGTATAGCCGGCGCTGCTCACCAGGCATGGTCAGCCAACCTCTTCTCCACTATCGGGGACATGTTCCCCAAATCGGCCATCGCAACTATAACCGGGATAGGCGGTATGGCAGGCGGAATAGGAGCTTTTATCATCAACAAGGGCTCCGGTGCCCTGTTTGATTTTTCATCAGGTACAACGCTGATCAACGGCAAGGCTGAGGTAATGACCAAAGAATTTCTGGCTGCCGGCGCCCAATATCTTGATATGCCAATGAAGTTCTTCGGGTTTGAGGGTATCAGGGCAGGGTACTTCATTGTCTTCTGTATCTGTGCCGTGGCTTACCTTATTGGATGGGTTGTAATGAAAATGCTTGTACCGAAATACAAACCGATAGTAGTTGAATAGAAAAGAAAACTCATATGAATGATTTCAGCGATCTGAGAGGAAAAGTGGCTGCCATTACCGGCGGCAGCGGGATTATAGGAATGACTCTCGTCAAGGGACTCTGCAGCGCGGGGGTTAAAGTGATAATCCTCGATCTGAAGCCTGAAAGAGGAGCCGCTACGGCTGCCGAGATGGCCGCCAGACCCGATTGCGGACTGGCTGTGAGCCTTGGTGCGGACGTCACTGACAGGGAGTCACTCATCAGGGCCCGTGACCAGATAAGGGAAAGGTTCGGATCACTCGATATCCTGATTAACTGCGCCGGGGGAAACAAGGCCTCTGCAACCACTAAAAAGGAGATTATCGGCAAAGACAGGGATCTGGCCGGTTCCTTCTTCGAGCTCGACATCGAGGGGTTTGACGGGGTGTTCGACCTTAACTTCAAAGGGACAGTACTGCCGACCATGATCCTTGCAGAAGACATGGTGAAAAAAGGAAGCGGGGCTATCCTGAACATCTCCTCGATGAATGCCTACAGACCTCTCACCAAGATTCCTGCCTATTCCGCCGCGAAGGCAGCCATCAATAACTTCACGCAGTGGCTGGCAGTCCATTTCGCCCCTGCGGGAGTGAGGGTGAATGCCATCGCCCCCGGGTTCCTGCTTACAAACCAGAACCGGTTTCTCCTTACAGACGAGCAGACCGGAGAGATGACTCCCCGTGGCAAAAAGATTATCTCAGCTACTCCCATGGGTCGCTATGCGGAACCGGAAGAGCTTGTCGGCACAATGCTTTACCTGCTGTCAGAGACCTCCTCTTTTGTCACCGGCGTGGTTATTCCCATTGACGGGGGATTCAGCGCCTACAGCGGTGTCTGACGGGAACTTTACCGGCTGATGGTTGTATTAATATAGGTAACTGGCAAGGAGAAAGAACATGAATAGTCTGGAAGAATTCAAACCGGAAAAGGAATATTTTATCGGCATTGACTCCGACGGGTGCGTTTTCGATACGATGGAGGTGAAGCACAAGGAGTTCTTCTGCCCCAATACCGTGAAGCACTTCGGTCTCTTCGCCATTGCAAAGTATGTGCGTGAGACGTGGGATTTCGTTAACCTCTACTCAGTGACACGCGGCATTAACCGCTTCCCGGCACTGGTCAGGGTTATGGAGCTTCTCGCTGAAAGGCCTGAGGTGAAGGAGACGGGCGTAAGCCTGCCGGATATGGAGCCTCTGCACGAATGGATACAGAACGAGACGAGGCTTGGCAATCCGGCTTTCAGGGAATATTGTGCCCGCAACCCCCACCCTGCCCTCAAACCGGTACTTGAGTGGACCCTGGCAATAAACGAAGACATCGCCCGGTGGCTGCGCAACACACCTCCGTTTCCATGGGCACGCAAATCAATAGAAAAACTGAGCAGTGTGGCTGACGCGGTTGTGGTGTCCCAGACACCTCTCGAGGCGCTTGTCAGAGAGTGGAAAGAGCATTCAATCAACGGTTGGGTAAAGGCCATCGCAGGGCAGGAACAGGGAACCAAGAGCGAACATATTGCAATTGCTGCGACAGGAAGGTATCCTTCTGACCGGATACTGATGATAGGTGATGCCCCGGGCGACCTGCGGGCTGCTTCCGATAATGGCGCTCTCTTCTTCCCGGTGGTGCCGGGACATGAAAACAGGTCATGGAAACTCTTTCATGATGAGGCACTTGAGAGATTTCTGTCAGGCACATACGGAGGGGAATACCAGGACAGGCTTATTGAAGAATTCCGCCAGTCACTGCCTGAAAAACCAACATGGGAAAAAATGAATTGATATGATATGATATACTACTCTGAAAGCGGCCCTGAAAAGGAATTTGGCAGGGAAAGGGCAAAAGCAGCCCTGGAGACAATACTTGAGAGTTTCAGCAACAGGAAGAAGGTGCTGATCCTGCCTCCGGACATAACCCGGGCTCATTCAGGAGCAGGCATGCTGACCGAGCTACTCTGGCAAAACCTCGGGGAACGGGTGAGTGATATCCTGCCGGCGCTTGGGACACATGTTCCCATGACGCAAAGCGAGATCAGTAGGATGTACGGCAGCGTGCCTCCGTCGCTCTTCCGTGAACACCGTTGGCGCACTGACATAGAGGAACTTGGCAGGGTACCCTCCTCATTTGTCTCTGAGGTCACCGAAGGGCGGCTGACCTTTGATTATCCCGTACAGGTCAACAGGCTGCTTGCCTCCGGAGGACACGACCTGATCATCTCCGTGGGACAGGTTGTACCTCATGAGGTGACCGGGATGGCCAACTACAACAAGAATGTCTTTGTGGGTTGCGGAGGCAGTGAGGCTATCAACAAGAGTCACTTCATAGGTGCGGTGCACGGGATTGAGAACATCCTCGGCACTACGGAAAACCCTGTCAGGGCGGTACTTAATAAAGCTTCAGAAATAGCTGCTCCCATGCTGCCTCTTCTCTATATCCTGACGGTGGTGGCCCCGGACAGTGAAGGGAGGCTGAAGATCAGGGGCATTTTTGCCGGGGATGATATTGAATGCTTCCGCCAGGCCGCCGCTCTCTCCCGCGAGGTCAACTTCACCACCCTGCCTGAACGGCTGAAAAAGGTTGTTGTATGGCTCGATCCCGAGGAGTTCAAGAGCACCTGGCTGGGCAACAAGAGCATCTACCGTACACGTATGGCCATAGCTGACGACGGCGAACTGGTGGTGCTTGCACCGGGCGTCAGGACTTTCGGTGAGGATCCTGCGATTGACAGGCTGATAAGAAAATACGGCTACAGGACTACTCCTGAAATACTGGCGTTCACAGAATACAATGATGACCTGAAGGAGAACCTGAGCGCTGCCGCGCATCTCATCCACGGCTCGCCGGAGAACAGGTTCAGTGTGATATATGCTGCAGGCCTTCTGAGCCGTGAAGAGGTTGAGTCAGTGGGTTACGGTTACGGGGAGATTAATATGCTCCTGAAGCAGTATAATCCGGAGAGTCTGCAGACAGGCTTCCACCGGCTTCCCGGCGGCGAGGAGTTTTATTTTATCTCCAATCCTGCCACCGGACTCTGGAAAGCGGCCAGGTAAGACAATGAAGATAGTAATCGACGATAAGATACCATTTATAAGGGGCGCCTTCGAGCGCTGGGCAGATGTGGTTTACGCCCCCGGCCGCAGCATTGACGCCCATATGGTGGCCGATGCTGATGCGTTGATTGTGCGCACCCGCACAAAATGCAATGCCGACCTGCTTGAAGGAAGCAGGGTAAGGATAGTGGCATCTGCCACAATAGGGTTTGATCATTTAGACACTTCCTGGCTGGAACAGCACGGCATAAGATGGGCCAATGCACCCGGATGCAACTCGGGATCCGTGATGCAGTATATAACCGCCCTGCTCCTCTTCCTGGCACAGAAACACTCTCTTGACCTGCCATCACTGACACTCGGGATTGTGGGTGTTGGCAACGTCGGTTCGAAGGTGGCACGGGCCGCACAGGCCCTGGGCATGAGGATCCTGCTCAATGACCCGCCGAGACAGAGACGTGAGGAGGGCACAAAATTGCCTGCGGGGGCAGGCAGGGGTGGAACTGAGTTCCACCCCCTGCGCACATTATTGACAGATTGTGATATAATTACATTACATGTGCCGCTGAATCAGGAGGGTGTGGACAAAACCTTCCATCTGGTTGACGGAGAGGTTTTGTCAGCGATGAAGAGAGATGCAATCCTGATCAACTCATCGCGCGGCGAGGTTGTTGACAACATCGCTCTGCGCGATGCGCTGAAAGAAGGGGCGCTTCGCGGTGCCGCACTTGATGTATGGGAGGGAGAGCCTGATACTGACCCGGAACTTGTGGCCCTGACGGATTTAGCCACTCCGCATATTGCCGGCTATTCGGTTGACGGCAAGGCCAATGCCACAATAGATTCTGTCAGGGTTGTGGCTGCAGCGCTGGGTCTGCCGATGCACGGATGGCAACCTGAGGAACTGCCGCAACCTGCAGAACCGGTCATAAACCTTGTGGACGCCGGCACCAGCAGCCCTGATCTGGTTGCACGGGCGGTTTTTCATACCTACCCGATCGTAGAGGATGATCGGCTGTTCAGGAACGCAATGGAAAAATTCGAGTATCTTCGCGATCATTACAGGATCAGGCGCGAGTTCAGCTCCTACAGTGTCAGGACCGGCAGCCCGGAAACCGGGCAGATCCTGCATGACCTTGGATTTCAAATAATTGAATAACTAAATATTACTGTAAAGAGAAATGAAAGCAGATATCGGACTGATAGGACTGGCAGTGATGGGCGAGAATCTTGTGCTCAACATTGAAAGCAGGGGTTATACCGTTGCGGTCTTTAACCGCACCACTGAAAAGGTATCCAATTTTGTTAACGGACGGGGCCAGGGGAAGAAACTGATACCGGCATACTCGCTTGAGGAACTCATCTCAAGCCTCAGCAGGCCGAGGAAGGTGATGCTGATGGTCAAGGCCGGCAAACCGGTGGATGACTTTATTGATATGCTGATCCCACTGCTCGACAAGGGAGATATCATAATTGAAGGCGGCAACTCTCATTTTCCCGATACCATCAGGAGAACGGCATATGTGGAGAGCAAGGGGCTTCTATATATTGGCACCGGCGTCTCCGGAGGTGAGGAGGGTGCGTTGCTCGGACCGTCAATGATGCCCGGCGGATCAAAAGAGGCATGGCCTTATGTAAAGGATATCTTCCACTCCATCGCGGCACGGGCCGATGACGGAGCCTCCTGCGTCACCTGGATCGGTGACAACGGCGCCGGCCACTTCGTCAAGATGGCGCACAACGGGATCGAATACGGCGATATGCAGCTGATTTGCGAGGCATACCACCTGCTGCTTGACACGGGAGAATTCACCTATGAGGAGATGGCTGACATCTTCGATGAATGGAATCGCGCTGAGTTGGACTCCTACCTCATCCAGATCACCGGAGAGATCCTTCGCTACAATGATACGGACGGCAAACCGATGGTCACAAAGATACTTGATTCAGCCGGCCAGAAGGGGACCGGCAAGTGGACTGTTGTCAGTGCGCTGGAGCACGGGGTACCCCTCAGTCTCATAGGGGAGTCGGTCTTCGCCAGGTTCATCTCTTCTATGAAGAAGGAACGTGTCGTGGCAGCACCGCTCTTCGGCAACCCGGCAAAAAGCCCGATAAAGGATAAAAAGCAGTTCGTTGATGATATCCGGAAGGCACTCTATGCCTCCAAGATCGTCTCATATGCACAGGGATTCAACCTTCTGAGGAACGCGGCCACCGAGTACAAATGGGATCTCAACTACGGCGAGATTGCAATGATCTGGAGAGGAGGCTGCATAATCCGTTCAGCTTTCCTCAATAAAATATACGAAGCCTTTAAGCGTGAACCAGGCCTGGCGAACCTTATTCTCGACGGCTACTTCTCACAGATACTCAGGGAGAACAATGAGAGCTGGCGCCGGATTGTATCAGGAGCGGCGAAGGACGGCATACCTGTTCCGGCAATGAGTGCCGCTCTTTCGTGGTTCGACAGCTACCGCTCCGAATGGCTCCCGGCAAACCTCCTGCAGGCACAGCGCGACTACTTCGGCGCACATACATACCAGCGGGTCGACAAGCCTGAGGGCGAGTTCTTCCACACAAACTGGACTGGCCGGGGAGGCGATACGGCATCGTCAACCTATAACGCCTGACCGGGCGCCTTTTCAACTTTTTTCTCTAATTTTACCTTAAACAAATAAGGCTTATACAATCATGACCAGAAACGTAAACGAACGCGCAGCAGACAATATCCGTATTCTTTCAATGGCAATGGTCGAGAAGGCCAACTCCGGCCACCCCGGCGGAGCCATGGGTGGCGCAGATTTCATCCATATTCTCTTTTCGGAATTCCTCCGGTTTGACCCGGCTGATCCGCAGTGGATAAACAGGGACCGCTTCTTTCTTGACCCGGGGCACATGTCTCCGATGCTCTACTCGGTGCTGACATTTACCGGGCTCTTCAGCATTGAAGACATCATGCAGTTCCGCCAGTGGGGCAGCGTGACTCCCGGTCACCCCGAACTCGACGTGAAGAGGGGCGTGGAAAACACATCCGGTCCGCTTGGTCAGGGACATACAATGGCCGTTGGCGCAGCTATTGCCGAGCGTTTTCTGGCAGCCAGGTTCGGAAGGCTCTTTGAGCACAGGATCTATACATATATATCCGACGGAGGGATACAGGAGGAGATCTCACAGGGAGCGGGCCGCCTGGCAGGGCACCTGGGGCTGAGCAACCTGGTCATGTTTTATGATTCAAATGACATCCAGCTATCAACGGAGACCTCGGCAGTCACATCGGAGGACACAGCTGCCAAATACAAGGCCTGGGGCTGGCGCGTAATGGAAATCGACGGCCACAGCCATGACCAGATAAGAGGTGCTCTTCGCCTTGCGGCCGATGAGAATGAGAAGCCAATCCTGATAATCGGCAGGACTGTGATGGGAAAAGGGCTGGTGGATGAAGCCGGAAACAGCTTCGAGGGCAGGACCTCAACTCATGGCCAGCCTGTCACCCATGCCGGTGCATCATTTAAGAAGTCAGTTGCCAATCTCGGAGGAGACCCTGAAAACCCATTCACCATTTTCAGCGACGTTAAGAGCCTTTACGCGGATGTGATTGCCGCTAAAACTGCCGCCGTAGAAGCATGGAGGCAAAAGAGAGATGTGTGGGCTGCCGAAAACCCGGCTGCCGCGAATCAGATCAGGAGCTTTTATGAAGGAACCATTCCGGCCATTGATTTCAATGCGGTTACCCAGAAGGAGAACGATGCTACCCGTAATGCATCTGCCGTGCTTCTCTCCCATTTTGCAGAGAAGATACCAAATATGATAGTGGCATCAGCTGATCTGGCCAACTCGGACAAGACTGACGGGTTCCTGAAAAAGACCAGGCCGATGGTAAAGGGCGATTTCTCCGGTGCGTTCCTGCATGCCGGCGTCTCCGAACTGACGATGGCGGCAGTGATGAACGGGATGGCACTGCACGGCGGTGTAATACCAGTATGCGGCACCTTCTTCGTCTTCTCTGACTATATGAAGCCTGCAGTAAGGCTGGCCGCACTGATGGGGCTGCCAGTCAAGTATGTCTGGACTCATGATGCCTTCCGTGTCGGCGAGGATGGTCCCACCCACCAGCCCGTGGAGCAGGAGGCACAGATACGCCTCATGGAACATCTTAAAAACCACCACGGGGAAAACAGCATGCTGGTACTGCGGCCAGCTGATGCACCAGAGACAAATATCGCATGGAAACTGGCGCTTGAGAACAAGACTACTCCCACCGCACTGATTCTCTCACGACAGAATATCAAAACACTGCCTTCAGCCGGGAAGCCCCGGATTGAGGCCGCCGCAATGGCAGCCAGGGGCGCTTATATCGTTTCAGAGACCGAAGGAAACCCTGACGTTATTCTCGTTGCCAGCGGATCAGAAGTGGCTACCCTTGTTGAGGCAGCTTCACTCCTCTCCGCTGAGGGCATTAATTCGAGAATTGTCTCCGCACCCTCCGAAGGCCTCTTCCGCCTGCAGGATGAGAAATACCGCCACAGTGTCATCACCCCAGGCATACCGGTCTTCTGCCTGACTGCCGGACTGCCGGTGACAATGCTCGGTTTTGCCGGATCCGCCGGGAAGGTATGGGGGCTGGAGAGCTTTGGTTTCTCGGCAGCCTACGGCGTACTGGACCAGAAGCTGGGATTCACGGGTGACAACATTGCAGGAGAGGTGAAAAAGTTTATTGGTAAATAACGGCTATACCCGTATGATTGTAAGTTATAAAATTATTTATTTTCCCGAAAAAGCTACAGCCTGTCCGGGGATCTTCGGCCCTGATCCCAGGACCGTGACCTGCTGACTGATGCCTGAAACCTATGTACGATATTGCACAGGGGGTTAAAGCCCTAATTTTCGATCTCGACGGAACCCTTGCCGATACAATGCCCTGGCATTACCAGGCCTGGCAGAAGGCATGCCTCAGATTCGGCATTGTAATGGATACCGCCTTCCTTCAGGCCCACACAGGTGCCCCCGGATGGAAAATAGCCGAGGAGGTGATAGCCATAAACGGTAAGACCGGCATCGTATCTCCGGAAGATATCATGAGCATCAAGCTTGAGGAGTTTCTTGCCATCCAGCATAACGTAACTCCCATTGAGCCGGTGATAGCGCTGGTTCGGAAATACCACGGGAA
>AMWB02058677.1_pt1 | contig 10949 bp, 9 predicted proteins | sample 200311 | NCBI WGS metagenome assembly AMWB02 (sample SAMN02737377, study PRJNA173069) | bioreactor metagenome | biome: anode biofilm in microbial fuel cells | place: USA: California | collected 2010-12-16 | reverse complement strand
TAGTGCCCCTGGTCGTCACGCACCAGCAGCGAGGAATCGAGAGACAGAGAAAGTTGCGACATGATCGTGCTCCGGTTGCTCGGGCGGAATTGCCCGGAACCGGCTTCAGCACGGCGCAGCGCAAGCAGTCAGGGGGCAGCGACGGCCGCCAGGACGCAAGCACGCAAGGCGTGCGCAGCCCTTGACGGCGAGAACGCCGTGATACGGTGAACGGAACAGCAAGACCGCCCACACCCCGCCCACAGAGACGACGGATGGGCAAGCGCAGCGCGCAGGCCGAGAACGTAGAGAGAGGCCGGAGGCGTCAGGGATCAAAGCCGGATGGCCGCGACTCGACACGAGGCGCGGGGCACAGCCCGCGAGCCCGACGACGGCACGCCGGAACGCTCTTCTGTCACCCAGTTCCTCTGAAACTTCAAACTCTCGATCCATCGGTAGGTGACGACGTAACCACACGCATTTAGCGCATCGTCAGCAGGTTGGAGATGAAAATTGTTTTGTCCATGGTGCCGTCGATTCAGTAAAGAACCGCTGTTGCGCAGTCAGCGCCTCCCTCAAGTCATTGCCAAAATCGTGGTGCCCCTGACTCAATAGTTCTGCCATCACGCACTCGGCGATTTGCGAACCCCGAGGGAATGCCAAAAGCGAGCCTTCGGCCAGTACAGGTGGGAACTCCATGTTCGAACCAGAACCTACCAGACTCTTCACAGTCCATAGCATCTGTCTGGCCAAATCATTGGGGAGCAATACCAGATGAAATCCATCGAGCAGCCATTGCACAGACAAATGGTTTAGCTGGTAGAGATAGAGTTTCGAGGCGAGGGGAATGCGCGCGCCGATGCGCTTAGCGACATGCACGGCGCCCGCAAGATGGTGAGATCCGCCACTGTTATCAAGGAACAAACGGCCATCCCAAGCTCGCACGCTAAACGTGTCGGAGCCACGTCCGTGCAGTAGCCGGATTTCGCCATGTGAACAAAGCTCTTTTAAGCTCGCATCGTCCAGTCCGAGCGGGGGCTTTCCTTTTCTGGCATATCGATTCTGCTCATCAATATAGTAGGCGCCAAAGACATCCACACTTTCGTGCGGCTTGTCTGCCGACTTACTTGAGGAGATTCCCTCAATATCGCTTGCGTCGCATTCAAAGTGAGGCGCCATCGTCACTTGCACTAGCGATCCATGAGGACTTTGAAAAGCCTCCTTAGCACCCCAGGCTGAGACCTGAAAGCGGCCCCGCAACGTAAAGTTGCCGCGATCAAGATCATCCAGGATGTCCCATCGACGGCGTGAGTCATCGAAAATCTTTGATTTTGGAGTGTTGAGGCGCACACTTTTCCCTGTCGCCTCCTTGAGTCCCAATAGCTCACTCCAAGCTTCACACCGCTTCAGTGCACGTTCCGGTGGTCGCTTCCAAAATCTTCGCCACCAAGGCCAGGTGTGGTGTTCGAGCACAGAAATTGGGAACTCAGAGAGCGACATCGCACGCATAGATTACAAGTACCTGGCAGTCATAAATCGATATTGAAGCTGCCCCATTTTCAGCGGAATTTCGCCAGCAGATACTCGAACTCGCGCAGCCCGCGAGCCCGACGGCGGAACGTCCAGAGGCATACATGCTTGCGGTCAATGTACGCCTACGTCTTCGCAGCCGACTGACGCTCGAAGAGCGGCGGTGAGCGTGGGGAGAACGCGCTCCTTGAGCGTCACATCGGCCCATTCGGAAAGATCAGGTACGTTGCGCATTTTCACCGTGCGCAGAGCAATAGTCAGGCGATGCAAAAGTGGTAGAGACTCGGTTTCGATTGCGGCATTCACCCACGCATCTGCATGCGTCCACGGACGCGAAAATAGATCGGCCATCGCTTGTGTCGCTGCCTCGATGGGGCCTTGATCGTGGCAAAGGACGCGACCGCGATCACCGAGGTCGTGCACAAGATGGCCCAGTCCCTCTTCGTTTGCACGCAGCAAGGGGAAAGGACACTGGCCGATGTTCAGCAAAATCCAAGCGTCTATGCGCTGACTGTCATCGCCAACCGCTGCTGCGGGAAGCCTGGCAAGTTGTCCGAGGATCATCCAAGCCGCCGTATTGCCAAGCATGTGTGGGCGCTCCTCTCCGAGATCCACGGACTCGCCGATGACATCGCCGTGGCGATTGGACAGCCAAGCCTTTTCGCCTTCAATCTTCAGATGAATCAACCGACCGTCTGGCGCAACCATCGCAACCACCGCGTTTCCGATGGGTTCCTCCGTGGGCTCGATGGCGAGAAGGCCGTCGATGATTCCAGAACTGAACCCTCCAGTTTTCTCCGCCATGCTGCGAATCGCCTGCGCACCGATCAAGTCCCCGAGATAGATAGCGGCCAAGCGGTGGCCAAGCCAAATGCCGGCATCCTGTGGGGCTACTGCGGCGCGCCGCGCGAGTTCGTCACCTGCGGCATCGGCAAGCTCTGAAAGGAATGCGGCAGGAATGGTCGGTACGACGATGTCTTCGCCGCCCGCGTGACGGTAGGTGCGCACGGCACCCTTTGATTTAAGTTCGGCTACCGCATGGCGGGCTTCGTCGGAAAGCGCGTCCCGTCGTATGACGAAACCATTCGCTGCTGCCAAGGCCAGCTCGGCCGACCTGGCATCGGTATCGGCTAAGGCGCAACGCGCAAGCACACGATAGCCGCGAAGCAGGTCCGCCTGATTGGCGTAGCTCCGGCGCGCCGCGTCCACAAGTTCCAAGCCAAGCGCCGGCGGAAGAAGCAAGGCGCTGTCCGGGTCTTGGTGTCGTGGGTTACAGGCGGCATCGTCGTAAATTGTGCGAAGTACCCACGGCGCACGGTAGTCCTCTGCGTACTCCGCGCCCTGCTGGAAGTGAATTTTGTGCTTGTCGAGAATGCGCTGCGCGTTTTGAAACTCTTCCAGCCCCAAGGGGCGGATCTCGATGACCATTGCTTGGGTTCCCATCGCCGTCTGGGTCCGACCGTTTGGAGCCTTGACCAGCCGTTCCGCGCGATCGGTAGTCAGAATGACATTGAGCTTGTTGCCAGGCCGCAGGCTCGCCAGTTCCTCCAGGTCGGCGGCCATTGGCGTACCTGGCTCTACATCGTCAATAGCAAGCAAAAGGGCCGGCCCCGCTGGCCCGGCGGACATCCTCCGCAGCCACTGGCGAGCATCGTTCGCGGTGAGATTCCATTCAAGCTCGATGGCAAACAAGTTGGCCAGCGACTGAAACAGCCCCGGCCCTGAGCCTCGTAACATCAGGACGGCCAAGTCTTCACTGACCAGCGTGCGCAAGGCGAGTTCGCGCAGGCAACTGCTCTTGCCACTCTGTGCTGCACCCTCGACTATCGTGAAGGTCGTCCCGGCTTGCGCTGAGGTGATTGCGGCCATGGTGCTGAGACGAGGGAACAGCAGAAGCTCGGCGAAGGCGCGATCGGACTGGCCGGGTGGATCAGTCATTTCGGCCAGGAGCCTTGCAGTTGCAGATCGCACTATGGGAACCCAGACTCCGGTTTCCCTCCCCATCAAAGCTTCGGTCGCCCACCGCATATCCGCCGCTGCCAACTTGGCGGCATTGGCAAGCAGACGGGCTACCGCACTGGCGGCGTCTTGCTCGCCGGACCAAAGTTGCCCTGTATTGGCGTCGTAGATGCGGGTATCGCGCCCATTCGTGACAACGACAAGAGGAGGTCGTGGCGTCAACTGGTTCGCGTAGCTTTGCGCTTGCTCATAGTCAGCATGAGTCAGCGCAAGATCCTCTCGTTTGAGTTCCACCACGGCCAGTGGCCGTCCACCATGAAAGATGAGCACATCCGCTCGCCCAGTCTTCTCCCACTGGGCAGCGCTGTCGAACTCATGTGTCTCGTGACCGAGGCGCACGGTGAAGCGCCGTTGTTCGACCAGTTGCTCGCGGGGAATGTTGGGGAAGGCAGCGGATAGAGTCGCTGCCATCCGGCTCTCCAACTCGGCCTCGGGACGAACGGATGGTGACACTAGCTGATCTTGTTTTGTACGAGGCATTGCGACGACTCCTTAAGTCCAATCCCGCAGCGACTTGACTGCGGCATCCATTTTTTTCAACAGTGAGCGCAGCGGCGGGCAGTCGGGATAGTGCTGATCCAGCAGTTTCCTTGCTTCCGTCAGACTATGAGCATGGCGTTCCCGCTCGACTTCAGGGAGTGATCGAGAAAACGTCGAGCCGGACTCGTGGTAGTACAACTCGAAAAACTGCTCGTTCGACAGTTCTGCGTGGCTGTATTCACGCTGCACCCATTCGTCGAGTTCGCTGCGGACCGCATTAACGCGGTTATGGACACCCTTGCGGTGATAGGTGGCCACCAGCACTGACTTCAGCAGTCGTCCGACTTCAGCGTGCGCCTCGATCGGCATCCGCTCCTTCGGACGACGCTGCGGACCGACAAAAGTCTGCACGTAGCCGACAGAATTGCGCTGGCCATTCGACTTAGGCGGCGTTTTCTGCTTGTCCTTCTCGGCAGCCGCCTTGGCGATGGTGCCGGGACTCACGAAGTACGGCAGCGTTGGAGCGGATTCGCCTTCCCATGTGGATTCCACGATGGGCGTCGGCAATTTGTCCAACGCAGCGGCGATGGGCTGCAGCGGGATGCCCTTTGTCTCGTCGGCAACCAAGTAGAGGCGTGAGCCGACATCTGGTGCGTACATACCGGTCCAGTCGGGCTTGACGATGGCAAAACCGTGCCGATGAGCCCAATCCTCGCGTTCCTGGCCCCGGCTCTCGACGGCCTTCTCATAAGGCTCATCCGCAAATAGATAACGCTTCGTCTCGCGGTCGTACCAGATGCTGTAGTGATCGCGACCGGGGATGGCGTTGCTCGAACGGCCACCTGGAAAGGCTCGGCTGTGGCTCTTGGATGGTCGCAACTTCGTCGCGTCCATGAAATGCAAGGCGCGTGCAGCGGCACACACTGTGCGCCGGGCCTCGGACTGAGTACGCAGCAGATGCTCGCGTGCGAGATGATCTGGCCCATCTGCTCGGAAATTCACCAATGCGCGATGATTCTGGAGCTGAGAGGGAGTAATCAGTTCAGCCCAGGGCGCGGACAGCCAGATGGTCAACGTTTCACGTCCGCTTCCTCCGCCCTCGCGGTCCTTCCAGTACGCAGTCAGGAAGGTACAGTAGCCGGGGCGTGGACGCTCCGCTTTGGGTGCTGCTGCTTGCAGCACATTGCTCGCATGGCGAAAGTTCTGGAATCCCGCCGCCTGCGCAGCGTCGTCCAATGCTCGGACGTGTTGGATGCCCCGCTCGACCTTGAGCGATTTAGCAAGGCGTTTGATGCCGTCCAAGGTGGACGGCCGAATAGCTTCACTCGACATGACAGTTCTCCCGGTTCATGACGAAACGTCACCCGTCTGCCGCTTCTCGAACCCGAACATGGCATGTACAGGAAGAGAGAGGGATGTACCGGCAGTGCTGTCAACAGCTTTGCTATGACGGGTGGCAGGCTCCTGCCCGAAGCCTTGCCACCAGTATCCCACAAACCTGGGGTAATTGGCGAGACCTGAATATCGTGGTATTGTCAAGCGTGGTTGCCGTCACCAGCCGCGCGCGCCCTTCGGGGTACGACGAAGACGGAGTATTTCAGCGCCATACCCATACCATGTTTGATTCCTTGGGCGGCCCGCAAAGCGTGCACCGGCTCGACGCCCGATGGAGATCAATATATGGACATCCAGAAACTCAAGGTGTTTGCGGAGTGCTTGCGCGCATACCTTGAACGCCGCAACCTTATCCTCAAGCATGGTCAGGCACTCGATCTGATCGCTGCCATTCCTGGTCTGCGCAATTGGCCCGAAGTCAATGCCTTTCCTGACCGCGTCGATACTGCGCAGTGGGATGACCACTCGGTTGACCGGCTCGCTCAACGCATCGCGAAACTGTATGGCCTGCGCCTGCCGATTGATGAATTGCGCTCAGCACTAGACCCGGAATCCGCCAGTGGGCTGCCCCAGTCCCCTGTCATTGACATTCTGTTCCGCGCTCTTCTTACAGGCGATCAAGCCGCACTAGATGACCTTTCCACTCATCGAGCAGCGGAATGCGCAGACCTCAGAGCCCTTGTTAGCACTGAGCAAGCGGGTGCCGTGGAACTTGATCTTGGACTTGGCGCTACGTCCAACATCCACGTCACGCCTATTTTTGAGGGCCCCAACGCATTTTTCATATCGCGTCACGTCAGCGTACAGGCCCGACTCACTGGCGGGCAAACAACTGTGCCACTTGATTACTCTTTGAGTTTCGATTCCAACTTTGCGGAGAAAATGCGAGCCACACTGAGCGGCGAAAATATCCAACCAGTCGATCGCAACCGTGTAATCGAAGTTTTGATGCTTAAGGCCAAGAACCCGAGAGTACAGTTTGATTTAATGCCGTTTCTCTATGAGAACGTCCGTCTAGCACGGGAAAACGAAAGTAACATGCGGCCGTTAAATACGGTGATCGCCTTTCGCATGCTCGATCACTTGAACTGGGATACGTTCAAGAGCGATCCTGGCCGGTTCGATTTCGATACCCCCATCGAAATACTAAAAGCATCACTTCAGCGTGAAGCTGATACCTTTTTATCAAGCTTGTATAGCGCACCGGCCATCGTGCATCACGAAGCCAAAAGTCTCGGTATTCAGGCTCTATTGCTCCGATTTTCTGCACTGTGGCGCAAAGAAGGAAAAAGAGATACTGCACGCATTCTTAGTCAACTTGTACAGTTCTGCATATCGGAATTGGGGTTCCTTCCCGCGACGGAATTAAGCCTAATCTGGAGCGGCATACGTGGCAAGGTCGTAGCACCATTCTTTGGGCCGCTTATCAACCCTTCGCCCAAGCTACTCAAAGCAGTGCGTGGAATGGCCTGGGATATGACCCACCTTCGACTCATGGAGCAAACCGCTCATCTCACACAGTACGGTTCATTTTTCATCCCGCACTTCGTATCATTCGACGAGCGTTGGCGTGATCTGTTGCGTTTGAATCCCGTGCGCTTCATGGTGGTGGACGACACAAAAAAAAGTGCTCTGTTTGGTCGCGCCAACGAACTCGATTTTCAGCAGGCGCTTCACGAATGCTCAGGCGACAGCCTTTTAGGTGAAAGCAGCCCTGAGAAAATAGCGGCGCGTCGAACAGCCGCACGATCCATTACCGTAGATGCCATGCAGCGATTGGTAGCGACAGAAGAGCGCGCTTGGCTTTGAGTCAAGATATGTCAATGCCCTGCGAGTTCAGCAGGGCGCCAACCGCATGAAAATCCGGACCGCGTAGAGGCTTGAGTTGGCACGCCAATCAAGCCTCTCGGTCATCTGAATTTTTATCATGCCCCGTCTCTCGATTGCTGCGTTGTTCGATCTGTGACTGCGCTCGTTGGGTCGCTTGATGCAGCCGCTCCACCAGCACGCCCCTCGGCGGCAAGGCGGTCAGATACTCGGCAACATGGATGCCCGACTTGTCCAGTTCCAGCAATTCGATCTGCTCGCGCTTCTTGCCGGTGCAAAGGATAATCCCCAGCGGCGAGGCTTCCTCTGGCTCTCGTTCGTGCTTGTCCAGCCAGCGAAGGTAAAGCTCCATCTGCCCCTTGTAGGCTGCCTTGAACTCGCCGACCTTCAACTCCACCGCCACCAGCCGCCGGAGCTTGCGGTTGTAGAACAGCAGGTCAAGGTGGAAATCCTCATCGTCAATCGGGATGCGCTTCTGCCGGGCCACGAAGCTGAAACCCACGCCCAACTCCAGCAGGAAGGATTCCATTTCGCGGATGATTGCTGCCTCCAAGTCGCCTTCCTGCCATGTGTCCCGCAGGCCCAGGAAATCGAGGATGTATGGGTCGCGCATAACCAGGGCGGGCGACATGCGCTGTGCATCGCGCATCGTCGCCAGTTCTTGCGCGATCGTCTCACACGGCTTCTTGGACAGCGCCGTGCGCTCGTACAGCATCGAGTCGATGCGTTCGCGCAGCGTCCGAACGCTCCAGCGTTCAGCGCTCGCCATCTGCGCGTAGTAATCCCGCTGGAGCGGGTCTTTCAGCGGGATCAGGGCGATGAAGTGGGTCCAGCTCAATTCTCGTATCAGCGATACGAGAATCTGCTCGTCGGGGAAGGTGGCCGCGAACTGCACCATGCGGCGCAGGTTCTGCTCGGCAAAGCTGCCGCCGTACTCCTTCACCAACTGCGCCGCCAGGGTGGGCAGGACTTCCTTGCCGTAGGCGCCTCGGCGCCCATCCAAGACCTGCGTGCGGATGCGCTGGCCGATGCGCCAGTAGAGCATCGTCAGTTCGCTATTCACCGCCGAGGCGGCGCGCTTGTGCGCCGCCTCGATCAGCGCCCGGATGTCGCCCAGCAACGCCGAAGGCGCTGCTGGCGAAGGAACGGCGACTTTGCGCTTGGTCATACCGTCGCCTCCGCAGGCTGCTGCTTGGTGCTGGTGATTGCCTTGCGCCGATTCGCTACCAACTCGGCAGCTTCCCGCACCGGCTTATCCTCGGTGTGGACGTAGCGCATGAACATCACCACCGTCTTGTGCGCCGTCAGTGCCATGCCGACCTTGACCGGGATACCCGAATTGGCAATGTCGGTCGCTGAGCGATGGCGGATGCCGTGCGTTCCAACGTGCGTTGCACCCGCCGCTTTGAGCGCACGACTCCAGCCACCGTAATACTCGCCCGTGGTCAGGTGTTGCCCTGGATGGCGCGGCGACGGCAGTACGTAGGGACTGCCTTCCTGCCTCGGCGCCGTCGAAAGCAGCCGGTAGGCTTCCTCGCTAATGGGCTTGGACATGCCACCGGTCTTGCTGTCGGGCCAGACGACGCGGCGGTTTTCCAGATCAATCCATTCCCATTCGAGCGAAACGATTTCGCCACGGCGGCCGGCGAACTCGAATTGCAGGCGGATCGCCAACGGGATGACGTAGTTCTCCAGCCCCTCGGCCTCGATCTTGTCGAGCTGCCGGAACAGCTTGCCCATGTCCTCGTCGCTGATAAGGTGGGTGGACTTGCCGGCAGGGAACATCGGGACATGTCGGCAAGGATTGGTGCCGTCAGGTCGATAGCCCCATACCTCGGCCAAGTTGAACATCTTGCGCAAGATGCTGAACGCCTTGTTCGCCTCGGTCTGCTTGTACGAAAGTTTTTCCATCAGACCGGCAATGTCAGGTCGCTTTACGTCGTGAACCTTTTTGCGACCCAGCTGCGGGATGATGCAGCGGTCGATGACGCCTTGATAGCCGACTCGGGTGCTGGGCTTGTTGCGCTTCTTGGAGTGATCCTCCATGAACTTCTTGCACAACTCCTCGACAGTGGGCGCTTTGCGCGCTTCCGCCTTGTCTGCGCCGGGATCACCACCGCGGCGTACCTGGGCCAGCCATTCCTGCGCGAGCGAGCGGGCCTGTTCGACGGTCAGTTCCCCGTACTGGCCCAAGGCGGGCTTGCGGCGCTCGCCGGCATTTGTCCGGTACTGGAGCATGAACACCTTGCGGCCCGACGGGGTAATCTTGCACAAGAAGCCGGGCACCAGCGTATCCCGGAGTTCGACGGCCTGCGCCTGCGGTTGTGCCGCATCTACAGCGGACTTGGTGAGCTTGATTTTTGCCATGATGACTCCTCGGAAAGACCCGGTTCCCAGGAGCCTTCTAGGGGCCAGCAGAGGGGAAGTCGGGTCAAGTTTCAGAAAGCACCGGCATATGATGAACTCGCCTAAGTCATTGATAAACCTGCTGCATCCAGTCCTGGCGCAGTCCAGCAAAGTGCCGAGCTGGAGTCATGGTGAAATAAAAAAACCCGGCCGGGGCCGGGTTTTTTCCTGCTGCGCGTCGGTGCTTACTTGGCGCCGGCGAGAATCCACTTGACGAGGGTCTCGATGTCGGCGTCCTTGACGGCCGCGTTCGGCGGCATCGGGATTTCGCCCCAGACGCCCTTGCCGCCCTTCTTCACCTTCTCGGCCAGCTTCTTCTGGGCATCGGCTTGGCCGGCGTACTTCTTGGCGACGTCCTGGTAGGACGGGCCGACCAGCTTCTTGTCCACCATGTGGCAGGACATGCAGTTGCTCTTCTTGGCCAGATCCAGGTTGGCCATGGCGGGGGCGGAGACCATCACGCCGGCGGCGATCAGTGCCGGGGCAGCCAGTTTGATCAGTTTCATCTTCATTCCTCTTGCAGGTTAGGGTGGGGTGGCGAAAACTCCGCCCGGCAGTCTAGCGGAATTCACCTGCCTTGAGAATGCTCTCCAATTCCGCGAATTTCGCCACCGGGGCAAGGCATTCAACGCCGCGACAGACCCAGGCGTTGACAACGGGCGATTCGGGTTTGGCCAGCGCGGCAGGCAGACCGGTCATGCCGTTCGGCAGGGAGATCACTATAAAAGGTGATCCGGCCAGGCGCCGCTGCCAGTCCGCCGTTTCCGCCGCCGGGCCGCGCAGGATCACGATGGCCGGCGCAGCGAGCGTTTCTTCCAGGGCGGCCAGCAGCGTCGTGCAGCCGGCAGGCTGTCGTTCGAGCTGCGGCCAGAAGACTGCCAGGGTCCGCCGCGCGGCGTCGAGGTAGCGCGCCTCGCCGAGCAGGTGGCCGAGCCGCTGCAGCGCGAACGCCGCGACCCCGTTGCCGGACGGCAGGGCGTTGTCGTGGCAGGTCTTCGGACGCTGGATCAGCGTTTCGTGGTCGTGCGCCGTGAAGAAGAAGCCGCCGTTATCCTTGTCCTCGAAGCGATCGAGCAGCGCATCCGCCAACTGGCGCGCGAACGCGAGGTCTTCGGCGCGATAGCCGGACTGCAGCAGTTCGAGCAGCGCGGCGAGCAGGAAGGCGTGGTCGTCGAGATAGGCCGGCAGGTGGGCGCGGCCGTGGCGCGACGTCGCCAGCAAGCGACCATCGTGCCAGTGGACCTCGCGCAGGAAGTCCACCGTGCGGCGGGCGGCGGCCAGCCAGTCGTCGCGGCCGAAGATGCGCGCGGCGC
>AMWB02112519.1_pt2 | contig 10959 bp, 9 predicted proteins | sample 200311 | NCBI WGS metagenome assembly AMWB02 (sample SAMN02737377, study PRJNA173069) | bioreactor metagenome | biome: anode biofilm in microbial fuel cells | place: USA: California | collected 2010-12-16 | reverse complement strand
ACCCGATAAAGGGTATTGTCGTCAAGATTTTCTAACACTAAATCGTCAATTTCAGAAAGAATAGAAAGCCCGGCAAGAGTCAGCGAAACGTCTGAAACAGGGTGATTGCTCGCCGAGATTGAAACAGACCTTACGGCCTTTGTGAGGACATACGCCGACGTAATCGACCCCGCCGATGAGTTTGACGCGACTCTTACCGCCTGTTTCAAAAAAACATTGGCGTCAAGCAAAACAGGTAAGCCTTCGTCGACAGCAAAACTTGTTGCAGTGGACGACAAAATACTTACAGACGCGTTTGGAAGCCCTGAAAGGCTTTGCGAAAAACTAACAGAAACAGGCAGGCTCGCGGAAATCTGGACAACGTCGGAAGCACTAAGGTCCACAAAAATAGCATCGGCGTCCTTGACAGAAGCGTCGTTGGAAAATCCTTGACTTATGATTGCGGAAAGCGATACGGCGCTTGAGTATTTTATCTTGATTCCCAAAAGCAACGAAAACGGGTCAACAACGCTGATGGTGATAAAGTGACGATATAAAGCGTAGGCCATCGTCGTGTTTTCAATAACCGTTGACGTGTGCGCCGACACAAGAACGGACGACTTTTGTTCTATTTCAGCGCTTATATCAGGCAGACTTGCGACGGCAAATGATGCCGATACGGATTGTTTTTCGCCAATCGAAGACAGATATGTAGAGAGGTTCGAAACATCAATAACTGCTGAAGCAGAGTTAAGAAGTTTAACTACCGCAGAATAGTCTGTAGTTTCTATTGAAATCGCGATGGAGTTTGAAGCCTTCAACGACGCGACCGCTTCTTCTTCTGCAACAGACCCGACCGCTATCGTCGCTGGAAACGAGTCCTTTCCGTCTGCGTTTGCCGACAAGAACTCATCCAAACTCAAGGCCACCGCAAACGGGGAAGAAGACAGAGACAGGACGGAGTAGTCTCCAGACTCCGTTACCGTCATATCCGCGGAAATAAGAACGATTCGATAAGCAATCGTGGAGACTATTTTCTTTTTCAGCAGGATATAGTCCATTACTCGGCCTCAAGAATGTAGCAGTAGATGTTCAGACCGTCGCAGAAAAACATCATCGTAACATAAACGTCGGCATCTGGGGTGTAAGTTATTACAGGGAATCCGAACTTTATGACTTTCAGGGTGAATGCCGAAGAGTTCGTGAACGCGACAGTCGCAGGAGAAGCGCCGCTGAAATAGTTGACAGAACAGACAAAACCGTGAGAAGCCGTCGATGGAACTGTAATAGAAACCGATGTGATGACAGGCTGGGAGAACGATTTGTCCTCGTTGTCGACAAGGGTGTATGAGATTGACGTCGACGCAGAATCAAGTTCCGTTCCCATCGTATTGTCAAGGAACAGTTCCCAGTGTAGGGCGTCTTTCGAAGGGTCTTCATTTCCCGTCGTGGACACAGACATCGAACAGGCGTACGCCTTTCCTGAAAAATAGACGACGTCGATGAAACTCGAATCGTTGATATACGACGCGTCTTCGTCCCAAGCACCCTTCACCCTAAATGAAATGCCCTTTTCAATGTAAAGCCCCCAATGCGTCGTGTCGACAGTCGGGTTTGAGTTCCCGGTCGTCTCGATTGTGAGTTTGCAGTAGTAGACGTCTCCGAGATAAGAGACGGTGTCGATATGGTCGTCATCGACATAATACGGTGTGTCTGCTCCCCACTCTCCGCGCATTCGGAAGGTAGAGCCTTGCTTGGTATGGAGTTCCCAGTGCGACGTGTCGGTGACAGGGTCAGAGTTCCCCGTCGTTCCGATTGACAACTTGCAAGCGTAGGTATCGCCGGAATAGCGGACAATGTCGATGTAATCAGCGTCATTGACGTAGGGTGCGTCAGGGTCCCACGCCCCATTGAATCGGAACGATACCCCCTTGTCTCCCTTCATCGTCTCTTCGATGTGTTTCCCTCGAAGGTAGATGTCAAGCATCGAGATTCCACCATCGTACACCCACGCGCCAGACGTGTACTTGTAAACGCCGATGGTATCTTCGCCAACACCGTCGGACATAACAAGACAATACTGACCCTCTGAAATGGATAACTCGTAATCGTCTCTTGCTTCGATGGACTCGAACACGAAGTCCGAGTCCGCTCCGTGAAACATCTTGTCGAGGTCTTGTTTGTTGTAGTTTACGCCCTCCCTGAGGACGTTAATAACGCGATTCAGGTCAGAGCCGTGAAGAATCTGCCCGTTAACATAATTCCCGGGGAGGTCTAATTCAGCAATTCGAATTCCCATATCAGCGCCTCCTTACAGGACTGCCTTTACTTTTCCGACCTTGAACACGTGACCGATGCTAACAAGCCCGAACTGTCCATTCGACTTGTGCTCAAGCATCACTTGGATGTTATTACCTTTACTCCCGATACTCACTTTGTGAATGGTGAACGGGCTGTCTCCGAGAGGAGAGGTCCCAAGTTCATACTCGCCAAGTTCAGCAACCTCAAGGTCCAGACTGATAACAGAGTCGGCGTCCTCTGAGTCGTACAATACGTATGAAATCCTTCCGTCTGTACCCTTAACCACTTTGTAAGTGTTTGGGTCAACAATGATGAAATCGTCAACAAGAACGGTCACACGGATGACGCTTTCTCCGGCATAATAGGTCTTAAGATAGCAAGACTTGTATTTCTTGTCGTGGGTCGGGTAACCGAGGCTATTTCTCGTTGTCAGGACGCGACAGGTATAGAAGTAGGATTGCCCCGCCTCTTCTTCCGATGCGGCGGAAGGAGCAAAGTCTGAGAACCCCTTATCGTATAGATATACGACATTTGTCGTAACATCGAAAACAGACGAACGCATAGATACAAGACGCTGGTCAAGTTTCGCGACTAGGTTCGGCTTCTGTGCGAACACGGAAACCGTGAACGGGTGCTCGGTATTCCCGATATTGTAATAATAATGCAACGCGTCGTAGGTGTCGTACTTAAGGAACAAGATGTACTGCTCTCCGTATAGAACTGCTTCGGAGAACTCGTTCACGTCGTACAACCCCTTGATTTTCTTGTCAACCTTTACGACATTCTCGATTCCGTCGGCATAGACGTTCGCAGTCAACTTGTAAAGACCGTCCGCACTCAAGAACAGAAGCGAGTTGTTGACGCCCTTAACCGAATATGGAGCGATGCAACCGATATTCGCATTGACGAGACTGACAGAAAAATCTGCCGCCTCATAATCACCCTTCATCTTGTAAATTGATGTCTTGGTGAAAATGATGTATGTGTTTCGATAGAAGTTGACGGACGTTATTTCATCATCCGCGTCAAGAGGAAGGGTCACGAAATTGACATTCGGCAGGAAATCGAATTGACCTACTTCGCTAAACCAAAGGGTGTTCCCCTTGTAGTAAAGCATCCGCGGGTTCGAGTACACGACGTTAATCAACATCATCCTTGCACCCGATAGGTCAATCGACTGGACCTCTTTTTCTCCGGAAGTGGCGCCTATGTTGAAAATCTGACCGAGAAGAGAAACTATTGTTTCTTCCGGGTTGTATGAAATCTCAACCCAGTTACTTACGTTCGGAGGGGTGATGTTACTTGCCAAAGCCCAGTAAGTGTCTTCTGAAACCGCGTGAGCGATCGTTCCGATTGGAAACAGAGACGTGTCTAGGACTTCGAAATCTCCCTCATCTGGAATGTTGGACCACACTTCTCGTTTTTCAACATCGAGCATAAAGTAAGATACACCCGTGATGTCCAAGTCGACAATGTCATATTGGAATATGCCGCCGATGTCCCTTGCCGTTACAAGCGTGTACATCTTTTCTTCAGACGTTCCACCAAGCCTGAACGTGAGGTCGAGTTCATACGGGTTCATCGACGATCCGTACTGGATTACATTCACCGTGAAATCTCCACTCGTCGGTATCTTTTCCAAGTACGCGCCCGTATCCGTGTCCGTCAAATAGACCCCGAGGATAGATTTTAGTCCGACGTCTTGGTCCTTGATGTATGTGAGCGGGTTCAAAGCGAACACATTGAATCCCAACGCCGCGGTTCCGCCGAGCGACGTCACCTCGTACGGAGTCGGCTTGTAACAATTCTTATTCGTTATCTTTGTCATACTCTCGGTATCGGAATCATATACATACAAAGCGTTCTTAGCCTGCTGGCTGATGGCTGCCCCTAGGATGTATGTCTTCGAAACGAAATCATAAGCATCAGCGGACAGGGTTCGCTCCACAAACTCCGTGGCCGGGGTCGTCGACGACACGTAGTACAAATACGAACTTCCAGCATCTACTCTCGCGTATATTCCATCCGTGGTAGCAGAGGGCAAGTCGTCCGAATCCGTCCCGCTGACGTCGTACACCCCGCCAACTTCTCCATCGGTATTCCAAGCCTGCTCGGATGCCGCCGTCCACGGGAAATAGTCATCCCTGTCAACGACGAGCATCTGATCCCAAGATGCGGTGAAATCCGTTGCCTCTATTTCCTTTTCGACCTTGAGCAAGTAGAACGTTCCGCCAAGATTGAACAGGATGTGAAGTTTGATTTCAAACGGGCTCGTCGCCGTGATGTAATCCGCGAGCGTATCGTACTGCTCAAACTTTGCAAACGCGTTGCTGGTATTTTTTACAATACGAATCATAATTGGTCTATTTGGATAAAGCGACGGGTTGTAATCGTAAAACGTCGGGATTTCGATTCCCTTGTCGTAAAGCAACTCCATCAGCAACGACATTTCTCCGAATCCTTTTCGGTTCTGGAGCATCCCGCCTCCCTGTCCGAGTTCGACGTTCTGCAACATTCGGAACTCACCGTCGCCGACAACATCGTCGATGTCGGAGGTATTGATTCCGCCAGCGAAGTTGTTGAAGACGAGATACTGTTTGGTTTCAGGGTCTCCCCTCAGCAACTGACGTGTCGGCATTTTAACTCACAAGCCTCCAGTAGGTAGCGTTCGGAGGGGTTACCCCCGTGCATTCTCTGATACAGATGTAGATATGTTGTGAAACATAAACGCTGTCTCCGACGTAATATGTTTCATAATTATCATAAACAGGATACTTGTTCACACCGTAAACGGAAACTCCACTCATATCAATCTGGTAGACTTCGTCAAAATTCTCTCCGCGGTACGCGGAAGAGATTGCCGTGTTCTTGTTCAGTGCCAGTCTTGCAAGGGCTTCGTTGAAGCGAAGCAGATAGCGGTCCGCCTCGGTGAGGCTTCCATCGTTCATCTTGATGGACCAGCAGATGTACGGAACAATCAGCGCCCTCAACCACGTCTCAGAGAGCGCCGAATAGTCGAGGCTCACGTTCGTGATGAACGGAAGCGAGGCGCCAATTTCGATATTGATTTTAGAAATCGCCTCATTCGCGTAGTTCACCGTGAGCGTGGTGGAATAGTTTTCATCGGCGTACTGATTCGCCACCGTGGTCATTGAAGTCAGGGTCATCTTGGTTCCTCCTTCTTAAAGAAAAGGGAGACTTACGAAAAGTCCCCCTTGTGTGTCAGGAAAGTTTTTCGTTGCTTGAAATCGGGATATTGGCCGTGGCGATTTCGCGCAACTTGCCTTCGAGATATTCCGCAACGGGTTTTGGAAACTTGTGAGGTCTGCCGTCGAGCGGCAGGGAAACGGGACGAAGGTTGTACAGGGTCGTGTACACCGTACCGCAGAACGGGACGAGCGCGGCGTTACCGACGACATCAACCATCGGCTGAGCCTTCAGGAACTCGATGTACTTTTCGTCCGCCTCTTGGGCTCTCTTGTTCTTATCCTGTTCAGTCATCTTATCATCCTATTCTCCCCCGAAGGGGGAGGGGAGCATATAGCCCCCCTCGCTATTTCAGTTGGTTATCGCGATTAGGCGACGTTGACAGTGACGGTGGCGCTGTCGTCGGTGACGGAGGTCGCGAACGACTCCGTACCGAACGGGGTGATGCGCTTGACCTCGGCGGTGATGACGCAGGTGCCGTCCGCGACACCAGTCACGACGGCCTTGAGCAGGTCAGCGGCGACCGAGACAGTCTTGTTGGCGACAGTGGCGACGGCAGGGTCGGACGAAGTCCAGACGACCACGTAGCCGTCCGCGAGAGCGGAGATGGCATCGCCGTCGCCGTCCTTCAGAGTGAGGGCGACTTCCTGAGTCGTGACGACCGTGGAAATCGAACCGACGGTGCACTCGGCGGGAATGTTGTCGTACTGAACGACGGTGCGGCCCCAAGCGTCCTTGCGCGGGTCGGCGAGAGCGGCGGAGTACGCCGAGCAGGAGTAGATGAGCGTCATCGCGAGCGGGTCAATCATCTTGGCGCCCGACCAGAAGCGATAGCCGAAGGTCGCGTGCTGACCGAGAGGGTCAGACTTGTCGGCTTCGAAGCCAGTGGCGAACCACTTGACGCCTTCCTTTCCGAGCGAGATGACGGTGTACGGGTCCTTGCCGAGCAGGTACGAGGTGTAGACCTTGTAGCCGCCAGAGTTCTGCTGAACCTGAGCGAGCAGGGTCTCGATGACGTAGAATCCGTAGATGAGGTACTGAGTCAGCGTACCAGACTTGATGGGCGAGTTGTCGTTGCCGGGAACGAGAACCTTGTCCTCAAGGTCTTGGTCGTCGAGCAGGTCCTGCATCACGTTCGGATGAACGGCGATGACGGTCTTGCCGCCGAACTTGGGATGACCCGCGCGCTTGTAGTTCTTCATCGCAAGGGCAACCTTACGGATGTCCTGAATCTTGAGAACGTCGGCGGTGACGAGGTCGTTGATGGAGGCGTTGGTCGCGCCCGTGGAGTCGACGATGTAGGTCGAGGCTTCCGTGAACTTGGACATAATGTTGCGTTCCTTGACCTCAGCCGCGTGGCGGGCGAGTTCGGGCATATAGATGCTCTTGATGTCATCCATATGAATGTCCTGAGTCCAGTTGGTCAGTTCCATATACGCGCCGAACTCGTCGATGGTGCCAGAGACCATCTGGCCGTCGATGATGAGCGGGTCGGGAGCGACGCCTTCAGCGAGTTTCTCGCCCGAACCGTCAGCCGACGTGGCGAGGGAATTGTAGCGACGGAGCGAAATGACCTTCGTGCCAGCGTTCTTGGGGATGCTGTGCACCATACCGAGGGTACCGAAGATGAACTCCGAACTCTCCAGTTTAATCATTTCGAGAAGCATATCCGACCAAATCTGGTCGTTCAGGAACTTCTGATTGATTTGAGCGGTTTGAAGATTGATAATTGCCATTGTTTTCTACCCCTTGACTCGATGTAGAGTCATCAGTCTTTGAATCTTCGCACGTATTTCTTTCCAGAGCGCTCGGCGTAGTCCGCCATTTCCTTATCAACGAGTCTGGCTCTTGCCTCTTCGTCGGACATAGCCCCTGCGGACTCGACCTTCTTCTCGACAAAATCCTTCTTACTCGCCTTTCCGTACTTTGCGGCGACCTTTGCTTCAGGAACATACGCGTTGACGAATACTTCGGGCTTCGGAAGGGTCAGTAGATGGTCTACGGTGTAGCCATCCTTCGCCATACGCTCGAACATATCGTCGCGCTCGGCTTCGCTCAGACCCCACGACTTGACGGCGGTGTCGATTGCGATACGGAACGCTTCCTTCTTTTGTTCGTTTTTCGTTTCGACGTCTTTTCCGCGAAGGGCGGCGACGTCTTCTCGCAACTGAACGAGTTCGGCGTGGACGGCGGGGTCGACCCCCTTGTCCTTCGCTTCCTTCTCAATTCGCGCCTTCTTCTGGGCGGCTAAGAACTCTTCGGTGTTCGTGAACCCATACGATTTCGCAAGGGCTTCGAACTCGCCTTCGCGCTTCGCTTTTTCCTCGAGAGCCTTTTTTGCTTCGTCCCTCTCCTTACGGAGTTGGGCGAAGGCAAACTCGGCTTTATCGGGCTTTTTCGCAGGGTCTGCGGCAGGGGCGACGAACGTCTCGTTTCCATTTGGCTTGACAGGTTCAGTGGCGGTCGCTGGAGTCGATTCTTCGTGAGTCTCTTCTTCCTCGTCCTCTTCCCCGTCGGGTTCGGGCTGGATTTCCTGATACTCAGCGAACTTCTTTTCCAGTTCTTCTTCGAGTTTCTTGAACACAGCAGTATCGGGCATATCCTATCTGCTCCTTCCCACTCGATAACCGTCGAGGTCGGTCTTGTGAAGCCCCTTACTGCCAATTTTTAAGCGTCGCTGGAGTCGACAGGGGCTTCTTCACACTATATTATAGTCTCGTTTTGTTAATTTTTCAAGGGCGAATGAAAATATTTTCACTTACCTTCGAAAACCTCGTCACCAGACGCCTGAGGGGCTGGGTTTCCAGCCCCCGCGGCGAACTCTTCGTTTCCAGTCGGAACAGCCTGTCGCTTCATTTCAGCGTCCGCCATCGAAGTTCCCTTCGCAAGGGCGGATTGCTGGAGCGCCAGTTCCTGAGCGGCGGCCTTCTTCTGCATCTGCTCGATGCGGGCGGCGGTCTGGTCGACGGTCGGAGTCGCTTCACCGATGATGATTTCGGTGATGCCCTGCGTGATGATGTCGGAATTGATGCCGTTCTTCGCCGTGATGGCTACCCACTGGGCGATGAGGTTTGCCTTCATCTGAGTGTCGCGCTGAGTGAGCAGTTCATAACGCTCGGCGAGTTCCTGAACGTTCGGGATGTTGTACTGCTTCAGGACATCGAGGACGTTGACAACCTTGACGGGCGCGTCGTACTGGCGCTCGAACTGGTACAGTTCCTGCAACAGCCTGCGGGTGTTCTCACGAGAGTACGGGGTCTTGACATCGAGGTCGATGTAGAAGGTGTACTCGATTCCGTTGAGGGATTCGTCGATGGGAAGTTCGTCGAAATCATAACTTCCCGTTGCCTTCCGCTCGCTACGCGTGTAGATGGTCTCGCCCTGATAGGCTTTGGTGATGAACTCGACGTTGATGCGGGTCAGGTCTTCGATGAACTCCTCGAGGTTGACGAGGGTCTTGTTCTCGATGATTTTCGCACGGGCGGTTGCCTGCTGGGCTCCGCCTGCGGTGTTGCCAGACGTACCGATGTCGCCGAGGAACTCATCCGTGATGCCTGCCATCTTGTAGATGTTCATTTGCAGGTTGTCCTTGATGACGGGCAACTGCGCGTCGACACCCTTGATGGAAATTGGAACGATAGCCGTAGACGGGTCACCGTTGACGGCGAAGACGACACCGGGTGCGCCCGCAAGTTTCGCGACCCGAGCGGGGTTGATGCCACTGTCCTTACGGACTGCATAGGACGGAGACGCGTACGCGAGCGCGGCAGTGGCGATGGCGGACTCCACGGCGTTGACCGACTTCTGCTGGGAGAGCAGGCGGTCCATCAGGGAGATTCCGTACGGCGACTTGATGCGCTTCTCCCAACGCAACTGGGCGATTGGAATGACGTCAATCGGCATTTTCTTCGGCTTGGCGACGAAGATGGACTCGACCATCACGGTCTTGTACACGCCGTCGGGACGACGCTCGTAGAACGTCAGTTTACGTAGCGCGGTTCCCTGCGTAGACGTGTAGTCGGTTCCCGTGTAGATTTCGCCCCTGTCCATCGGGTCGGAACCCGTCGACAGGTCTTTGATGCTGTCTTCCGCATCAGGGTACTCGGATATGACCTGACGCTTGGTGACGCGCTCCACGACGACGACATAGTCGGCATCGCGGAAATCGAGCGCCTTCGGGTCGATGGCGATAGAGGCGGGGTCAAGGAAGTACGCCTTCTGTCTGCCGATGCGCGAGCGCTCGCCGCGCCCAACGACAACGTCGTTGTAGAGGACGTGAACATAGGCTTCGCGCACGACCGCCGCCCGAAGGATGGCGTCGTTGATGACGTTGTCCATATTCATTTCCTTCCACATATTCTTGTGGACGTTGTTCAGTTTCTCGACGGTTTTGGTGTCCTTTGGCGAGAGGGGCTCGATTTCACCGACGTAGTCGTTCGCCATCAGGGACGACACGCGGATGTTGATGGCGTCCGCCGCGTACGGCGTGTCCATCTTGATGACCCACGGCTGGACGGTCAGGTTCTGCGGAAGGTCATTCTGCTTGCCCTCGTAGTAAGCCATCAGTTCGTCGTACTCGGTGAAACGACCCGTATCGAAATCACGGGCGTCCCGCCACATACGGATATAATCCGATTCCGACTTGTTGGTCTTTAGAACGAGGTCGGCGTAATTCAGCAACTCATTCATTTCTTACCCTCCGCGGAAAAAAGATAATCTTTCACAATTTGAGGCGCGCCTTCCGTGTACACGCCGTCGTACGAACCAGACGCCTTCAGAGCCTCGACTTCAGCGAGGAGTTTCAACACTTTAATCTCAAGGTTCGAGAAGTTCCTCTCCATCGTGTCCAGACGCTCTTTCATCTTTGCATCCATAGTTTTACCTCCCTCCTCCAATCTTGAATCCGCCGTAAACTCCGCCGTCTTCGTCTTCGTCGTCGAACGGGTTCGTGCCTTCGAAATTGGAACTTTTGTTCAATTCCTTTCGTTGCTCGTATATGTGCTCCATATCGTGTGGATTCCGAGGGAGTTTGACAATCATATAGCGCAGTGCGTCAAGAAGATGGTTGTACGCGTCGCGCGGCTTGTCGTTGGTGCTGTTAGTGTCCCTGTTGACGTACGCGTAGTTCGCGGCTTCTTCCTTCATATTGTACAGGTTGTTGAAGAAGCGCAACTTGCCCGCGTACATATAGTCTCTGACCTTCTCGATGCCGTACAGGAGGTCGTTGTTGCCCTCTTCGATGTAAACCTTGCTCAGACGGTACATATAATCGGCGTAAGTAGAGCCGTCGCGGTCGTTTCGCTTGCGAATCGACGGGTCTCCCTGTATCGGATACAGGAAATTGAGCCCATAAGTCATCGAAGCGAGTTGTTTCGCGTGGTAGGAGACGGGTTTTTCCCGCTCATAATAGTCCGTATATACGTGTATGACTCCGTCTTTCGGGTCGATTGCCGCCAGCGGAATGGCCGTCGG
>AMWB02131598.1_pt1 | contig 10962 bp, 12 predicted proteins | sample 200311 | NCBI WGS metagenome assembly AMWB02 (sample SAMN02737377, study PRJNA173069) | bioreactor metagenome | biome: anode biofilm in microbial fuel cells | place: USA: California | collected 2010-12-16 | reverse complement strand
GGGCGGAAACGCGGACGTGTAAAAATCGGAATTCGAAAGAAGTTGACCGCTGAATACCGTCAGCCCGCCGCTGTTCCGGCCTGCGAAACTGAAATGATTCGGGTTGGGTATGTCCACGTCCTCAAGCCGCCATAGAAGCCCTTTCGGTGAATTGCCGCGGACCACTATCCCGTTCGTGTTTACATTGGGCGAACTTACCACTCCCGCGAAATTCTGTACCGCGCGCATCGGGTCGTCGAACGTACCCGCGAACCGCTTGGTCTCGTCTATGCTGAACGAGCGTCCGCTGATTACCGAAAACGGATTCGATGATTTCTCCTTCTCTATCTCATCCGTAACGACTATTTCGTCAGTGCTGATTTCCGAACCGCGCAGTTCAACGTTCACAAACGTTTCTTTTCCCGTCGTGACGATTACATTCTCTACCGCGAAAGTGTAGTATCCTATCATTTCCGCCGTAACTCTGTACCTGCCGGGCGGGACTTTCTCGAAAACGAAGAATCCGTCCGCTGCAGCTTCTGTTCCGTTCTTATAACTTTCCGAGAACAGTTTTACTGAAGTTCCGGGAACCGGCTGCTTCGTTATGTATTCTGAGATTCTGCCCCTGACAGTCTGATACAGTTCCTGCGAGTTTATCTTTCCTGCCGGAATTATGAAAAGCAGGAGTAATATTCCAAGTGTAATTTTCATGTGTTGTTTGGTTTACATACAAAAATATGCACTGAGGTTTATTTCGCATTGTAAAAAACGGACAAAAATCAGACGTACCTGTCAATTTTCGACAGGAATTCCGACGGTGTAATGTTGGTGAAAAATTTAAATTCCTTTATCAGATGCGACTGGTCGTGGAAATCATACTTCGTTACTATGTCCATCCAATCGACTTCGGGGGCTTTTCGCAATTCATTGTGTATGCTGTCGAACCTGAGCATTCGCGAATATAGTTTCGGCGAGATGCCGATGTATTCGTTGAACGTTCTTTGTATTCTCTTGTATCCGGCTTCATCCTTGCCTATTGTTTTTATCTTCAGGAGTCCCTTTGACAAATTTAGTTCATCGAGTGAATCCGTAATTTTTTGATTTGACCTGTCCCTGTTTATGAAAAAATCGTTCAGCCACTTCACGACTATTCCGAGTTTCTTCTGCAAGTCGGGTTCCTCCGCGATTTTCTCTTCAACCTCTTTTACTGACTTTCCCGCGATTAGTTCGGCGCTGACAGGCTTTTCGGTGATTTCTTTCTCCCTGTACCTGAACAGGGAAGAAAAACCGAGAGGAAGAAACCTGATTCCGATAATTCCGAGATTCTTCCCGAATTCAAACGTGTAAGGTCTCATTCTTATTCCCTGAAAAATGCTTCCGGTCAGTGCGCATATCCTTTTGTTTTCGTCAAGGATATATATCGCGGACCCGAAATTCAGAAGCAGGTCTGTCTTGCCGTCGGGAATTAAGTGCTGTCTCATACCGCTCGTGGTGCCGAAATAACAATAAACGGAATCAACAAATTTCGAGAGGGGGAAGTCCGGTTTCATTATTCTGGCTATCATAATACAAATATAGACGTAACCAACCGAAGTTTAAACGTAAATCAGGAAATTGTTCCGGCAAGTCAGGACGCAATGAACACGGAATTTAGTTCCTATTAATAATATCCGGGAGTCCCGCTAAGAGAGGGGAGATAATCTTTCACGCCGCCTTAACAGGTGGGGTTACATAAAGAGAATGTAGAAATCTTATTTAAGAAGTCTAACTCCTAACTCCTAATTACTAATTACTAATTACTAATTGTTAATTGACAGACGGGTCCTCCGGAAACGTTGACATCAGCGAATACTCTCCTCCCATGTTTTTGAGAATGTCGTGCCATAACTTTCCGGGAGTCCGCGAAAATATATCTTCTGACGAAGGGGACGTTACAATCCAGGAATTATTAAGTATCTCATCGTTCAGTTGGTCGGGGCTCCAACCCGCGTATCCGAGGAAGAAAAGAAAATCATCGGGGTTTGCCTTGCCGAGCGCGACAAGTTCTTTAAGGCTTTCAAAACTGCCTCCCCAGTATATACCTTCGGCGATTTTATAAGTATCTTCGATAACTTCTCCTGCCCTGTGTATGAAATTGACCAGATCCGTTTGCACGGGACCTCCTATGAAAGTCCTTGCCGTGAATTCAGGGAATCCTTCAATCAGTTCGTCAGCCCTGTACTTCAGCGGTTTGTTAAGCACGAATCCAATCGAGCCGTTTTCATTGTGCTCAACGAGATAAATCACGCTCCTTTTGAAAAAATCCCTCAAATGCGGAGCGGAAATCAGAATATTTCCGTGTTCAATCTTTAATTCATTCTTCTGCATGATAAAATATATGCAAAATTTAGTTTAAATGAAAATCCGGAAATTGGTAAAACGGAAATAGAGAATAGAAAATGGAAAAAGGTAAATAGAAAAAAGGATATTGATAATGAGAAGGAGATAAGGAAATTGAATTTCGTTCATTTTCAATCTTTAAATGCACTTTTGCATTTTTCATTTTTCATTATAACTTGATTCGGGTTCGCAGGTTCGTTCCTCCTTCAGTCCGTATTACGTTTTAAAAGTGAAAAAAAATAATTATTTTTCACGTTCAAACGTAATCCCGCTTCGGGATTTTCTTTATATTATTGTACAATAAGACTAACATACAGAAGAAACTAAGCAAGATAAAACTGATTGTATCCGATGTTGACGGCACGTTGACTAACCGAGACAATGAAGTCGGCGGCGAGACAACCGAACTCGTAAAAAAACTCAGGGAGAAAGGCGTTCTGTTCACCTTCGCCACCCAGAGAATCCATTCCTCAATTGTTCCTTTTGCGAGAAATCTGGGTATCGACATTCCGATTATTACTGTAAACGGAGCGCTTCTGAAAACGCTGGATAATAAAGTTGTCAGCAGTTCAGTTATAAAAGAAAAATTCGTCGACAGGGCGTTAAAACTCGCGGATAAGTTTTTTGTGAGAATCGCGTTCTGTTACGGAGACGAAATAATTTATACAGAGGATAATTCCGTGCTCAGAGACTTCATGTACAGGCTCGGAACCGATTACAGGCTGGTTGACTCATACAGGAATTACAGGGATAACGTGCTTGAGATAATTATGCTTGGGAACGAGAAGAAGGTAATGAAATACATACAGAACAAGATGAACTTTCCCGCGAAGTTTTTCCTCACAGCAAAGTATTACAGGTCGTCATCAAAACTCGGTGTTTACCACCTCGAAGCAAGAAAATCCGGAACGAACAAAAAAACCGGAATGACGAAACTTGCGAAACACATGGGAATATCGAAGAACGAGGTCGCCGTTCTGGGCGACTGGTTTAACGACAGGGATTTGTTCGAGTTCGGCGGATTCAACGTCGCTCTTCAGAATGCCGTTGCGGAACTCAAACATCAGGCGGATTACGTTACCGAAAGGACAAACGACGAGGACGGCGTCGCCGAATTCCTTAAACTTGTTTACGATTCAAAATAATTTATAAAATAGTTTTAATCTTATATCATGAGAAGAATAGTAGAATGCGTCCCCAACATTTCCGAAGGAAGAAATCAAAGCATAATAGATGCCTGCGCCGAAGCCGTGCGCAAGGTTAAAGGCGTTAAACTGCTCGACGTCGATCCGGGCAAATCAACTAACAGGACAGTGTTCACGTTCGTAGGCGATCCTGAATCTGTCGTCGAAGCGGCGTTTCAGTTCTCGAAAACAGCGTACGAACTCATAGATATGACGACTCATACGGGCGAACATCCCAGAATGGGCGCCGTTGACGTAGTGCCGTTCGTACCGGTTGCGGGAGTAACGGTCGAAGAATGCGTCGAATGCGCGAAAAAATACGGTGAAAGGATTGGCAAAGAACTCGGCGTGCCGGTTTACCTGTACGAAGAAGCCTCGACGAATCCTTCAAGGAAAATGCTCAAGCAAATCCGGGCGGGCGAATACGAAGGCATAAAATATAAAATTTACAAGCCTGAATGGAAACCCGACTTCGGTCCTCAGGAATTCGTGCCTAAATCGGGCGCGACAGTAACAGGCGTAAGATTCTTTCTCATCGCGTACAACGTTAACATTCTCGGCACGAAGGAGCAGGCGCACAGAATCGCTCTTAATATCCGTGAGCAGGGAAGAAACGATAACGAACCTGGAAGACTGAAAGCGGTGAAGGCTATCGGCTGGTACGTCGAGGAATACGACATGGCGCAGGTCTCAATAAATCTCGACAACTATAAAATTACGCCGCCTCACGTGGCGTTCGAAGAATGCGCGAAAGACGCCGCCGAACTGAATCTTGCAGCTTGCGGAAGCGAACTCGTCGGACTTATTCCCCTTGAAGCGATGCTGATGGCTGCCGATTATTACATGAAGAAAGAGAATCTTTTCATACTGGATGAAAAGCAAAAAATAAGACTCGTTATCGAGAGAATGGGATTATCCTCAATATCAAAGTTTATTCCCGAAAAAAGAATTATCGAATACATGATAGAAGACGGCAGGAATGAGCCTCTCGCTTCGATGACTGTAAGGGATTTCGTCGAACTCGTCGGAGCGAGAACCTCGGCGCCCGGCGGCGGAAGCGTATCGGCGCTCGCGGCTTCCCTTGGAGCGGGGCTCGGCGCGATGATGGGTTGGATGAGTTACGGCAGCAAGAAATTCGAACACCTCGATTCCAAAATGAGGAAGTTCATTCCGCCTCTTCACTACTCGATGAAAGAACTAATTTCGATGATTGACGCCGATACGAACGCTTTCAATGATTATATGATTGCGATGAGGATGCCCAAGCACACGGATGATGAAAAGAAAATCAGATACGGGAAAATGCAGGACGGTCTTAAAAAAGCCGTCGAAGTTCCTCTGAAAGTTATGCGAATCGCGGACTCCTGCTGGGAATGGATGATTGAAATGTCAAAATACGGCAACCTGTCGTCCGCGAGCGACCTTGAGGTCGGCGCGAAATGCCTCGAGACGGGAATCTGGGGAGCGTTTAAAAACGTGAAGATTAATCTTCCGCAAATCGAAGACGAAAAATATAAATCCGAAGTGATAAAGGAAGGCGAAGAAATTCTCGAACGCTCTGATAAGAACCTTAAGAAAATTTCAAAGACGCTCGGGAAAAGATAATTTTTTTAATTAGTAATTAGTAATAGTAATTAGATTTGATTCGTACCTGGGAATTCCCCATAGAGCGGGGTGACTCCCGGAAACGAATTCTTAAACTCTTTTTGTAGCCCCACCTTTTAAGGTGGGGCGAAAGATAAGTAAAATAATAGGACTTTAGTCCTTAATAATATAAACTTGCGGGCTGAAGCCCGTTTATTGGGATTCTTTTTCCCCACTCTAAAGAGTGGGGTTAGTATTATAGCTCGTTATCTTTTTAAAGAATTTTTCAGAAGTCTCTAATTACTAATTATTAATTATTAATTACTAATTGACCAGAGTGTAGAACTCCTTCGTGTCTATCCTGTGGTGCCTTATAACGCCGGCCCTTACAAGATTTACAAGCGTCCTGCTCGCGCGTCTTTCGGAAATATTGGCGAGTTTCCTGAATCCTTTGACCGTAATATTGTCATTTTCCTCGAGAAATTTGATAAGAATTTTGTCGAGTTCTCCCAACGAAATTATAAGAGGGGATGAATCTACATTGGAATACTTGAGAATGTTTGCGGTTTCTTTCGACGCGATAACGGATTTATCGTTGTATCTGACGTAAATCCTTGTGGAGTCCCTGTCGTTCTCGTCAATGAGTTTGTGCGGTTTTTTCCTGCTCTCCCGTATCTCTATAACAACAACGTCCTTGCTTTTAATGGGGATGATTTCCGTTCTGTATTCAACTTCGGGCTCGCAGAAAAATTTCGCTGCGGTATCGATAAGGTCCAGTTCGCTCTTCTCGCTCTCCACGCCGACAATCTTTCTGTCGTCATCCACTCCGAAAATAATATATCCTCCGGACGTGTTCGCGAATGCAATCATCTCCTTCGCGATTTTTTGCGGCGAGGAGAACTTCCTCTTGAACTCTATTCGGGAGCCTTCACCTTCCTCGATGAGTTTGTAAAGTTCAACAGTATACATGAATAAAATTACTTTTTGTTCCTGATATAATCGAGGTAATCCTGAAGTATGATCTGCGCTGAAATCGAGTCAATGTTTCCCTTGTCTTTTCTTTTTTTCTTTGAAAGCCCTGAACTTGCAAGGTTGTATTGAGCGAGACTGCTCGTCAGACGTTCGTCAAAAAATTCCGTTTCGCACGGAAGGCTTCTACCCGATAGATATTTCTTTAAATCCGTGGCGAACTTTTCGACGTCATCAGTTATGTGAGTTTTTTCCGAATTGAATTTTGTCGGATATCCGATGATAATCTTAGATATGTTTTCCGATTTGACAATCCCCGCGAGAGACTCCATCAGAGAAGCGTTATTCGCTAAATAATCCCTCTGAAAAGCGTAAGACTTTGTTCCGTCGCTTACTGAAATCCCAACCCTCTTTAAGCCGTAATCGATGCCTAAGTATTTCGTCTCTCCGTTCAATTCGGGGATTACTCGCTTATGACTTCCTTAAGGAAATTCTTCAGTATTTTTCCGGGTTTAAAATGCATCTTCCTTCTTCCCGGCACGAATACAAATTCCCCCGTCTTGAGGTTTCTCGCTTTAGGTTTGGGCTTGGTTTTCTTGACTTCGAATACGCCGAATTCGCGTATCTCAATCCTGATTACCGGATCGGCGGACATTATTAACTCGCGAAGCGATTCAAACAGCGAATCGACTATCAGTTTGCGCGTGACGCGCTTACCGATGAGTTTTTCCTCCATCTTTTTTTCCACATCCTTGCGGGTCAGAGTCATTATCCTCTGCGGTCTCGGTTTTTGGTTATTTTCATCCATTTGTTTCTCCTAAAGATTTTGAAAACCGTTTATAGTATAAAATTAACGAATAAATTATTAATAATACTGATATATAGTAAAGATAACTGATTGTTATTTTTAAAAGTTCAGAATTATTGTCGTTCAGAACGCACAAAAGTATTATTATTCCTATACTTAATACGGCAATCTTGCCCGGATAGTTCGACATTAGCACGACTTTATTCTTCGATTTCAGGTATAACCCGAACACGAGTATAAGCAAATCTCTTGCGACGACGACAATTACAAACCACGTCTCGATTCTGCCCATTAAGAATAATACAATTACAACAGAAACAACTGCTGCCTTATCAGCCAGCGGGTCGATTATCTTTCCGAGTTCCGAAACCTGATTTAATTTTCTTGCAATGAAACCGTCAAGCAAATCCGATATGAACATCGATACTAAAATAATGATTACTGTTGTTTTATACGTTCCCGCGGCTATGAGGAAAATAAGCGGAATAACAAGAATCATTCGCAGCAGCGACAGTAAATTCGATATGTAAAAAAACTCTTTCTTCATCAATTAATTATTATAAAAACCGATACTTATCAAAGTTAATAAAAATTTTTAAAAATAAAACCATATTATTTAGATTTTTTAAGTTAGTAATACTGTTTAATTTATACTATGAACGTTTATTTTGACAATGCGGCATCCACAAAACTTGATTCCCGCGTACTTGAAGCAATGATGCCGTACTTCACAGATTATTTCGGAAATCCTTCATCGATACACAAAGAAGGCAAGTTTCTTAAGGTTCTCGTTGAGGACGCGCGCGAGTTAATCGCTTCGTTTCTCGGAGTAAAGCCTAAAGAAGTTTTTTTTACGAGCGGAGGGACAGAGGCAAATAATTTCGCTATAAAGGGACTGGCTTTTTCGAATCCCGATAAATCGAAAAATCACATAATCACTTCATCAGTCGAGCATCCCGCGGTTATAGATTCTTTCCTATACCTGAAGAATTTCGGATACAGAGTTTCATTCGCGGCTCCTGATAAATCGGGCATTATTCACCCCGCCGAAATAGAGAGACTCATTACGCCCGAAACGCTTCTCGTTTCCATAATGCACGCGAATAACGAACTCGGCTCGGTTAATGACGTTAAAACAATAAGCAGTATCTGCAGGAAAAACGGCATCAGATTTCACAGCGATACCGTTCAGAGCGTGGGAAAGACAGAAGTAAAGCCAAAAGAACTCGGGCTCGACTTCATGACAATGTCAGCGCATAAGTTTTACGGTCCGAAGGGCGTCGGAATTCTCTTCAAGGATGAAAATGTGAGAATCGACAAGTACTTTCACGGCGGAGGTCAGGAACGCGACATGCGCGGGGGAACGGAAAATGTCCCGGGCATCGCGGGCTTAAGCAAGGCGGTTGAAATTCTTGAATCATCAATGAGTGATGACATCGAGCATTATAAACGCATAAATACAAGCGTCAGGTATGAACTCAATGCGGCATTCGGCGGGGATGTCATTTTTAATTCTGACGAGAAGAATTCTCTGCCGAACATACTTAACGTTACTTTCAATCCTGACAGACTCAAAGTGCCAAAAGGGCTGCTGCCTGTAAAACTCGACCTATCAGGAATTTCAGTATCGGGCGGCTCCGCCTGTTCTTCGGGTTCATTAAAACCTTCAAGAGTGCTGCTTGAAACAGGAATGGATGAGAGACTGGCGCTTTCTTCGATAAGGATATCAGCCGGGCGATTCAATAAAGACGAGGATGTTAAGACGTTGATTGAAGCGTTGAAAAATATTCTCAGCGCCTGACTTTTGTTTTCTGTTTAACAGGGATGAAAGTGTTCACAATTCCGTATAAAATGTAGCCGATTGTAATGGGAAAAATCGCGTAACCTTTAGTCATGATAATAAGTATTCCGCCCGCGAGCAGCAGAGCGAAATAGACCGGATTCGCTTTCAAACCCTGCTTGTTGAATGACGGCAGCGCGGGAAAACGGAACTTGCTTACCATCATTATAGAAACCATTATAGTCAACGCGAATATCATCACCTCGCTTACCTGTTTCGAGAAAATTATGTTGTGATAAAACATTACGTACGAACATAATACAAGAGCCGACATCGGAACGGGAATCCCGTAAAAAACCTCCTTAGAATATCCCGTCAGACTTATGTTGAACCTTGCAAGCCTGATTGCCGAAAAAGCGAGAACCATTGATGAGACGAATATTCCGAGTTCATCATAATCCTTGAAAAAGAAATTGTAAATAAGGAAAGACGGAGCGAATCCGAACGAAACGACGTCAGACAGAGAATCCAGTTCGACTCCGAAATCAGACGATGTGTGGAGTATCCTCGCCACCATTCCGTCAAGCACGTCAAATATAGCGGCATAAAATATAAAGAATATAGCCTGATTGTATTCCGAATGCGAAGAATATATGACAGACATGAAGCCGCAGAACGCGTTCAGTATCGTAAATAGGCTCGGTATGAATTTCTTCGAAATTGTCATCTCAACTTCGCTATTTCGGTTACGCCCGCTGTCACTTTGTCTTTCAGTTTAACCTTTATGTCGGTATCGGTCGGGACGAGAATATCGACCCTCGAACCGAATTTAATCATTCCGAATTTTTCCCCCGCCTTCACGTTCGAATTTAGTCTCAGGTCACAGACAATCCTTCGAGCGACGAAACCCGCTATCTGTTTGAAAACTATTTTTCTGCCTTTCTTCGTCTCGATGCCGATTTCGCTTCTCTCGTTCCTGTCGGATGACTTATTGTTGAACGCGACAACGTAATCTCCCTTTATGTAGTTGAAATATTTCAGCGTCCCGCTAACCGGATAGCAGTTCACGTGAACGTTGAGAGGGGATAAAAATATGCTGACCTGCGTCAATTCTTCTCCGCTAAAGAATTCAGGATATCCGTTTTTTACTTTTTCGATCAATACTACCTTGCCGTCGGCGGGAGATATTACTGTGTCCGGCGTAATGCCTGCGGGGAGTTTACGCTCAGGGTCCCTGAAAAAATAAAGCGTGAAAACGAGTAAGAAAAGCGAAATGGAAAACAATAACAGTTTAAGCCAGGCGATGTTCACGATGAATGCCGCGGCGTCTATTGCCAGTGTTATGAATAAAACCTTTAATACTACGTCCTTGCCGTAATTTGTAACCTTAAACAATTCAGATTTACTTAATTTATGAAATCAGGACAAGCGTTTGTTAATTTCCTCGTACGCCTCTTCTACTCCGCCGAGGTCGAAGCGGAACCTGTCTTTGTCAAGTTTCTTGTTCGTTTCAGAATCCCAGAGCCTGCAGGTATCAGGGGAAATCTCGTCCGCAAGAATTATATTTCCGCCATCGTCTCTCCCGAATTCGAGTTTGAAGTCGACAAGTTTCAATTTCCTTTCGGAAAAGAATTTCAGCAGAAGTTCGTTTATTTTCAGCGTGAGTTCCTTAATTAAATTCATCTCGTCCGCGGTCGCGAGTTCCAGCGCGAATACGTGCTCTTCGGTGAACAAAGGGTCGCCCAATTCGTCAGATTTGTAATAATACTCGACTATCGGCTGCTTCATTTCTGTTCCTTCCTTGAATCCGTACCTTTTTACCAGGCTTCCTGCCGCGATGTTCCTGCATACAACCTCGACCTGCACGATTTTAACTTTCTTCACAAGCATTTCGGTGTCAGAAAGTTTTTCGATAAAATGTGTCGGAATTCCGTGTTGCATTAAATATTTGAAAATAGCGGTTGAAATTGAAGCGTTGAGCACGCCCTTGTTCTTGATTTGCTCTTTCTTGAGCCCGTTGAACGCGGTGGCGTCATCTTTGAATTCCTGAATGTACATTCCGGGCTTATCCGGAATCGAGTATATCCTCTTTGCTTTGCCTTCGTATAGTAATTTTCTGTCCAAACTTTTTATTTTCAAATTACGCAATTTAAGATTAAAATTCTATTTGTAAAACTCGTTCCTATAATCTGTATCAAAGAAGAAATTCAAAAAATATTCTCTATCATAATGAAAAACCCGGGATTATGTCCCGGGTTTTATTTAACGTTTACTATCTA
>AMWB02021672.1_pt2 | contig 10963 bp, 11 predicted proteins | sample 200311 | NCBI WGS metagenome assembly AMWB02 (sample SAMN02737377, study PRJNA173069) | bioreactor metagenome | biome: anode biofilm in microbial fuel cells | place: USA: California | collected 2010-12-16 | reverse complement strand
CAAGGCCTTCTGAGGTTACCCGCAGCTTGATGTCCCTTGGTTTTACTCCTGTGAAAGGTCCCTATGATTATGTCTATGATTGGGGAAACCATGTAGATATGGATGAGATCGTAAATTTCGGGGACAAGGTGCAGATGACTTTAAAAGATACAGGGGTAATGTTCAAGATCGAAACGGTCAATAGTACTCCATAGAGTGCTTTAGTCACCCTCTGCAAGTTTGCGTGAATATTCTATATAGTCGCAGGACTGGCCAACGATCTCAATAATTCTGGTGGAAACATTTCCATTATTGATGTCTATCTCCACAGCACATGGGTCGGACATTCTGGGTTTTGTAGGTGATCCCGGGCAAATGAGCAATACATCACTCTTTTCGATCAGAGGTCTGTGGAGATGGCCAAAAACAAGTATGTCCACTTCCATCTCAAGGGCAAGGTATCTGAGAGCAGTGGTATCGTTCAGAGAGAGGGCTCCTTCATGGACTATACCTATCTTTATGCCGCCCACTTCAAATGTGATCTTTTCCGGAAGTTCCTGCTTTATCAAAGCCTCATCTGCATTACCATGCACAGCTTTCAGCTTACCGGTTGCTTCAAAAGCCTTGTAGCATTCGTAAGATGTGAAATCGCCTGCATGAGCTATGATATCATAATCTGCGATCACATCCGCAAGATATTCCGGTATTTTTCCGGTTTCAATGTGTGTATCTGAGATAGCTATGACCCTCATTTATGGACTCCGGTAAGTTCAATGCAGGGACAGGTCGACAAGTTCATATTCCAGGTTCTCGCTTTCGAGGCGGCTGAGTATGCCAGGAACCTCTTCATCAATAGCAAGTACCAATGAGGATAGACCATGGAAAGCTGCCTCTATAACGGATTCCTTTGCTCCGAACATCACATGTGGTTCCCTGCCCACCCTTCTCAGAGCTATAAGAGATTCAACTCCTATGGTAGCAAGATATGATTTTGATCTGACCAGGTTTTCCAATCTTTCCAGGTCAACGTTCTTGGATCCGCCTCTTTCCACACGTGGTATCTTACAGACAGTGATGCTTGCATTTTCTAGGTCGATAAGTCCCATCAGATCGGTGACACCTACATCTTCTCCCTTCGATGCAGCGGAGATGGTCGTACCAGTGGCATTAGTGACATTCTGTGTGCTCACATAGAGTAAACCGTTCCTCATCGTAAGATATACTTCCTGTTCCGCATTCACATCTTCTTCAGCTATTGCGGTCCAGGTGGATACATGACTTATGATGTCGCTCATCACAAACCTTGCATACCTTTTCATCTCGGCGGCATTTTCCAGAACCCATTCAACTCCTTGTTTTGTTATCCGGTACCTCACTCTTCCTTCAGAGCTCACCAGTCCTTCAGCCACAAGTTCTTTAATGTACTCTGAAACTGCCTGAGGTGTTACACCGATCTTTTCAGCTATCTCCTTTTGCCGAACATTAGGCTGATGGGCAGCCACTTCAATGAGTATCTGGAACTTGGTTATACCACTCTTACTGCTAAGAAGCTCTATCATTCCTTATCCTCTACTTCCTTGATGCGTTGTCCCATCACTGCCAGTTTATCAGACCTCCGTGCCACAGCACGGATATACATTGGGCTTTTGTTCAATGCTCTTGTCAGGCTGCTCATGGACTCGTTCCCCTCGATCACAAGTTTTTCCAGTTCTTCTATTACGTCCTTCACTTCTTCATAAGGCTTGAAAGTCAGCATTATGATATCACTCATATCCTCCACAGAACATTGAAAATTGGTCTGGACTTTCGAATAAGAACTATGATATTCTTTTTGTGGTGTTTTTCCAGGTTCAGGCATATGCCATTGGCTTTCGATCAACCCACTTTTCTTAAGGATCTTTATACTCTGTGCAACATCCGTTCCCAGCGTTTCCTCAAGCTCATCCTTTGTCATCCATAAATTTAAGAGTGCATCGAATACTTTTTTATGCCGCTTAGACCCAAAGATCTGGAGAAGTGGTACAAGTTCGGAAGGATCATTGATAATTCTTGTCCGTTTATTCATAGCATTAACCTCTGAATGTACCTCATATGGACCGCGACCAGTTAAATCTCGAAACTCACAAGTACAAGCGATCCAAAAATTCAGTTAATCCATCAGAACACTTTTTGCCAATATTATATGTTCTTTAATCTTAATAAAGGTGATGTGATTTCAGAATGTTTTAAAATCGATAGTTAGTTCTCCATTTTCCTGCCAAAGGAATAGTGGGGATTTTCTTTTTTCATGCATGTTCTTCTCATGCAGTGCATGGGCTACAATGGGAAGTGCAATGGTCGCATCCACAAAGACCTGGACTTTCTTTGCGTCTGCAGCTATCTTGCCCCAGGAAACAGCCTCATCGAACGTGCATCCTGAAAGGCCACCCCAGTGAGGAACATCTGTGGTATATTGTATCGCATAATCATGCCCGGCAATATCGGCACCCATTATGGAAGCCACAACCTCTGTCTGCTGTATGAAGTTCTTGGGCACTCCCCCGCCTACATAAACGACTCCGGTCTTACCAGACATCTCAACTATCCGGGTTATTTCGTCAACATCTTTTATCTGGTCCACATCAACATCAACCCCTGCCCTTCTTGCAATGGTCAATCCTATTCCGATGGAGCTATCACCAAGAGCTGGCACAAAAATGGGCACACCATACTTATACGCGCTACCTACTATGGATTCATCACCATTTCCATCTTCGCATATTTTTTTTCCAAGGAGGCCTATGAATTCTCTTGAGGACATTCTCTTCCCATGAAGTCCTCTGGCAAAATCTGCTACCAAATGGTCCGTATGTCTGAACTCTTCCTCAAAAGCGAAAACATCATATATTCTGTCCACTCCATGCCTGAAAAGTTCTTCATCGTTGGCCAGGTGAGATCCAACATAATGTTTCTTTCCAAAAGCTTCGTGACAATCATGGAACAGGTTCGCTCCCGTGCTCACCAGACAGTCTATCATCCTGTTCTTTATCAGATGCACTATCACTTTCCTCATGCCTGCAGGTACCATTGCACCTGTAAGCCCCATCATGACAGTAAGATCTTCTTCTTTGAGCATATTGTTCCAGGCTTGCACAGATTCGGCAAGTTTCCTGCCCTGGAATCCGGTATATAGCATGCCGTCTACTAGCTGGCCTATAGACCTGTTCGTGACATCTAAAGGCCTTGTTGGGTTCTGAGTGAAAACATTGATCTTGTGTGGTTCCATCCTGGCACCTCTCAATGGACAGAATCATGAAACTCTGAAACACCACATTAACTGCTGCATTTAACTATCAGTTGGTGTTCAGAGAGACATATCTTTTGGAAAATATATCATGTGCACCATTGTAATTAAGCATAACCTTTGGAGGTAACACTACAGTTCTTTATCCTATTCTTTTGCAGACCGATAAATATATCCAATTCTGTTACCAATCAGTCAGATACCATGTCCCAGAATCTTACTGAGAAGATAAATGATGTGCTTGCAGATAGGCAATTGTCCATAAGCGCTATCACCAGGGAGCTTAAAGACAAAGGTTTTGTTGAACACAGGCTGGTACTGACTGGGTATCTGCGGGCTCTGCGTGACCTCAAAATATTGCAGGAGATAGAAGTCCCTCCCTCTAAGGTCTACAAACGCCTGGAGCATCATGAAAAGTGCACAGATATTTACTCTATAGTAAGTGATCAGATCAAGAACCTGGACATGGAAATGCGTCTGCCCCTTTCTATTTATATCATCTCACGGCTCTTCAAAAGACCAGTTTTCCGGGAAGAACTTTTGCATCTCGGCATCAATAACAAAAGTGTTGCCAATTGCCTTGAATCTTCCGAATGCATGATAACACTTTCAAGGGACGAGAACCTGAAACTCTATCGCAGTGAGATCACGCGGATATCCATACCTGCAAATGATCCTGCCTATGAAATAAAAGCAGAAGATGGTCAAATGGTCTCCATGGCAAATATTATACTGATGGAAACGATAAAAGACCTTGTGGACCTAAGTGGGCTTACTCCAAAAACAAAGCAAACAAAGCTTGTTGAGATGTGATATCATATTCGAACATATCTTTTTCGTCATCATTGATAACTTCAGGCAGTGATAATCTGAATATAGAGCATGACGAACTTATTCAAATGCATCCTGTCGGCTACGTACATAATGATTTTAAGGAAGCTGTTTTTGATGAGAAGATGTATTCTTCGATATCACAGATAGTCTTGAAAGAAGAACTTCAGGATGGCCTTAAAGAAATAACGGATTTCTCTAAGATTTATGTGTTGTTCTATTTTGACCGCTCGGAAGGCTACGATCTGATTCAAAAACGCCGTTATGATGGGAAGCTATCAGGTGTCTTTGCTTCCAGGTCGCCTAAAAGACCTAACAGTATAGGGCTTACACTGGTGGAATTGCTGGAAGTCAAAGGAAATATACTTACTGTCAGAGGACTGGATGCTATTGATGGTACTCCGGTGCTTGATATAAAACCGTTCATAGAACATGATGTGGCTGGTGATGGCTTACGGTTTCCATAAATGCGGCATGTATACAAATGGAAGTGGAACACTGTTCTAAAAGAGATAATATAATTAAAGCTCTGTCCATGGCAGAAAAGGCGGTGTCATCAGGAGCAGATATCATTGTACTCCCGGAAGTCTTCTCTACAGGTTTTTGTTATGAAGGAATAAGTGATCTGGCAGAGGAAGCTCCATTCCTCACCATAAGCAAACTTATTGATTTCTCAAAGAGCAAGGAATGTACTATGATCGGCTCTATAATTGAAGCCCAGTTCCAGGGAGGAGTTCCTGTATTCTATAACATGGGCTTCTGTGTGGAACATGGAAAGCTTGCGGGTGTCTATCGTAAAAGTCATCCTTTCAGGCAGGAGCAAAACTATTTCGCAGCCGGAAATAGCATACATCCCATATTTCTTGAAAAACATGATATCAAAATCGGACTGGAGATATGTTATGAATTACGTTTTCCTGAAGTAGCCAGAAAACTGGCTCTTGAAGGTGCAGATCTGCTTGTAACTGTCGCTCAATTCCCACATCCCAGGAAACATGTATGGAGAACCCTTGCTTTGGCCCGTTCCATTGAGAACCAGATGCCCCATATAGCCTGTAACCCGGTAGGTTCTTCTCCCACATCTTCCTTTTTTGGCGATTCTGTCATTATTGGCGCAGCAGGTGATGTGCTTGTAGAGGCTGATGATAAAGAATGTATGATCATGCATTTAATAGATACCGTAAATACTGATAAGGTCAGATCGGAGATCCCGGTTTTCTCAGACAGGCGTACAGATCTATACTGATAGTCATTATTTCATTTTTGTTCTCATGCAGTCAGGATATTTCAGATCGCAAAGTCATTCATCGAACTCGATACTAATATCTCCCATTTTACGGGCAAGGGTCTTTGAAAGCATTCCCGACTCCATCCTGCAGACATGCAGCACAGCACAGGGGACAAGGCAGATGGGTGTGCACTGTAATTCCTGGGCTTTGTTCATCACATAGTTATCTTTGATGTCCATAGTTTCCATCATGGGAATTTCCATATGTGACATCTTCTTGATCTTCTCACAGGGTGTTTCAATGTCAATAATGATATTCATTCCATCCAGTTCTCCATGAACCTTGTGAACAAATCCGCATATTCTGGAATTCACTGTAACATTTGAAGGCATGTCATCACCTCTCTGCTATAGTCAATTCTCAAACATGTATATTAATCCTGTTTTCCGAATACTTGAATTCACCAATTCAAGGATCATTCTTTCTAGGTGCTCCACAGTTTGATCGATGCTATTGGAATGAATAATGACTGAGAAGCTGCAAGCATTAAAGGCATTGCTCACAGAACGAAAAATTATTCTATACTATTCCAGATGCGGGTATTGGTGATCTGGACAGTATTTTGAGAAGCTTTTCTTCATCATGCTTGAAATTATGCAGGTTATAGCTTCCCAGTGGACATCTGCCAACTCTTCCAGGTCCATGGTAATCGGAGCCCCCTGTCATGATCAATCCATATGTACGGCACAGCTCCAGCATAGACTTGACCTGTTGCCAGTTGTTTTTCCCATAGAACACTTCAAAGCCATCCATGCCGCATTTTACAAAATGGTCCACAACATCGGCAAGCAAGGGCAGGCTGTTGTACTGGTCCAGGGTACGGATCAGATGTGCTCCGACCGCTTTACCCCCTGCTTTGTGAATGATGTCAATGGCTTCCTCTATCTGGAACTTCTCCACATCTATGAAGTACTTCGATTTCTCCGTGAGCCACAGGTCATGGAACTCATAAGTGGACATGTCCCTGTTGACAACAGCAAGTGCAATATCATGTTTTGTGATAATGCCTTTTGCCGATTCAAGGCGCGAATAATCTACAAGCCAGCCATGTGAAGAAAGTAAGTCTACAATTTCGTCAGCATACTTCCATGCACGTTTTTTTGTGATCTCAAGTTTCTTTTGTAGATAGGGATCATCCTTATCAAAACCGTAGCCAAGCACATGTACTTCAATTCCAAGGGGATCGAAGTTGGTTGTGAACTCTATGCCAGGAATGAACTGTAATCCCATTTTCTTGCACTCGTGTTCAACAGATTCAAGTCCGTCCACTGTGTCATGATCAGTTACGCTAATGGCCTTTAATCCGATGTCCCTTGCTTTTGTAACCAGCTCAGAGGGATAGAGGTCCCCATCCGAATAGATAGTATGCATGTGCATATCTGAAATAATTTGAATAATAACACCTCTTCAGCATTTCTTTTTGCAGTTTACTCATCATTAACTTAATGTAAATAGGCTATAAGCACCTCTATAGACTATATTTGGCCTGTATCGTAAACATTGATGGCTTGATGTGCAGGTCAATATCAAAATCTTGGACCCAGAAGTTCAAAGCAGAAAACGTATTGCAATTCTTATAGGATCTCAGTACTGTACTAGTATTCACAGGACAGTTTTTGTTCACGTTTTTCCTCTCCTCACATTATCTAACTATATAATAATGTAATAATATACTAAAATTACTATATAAACTTCTCCACGGGTTACATATACTTAAAGGAAAAACATTCATAGACGTATGAATTTAGGATCATTGCATATCACATTCAACAGAATACTTATAGTATGAACCTGATTTTATAACAGATAAATGGTAAAAGAATCGATATGTCAAGCAGAGAAAGGGATATGGCGATAAGATATCTCAATAAAGGGGTATCTTTAAAGGAAAAAGGTCTTCATGCAGAAGCACTTGAGAATTTTAAAAAGGCAGAAGAACATTCCTGGGGGGCTGCTTCTCCGGCTCTTCTGGCAACGGTCATGCAGAACTTTGGAGAACTGCTGGAGGTTATGGGTAATGAGGAAGAATCCTTTGAGCAGTATTCTCTCGCTGTTGCAAAGTTAGAAAGGCTTGTTGAGATCAGTCCGTCCTTCAAAGAGCAATTAGCCACTACCCTCAGCAAATTTGCTTCTATGCTTGTGGACAGGGGCAAAAAAGAAGAGGGTAAGGAAAATTACGAGAAGGCTGTCATACTTTACCGGGAACTTCGCAGGGAATACCCAAAAAATGTGCAGATACGTTCCAACATGATCTCTACTCTGAACAACCTGGGTGCTTTGCTTGCGGATATGGGTCTGAGGGATGAAGCACAGTGGAAATTCGAAAGAGCATTGAAAATGCTGGATGACAAGCGCTGTCCTGCAGAGAATTACACTCATTGTTTTGAGAAAAAAGCCATGGTGCTGGAAAACCTTACTAATCTTTTAATCGAAAGTGAAGAACTTGAGCAAGCAAGGGAAAAACTTGAAAACGTCCTTAATATCTATTTCTCTCTGCTTGATCAGGGTCATATGACCGAGCTTTACCAATCAAGAGTTGCTTTAGTCCTTAGCAAAATTGCTCGTGTGTTCGTATCTCTGGACAGGAAAGAAGATGCTTTGAAAAGTTACACCTCACTGGTACAGATGTATGGTGAGCTTGCAAAGCTTGGACCGGAAAATGAAGAAATGAAGATGGAAAGAGCTTCGGTTCTGGTTTCCATGGCAGATCTATTGGAAGGGATGCACAAGGATAACGAAGCTATAAGCAGTTATGAAGAAGCATTGGGCATTCTTACAGATGTGCAGGCTTCACAGGAACCATCTAACTATTCTTCAATGATCATACCTATACAACTGAACCTCACGAAACTGCTTGTTTCGCAGGATCGAGTGCCTGAAGGTCTTGAAAAGCTGGAAAATGTCATAGAACTCATATCATTGCCCTCCGGGGAAAAAGATATGCAGGTCATTGACCTGGGCTACTCTTCTCTAATGCAAATATGTGAACAATTGTCTGCAAAAAGGGGTCATGATAACCCGGAAGTATTTGACCAGCTCCTTGGAATGCATAACAAGCTCAGCTTACTGGGAATCACTCAGGAAGGCCAGGTCTGCAAGGCAAGAATTATGAAAGATCTTGGCCGGACACAAATGGATGCAGGAGAAAAGAAGCTTGCTGTTGGAACACTCATGGAAGCTGTAGATATCTATACACAGCTGAACGATACAGGCAACTATTCATCAGAAATTGCTAATCTATTAAATATCATAGAAGCAAACATGCCGCATATTAAGGATGCTGAGGAACTTGAAAGCATCTATTATGGGATAACTGGGCCCCTCAAAGAGGAAGGCCTTGTACCTGAACAGACCACACATGCTGGGAGCATTATGGATACACAGGAAAGATTAGCCGATATGGCACTCGATAAAGGAAGATATGAGCAGGCCTTTGATCTCTATCTGGAGATATACTCTGCAGATAGATCAAGGGAAGGAGTGCTTAATAAAGCAGCAGACGTATTGGGGAAACTTGAAGCTGATATGCACCTGAACAAGCGGTCAGGCAATATCCTGAAAGACATGGAGTTCCTTATTAAAGGATACTCTCTGCTTGCAGAAATGGAGCCTGCGAACTCAGAACACCGGCGTAACCTTGCAGCCATAGAAAAAGAAATGGGTAAGGTGTTGCTCGATACGGGTCATGTGGACGAGGCCAGGAAAAGTTATTGTCAGGCCCTTGACAATTATCTCGTGCTAATGGACATGCCAGGTAATAAGCATTATCTAAAAGGCATGTATGCTGTCCTTAAGGAGCTTACTGCTCTCTTACCTGCTATCGTTGACAAGGAAAAGGAGCTGCAATGTCAGGAGAAAATAACTTTGAGTTATTCCCGCATCTGTGAACTTGATCCTCAGGATGCCGGACTTGTGGAAGACCTTGCCACTTCTCTGGACCACCAGGCTTCGCTGCTTGCTGTTCTGGACAGAAAAAAGGATGCTTATGAGCTTCTCAATCAGGCGCTGGATAAGTATGAATTGCTTTATCAGCTTGAATCTTCATACAAACATGCAGGAAAGGCTGCTGTGGCCACGAACAATATGGGCACACTGCTTGCCCGCATGGGAAGGAAAGAGGAAGCAAAACAGATGCTTGAGGATGCTTTGAGGATCTATAACTACCTGCTTGATCAGGAGCCTGATAACACAGAGCACATGGTTCATGCCGCCTGCACTCTGGACAATATGGGCACGCTCTTTGCGAACATGGACAGACCGGAGGATGCAAAGCACATGTACGAATCGGCTTTGCAGATGTATATGGACGTTACAGGTGTAGATCCCGATGATACCTCATACAACGAGCATGCTGCCCTTACCATGGAAAATCTGGGAGCTGTGCTGGAGCGCATGGGCAGGCGCGACGATGCAAAGTGGATGCAAGAAAACGCGAAAAAACTGAGAAACGGTGAGGCTTGAGTTGATTCCTTGCCTCCTTTTTTATGATATGAAATGTATGATTTGCTTATTGTATTGAACACTCTCTGCTTTTAATCTGTAACTTTGCTTTTTGCGGCAGCAGTACCCAGCGAATCACTTACTTCAATACTGCTTATAGTTCCAAGAGTTATATCTTCCTCAGCATCAAAAGCCTGCATGATCTCTTGTATTATTGTATTCTTCAACTTCCTGCGCTGCCTGGGGTTCACAATGTATCTTACATATATATCAATACGGTCGTTTTCAGTCTTGATATATGTCTGAGTTTCCACATCATAAGTTGTAAGAAGATATTTTTGTTCCAGGTTTAGAAGTTCTACTTTTGCATTCATTACAGCAATGCTCACAAGATTATCAACAGTTTCAAAGATAATTTTCTGTGCTTTTTTCCAGTTACTTCCAGGGATCAAGGAAATTCGTGCTTCATCCCATATGAACGAGAAATGACGTGTATAATTCTTTACAGTGCCACTAAGCAAAAAACTATTGGGTACATTCATTATCCTGCCGGTGTATTGATCACCATCTACCCATTCCTGAATTTCCATAAGTGTAGTATGAAAATATGTTATATCCAGCACATCTCCGAAGCTTTCTCCCATCTGGATACGATCCCCTGCGTTGAAAGGACGCGTTACAAGCAACATGATACCTCCGGCAAGGTTGCGAAAAACATCTTGTAGGGCGATGACCAGTCCAGCACTGAAAACACCGTATGCAACGATAAGAGTAGTAGTTTCTTTGAAGAAAATGACCAATAACATACCACTGGCTATCAAGGTAATAAATGCTGAGGAGATCTTCCTCATATTGTATCTTTCCTTGGTGGTACGAGCTTTCTTTTTGATAATGTCTTCCAGGACAATACGTACTATATAGGAAATAAGCAGGATAAGAACAATGTTCAAGAGCTGTGTCAGAATGGAACGATGATCTGCGCCGTACACTGTAAAGTTTATAAGGTATACTAACATTCCTGCCAGTGCTGAAAGGAAAATTATGAACAGATTACTTCTTCCACTCACAGAAATAGATAAGGAGAAATGCTATAAAAAGGTTGCAGAAAAAAGAAGTTGATTCGAGTAAACTTTTTTCTTTT
>AMWB02003398.1_pt2 | contig 10966 bp, 8 predicted proteins | sample 200311 | NCBI WGS metagenome assembly AMWB02 (sample SAMN02737377, study PRJNA173069) | bioreactor metagenome | biome: anode biofilm in microbial fuel cells | place: USA: California | collected 2010-12-16 | reverse complement strand
GCGTCAGGAAGTCCACCAGCCTGTGGAGTGACCGCACGAAGCGACCGGCCCCACGTCTCCCCGGCCTGGACGACACCTCCGGCCACGTCCGAGGCGAGACCACGGAGGACGCCCCGGTCCTTGAATTCGGTCCTGCTTGCTCGTTCATTCTTCTCTGCCTGAAACTGATCCATCAAGCCGCGATCATTCACCCACGCTTCGAAGGAATTCCCTTTGTGGATGGCATCCCCGCCCCGGTCGTAGATGTCCTTCGCAACATCTTCAAGAGTTGACGTGTCGCCGTAGTAGTCAATGTTCTCATCTCTGTATTTTCTGAGATCGAAGGACGCCATGCTGGAATGCTCCTTGAGTGATGGTGGGGAATATTTGTGGCTTGTGGTGCTAGTGTTTCTACTAAAATGCGTCCTTATTCTACCAGAAACGAATGAAGGACGCACTACATAAAGTTGATATTGTCAAGCAAAAGTTGTGAATTTTGCTGAAATTTTCGTTAGAATCCCCCGGTCCTTCGCCTCACCTCGTCCCACCCGGTAGAGCCCTGGTAGCCTGGCTTCGGGATCGGCTTTCGGAGTGGACGTTGATCGCCGTTCAAGACGGTCATGGCGTTGTCTGTGGCGTTGGATTGAGGGAGATCATACATCTGTAACGTTCTCCGCGTGAGCCCGTCCATGGAGGGTTCTACATTAGAAAGACGATTGGGCCGATATGATGGAGAAGGATTTTTGCTGTATAATTTATCTTGATCGTTATGCAACTGGATTGCATAGGATGAAGAGGATTGGGGAGAATCAAATATCCCTAGATGCTTCCCGGTCGTTTTATATTGTTGGACGGCTTCTTGAGTGTTTAGGATTCTTCCTTCATCACTCACTGTAGGGATAAGAATTTCTTTCCCTCCTACATTTACTCCAATGCTGCGAACGGTGCTTATGCTTCCATCTTGATTCTTAACCCTGGGGCGGTTGTATAAATCAATGTTTCCCTGTTCGATCATTCCTTTAAACATGGAAGGCTCGGGCTGCCGGGTCTGTTCTGCTGGTGTGCCTCGTCTTCGCATTTCAAAACCCTGCATGTCCATCCCCGTGATGGGATCACGATACGTGGATGGAACACGTTCCCTCGGGGAGAAAAATCCCTTGCGAACCGAGTAGGGGGAGCCCGTGCTTTCAAACCCTTCGGTCGGGAGTCCCATATTTTCGGGTGCCGTGAATCTGCGAGGCCGTATTGACGATGACTGCCCCTGCCCATTCACAGTCTGACCACCATTATAAGGTGCCCTCGATGGAGTGTCCGCGCCCGGTTCTTGCCCTGCCCCTCCACCGCCAAACTCCAACCCACCAGGGAGTGCCGGCTTCGGCTTCCCAAACTCAGGGAAAAGTTGATCGATCTGCCGCCGCCCCTGCTGCATATACTGAGCCCGCTTCGCTTCGTCGTCGGGAAATGCCCGGAATGCGTCGTCTTGCAGGTTCAGCCAGGCATCGGAGTAGAGCTTAAGACGCCTGTCCTTCCCGAGAGATTCTTGTGATCCTCTCTGCGTCTCGTTCTGCATCCGGTATATCCGGTCCATAAAGGAACGTTGCGCGGCCCCTTCGATCATGTTTGAATCCGTGCCATACCGCGCTGTCTGAGCCGCTAAATCCTGGCCCCGGATCTGCGTGTTGCTGGTGAGGTTCGCCCTCCAATTCTCGGCCTTGTTTCGGTCTGCCCAGGTGCCTTGAATCTCGCGTTGCTGGTCCGCATTCTGCTGGAACGTTCCCCTGAGCGCCCTTTCCTCAAGAGCCCGGTCCCGCCAGGTGCCTTGGAGCTGACGTTGCAGGTCTGAGTTTTGCTGAAAGTTCCCTTTCATCTCACGCTCAAAGGCGCGTTTGCGCTCGCCCCGAGCAAGATCCCATTCCCTGGCGGCCTGGTCGTTTCTTGCCGCGTCCTCATTCGTGTAAATCGCCATTATCCCCCTCCTTATTCACATGCCTTCTCGCAATATTCGTGGGATTCGCTCACTTTACGATTCCCCTGCCAATCCCAACTTTCCGTCACCGACCCACTGATATGCCCACTGTACCCCAATTGCAGACTGTTGTTGATCGTACTGAGACAGCTTGCGACCGTCTGAGACCACGTTTGAATTCTGGCCTTGAGCGTTTCGAGCTTGGCCGCGAACGTCTGAATCATCCCCTGCTGGTTCAGTTCGGCCTGTTTGATGCTCTTGTCGATCACCGCCGCCGCATACTGGACGTTCGCACTGTACGCCTTGGCCTTTGCGTCTGTGAAGGATTCATAGGCCCTGGCCTGGCTCTCGTATCCCTTGCTTTCGGATTCGTAGGCCTGGAGCTTGAATCCTTCTGCTGTGACTGCGGCTTTCAGAATGGAGTCCGCCCTGGCAAGCGCCGCGTTGTGGAGCTCGATCTGACCCTTGTTTAGCACCTCGTGCTGGAGTTTCGCCTGCTCGATGGCGACGTTATTCTGCGAGTTGACCGCCTCGGCCAAGATCCCGTAGCCGCGCATTTGCTCCGAGTAGACTTTCGTCCTCGATTCATCCGAAGCGAGCAGGGCTGTATGGAGGTCAATCTTGTTCTTCTGCCCGGCAATGCGTGCTGTGAATGCCTCAATCTGCCCCTTGAAGAGCTCCAGCTTGTTCCGTTCGTTCTCCAGGATGAGCCGAGAAGCGTCCGCCTCCTTCGCCCACATATCGATGAGCTGAGTATTGGCCCCCTGCATGGCGACGTAGATTTGCACCTCCTGAGCCTTGGCCTCAAGGGTGAGCTTCCGCGCCTCGATCTCCGTCTTGTACTGCTCTAGCACCAGAGAGAGGGACCGAATGCGCGTCTCGTAGACGGATGCCCGTATTTTCACCGCCTCAAGCGAGGCAAGGTATCCATCCCGCTTGGCCTTGTAGATCTCGATGGCCGAAGCAACCATGTCCTTGGCGAGCTGGAGGGACCGGTTTGCAAGCTGATTGTGGGCTTCCCGGAGGATCTTTTCGCACTCGGCGCCGTACTGCACGGCAAACTGCGTGTTCTGCTGTGCAAGTTTCGCCTCCTCGGAAAGAAGCTGATTGTCGTACTCCTGGACCTTTCGTTGGCGCCTGGCCGCAAAGGTCCGAAGCCGCGCATTGAGCGCACCTGTCGGGATGGTGAAGCCCCTCGATGCCTCGAAGTTGAGCACCTTCTGGTATTCCTCTTCAAGATCCTCGGCGATCCAGCTTTTGAAATTCTCACGGAGTGCCGCAAGGACTTCTTCCCCGAGGCCCGTCCCGCCGTTCTCGATGATGTTCTCCACCCATGTCCTGATTTTCTGCATGAGGGTGTCATCATAAACCGGCTCGGAGTAATTGTAGGAGACTTCAAGGTCTCCCGTGGTGTCCTCGGGGGTCGTCCCGTCCCACTCGGGGATGCTCAGGTCCGGCGCCTCAGGGAAGGTGATGGACACGGCCTCGGGTGGAGTCAGGGTAAGCAGCGCCGGCTTCGTCGGGAGTTGAACGTCCGTGTTGAGCGCCGGAGCCGTCAGGTCAAAAATCACGTCCTCGATTGTGGGGTCCGCGCGTTCCGGGATGGAAGGGGGCGTAATGTCGTGAGAGGGCATCGCCACGGTGCTGACTGCGATTTCCTGCAAAACAGGCTCGCCCGGGAAGGTAACATCCAGGTCCGTGTTGACCGATGGAACCGATGGGGGAGTGAAGGAGAATGCGTCCACGTCGAGAGATGGGATTGCAAACCCGATATCGCTCATGGGGATATCAAAGCTCGCCATCTGCCGTTCAAGCTCCGCGGTGAAGTCGTTCATGTTCTCAAGGTTCTGGTCGAGGATCTCATAGACCTTCTCAAGCTGCCCCTGAAAGGTCGTGGTGACGGTATTTGCAAGTACCGGATCTACTGAAACGCCCATGGTTTATGCTTCCCTTTCCCTGGTCATGGTGACAATCTCCAGTTCAACCTTGTAATCCTCATCCACTTCCGTGAGAGGCAAAGTGTTCTCTGCATAATAGGTATCGAAGAGGTCTTTCACTGCCTGTTCGAGCAAGGGATTCCGTTCCATGTCCGTCAGGGCTTTCCCAGAATTAAGCGATGCCGAAGCCCCCACAATCAATTGCCTGTTTCCTTTAACCATGCTTCCGAGAACGGTTGAATATGTCGATGAGCTTGTGCCGCGCAAAGTGTTCTCATGGTTCGGATTGTATATGTCCCTGGGGATCTTCGTTCCGAATCCGTCTATGGCCTGAAATGCGGTAACATCGTGGTAGTTGAAGTCGTAGGCGTAGACCTGTGCAATCGCTTCTCTTGCAGTGCATCCAAGATATGTCGGTCTCCCGAAGAAGAACCTTAGATTTAAAACCTGCTCCTCGATGCTGTCTATTCCATGGTAGTCCTGGGCTTTCCCCCTCCAATCGCCGCACCAGGTGAAGTTTTGATAGGTCTCATGCTTGCATGAAATTGTCCCGATACTCCCGATGGGAGTGAATAGCTCGAAGGTCTGATAATAGAGTGCGTCCAATTCATTGCCGGGATAGGAGGTTGGGTTGTCGATGTAATGAAACCATCCATATTCTCCATCCCATCCAACCTGGGGATCTCTTGCAATCCCTCCTGCATAACGGTTTTCATCGTGGTCAGCGATGTATGTCACTTTGACGTTGAATTCTGCATCAGGTCTCTCCCCTATGGTCTTTACGGTGAAGGATGGCAACAATGGGGCTTTAATGCAGTCATGAAGGGGAGGGCTTTGCGTATTATACTCGAAGAACAGGTAATCCTGAAAAAAGAAATATGCAGACAGGTAATGACATCGATCCACGATGACGGTGTTGGTGTAGTCGGCATGATTTTCGTAAACGCTCGCTCTGTTTGGAAGATCGGTACGTGAATCTATCTCGTTGAGAGTCGCCGTGTTCGTAGTGGAAGATTTCAGTTCGGAGGGCATTACGGTAATCGCTCTCACCTTCGCTGGTGTTCCATCATACTTCTTGGTTCCGGCTTCGCTGTTCCGATTTGCGTCGTTAGAGATCCCATCCCAAGTAGTTGTAAATATATCATATTCATGGTGCGTCAATAACTGATCGGACATTTCAAGGGCACTTGCCGCCCCAAGAGCCGTGATCCATTCAGGCGTAGGAGGATCGCCCGCGTAGAGCGCCTTTATGCACTCCATGAATTCAAGTTCACCCCCTCCACAATCGCACTCAATGAGACAGGTGGAATCTAGGGTGAAAGTCATTTCTGCATAAATTTCTGAATCAGTTACCACTCCACCAGATTCTTCCAGAAAGAGTGTATAGTCCGGGATCTCCTCGTCTGCTGAGGCGTGTTCAAGCAATACTGGAACGTGATAATGAGCTTCCTCGGAATCACTCCATTTCACCTCTCTGTGCTGCAAGAGGTCATTAAAGAGCACGTCGTCTTCGACTTCAAAGAGAGGTCTGGAATCGTTCTGCGTCTGGTTAAGGAACTGCCCAAGCTGACTTGTCGGGACAATACCGCTTATCCCAAACTCGGTAGCGAATCGGTTGTTCTCGATGTCCCAAACCAGGGAATACCCCGTTCGTTCCGTTTCCTGGTCCGGGTAAATCTTCATGTGGAGGTACGGTTTTTTAATGACTTCCGGCTCGATGATTTGAGGATAAACCGGCGCCTCTGGCACGTACACATGGACATTGTTCACCCCATAGCAAGAGGAGATGACCACTTCCGCCCCGAGGGGAGACAGAGCACACGGCTGCACGATGAAGGACCGCTTGAGGTGCGGGATGTTCTGCCAGGACATTTCTTGTTTCACGCGGTCAAGAAGGCGGTCGGAGAGGTATTTCAAGTTCATCGCCGTCTGCCTGTCGCCGTATGTCCTGAAGGATGTCGTGCTCGCCATGGGCCGGCCCCTAATACCGCGTCTTCTGGTATTGGATGATGTGCGTTGAAAACCGGGTGAGTTTCCCGCCGGAAATGGAAAAAATGTCTGCTGCGTCCAGGAGGGCTATCACCCCCGTCTCCTCCGGGGCGCCCGTCATGCTGAGCCCGTCAAGAGCGTCCAGCAACGCAATCCCGGAAGAAGCGATCCCGCCCATGCCTTGGATTGAGAACAGGTCCGAAGCGTCTACAAGGTTCACGCCGCCGGTCGTTTCGGGGCTCCCGGTGATGGTGAGCAGGTCCGCCGCGTCCACGATGCTACACTCGGCCAGCGTCCCGGATAGGGCCTCGATCTCTAAGGTATCCAGTGAATCCGACAAACCAGCGGTTGCAATCGCCTCGGCGGCCCCGGTGCTGCTGAAGGAATCGAGTGCGTCTGATAGCGTTACGTCGCCGCCCGGAAGGGAGGTGAAAATGTCCTCCACGTCGGTCAAGGCAATGGTCCCGAACGATCCGAATGCAGCGGTTATGCTGAAGGTGTCTGCTGCGTCCTCCAGGGCGATTTGTGCCCCGACTTCAATGGAGAATGCGTCCACCGCGTCGGAGAGGGATATGGAGCCGTAGGGGGGCTCTGTGGTGACGATGATGAGGGGTTCTGAGAATGTTTGGTGGTGGACGGACGTATACGCGATAATAGCAAAACACGACAATGACGCCGTTGCAGATAGAGGGTCCACTGAACATGGGACGATGGAGCTTAGATAATCCGCCTCAATTGATGCGGACATTTCAAAGGGCGATGCCGATATAATTTGAGTCGATGCGTCATAATCGATGTAAAGTTTTGGTGCAAATTCTCCATCGCCATAATCTGATGAATAGAAATTCAATTGAGGTGTTACTATGCTGTCAGGTCCAAGCTCAATCAGGATTGAATTCCCAGATTCCCATGATGGCTTATTAAGAATGGTCTGGATTTGGTCGGTTATGTTTCCTGATTCAACAGGGACTTTTGAGAAATAACTGCTCAAAACCCACGTCACAGAATCCAAATAGCTGTAAGACGCTGCCTCACCCCATGTCGTTGGTGCCGAGATATCATCATAGTCCGCTACGTTTATGTATACCGTTTGGGGAGTTGATCCTGTGGTTGATGGGAATAATTCGAGATATGCTCTGTTTATCAGAGCCCCTTGAGGAATGGATAAGTTTCCAAATACTATTTGGCTTTTGTTCCAGGAAGTCGCAGAAGCATAGACGCTCAGAGTCGTACTTGAAGGATAAAATGCACCGCTTGTCATGGTGTCGAATGATATATCGTCCGATTCTTCTAAAACTGACGCTATATATTCGTCATCAAACGTGTATTTAGCTGATCCATGCAGCAGGAATGGATCACACTCTAAATAAATATACTCTCCACCCTCTTCTGGCATGACATTTTATCCTTGATCTCTGTGAATTACGTTTTTATGTCAAATAAATGGCTATATTCTGTATCACAAGAGTTGTAGTATCCACTGCTGTTTTATCCTCACCAAAGTCAAGATACCCCACGATGGTATCATCCCCGGTGGTGTCATCATATATTATTGCCCCAGGAGTCGGACCAATAGCACCCCCATTAGCTACGAACGATACATCATTAAATGTTGTTGATGCTCGATCATTGGTGTCATCCTCTGTAACGGTCGAGTTCGCCAGGGAAACGCCCCCGGTGGTGTATCCATACCCATTTGCAAGCTCTGAAGCACTTACGTCCGCCAAGGTGGCATGGGAGTCCTTGTTGAAGGCAAACCCGGTCTCCATAAGGATCAACTTGAACGTGTCCGCGTCCATGTCGATCTGCTTTTTTGCCAACTGATATTTGAAATGATTGCTCAGCATAGAAGCCATTTATCCACCTCTTAGAATGGGTCGCGGATCTCAATAATTGCAGTGTCTATGGTGATGGTCGAACCCAAGGTCAACGCGGTGGCCGGCACTAAGCCGACATACCGAAGCGCGAGCCCGGAAGTGTCCACCAGTGCCAAATATCTTGCCGTACCGGTTGCCGCCACAGTTACGCCCGTTTTTTGCGCCACGATGAGCTTTCGCCCACTTGAGAGACCATCTGAAGGCCCATCAAAATCCCCCGAGGAGAGCGTGGCCCCGGCCAGGTACGCGGTGTCCGTCGCCCCGAGGTACGTCGTAGGCTCAGCCGAACACAGGCAAATCTTGTTCGAGTTTGCCTTGATGAAGTTTAGAGCGGGGTCCAGGAAGGACGCCGCCCATACTTTGGTTGCCATGGGTCATCCTCCCTTCCAGGACTACGCTACCGTGATGGTGAACCCGGTGATGGAGAACGGTTCCCCGACTGTGACCGCCGTACGGCTGACAGTCATGTCCGCCCCCGAGGTGCCCACCGTGAACATCGTGCGCTTCGATGCGGTGCTCGATCCGGTCACGCGGGCATTGTCATAAAGGACGCCATACCCAATGGTCCCGGTTGCAAGGATGGCATTCGTTTTCAAAGACTGCCCGGAAAGAAGTGCCATGACGCCCCCGGATGGTTCCCCGAAGCGTACTCCGGCGGCATCCTTCGTGCCCGGAGTGAACGTCGCCCCGCCATTGGTAATGACCGCAAGAAGCGTTCCGGATTCAGCGGAATCTGCACTCGCAGGCCTGCTCCCGGAATAGAGATGAATCACCCCAAAGTCGAAGATGTCTCGCACACTCCCGCCGCGAGCTGCGGCGATGGCGACGGTATCCCCGGCAATTTCCCCCGTCAGTGATCCAGTGGCTACGCCCAGGGCACCGACGGCAACGGAGGTGACGGTGTACTCGCCGTCGTTAGAGGTCGATCCCTCCACCTTGATCTTGTCTCCCACCTGAAATCCTGCCGACACAAACCCGTTCCCGGTGTCCGTAATGGAATCGTCGCTCGCACCTCCATCCACGAAGGCAAACCCGGTTCCCACGACAAGCGAAGTGATCCCGGCCACCAGTCCGGCCCGCGCATTCTTGTATCCCGTTGATCTCAATTCAGCCATTTGCGATATCCCTTTTCAGTTGTTCAGATCAAACAACGGTTGTGTTCCTGGTCAAAATCATGGCTCAAGCGTGAAAATCACCTTGTCCTCTGCAATGAGCGCGGCCCCGGTGTTGCCCTGCCATTCCCTCCAGTCTACCACGTCATGCCCCAATTCAACAAACTGAGCGCCATCCCCTCCCCAACATATCCCCCGGTCCGAGAGCCACAAGAACCCGTCGCCTCCGATGTTCTCAAAGCCCATTCGGAATGCGGAAACCATGTCATGCCCTACCGCCGAGGAGTTCACCCCGTAAGGGATGCGCCTTGCAATCTCGAATTCTCCGGGGGTCTTCCCGGCCATGAACAGCGTCTCTCTCCCGGTCCCCACCCACACTCCATCCCGAACAGCCTTGAGCATCGTAACAGGATCGCCCATGTCTAGGTGCCCATCGTCCAGGTTGAAGGAGTTGAAGTTCAAGGGATCGCTGCACCAGATCACCGACGGCGCCAGGTCGTCCACGACGAGCATATTGCCTCCAATGCTCGCCATGTGCCGCGCCAAAGGGGGGTCGTAGCCTTGACGGTCCGTTAGAACCGCGTCCACAACGTTCGCCTCTCTCACCCACGCGGAGCTCGTCCCGGTCTCCTCGTCGTAGACGCCGTTATCTACCCCGTTCGAGTAGTAGACCTTTCCGTTCACAGCATGAAACGTCATGCGCCGGCCCTTGGCGAGCCCACTTCTGATCCCGGTAAGCACCCCATCCTGGCCGACCCGGTAAAGCGCCGCCGTGCTGGTATGCTCCTGGACCACCAAGCAATGCCCTCCCTGACAGAAGAGACTGTGAAAGCTCCCGGCATGAAGCTCGGAAAAACCCTTCCTTCGCCTCACTCGGCCCGTGTCGTCAATGTCCACGTTCACGGCTTGAGCGAGGGCTTGCACCCCGGCTTCCGGGTCGTAGGCAATGCGCGTCGTGTCGACGCGGGTACTCAGTCCGGAGGAGCCCGAGAGGAGAAGGTATTGTTTCTTCCCTGTCCCGGTGAGGATAATCGAATCGATGGCGAAGTCCGCGCCGTCCACGTTGCTTATCTTGGCCTGCCAGTAGCGACCGCGATAGACGGTATCGAGGTTCACCCATTTGTATCCCTGCTTCCCTGCCGTCCCGGTCTCGATGAGCTTATCAAAATACGCGGCCTCGTCCGGGGAGAGAGAGAATGTCAAAGCCCCGTCCGCTTCATATCCGAAGTGTGCCCGGATGAACCGCTTGTGCGTGAAGTCTCCGAAGTCGGTATTTTTCAGGATGAAGAAAGCGTCAATGTCCGTTCCGTCGTCGTCACTGCCACCAAGAAGGAAAAGCCCGTCCTCGTTGGCGGCCATGTAACTCTCGCCATTCCTGGCGAAAGAATTGAAGTTGAACCCGTCAAACTGCGTGATCGCGTGGTTCTTGAGATCCATAGCCACGCAAAGCCGGTCCGGTGCCGCCATCAATCAGCCTCCCCGCCCCAATTAAGCCAAAGCACGAACGATAGATAAAAAGAGAGAATCCTTCTTTTTCTGTTCCTCTGGAAGTTCCTCATAAGGAACAAAACATGGATGTTCTTTCTTGCCAGGATCTTTCACGGGGCCATACTTCCACCCAGTTTTCTCTTTTTCTTTCAACCAGGATTCATGAGAATGGCTTGGTTTTGATTCTGGATTATCGATATGGAATTGCACTCCAATTAGAGCACTCTGTTTCTGCCATTCTGGAGCATCCTCCCATCTTAGCTGAGAATCATCCCCAATGCTTTTGCAATATGCTCTGTTTGCTTCGTGACAAATCATTGCTATTTTTTCTACTTGCATTTTTATAGGGCCTCCCCGCCCCAATTGCGCGTAATGTAATCCGGTTCCCCTTCATCTTCCCCGACAAACTCACGAAGTTCCATAAGCGCCATCCTGAACAGCGCCGCGTACTTCTCGACGTTCGGCTGGTTGTTCTCATCCTGTTCGATATTTCGCCAGAGGTCCATGGCCGCGAAAGAGACCAGCAGGTCCACAGCCAGGTGATCCGGGATTCCGTCAGGGGTCGTCTGGTCGTCCTCGTCAGGAGGAGTCGAAGGTTCAACCATCGCCGTCGGCTTG
>AMWB02149251.1_pt1 | contig 10973 bp, 11 predicted proteins | sample 200311 | NCBI WGS metagenome assembly AMWB02 (sample SAMN02737377, study PRJNA173069) | bioreactor metagenome | biome: anode biofilm in microbial fuel cells | place: USA: California | collected 2010-12-16 | reverse complement strand
CGCGTCCGCGCAATCGTAAGCGTTTGCCACTTCGCGCCTTTGCGACTTTGCGAGAGTGTTATTTGTTTTTAATTGAATCAACAGTTATCGAAACCATCCAAATGGATTCGCTTAACGCCCTACCGACCTTACAAAATAATATTCGTTTCGCGGTTGATGCGCCCCCGAGGTGATCTTCCGAGAGGGGTATTCGATTCCGCGGTCTATGCGTCCCCGAGCGTTTTTTGCGAGAGGGAAGCAGTTATCGAAACCATCAACCCGCGTGTGTTCTTGCCTTACGTGCCCGCGTTACCTCTTGGGGATGAGCAGGAAAACCCCGGCGGCGAGCAGCAGCAACCCCAATATGCGCGGCAGGGTCACCGGAATGGGTGCCGCGCCGCCCATGCCATGCGCATCAGCGACCAGGGAGACAACCATCTGCCCGAGGATGATCGTGGCCAGGCCGGCCGCCACGCCCGCACGCTGCAGCGCGAACGACTCACCGGTAATGATCGCGATCCCCAGCGCTCCGGCGACGACCAGCAGCAGCCAGGCCAGGGGCGGGGCTTTGGCATAGGCTTTGCCATTGATCAGCACGAGGACGAGGAAGATGATGCCCGCGATGACGCCGCTCATGAGATTCATCAGGACGCCGGTGCGCAAGGCGCCGATGAGGGTGCCGATGCGGCTGGAGAGCGTGGATTGGGCGCCGATGGCGAGACCGGTGAACAGCGCCCCGATAATTCCAAAGACGATATATGCGTTCAATTTGTGGTTTCCTTCTTTCGTGTTTTTCATTCACCCGCCAGGAGGTTTATCAATATCAGCAGATACCAGTATAGCAAGAGATTGAATTTGGGTGTCATTGCGAGACATGGTGGTATTCCAAGTCGAAGCAATCTCCAAGTTGATGGTCAATGAACGCGTAGGGGATTGCTCACCTGCACTGCACCAAACGCAGTGCGGTGCAAGTGTCGCGAAAATCGCTCGCCGACAATAAAAAAGGGGCGAATGCAATTCGCCCCAACAGATTGATCATTTTTCGTGAAAATTCGTGAAACCTGTACTGGCTCAGTGTGTGAGCCATGTATTCGTGGACAGCCTTTATGAACTAGAACTCGGTGGGGATCTTCCCAAGCACGCTGAACAGCGGGGTGAGTCCTTTCACCAGCCCCATCGCCTTGAGCATGTTGCCGCGGAACTTGAGCTCGCCGCCCATGATGGCGCCGGTGGGATCAAGCTGCCCCTTGAACACCTTCTGGTAAGTGGCGTAGTCGCCGGTGATGCCGAACTCGGTCTTGACGACGGCGGGGTCGGCCAGTTTGAAGGTTTTCAGCGTGCCCTTGTCGGTTTCGAACACAAGCGTTTTTTCCTTGCCATCGGGGCATTTCTGCACGGTCATGGCGATCGACAGGGTGGCGCTGTCAGTAGCTGCGGGGGTGACGCTGGTCTTCAGTACTTTAGCGGTTTCGGTAACCCATTCTTCACTTAAAAACTTGTATGCTGCCATTTTGTATCCTCCTCTAATATTGGTAATCTGATTATACGCTAAGTAGACGGGAAAAGCCGGTCGTAAACCTCGGGGGCGTACTGCGCCACCATCCGGCTGCTGATGCCGTTCTCGCGGCAGATTTCCTCGTAGAGGTCCACGCTTCGGCGGCGCACGCGCTGCTGGGTCTCCACATTCAGACCCCATAAGCCGAAGCGCTGCGTCCAGCCGCGCTCCCATTCAAAGTTGTCGACGAGCGACCAGTGGAAATAGCCCTTGAGCTGCCAGTTGAAATTGGCGGCGCGCCACACCTGGTGCAGGTGCTCGATGAGATAGCGCGGGCGCAGGGTATCGGCGTCATCCTCGACGCCGTTCTCAGTAACATAGATGGGCAGCGCGTAGCCGTGCGCCCACTTGAGCCCGTCCCACATGCCGGCAGGCACGTTGGCGATGAAGCCGGTGGGGCTGAGCGCGGCATCGGCGGGGTAGAAGCGCCGCCCGAACATCTGGCCGGGTTTGAGCAGGTCAAAGGCGACCATGTCGCGCGAGTAATAATTCAAGCCGATGAAATCCTGGGTGCCGGCGGCCTCGGGCAGTGAGAAGCGTTTGAAGACAAGGTTGAGCTTACCGGTGGCGAGGCAGTCGTTGAAGGCGCGGTTGAAAAGCTGGTTCTGGAAGTTCAAAGGGATACGATCGAAGGGGTTGCGGGGGTGCGCCGGGGCAAAGCTGCGGTAGTTGGTGGCAACGCCGGCGCGGGCGCCCGGCTGCAGCTCGTGGATGACACGGTAGGCGGCGGCGTGCCCGCGGATGAGGTTGACGACGACGCGCGCGGCAAGACCAAGGTCACGTTTGCCGGGCGGGAAGAGACCTTCCACCCAGCCGCTGAGGGCGTAAACATTGGGCTCGTTCACAGTCGTCCACAGGCTGACGTAGTCCTTGAGGGCGGCGACGGCGCGGCGCACGAAACGAGCGAAATGCGCGGGGGTGTCGTCGTTCTCCCAGCCGCCCAGGTCGACCAGCCAAAGCGGGTCGGAGAAGTGGTGCAGGGTGACCATGGGGGTCATACCGTTGTCCACCAGCCAGCGGGCGATCTCCACGTAGCGGTCGAGGGCTTCATCATCCCAGCGGTCGGGCGCCGGCTGCACGCGGCTCCATTCGATGGAAAGGCGGTGCGCGTTCTGACCGGTATCACGGGCGCGTTCGAGGTCTTCACGCCAGCGCCCGCCCCACCAGTCGCAGGCCAGGCCGGCTTTCTGGTCGTGGATGATGCGGCCGGGTTCACTCTCCCAGCGCGCCCAATTATTGTTGGTGTTGCCGCCTTCAACCTGGTGCGAGGCGGTGGCGGACCCCCACAGGAATCCGCGGGGAAAATGAAAACTGGCTTCGGGCATGAGCGCCTCCAGGTGCAATGTGATTGATGAAATTATAGCCCAAACAAAAAAGCCCCGGGCTGGCCGGAGCTTTATGGTGAGCAGTGCGGGTTACATCCCTGCCATGAAAGCGATGCTGAGGGTGCCGGGGCCGACATGGGAGCCGATGACCGGGCTGACGTAGCTGAGGATGGATTCATCTGCGTGGAATCGGTGGGTGATGTCTGCCAGCAGCGCGCGGGCTCTCTCCTCCGCCAGGGCGTGAAACACGGAGACGCGCACAGGTTTCCTGCCGTCGATGTCCTTCTCGACCAGCTGCACCATGGCTTCGATGGCTTTGTTGATTGAGATGACGCTCTTGACCGCTTCAATCTTGCCCTCACGGATCTCGAGTATGGGTTTAATGTTGAGCGTGGTGCCCATAAAGCGCTTGCCGCCGCCGATGCGTCCGCCGGCATGCAGGTACTTGAGGGTATCCACCACGAAGTAGACGCCGATGTGCTTGTAGGCTTCCAGCGCGACCTGCTTGCACTCCTCCAGCGAAGCCCCGTCACGCGCAGCGCGGGCAGCCGCCAGCACCTGGAAACTCAGCGCCATCGAAACCAGGTGGGTGTCGATGACCTCGATGGGCGCATCCTTGAACGTTTTCCACGCCTGGATGGCTGAGTCATACGAACCGGATATTCCGGAGCTGATGGGCATGGTGAGAATGGCGTAATCCTCGTCCAGCAGCTGCTGAAAAAGCGAGTTGTAGGTGCTTACCGGGGTCTGGCTGGTGGTGGGGAGGGTGCTGCTCTTTGCCAGGCGGGTGTAGAATTCGTCCGGCTGGATATCGATGCCGTCACGGTATTCCACACCATCCCAATTGAGGGTGAGGGGAACGATGCGGATATTCAATTCTTCGATGTACGATTGGGGAAGGTACGCGGTGGAATCGGTTGTGACGATCACTCTTTTCATAATGTACTCCTCGGATGGTTACAAATATTTGTTTGTATCTTACCATTTTACATAAAAACGGCGAATTGTCATGGGAAAAAGGTCATATTTTCGACCGGGCATGTCAGCGGAAGCAGGAATCTTGCCCTTCTGGCGAGGCGTGGTAAACTTGGAAAAAAAGACTGGGTGATTCGGTTGAAAAGAGCGTTATTGATCTTATTGGTGCTGACGGTGCTACTGCTCAGCACGGGCTGCGGCAGCGGTGACCCGCTGTTGGGAACATGGATGGAACCCAACTCCGGGGTGGTGATGGAGCTTACTGAAGACGACAAGGCGATCATGAGCCTCAACGATGCCAGCATCACGATGGATTTCAAGCGTGAGGATCCGGACGTGATCATCTTCCTGGCGTCGGCTGACGGGAGCATCCCGGAGCAGCGCATGACCTACCGGTTAAAGGAAGATAAGCTGGTATTGACGCTGGACGGGATCGACACCGCCTTTTTCCGCGTGAAATAAAAAGAAGACCTCTTGAAGTTCAACCGCCTGCAACTGTATACTACGGCTGCAAGGCGGTTTTGTAATTAATGAGGTAGTTGGCAGGGAACTATTTTTGCAGAGGTGCGTCTTAAGCAGGACAATGAAGGAGAAATGCCATGAACAAATCAATCCTTATTAAAACCCTAACTGTTGTAGCCGTGCTGACGCTGGCGTTGACCTCGTGCAACCTGCTGGATATCATCGGGCAGGATGATACCGAGGATTTCGCGCAGATCGAGACGATCGCGGCTGCCACCATCTCGGCCAGGTTTACGCAATCTGCCTACGAGACGATGGTCGGGCAGCTGACGCAAATAGCCCCCACCAGTACCGCCGGTGGACCGGTCGTTCCGCAAGCGTCGAGCACACCGCTGCCGGAGAACACGCCAATCCCGACGTTTACACCAGCGCCGCCTGTCAACACACCGATCCCGCCGACCAAGACACCGATCCCCATTCCGTGCAACGCGGCGAAATATATTGAAGATGTCACCATCCCTGATTGGAGCAAGGTTGATGCAGGAGCTTCATTTGTGAAAACCTGGAAGGTGAAGAACGTGGGTACCTGCTCGTGGACGAAGGAGTACAAGATCTTCTTCTTCGGCGGCAACCAGTTGAAAGCGGCCGACGCGGTAGCCTTCCCCCAGACCGTGAACCCCGGAGAGACGGTAAACCTGTCAGTATCCATGACAGCCCCATCTGATACCGGTAGTTTTAGCGGCAGCTGGATGCTCAAAGCAGCCAACGGCACTGTATTTGGTGTAGGCAGCGCCTACAATGTGGCGCTCACCGTGAACATCAAGGTTGAAAGTGTGCCGGCGTCGAAGGATCCGGATACCGTTTACGACATGGCCAAGGATTACTGCTCAGCGGCATGGCGGACAAACGGCGGCGAGATCAGCTGCCCGAGCTCAAAGATCGATACGGCAAGCGGCTCTATCACGCGTTCCTACGCCCCTGTTTTGTGGGATGGCTCAAAGGATGATGAAGGCGCGCTCTACACCGTGCCCGCCAAAGGCGGCGACGGCATGATCCAGGGCAAGTTCCCCAAGCTGAAGATCGAGAAGGGCTACCGCTTCAGGTCACTGCTCACCTGCGCCAGCAAGACCCCGAAATGCTCGGTTACCTATGAGCTGCTCTACACAGAGATCGGCGGGGAGGAGACCGGCGGGTCACTGGGTTCGTGGGATATCAACAACGGCAGTTCGATCTCCGCAGATGTTGACCTTTCCGCCCTCAAGGGCAAAACGGTGCGGCTGATCCTGAAAGTCAGCAGCAAGGGTGATTCCACGGATGATGTCGCCATCTGGTTAGCTCCTCGGGTGACCAATCCATAAGTGCATAGATGCCAGCCGGACGAAAACGGCTGGCACTTTTTTATTGTTGGCGTGGTTAGCTTCCGTTGGAAGTAACGACGCGTTGATCAACCAGGTTAGAAAAGGAGGCAAAAAATGAAAGTCAATTATATGTTCAAACTGGTACGTTTCGCTGTTCCGTTGATCATGGCCTTCGCCCTCGTGGCGGGAGTGACGGGCACCAGCCAGGCATCCTCGGTACCTTCGATCGCGATCGAGGCTGTGGAGGCGGATAAGAACGTGACAATCACGGGAATCAACTTTCCGACCGACCTGAAATTCGTGGTAAGGATGGGCGCGTACGGCACCTACGCCCTGGGTGGTATCAAAGCCGGTAAGGTGGAGACCAGCGCGGACAAATTCGTTGCGACATTCGACATCCCGGCGGAACTGAAGGGCGCGAAAAGGATTGCCATCCGCCTGGACAGTGCAAATGGCTACTACGCCTACAACTGGTTCTACAACAACAACGCCCCGGTGAAAGATGGTACCGAGGTGAGCGGAGGTTACGCGGGATACCCGACCTTTACGATCACGGATGTTGAACGCAACAGCGCGGTGGACATTGAGATCAAGAACCTGCCGGTTGGACAGAGCTTTACTGTGAGGATGGGGGAGTACATGACCATGGCGCTGGGCGGCATCGAAGCAGGCAAGTTCGATTCCGGCGAGGGTGGAACGGTGAAGAAGACCTTCTCCATCCCGGCAGCGCTGGCTGACAAGGAGAAGATCGCCATCCGCTTTGACAGCCCGGAGGGTTATTATGCCTACAACTGGTTCTGGAATCACTCCACCGGTGCAGTTGCAGCGGGTCCGGAGACCCCGGCGTATACCGGGATCCCGACAATCCACATTGACGCGGTGGTGCGGGACGGCAAAGTGACGCTCAGCGGGAAAAACTTCCCGGCGGATAAGACATTCGCGGTGACCATGGGTGCCTACGGCACGCGCGGCATCGGCGGGATCGCCGCGGGCAGTTACGCTTCAGGTGCGGGCGGTGACTTCAGCGGGCAGACCTTCAATATCCCGGCTGACCTTGCCGGCAGCTATCGCATTGCCATCCGCCTGGCGACCGAAGACGGATTCTACGCCTACAACTGGTTCTTCAACAATGATAGTGAATAGGGACAGAGAATCGATAATCGATAGTAGAGAGTAGAGATTGGTAAAAAGGATTGTCGCACTTGCGGACAGTCCTTTTTCTTGATTTTCATCTATTAAAGATCCTTCACCATGTAGAGTTCGTGCTGGACGAAGCCGCGCGCGGCATAATAGGGGCGGGTGCCAATGGCGGCGATGACAGCGAGGCGGCGCAGGCCTTTTGCGCGGGCAATGCTGGTGGCCTCTTCCAGGAGACGCGTGCCCAGCCCGCTATGCTGCGCGGCACCTTCGCGTTCGCTGCCCACCGGAAGCGACTGTCCGTAGACGTGCACCTCACGGATGATACCGGCAAACTGCAACTCGGGGATGGCCAGGTCAGGTGCATCGCTGCGCGGGAAGGAAAGGCGTAAATACCCTGCCAGCTGGTCGGTGGAGGTGTTAAAGGAGAGGAAATGTTCTTCGGAAATGGCGGGGGTGTAGACAAGGTCGTTGAAGGTGAGGGTAGCTGCGTCCACCACCTGACCGCGCACCTCGCGGCAGCGGATACAACGGCAGGCGGTACCGCGCTGCTGCATTTCACGCTGCACGTCCTGGCGCAAGCTGGTGCGGCGGTTACCCTCGACCACGTGAAAGGAGGGGATATCGCGGATGATGCGGTTGACGCGGCAGTAAGGCGGGATGAGGGGCTTGATGTCAGCGATCAGGTCCACCAGCTGCTCAGTGGTGTAGGGGGTGTATTCGTCGCGCTGCCAGTAGCGGTACAACTCGGCGGACTCGAGGAGCTGGGTGGGGTAGATCTTGATCTCATCCGGGGCGTAGCCGTCGTCCCACAGACGGGCGAAATCCTCGCGGTCGGAATCAGGGGTGGCACCGAGCAGGTTGGGCATCCAGTGCAGCACGATCTTGAAGCCGGCAGCGCGCAGGAGGGTCATTGCGCGCAAAGTATCTGCGCTGGTGTGTCCGCGCTTGTTGAGCGCGAGGATGCGGTCATCCAGGCTTTGGGCGCCCATCTGCAACTTGGTCACACCGAGACGGCGCAGCCAGACCAGCTCGTCGCGGTCGATGTCATCCGGGCGGGTCTCGATGACCAGCCCGACATTGCGGTGATTGGCGCTTTCGTTTAGCGTGTGTGCGTGCAGCAGTTCGGCCAGGTCGATGAACGCGCGTTCGTGCGGGGCTGGCTCGGCGGTGTTGTGCGGAAGGGCGTCCTCAGGAAGGCTATCAGCGTTCATGGCGTGAAAACAGCGCCGGATGAACCACTCCTGGTAGGGGCGCGGGTAACAGCTCCAGCTGCCGCCGAGGACAAGCAGCTCGATCTTGTCATTGGGATGACCGACCGCGGCGTATTCGTTGATGCGCGAGGTCACCTGATCAAACGGATCAAAGTGATTCTGATAGGCGCGGGCTGCGCCGGGTTCGTCAGCCAGGTAGCTCTTGGGCATCTCCTCCTCAGTGGGGCAGAAGATGCAATTGCCGGGGCAGGGGGCTTCTTTCGTGAGTACGGTGACCGTGGTTACGCCGGAAAGCGTGCGCACCGGTTTCATGCGGATGCGGGCGAGGAAGGATGGGTCTTCCGGCCATTCCCCTTCTTCCACGAGCTGGCGGTAAGCTGCCACCAGGATGTGCTTAGCGATGAGGCGCCCGTCGGGCATGGGATTGGCACGCAGGGCGCGGTCCAGGCGGATACCGGCACGGACCTCCTCAAGAACAACGCGCGCCTTGACGAGTTGTTCGGGGGTATATTGGCGTGCTTTGCGCCAGTTCTCGGTCCGTTCAGTAGGTTTCATAGGAATGTATAATGGGGGGTATGCAACCAGAAATCGTTGAAAAACTGCACACCATCAACAAGGAATTCTACCAGAGATTCGGTCAGGCTTTTGCGCAGACGCGGCGGCGCATCCAGCCGGGAGTAAGGCGGGTGCTGGATGAGTGGATCCGCGACGGTCACTGGCTGGATATCGGCTGCGGGGGCGGCGGGCTGGCTCAAGCCTGGCATGCAAGTGAATTGCGCGGCAGCTACACCGGCATCGATTTCAGTGCAGCCCTGCTGGAAGAGGCTATTGCCGGAATGTCAGGGAAAGCCCCGCATGATGTCATCACTTTTTTATTTCACAATGTGGATCTCTCGAAAACTGTTTGGCCAAGCGTACTGGAACGCAAGGTTTACGATGGCGTACTGGCATTCGCGGTGCTGCACCACATTCCTGCGGCGGAAAAGCGTCAGCAATTAACAAGGCAGGTGGCAGAGTTACTGAAGCCTGGTGGGCTGTTCATTCTTTCCGTATGGCAGTTTCAGCACAGTCCAAAATTGATGGCGCGCGTGCAGCCCTGGGAATTGGCAGGGATCCACCGGGAGGACGTGGAAGAGGGGGATACGCTGCTGGATTGGCGGTATCATTGTGATGAGCAGGATACGGGAACCGGACTGCGCTACGTGCACCTGTTCTCACGCGAGGAACTCTCCACACTGGCGCAAACCTCGGGGTTCGAGATCATCGAAGAATTCGAGTCGGACGGTAAGGGGGAAAGGCTGGGGCTCTACCAGGTGTGGCAGAAAAAAACATCATAAAAGGTCAGTGGGGTCGTTGGGGTCTGAGGCGGGCAGCGCGGGAAGCTCACCGCGGATGCGTTTGCGCACCTGGCTGAGGTGATAGTTGACAGCGCGACGGGAAAGGTCGAGCATGCCGGCGATCTCCGCGCTGGTAAAGCCGCGCGAGCTGAGTTCGAGCACCTGGCGCTGGCGGCGGGTGAGGTCGGTCCTTTCGGCGGCGCGCCTGGGGCGCCCTGGCTGGCGCACGGGGGCAACGATGACCGTGGCGTTAACTTTGGTGGCGCTGAGCCGGCCGGCGGGAGCACTGCGCAGGATGGGCAGCGGACGTAAACCGGCATTGACGGCTGCGACAAGTTCAGCGGGGGAAAGGTCGACTTCGAGTTGGATGACAGTTGCGTCATCCGGCAGGTAGAGCAGGCGGGTCATTTGGTCTCCGGGGGCAAACGATAATCACACAGGTAAACTATAGAACTTATATTCTATATTTTACTCCACTGGAAGGAGTTGTCAATAGCCGGGTGATATTGTACTGCGCGTGATCTTATTGATGCAAAAAGATCGGATTCAGTTACAATTAATTCATTAAGTGGATCAAACGAGACTGACCGGAGGGATCGCGATGCAGCAAAATCCGCCAACGGTAAATAAGAAGACCCTTTCAAAGTGGTGGTTCCTGCTGTGGGGATTCCTGGCGGGGCTGCTGGTGGTGATATTGATCGGTCTGGTGCTGCTGCTGGCGCGGGGAACGCTGCGCTCACTGGCAAGCGTGGACACCCCAAACCCTGCGGCGGATGCGCGAGTGGAGTTGAAGGTTGCGGCGGATGGTTGCGGGGTTGAGCGTGGCGAAGTGACCGGATCCACACCGGTGAGCAGCCTGACCTGGGTGATCGTGGACGAGGACGGCTACACAGTACTGGAACGCAACGCGGAGGGGGAAAACAGGTACCGTTACTTTGCCGGGGGGCATTACCGGGTGCATGTGTCGGCGTGGTATCTTGACCGCTACATCAGCATCAGCGATGAGGTCGAGATCGATTGTTGAAAACGAGATCAGGTGTTAGAACGGGCCGAACCCGATCAGCGTGCCGATCCATAGGAACAAAGCCACAAGGGGGAAGATCACCAGCCACAGCCGGGCGGTGAAGCGCATCCATTTGCTGTAACTGATGGAAGCCAGCCCGATGCAGATGAGCAGGATGGCGTTGGTGGGGTAGGCCAGGTTGGTGAAGCCGTCGCCGAAGCAGTAGGCGCTGACGGTGAGTTGGCGGGTCACGCCGAGCAGGTCAGCCAGGGGCAGCAGGATGGGCATCATCAGCACAGCCTTGGCACCGGATGACGCGACAAAGAACTCCACCAGCAGCGCGAGGAGGAACATAATGAGAACCGCCGAGAGCGGGGAAGCCCCGTCAAGCAGGGTGGTTGTGCCGTGCAGGATGGTATCGATCACCTTGCCGCTGGAGACGATGTGCTTGGTGCTGGCAGCCATGAGGATGAGTGGAATGCCGGGAGCCAGGCCGACCATGCCCTCTTTCAGCGCTTTACCGATCAACTTTCTGTTGGCACCGGAGACGATGCCGCTGACCAGCCCGCCGATGAAGAAGAGCAAGCCGACGAGGGGCAGCGTGTAATCGGAGATGGCGGGCACGAAG
>AMWB02027288.1_pt1 | contig 10992 bp, 6 predicted proteins | sample 200311 | NCBI WGS metagenome assembly AMWB02 (sample SAMN02737377, study PRJNA173069) | bioreactor metagenome | biome: anode biofilm in microbial fuel cells | place: USA: California | collected 2010-12-16 | reverse complement strand
CTGAAAAATTCATATAAGCTGTCACATTGAGCCTGTCGAAATGTGATTTCAGTTTAAATCGTAAGTCTTTGATGGTGGCAGTGCCACCACTCAGACTGACATTGGATTAATAATTCAGAAGTCTCTAATAGTTATTTTTTCATCGTAAAAACCGGCAAAGATTATTTAATGAAAAAATCAAATAAATTAATTAACGAAAAAAGTCCTTACCTGCTTCAACACGCACACAATCCGGTTGATTGGTTTCCCTGGGGTGAGGATGCATTTGAAAAAGCCAGGCGAGAAGATAAACCTGTTTTTCTTTCAATTGGATATTCAACATGTCATTGGTGTCACGTAATGGAAAGAGAATCGTTTGAAGATTTAGAGATTGCAGATTTGATGAATAATGCTTTTGTTTCGATAAAAGTTGATCGTGAGGAACGTCCGGATATTGATGGAATTTATATGTCTGTTTGCCAGATAATGACAGGAAGCGGAGGCTGGCCCTTAACAATAATTATGACACCGGATAAAAAACCGTTTTATGCAGGCACATATATTCCCAAATATAATCGCTTTAACAGAATCGGTTTGGTTGATCTTATTCCAAGAGTTGATGAAGTGTGGAAAACAAGGAGAGAAGAAATCAATAAATCGGCAGAGGAAATAATATCTTCAATTAAACAAACCAATCAATCAAACAGAACTGTAAAAATTGATGAATCAATTTTTGATAACGCCTTTAAAGATTTTGAAAAAAGATTTGATAATGAGTTTGGTGGATTTGGGGCTGCTCCAAAATTTCCTTCACCACATAACCTTATGTTTCTATTGCGATATTGGAAAAGCAAGAATAATCCCAAAGCGCTTGAGATGGTTGAGAAAACGTTAACAAATATGCGGTTAGGCGGAATTTATGATCATATAGGGTTTGGATTTGCTCGTTATTCAACCGATAAGCATTGGCTTGTTCCACACTTTGAAAAGATGTTGTATGATCAGGCATTGCTGGCGATGGCTTATACAGAAGCTTTTCTTGCAACAAAAAATATTTTTTATAAAATAACCACAGAAGAAATTTTAAAATATGTGCTTAGAGATATGACTCATCCCGAAGGAGGTTTCTACTCAGCGGAAGATGCTGATAGCGAAGGTGAAGAAGGTAGATTTTATTTGTGGGATGCTGATGAATTAAGAAGTGTTTTAGATAAAGATGAATCGGAATTTGCAATTAAAGTTTTTAATGTTGCCGATGCTGGTAATTGGGTTGATGAAGCTCAAGGAATTATGCCAGGCACAAATATTCTTCATTTAAAAAAATCAAATAAAGAATATGCAGATGAGTTCAATCTTAGAGAAAAAGATTTTTTAATTAAAATAGAATCAATCCGTAAAAAGCTATTTAACTATAGAGAAAAAAAAGTTCATCCATCAAAGGATGATAAAATCTTAACGGACTGGAATGGATTGATGATTTCGGCATTTGCAAAAGCAGCACAAGCGTTTGATGATAAAAGATATTATGAAGCAGCAGTAAAGTCTTATTCTTTTATTGAGAAACATTTAATAAATAAAGAAGGAAAGCTAATTCACAGGTTTCGGGAAGGCGAATCCGGATTGCCAGCACATATTGATGATTATTCCTTTATGATTAATGCACTGATTGATTTATATGAAACAACATTTGAAATTAATTATCTAAAACAAGCTTTGCATCTAAATGATATACTTATAAAGGATTTTTGGGATGATAAAAATGGAGGTTTTTATTTTACTGCAACCGAAGGTGAAAATCTTTTAATACGGCAGAAAGAAATTTATGATGGAGCTATTCCATCCGGAAACTCAGTGGCATTATTAAATTTATTGCGTTTATCGCGACTTACAGGCAACACAATCTATGAACAAAGAGCTTCGGAATTAATTGATTATTTTTCAAATAGTATTATTAAATCACCATCAGTTTTTGCTCAATTTTTAAGCAGCATGTATTTTTATTTCGGTCCATCAGAAGAAATTGTAATATCTTGTGATGAAATAGATGGCGTGGTTAAAAAATCTTTAATGTATTTGCGAAGTATCTTTAAACCAAATAAGACGCTTCTTTTAAACATATCAAAGCAAGGTAAAGAAATAAATAATTTAATTCCTTTTGTTAAAGATATGAAAACCTTAAATGGTAAAAGTACGTTTTACGTTTGTAAAAATTTTATTTGTAATCAGCCGGTTACTACATTTGAGCAGCTTAAAAAGCTGGTAAACATATAATAATATTTATAGAATATAGTAGATATTTAGAGAATGTTAGATTAATTTTGATTAGTAGCATAAAATATAGCTGAAGGAGAAACAGTGAGCGTTGATAATAAATTTGTCAGATCTTTAATTCAAAGTGCAAAACAAGGGAACAATGTAGCAATAGAACAACTATTTCAAATGAACCTTGGAAAAATTTATGCTTTTGCTTTACGTCTTACTGCAAATAAATCACTTGCAGAATCCATTACAAAAGAAACCTTTATTGAAGCATGGAAAAAAATTAGTCTTGTAAGACCAGACGCATCATTTCTTAAATGGTTAAATGCCATTACAGTTTATAAAACGATCGAAAGCCTTCGTACACGGAAACAAGACCTTAATAAAATTAAATCTGACATTAAAGAAATTGGGGCAAAAGACGAATTGGATAATTATATTCTTAACCTTCCCGAACAGGAAAGAATGATTTTTGTTCTGAATAAATTAGAGGGATATTCTATTGAAGAAATTTCAGATCTTATGGGGATCAAAAAAGATCAGGTAGATATCCATTTAAAGATAGCTGAAGATAAAATTATTGGAAATGATCAAGAGTTAAAATCTCCTGATATTATGAAAGAAAGAGTTTTAAAACTTCGCCCGGAAATTGAACCTGCCACTGACGTAAGAGAAAGTATTTTTTCCTACATAATGAAAGAAAAATTAAAAGAACAACAAGAAATCGAAAAAATAGCAGCACAAGTTGAACAGGAAGAAAAAGCAAATAATAAAGAAGTCCTGGATGAAGTATTTAAAGATGATAATATAAAAGAACCTGTTGTTGCTCCGAAGAATAAGAAACAAATTAAAATTAACACCCAAGCCATTAAAAAGGTAGCAATAGCTATTACGATTGTTGCCGTTCTATATATTGGATACAAAATTATCTTTTCCGGCGGAGGCTGGGAGATAATGCAATTTACAGGTCAACCGCTTCTGGATAACCAAAGGATAACAGAGAACGAAACATTTTCAGCTATGGCAACAATCACCACAGATAATAACTCAACCGTTACACTTTTGATTCCTGATATCGGGCGGATATTGATCGACACCTTGTCAACTGTCCAGCGAATGGACACCGACAATGAAATTAATCTTGAACAAGGACAGATAAAAAAATATGAAGGAAATGCTACGGACTTTTTAACCGTACAAACACCCTTAGCCAAAGTTAAAGAGTTTTATAAAGGATCCGCTTTTAAATTAAAAGTTATTAATAACGACTTGACAAAAATTAGTGTTGAAAGTGGCTGGTTAGTTGTTGATGTAAAAGAGTTTCAATCTTACATTTCCAAAAACTATAGCTGTGTAATTTCAAAAGGGCGGTATGTTATACCTTATTATACAAATGGAACCCCTGAGATAATAAGTTTAATGAAAGACTTTAACGGTGTTAATGATCCATCTATTGGAACAATTTTATCTCTGGCTACTCCTAAAGATGCCATCTCATTATGGCATTTACTTCAACTTGTAAGCAGTGAAAATCGTTTTATAGTTTTTGATAAGTTAAATGAAATTATTCCTGTGCCAAATGGTGTAACCAAAGAAGGCATTCAAGCTTTAAACAAAGATATGCTTATGAAATGGCGTCAAGAGATTGAATTGAAGATGGATTAGAAACATACAAGAATATTTAAAACTACAAACCCAATTCCTTAAAAGAATTGGGTTTGTTTTTAAAGACCGATCAAACATTTATCTCTTTGGTTTGTAAAAATGCGAACTTTGTCCAAAGAAAACTTCTGCGGCTTCCATAATTGTTTCTGATAAAGTTGGATGCGGATGTATTGTTAATTTCAAATCAGTAACGTTTGCTCCCATTTCAATTGCAAGAACACCCTCTGCAATTAACTCGCCCGCACCAGCACCACAAATTCCAATCCCAAGTAATCTTTGTGTATCAGGATCAACAATTAATTTTGTTACACCGTCAGTTCTATCAAGCGTAACAGCTCTTCCGCTTGCTGCCCACGGGAACTTTGCAACTTCGTATTTTATTCCATCTTTCTTTGCCTGCTCCTCCGTTAGTCCTGCCCAGGCGATTTCGGGATCAGTAAATACAACAGCGGGAATTGCAAGCGGCTCAAATGTAACTTTATGTCCGGCAATAACTTCTACTGCTGTTTTGCCTTCGTGTGAAGCTTTGTGTGCAAGCATAGGTTCGCCGGCAATATCACCAATCGCAAAAATATTCGGATCTGTTGTGCGAAGCTGCTTATCAACCTTTACCCAGCCCCGATCAGTTAATGTAACTTTTGTATTTTCTAAACCAAGTCCCTTTGTTTCTGGTTTTCTTCCGATGGACATTAAAACGTAATCATAAACTTTATCAACAATGTTTCCTTTATCATCTTGAATCTTAACAATAATTCCGCCTTTAACTTCTTTTCCCGAAGGGGCGAGTTCTCGCATTTCTAAAACTTTGCTGTTTGTTATAACTTCAGCAAAAGATTTTTTAATTTTCATAGAAAGATAATTTACAAGATCACGATCAGCGCCGGGTAAAAGTCCGGGCATCATTTCAACAACAGAAACTTTGGTTCCAAGTGCCTGGTAAACTGATCCAAGCTCCAGACCAATGTAACCACCCCCGATAACCAAAAGAGATTTAGGAATTTCGGGAAGATCGAGCGCTGATGTTGAGTTGAGTAATCTTTTGGATTGAATATTTAATGAGGGAATAGTAGTAACAACAGAACCTGTTGCGATAATAGCTTTTTCAAAAGTATGTTCGATTGTTTGTCCATCAACTTTTTCAATCTTTAATGTTGATGAATTAATAAAACTTGCTCTGCCCTGAATAAAATTTATTTTTCTTTGCCTGGATATTTGTCCAAGTCCGCCGGTAAGTTTATTAACAACATTATTTTTAAAATCACGAAGTTTGTTGATATCAATCTTTGGTGCGCCAAATTCTATTCCCCAATTTTTTGCTTCTTCGGCTTCATGGATAAGTTTTGCAACATGCAGCAATGCTTTAGAAGGAATACATCCGCGGTAAAGACAAACACCGCCGGGATTTTTATCAAGATCAATAAGCGTAACATCCATACCAAGATCAGCAGCAAGAAAAGCAGCAGCATAACCACCAGGTCCACCGCCAACAACAGTTAATTTTATTTTTTCACTCATTTTAATTCCTTTAAGAGAATAGAACGTGGATGACACGGATTTAACCGATTAACACCGATCCGCGCAAACCCGCATAATCTGCGTTATCCGTGTTCTATTTTGTTTATAATAATCTAAGTGGTTGTTCAAGAGCTTCAACAATAAATCTTAAAAATCTAATTGCATCAGCACCATCAATAATTCTATGATCGTAAGACAATGATAATGGTAACATTAATCTTGGTTCAAAAACTCCGTAGCCATTCCATACCGGCTCTAAAGAACCGCGTGAAACTCCGAGTATGGCAACTTCGGGCGTGTTTACAATTGGAGTAAAATATGTTCCGCCGATTCCGCCAAGATTAGATATTGTAAAACATCCACCTTGTAAATCATCTAATCCGATTTTTTTATTGCGTGCTTTTTCAGCCAGGGCATTCATGTCAACAGAAATTTCTGTTAACGATTTTTTATCCGGGTTTTTAATAACCGGAACAATCAATCCAAATTCAGTATCAACAGCAACACCAATGTTAAAATAATTCTTGTATATAATTTCCTTCTTTTCCATATCAATGCTGGAGTTGAATTGAGGAAATCTCTTTAATGCTTCAACAATAATTCTAACAAGAATTGCAGTAACTGTTAATTTGGTTTCTGAGTTCTTGTTCAATTCTTTTCGTGTCTTTTCAAGCAAAGTAATATCCGCTTTATCAAACTGAGTAACGTGAGGAATTGTAGCCCAGGCATAGCTAAGATGATCCGCCGTTTTCTTGCGGATGTTTGTCATCTCAACTTTATTGATTGAGCCAAACTTAGAAAAATCTGGCAATGATTCTGCTTTGATATTTAACCCGCTGCCACCACCTTGTGAATAAGACTCGTGTAATTTTTTGGAGAAAGCTTTTACATCATCCATTGAAATTCTGCCGCCGGGACCGGTGCCAGGAACTTTATTTATATCAACACCAATCTCACGCGCAATTCTTCTTACCGATGGAGCGGCAGGTGCGGCGCCTTTTAACACAGGAGGCTGATTTTCAAACTCCATTCGTTGTAACGATTCCCGATCTCCGGTTGGAACTGAAACAGATTCTTTTTTTACTTCAGCCTTAAGAGGCTCTTCAATTTCTGTTTTTTTAACTTCAAGTGTTTTTGATTCTCCAGCTTCAGCAACGGCGGACTCAACCCTGAACATCACATTGCCTACGGTAGCTTTGCTTCCAGCTTTTACCAGCACCTCAACAACTTTTCCCGCAACTGTTGAAGGAACCTCAATCGTTGCTTTGTCGGTTTCTATTTCAAGAATAGCCTGATCAAGTGTTACAATATCACCAACCTTTATTAAAACATTAACAACTTCAGCAGAGGTAATGTTTTCACCAAGATCAGGTAAGCGAAAATCTACAACTTCTTTTTTGTTGGATAATTTTTTTGATGGCGAGGCTTTGTATTCAACTTCCGGCTCTGTTTTTACTTCGGTAACATTGTTTTCTTTTTCAATCTCTGTCTTGTGTTCTGCCACAATTTTACTTTCAGCACTTTTACCTTCATCCACAACCATAATAACAGCACCAACCTTTACCTTATCACCAGCCTTAATTAAAAGTTTGGTTATTTTTCCTTCAACTGTTGATGGAACCTCAATAGTAGCTTTGTCCGTTTCAATTTCTAAAACTGCCTGATCTTTTTTTACTGTGTCCCCTTCCTTAACAAGAACACTTGCTACATCAGCAGATTCAATATTCTCGCCAAGTTCTGGTAATTTAAATTCTGTTGCCATTATAAAACCTTAAAATTCAATTTAATTTATTTTAATTTGTCATTGCGAACGAGTCTTCGAGTGAAGCAATCTGTCGAATACTAAAGGTTGCTTCTCCCGAGAAATCGGGATCGCAATGACGATCTTGTGCTACGTATTCATCGGATTACGTTTGTTTGGATTTATACCGAGTTCTTTTGCGGCTTTATCCAAAACTTTATCCTGAATTTTTCCTTCTTTAAATAATGCAGTTAAAGTTGCATACGCAATATGTTTTGCATCTACCTCAAAAAAGTCGCGTAACATAGCTCGTGATTCACTTCTTCCAAATCCATCAGTTCCAAGCGAGTAAAGGTGCGATGGAAACCATTTTGCAACAGAATCCGGAAGTGCTTTAACATAATCTGAAGCAGCAACGAAAACTCCTTCTTCTTTTGCCAATATTTTTTCTAAATAGGAAATTTTTGGCTCAGAGGTTGGATTAAACATGTTCCATCTTTCAATATCAAGAGCATCACGCCTTAATTCTTTATAACTTGTAACACTCCAGACATCAGTTGCAACCCTGTAATCATCTTCAAGAATTTTTGCTGCTTTAATTACTTCATTAAGAATCGTTCCGCTGCCAAATAATTGTGCCCGTAATTTAGAATTTTTCTTATCAGAAGCCGAAAACTTATACATTCCTTTCAATATTCCTTCTTCTGCTCCTTTTGGCATTTCGGGCATAGCATAATTTTCATTCATTAATGTTATGTAGTAGAAAATATGCTCCTGATCTTCATACATTCTCTTAATTCCATCACGAATAATTAGAGCTAATTCATAAGCAAACGCAGGATCATAAGTAACTAAATTTGGAACCGGATATGCAAGCAAATGACTGTTTCCGTCTTGATGCTGCAAACCTTCACCAGCAAGAGTAGTTCTTCCTGCGGTACCACCGAGTAAAAATCCTTTTGCGCCAATATCGCCGGCAGCCCAAACCAAATCACCAACTCTCTGTAATCCAAACATTGAGTAATAGATAAAAAATGGAATCATATTAATCCCGTGAGAAAGATAAGATGTTCCTGCAGCGATAAAAGATGAGATTGAACCGGCTTCTGTAATTCCTTCTTCAAGAATTTGTCCGTTCTTAGCTTCTTTATAATAAAGAAGGGAATCTTTATCAACCGGATCATAAAGTTGTCCGGCGTGTGAATAAATCCCTACTTGTCTAAAAAGAGCTTCCATACCAAAAGTTCGTGCTTCATCCGGAACAATTGGCACGATAAGTTTACCAAGTTCATTATCTTTTAAAAGCTTTGCAAGAATTTTTACAAAGACCATAGTTGTGGAAACTTCGCGACCTTCAGTTCCCTTGTAAAATTCTTCAAACAAAGATTCTGGTGGGGCTTTGATTGGGCGAATATCTGTTTTTCGTGTTGGAACAAAACCTCCAAGCTCTTCTCTTCTTTTTTTGATGTATTGAATTTCTTCGCTGTTCTCATCCGGTTTATGAAAAGGATCATTTTCAATCTGATCGTCAGAGATTGGAATTCCGAACCTGCTTCTAAATTCCTTCATTTCATCTTCGTTTAATTTCTTTTGCTGATGTGTAATGTTTTTTCCTTCACCAGCTTCACCAAGTCCATATCCTTTAATTGTTTTTGCGATAATTACAATTGGCTTACCTGTATAATTTACAGCTTCTTTAAATGCCGCATAAACCTTTTCAGGATCATGCCCACCGCGTTTCATTTTAAATAATTGCTCATCACTCATTTGCTCAACCATCTTTAACAATTCTTCATCTTTGCCAAAAAAATGCTTTCTAATATATGCACCGCCCTCAACAGAATATTTTTGATATTCACCATCAACAACTTCGCCCATTCTTTTTACAAGTTTGCCATCTGAATCTTTTTCGAGTAATGGATCCCAATCGCTGCCCCAGATAACCTTAATAACATGCCATCCGGCGCCGCGGAAAGTAGCTTCAAGTTCCTGAATAATTTTTCCGTTACCGCGCACAGGTCCATCTAATCTTTGCAAATTAGCATTAATAACAAAAATTAAATTATCCAGCTTTTCGCGGGAGGCAAGGGTAATTGCTCCGAGTGCTTCGGGTTCATCTGTTTCCCCATCACCAAGAAATGCCCAAACGTGGCTTCCTGGTTTTTTTAAACCGCGATCTTCTAAGTAACGATTAAATCTTGCCTGATAGATTGCCTGTATCGGACCGAGCCCCATTGATACAGTTGGGAATTCCCAGAAATCAGGCATTAAAAAAGGATGAGGATAGGAAGTTATTCCTCCTTCCGGAGCCAAATCTCTTCTAAAATTTTTTAATTGTTCTTTTGTTAATCTTCCTTCAAGATATGCTCTTGCATAAATACCAGGGGAAGCGTGTCCTTGAAAATATATTTGATCTCCCTCAAAACCATCTCCCTTACCGCGGAAGAAATGATTAAAACCAATTTCATACAAAGTTGCGGCAGAAGCATAAGTAGAAATATGTCCGCCAATTCCATTTTCCAGCTTGTTGGCTTTAACTACCATTGCCATTGCATTCCACCTGATAAGACTTTTGATACGTCTTTCAATTTCTCTATCGCCGGGGAATGGTGATTGTCTTTCTCTTGGTATTGTGTTTATGTAGGGAGTGTTAGCGCTGAAAGGGACATGAACACCGGATTTATGTGCGCGAACCTGAAGTTCTCTAAGAAGCTCAATAACTCTTTCTGGTCCGCTATGTTCAAGCACATAATCAAGCGAGTAAAGCCACTCGCTGGTTTCTATTTCTTCAACTTTTTTGTCTTTGTTAATATCATCACTCATAAATATTCCTTTGTTATAATTTGCATTCTACTGAAAGCGGAAAATCAACTTTACAATTATAATTTAACTCACTTTGCCATAGGCATGGCTCTGATATAACTAATAGCAGAATGTTAATTTTTTAATAAAAACAAATCTTTCTGATAAAACATTCCCGTCTTAAATGTAAAAATTATTAGGAATGCTTTCATTAAAATCGGTAAGAAAAAATAAAGTAAATGCGGTTTAATAACAAGAATGTGTGAGTGAGTAAAAGCAAATGATAAAAAATAGTATAACAATTTTATCATCCTTAAAAAGTTTAATAACTAACCTTAGACAACCATGATGTTTTCCAGATTTATCAGGATCAGAACCCAAAATTTTTAACCAAAAAATATTCTGATCCTGAAATCTTTCGAGACGGAATTACATAGAAGTTAACTTTATGTAAGATGGTTTAATAAATATTTTAAAGGTTAATCTTTTGGATTACCGCTCACAATATTTTTACTTCTCTCAATTGATTGTAAAACTAAATATCTATCACCAAAATTATCCAGATTATCCATTTCAGTATCAAATTGATCATAATGACGTTCCTCTTCGCTAACCAGGCTTTCAAAAAGTTGTTTGGAAGCCGAGTCTGCATTTTTAGAACACTCGTTAGCCCAAAGATTATATTCTTTAGCGCTATCAACTTCCATTTGAGAAGCAACCTTTAACATCTCTTTTACATCTGTAACTTTTTGAACTTCCTGAGAAACTTTCATTTCAACTTCTCCTTTTAGAAAGAGAATTCTTTCTGCAAGTCTTTCAACGTGTCCCATTTCTTGTATTGCTGTCTTCTTAAATAAACTTGCAAGTAAATCGTAACCGATATCATCACAATGGAAGTGAAAAAACATATACTGATGGATTGCACTTAACTCGTCGCCAATAGCTTTATTTAAAAGCTCAATGCTTTTTGGATACATAATTTTTCTCCTGTTTAATAATTAATATTTATTACTCTCTTTATAAAGTTAAAT
>AMWB02152074.1_pt1 | contig 10997 bp, 7 predicted proteins | sample 200311 | NCBI WGS metagenome assembly AMWB02 (sample SAMN02737377, study PRJNA173069) | bioreactor metagenome | biome: anode biofilm in microbial fuel cells | place: USA: California | collected 2010-12-16 | reverse complement strand
AAAGATGTGTATCACCGAATATCCAGGGATTCTTGAAGCCGGCGTAAATAAAAGGTTCGTAACCGACGCCAAAACTCAGATTCAATGTTTCGTTCATCCCTCTAAAGTTCTTCCACTGAAAATTCAAGCCGCCCCAAATCTTTTTAAAAGAGCCCTCTTTTATGCCGCCTTGAGGCACAGGCAGGAAATAGAATAATTCCTCAAATTCGAATACAAGATTCAACGATGTATCGCTAATCGGGGCAGGAATTACGTCAATTCGGTTAAAAAGTCCGAGATTATACAAACGGTTTACATCATTCTCCAGAATATCCAGTTTGAATTTCCCGCCCTCTTTGGTCTTTATCTCGCGGAGTATTACATCATCATTCGTAACATCGTTTCCGATTAAAAGTATTCTCCCAACGGTAAATTTTTCAATGAGTTTTACCTTCACTGAATCAACTTTAAGCGTATCATTTAATGCATATATTTTTATGCATATTAAATTAAATAATATAAATACGATTATAGTATATTTTTTAAGCATTATTTCAGACCACGTAAATCATTAATTCTCCTGAGCATCCCCATACCTATTTTGTCATTAGGTTTCAATTCGAGCGCCCTTTTCACGTAGTTCTCCGCGACATCGAGTTTACTGAAATTCATAAGATAACTTGCTCTGTTCAGGAACATCATATAATAGGCATTCATCAGGAACGAATGATAATAGTCCGTTCTGTTCGTTTTAACGAATTTTATTTCAGGGTCGGTATAAGTCGTATCGAAATCCGTTGATTCCGTCAGTCTCAGCAGCAGACCCTCGGGAATTCTTCTGTAACCAAGCGCGAATCTTTCATTTTTTGTATCGTCTATCTCGAATGTCAGATAAATGCTGTAGTCTTTGTAATTTCTGTCGACAATGCTGTTCAGAAGCGCGGCGAATGAATTTTGTATTTTTATGAGATTTTGTTTATCCGACTCCGTTTTCGGGCTTGTGTACCTGTCTGTTTCCTTCTCAAATTTCAGTAATTCTATATAATAATCCTCAAATTCCTGTCTGCTTCTCTCGTATATTTCAGGATAATGAATCCTTATATGCCTCATATACCACGAACGGCGCATCAATTCCTTATCGAGCACTGCTACATCCGGGCGGTAATTTTCCGTCATTTGAAGATAGAATGAAGCCGAAACCCAGAAATCCCATTGTGTAGAAAACACGATAGAACGATTCCGGGCTGAATTAAAGACATTTTCCGTATATTCCCGCACATAAACGCTCTTGCTTTCGTCATTTTCCTCGAAGTTCGAGTAAACGCAGAGGGCAGGAAGAAAAACCGCGAGAATAACAATAATCGCATTATTTAATTTAAGTTTATCAACGATAAAAATCAGTCCGAGAGCGAACCAAACGGCAGTAATGATATAAGCCAGAAGGAAATAGGTATCTATATCGTGAATGTCGTAATTGATAGCGTAAAGAATATTGAACACGAACAGCAGCAACGTGAAATAGAAGAACCTGCGCTGCCGGAAGAACGAATACACGAGTCCGAAAAGTGCAATTATCACCGGAAAATAGAAGAACTCTTTCGGATAGACGGAAACAAAATGAGAGAACTGTTTAGAAGCCGCCTCAGTTGATGAGAACATCCAAACGCTGAACTGCTTACCCGAAATATGCCTGTAAAAATTGCTAAGGTTCGCGGGATAGTCCCAACTGATTGAATTATTATCAGCTCTTATGAAAAAGTATGCGTAAACAGAGAATGCCAGCGCGAATGGAACCGCCATATACAGTATCTTTATGAATGACTGCTTTCTGAAGCCGTTTACGGCAAAATAAAGATAAAGAAATCCCACTCCGAGGAAAATAGTCGTGAGGTGGTTCGTAAAACTAAGACCGAGCACGAACGCGAACATGAACCAGTATCTAAGGTCATCTTTTCCCTTTCCGTGAACATAAGAGTCCGACGCCTTCAAAAAGACGAAAATCACTGTCACGATAAGCAGGGTATGCAGCGAATAAACCTCGAGAGAGTTCGCGACGTTCCAGAACGTATTCGAAAACGCGAGGATGAGAGAAGCGGAAAGCGACACAAGATTCACGAGCATCTCATTCGATACAAACTTCTTAAAGACGCCTGTATTATTTCCGGCTTCATTCAGGTCCATCCCGGAAATGACATAATGAACGAGATTAAACATCATGAATACTGTCGCGGCAGTAAGGAAAGCGCACATCAAATTCAATTTATATATATTCTCCCCTGCCGGCAAAAGAGTAAAGACCTTGCCAATCAGCGTAAACAGCGGATATCCTGTAGGTGGCGCGATTCCGAGCTTCACGCAAGCCGCAGCGAGTTCTCCTGTGTCGATAAAATACAGGCCCGGCGCGAGCGTGAGCACGTAAACGAAAAACGGTATCAGAAACGACAGTACCGAAAATACTTTTTTATTACCGAGAATATTCAATTTATATGATTAAGTTTGTGTTCCACGTAGATGCACTTGTCTTCAATATAAATAATGCCGTTTTCCCTGGCGAGTTTTTTTGCCTCCTCATTAGTAATTCCCAACTGCGCCCAAACGACCGCGGGTCTTTCTTTCATCTGAAGCACTTCTTCTACAATTCCTTTCACCGCCTCAGGCTTCCTGAAAATGTCAACGATATCGACTTTTTCGGGAATGTAATTTAGCGCTGAATAGCAGACGATTCCGTTTATTGTCTTTCCATCGAGCCGCGGATTCACGCCTATTACCTTATAGCCGTTTTTATTCATGAAATCCGATATGCCGTACGAATCCCTGTCGGGATTATCGGAAAAACCCACAACAGCAATTACTTTATATTTTTGAAGAATTTCTTTTATTTCCATTTGTCAAACATTTAATTTATTAATTGTGAGAATTGAATAAAAGTTAATTAGTTTTATAAAAAAAGGCGCCCATATACAACCGGGCGCCGAAAAAATTCATTGCTTCGGTTATTCGTTATATTTTCTGTGCGAAGAAATTATTCTCTGCATTCCGTTGGTCGCGGGAACCGCGGGATTTTTTCTTATATCAACCTTAGAAGGACCCTCATTCGTGTTTTCTTCTCCCGCAAGCGCGCTCGCAGCGCTGTTCCACCATTCAGTCACCATCTTGAGCGTCTTTTCAATCCATCCCATCTGACCTTTTTTGTTTAGAGGATTCGTCGCGACTCTCAGACCTTCCATTGTATGATAGTCAGCCCAGTATTCATCCTGCTTGCTTTTCAGGGACTGCATTTTTTTCTCTTTCATATAATCGTCATAATTCTTAAGCGAGTTCTTTCCGTTATTCAGCCTGAACGTATAATCGCCGTACGCGGGGTCATCAGTCGCAACGGCGTCCCTGAAACCCTGTCCTGTATTTTTAATTTTTTCGCCCTTATCTTTTATAATCCATCCGGAATTTTCGAGAATGTATTCCTCTTCGGGATTTGCACCTTTGAGTTTAATCGATTTCATTCTCCAGATAGGATAGTTTCCGTTTGAGCCGAAAGAAATTACATCTCTTCCGGGTTCATCGTCATAGACAATCTCGATGCTGTATCCGTTCTTTTCGAGCACCGACAGCCTGTTCTTGGCATCGCGCGTCGAATTAATTTTTTCGGGTCTGTAAACTTCATAAATCGTTTTCGGATAACTTTCGGGCATTCCCCTTCCGTAGAAACCGTCGCCGATATGTGCCCACAGACCTTTCTGAACATACTTGGAAAACGGGTCTTCCGGAAGAACTCCGTTGACCATCGCCATCGATTCGATGTCAGCGTATGTAGCCGAAGGATTCGTAAGCCTTGTGCGAAAGTCCTTGTAAAACGAAGCGACTTTTTTCACGTCATCGGGCATAACGTCGAGCGGAACGTTCATCAGGTCAAGGCTTAAATCCGCTATTTCGGCGGGTGTGAGAAGAGGGCGAACCTTATTCTGAAACGCTATATCATAATCGGTGAACTTAGAGCCGTATATTATTCCCCAGAGGAGCACCTGAATATCGCGCTGCTCGATTTCAGGATAAGCCGACGAGCGTTCAACTATGTTGTAAACGATATCTGACCTCTTGCCCTTAAGCGGAGCTAGAAGATATCCCGAGCCTTTCGAAGGACCGTGCGTTCCCGCTTTCAGGCAATACGACTGAACGATAAACCTGTAATATCCGGGTTCAAGATTAAAATCATACGCAGCCGGTTCGACGGGTTCATAAAACTCATTGAGGTCTTTGAGCCAGAATGCAACCGGCATCGCGTCATCAATCGAGGTAGTGACGTTTTTTTCCTCAAGAAGTTCAACTTTCGTCACTTTATCAGTTGCCTTCTTTAATAAATCGTCGAACTGCGCCTGAGCGCCGGACGATAAAAGCAAAACAAGAAGGACTAAAATTGTTCCTTTCATTTCTATCTCCCTATTTTTTTTAAATATTTATTTTGTAAACTGGAATGATTCCACGGACTGCTGAATCAGATTCTCCTCGTCTTTTGAGTCCGTTTCCCTTACCATTCCCTGTAAAACGAACAGCACGGTTTTCTTAATCAGATAATAATGTATTATATAGAACGAATCCCCTTTACCTGTTTGCGACTGCACCCATTTATACTTCACGTACAATACAGGATTGCCGTCAAAATTCATTTTCTTCTTAGCGACAATTGAGATTGACGAAAACTTTGCATTCAACGCTTCAAGCATTACTTCGGGCTCGAGGTCATACGCGGTCATATCGGCGTATTCCGAACTTTTGATAGCCTCGATATAAAGACTTGAGCCCTTAGGGCTATTCGCCTGAACGGGAAAAGTATTTCTGTCAAACTGCCAGCCCGAAGGGAAATTCATAACAAACGAATACAATTCATTCTTATAAAACTCCTTTGCCGAACTCTCTGTAAACTGAAACGTATATATGTATCCCGTAAGTTCCGAAAAGAATTTATCGTATAAATCTTTTTTCGCCCGTATCTTAAGAATAAGGAGTTTTTCATTCCGAATCAGCACAAGTTGCGATATGAATCCTTCCTCTTCTCCGTTATTGTACGCCAGTTTCATGTACAGCGCGGGCTCGCCTCCGAGGTCAGTGTAGTCATTCTCAAGCAGTTCAATCTGCTTATAAGCAAACTTCAGTGCGGGCATGAATGTGCCTGTCACCAACTGACTTCCGTTGACTCCTTTATAAACGGGGTCTTTTCCCGCCGCTATAATGAATTCGCAGCCGTCCGAATTAGACGCCACGACCGTATCGGGGTCATTATCCGAAGGATACTGCTTTACTTCCATCAATTTCGGAAGGTTAATGCTGTAATTATATTTCGGGTTTTTATATGATACTGCGAACTGAGAATAAGCCGAAGCAATAAAACCCAGAATAAAAATAAGTACGAACGATGCTTGTTTCATTTATATTATTATTTTATTAAAGCCATTTTAATTACTTCCCTGCAGTTTCCCGAAACCATCACGGAATAATAAATGCCGCTTCCGAGATCCGAACCGTCGAAGTATGTTTCATAACTGCCGCGATTGACATAACCGTCCAGCAATGTCCTGATTAGTTCGCCTGCCGAATTATAGATTACAATCCTCACCGAACCTGAAGCCGGGACATCGAACTTAATCTTTGTAACAGGGTTGAACGGATTCGGATAATTCTGATGGAGACTGTAATCGGCGGGAATCACCCCCGGAACATTGATTATGCCGATCGGCGTGAAATTCGTATCGACAAAAATATTGAAGACGTTTCCGCCCGAACCCATAATTCTCGCATGCACTGCCTTTCCTGCAGTCACGAGCGTTGTTCCGTCGTCCGAAAGGCTGCAGGCGAACGGTGAACCGGGAGATTTTGTCGTAAAGACAGGAATTCCGTTTCCGGGATTAGCCTGAAACACGAAAATATTGTCTTTGGAATAATCCATCGGACCATAGGAGACGGCAGCAAGGACTTTTCCGTTTTTCGAAAAACAAATCGCCGAAATTTCATCATATGTGTTCTGGTATGACCATATAGGCGTGTTCCCGGTTGAAACCTTAAAGAATCTAACCTTGCCGTCATAAGTACTTGAAGCGAGGAAATTCAGTGTTCCGGCGGCGATATAATTACCGTCGTTTGAAATATCTATGCAGTTAATCCAGTTGTAATATGTTCCTGTAGGCTCCTGATACTGCCAAAGTTGAACGTATGCCGATCCGTTCCATTGCATCACCCTGACCTGACCGTGGTAATTCACCGTTGCAATTATGTTCCCGTTTCCGCTGATACCCTGCGCGCATTGCGTTCCGTAAGATATCGTGCCCTGCGCCCTGACGACGCCGGTGAACGTATTAAGAACCATATAATTCGAGTAAGTGCTGACGATAACAAGAGAATCGTTGCCCGAAATTCTGACTCCGTATATCTGTCCTCCCGGTATATACACGCGCCAGGAATACGTGGATGAACCTTTCGCAAAACCGAGTATTTTGCTCGAATCGCTCCTGCTCGCACCCGCGACGACAAAAGAACCGTTTGAAGTAACGTCGAGGAAACTTGCAGTTCCGGTATCCCCCATCGTTGTAAGGTCGAAGTTGAAGAATGGCGTATTCGAACCTTTATCGAAGAACAGGATGTTCTTGTAAGCGCCTACTGCAATCAGTCCTCCCGTATCCGACACAGCAACGTAATTCCTGTATCCCGACGGATACAGACCGTATTGCCAGAGCGGAGTGTTGTTCGCGTTGCCGTAAACATCAAGGTGCTGGTTGTTAAGACTCCAGCCGTTAGCGGAAATCAGTCCGTTTCCGGATACGGCAACGTCGTTTCCGATGCCTGTCGCTTCCGACAAGTTCCACCGGACGTATGATGAATTGCTGTAATCGGGAGAAGGAATGAAAGGCGGATTTTGATTATAAGAGCCATTACCATTGCAAGATTCGGGAACAGTGATGATCATATCCGAATTAACGCCGTTAATATACTTATTTATGCTGTACCTGCCCGCAGTTTGAGAAAATAATGATACAGAAAAAATCGAAAGAAAGAAAAAAAGCAAAAATGTTTTTTTCAAATCGCCTCCAATTAGTTTATTCAATAACATAACCGAAATTTATTTGAATTTCTATGATTATTTTCGTAAAATTGGATAGTTAGCGTTAAGAAATGCTATGGATTGCACAGAAAATTACAGTGTATGATATCACTTAACCAGGACAAGTTTTCCTTTTTTTAGCGGATAATTATTTCCCGCATTTATCTCGTAAAAATAGATTCCTGACGAAAAGGAAGAAGCGTCGAATATGAAGTCATGCGAGCCTGCGCTGATTTTTCCGAAATCAACAGCGGCTAAATTATTCCCGAGCACATCATAAATTTTGATTTTGACAACGGAAATCTTTTCTAACGAAATTCTGAATTTCACTTTACCGTTGAAGGGATTCGGAAAGACATCCACTGAAAACCGCACGGGCATTTCATTTCCGTTTATTGATGTTGACTGGTTAATATACTCGCTGATTCCTTTACCCAGAACTTTTCCGTTGAGTTTGTAAAGAGGCAATGACCACAGCGCGTTATCAGTACGCTGTATCCAGCCTGTTTCGAGCGACGCGGAGAAGTCAATATTCGTGAATACGGAATCAGCCCATTTGGAAGAAGTCTGACCGCTTGTCGGGTAAAGTAATTTCCTGCCCCAATAATAACCTCCTGCGTTAAAGAGCATCGTTCTGAATTTATTAAGGTTTTGAAACTTAACGCCCGCAGACTGCATAGAATAGAAAAACAATCTCCCGGTTGTATCGGTTTCGCCCGGGAAGGGGTTATGACTGTCAATAAAAATCCGTATGCGGTTTGAAGCGGCGGTTTGAAGCATCTTCGTCTTGACGTCACGCACGGCATTCCAATAAGAAGGACTGTCCCAGTCGCGGTTGAAATCGACGGGCAGCTGGTCCTTTCCCGATCCCCCGACAAAAGCCATATCTACGTCCATAATAGGAACGAGATATACAATTGCCTGATTTCTTAATCTCTCCGCGCCCGCGTCGGAAGAAACAAGATAATCAATAAGACCTTCCACGACATAATTCGAGTTTGATTCCATCACGTGATTTCTGCCGAGCACCCAGACAAGCGACTTCCCTGAATCGGAAACGGATGGATTTGTGATTCGGAACAACTTCACCGCTCTGCCACTTTCGCTGTACGAGACGTTAGAAACATTCACGAAGGGATTTGCTGCAAGCCTGTTTTGAAGCGCTATCAGGTCTGAATAAACGTATGGATATCCGTGGCTGAAATAAATCGTCCTGCGGTTGAATATGCCCGAATACTCCTTGTAGTTTCCGGATATCGTTCCCAATATCCTGTACCAGGTAATTCTATCGTAACTGTACACGGCATATACGGGAGGATAGTAGGATTGGGAAAACTGAACGCGAATCTTGAAGGTCCTCGTCGAATCGATGCCTGAGACCCTGAAAAAGAAAACAACATTGCGCGTATCCCCTCTTTTGAGAACTGACTCGACTTTAATCACATTATTCGTATTGTCAACGCTCAAAACGCGCGCGTTCGCGCCTTCAAACGAAGTATCAACTGTTATCTGCGTGAAAGCAATGAGAGGAAAAAGCATCAATATGAACACAATAATTCGCTTCATAAAGAAATCTAAAACATTTTTCATACACAATCAACGTATTTTTTTTCATTGTTTCAATACGTCTTTATTATAATTTTTATGAAAGACAAAATATGAGAATAAAAATATTATTAATTCTGTTTCTTATGCCCTGCATAAGAATATACGCTCAGGGCGTTCACGAATTCAGCGAGGAAAAATGGCTCGGTGTATGGAAAGGCAGCCTGCAAATCATATATCCGTCAAGCGCGCAGTCGGTGCCCGTGACGCTTGAAATTTCAAAAACGGAAACTCCCGGAAGATATTCCTGGGAGACTGTTTACGGCGAAGCGCCAAAGACGCTGGAGAAAAAATATTTCATTTACGCCAAAGATGAGGCTAAAGGGCAGTGGATACTCGACGAAGACAACGAAATACTAATCGACCTGTATTTAGCGGACAATGTTTTTTACAGCCTGTTTGAAGTTAAAGGGTCTATTCTGAATTCCATTTACACGAACAACGGCAGCAATATTATTTTCGAGGTACTTTCGTGCAAGAGCGACACTCCGAACGTGACGGGTAAAGGCGATGGCGAGGTAAAATCATATCCTGTTTTCGTTATACAGAAGGCGGTACTAACGAGATAGAGTTTCCGCTTTATCAGAATTCTGAACAGACGCTAATGAAAAAGCCCGCTTTAAGCGGGCTTTCATCATTCAGGAATTTAAAATTATTTCACTAAAAGCATCTTCTTTGACTGAACGAAATCGCCCGCGGTAATTCTGTAAATGTACAAGCCTGAGGACAAACCTTCAGCGTTGAAATCAAACTGATACGAACCCGCTTTTAGATTTTCGTTAACCGCAGTTTTTACCAGCCTGCCGGTTACATCATATATTTTCAGCGTAACGAATTCAGGTTTCGCGATATCGAATTTTATCAGAGTAGAAGGATTGAACGGATTCGGATAATTATAAGACAAACTGAAATTTTTCGGCACGTCAGAGCCGATGCTGATTACCGAAGTCACCTGCACAGTGTACGTGTAACGCGTGCCGGGCGCGGTAGAGCCCGGAGGATTGGCGCCGCTTCCGCCGGCGGGCGCAGTCTTAACGAGAGGATTCGGGAGCGCGATGTCCTGCGCTGCGATGTAATATTCTACGGAAGTTCCGAGAGGGCTTCCGGGAATTCTGAAATAGAACGTATCAAGGTTCGTATAATAGTAATTTGCCTGCGAATAAACGCTCCAGCCGCTTCCGGAATTTTTTCTGTAATAAATCCTCGGCGCTTCGTTCGACCTTGTATATCTTATTATGCCGTTATCAGTAATCTTTGCCTTGAATATCTTGTAACTCGTGTCGGTTGTAGTAGTGAACGGTTGTGTATGAAGAATCGTCGGAGCGGTAACGTCAAGTTTTCTCGCCGTATCGACGCAGAACTGAGCGTTGAGCGTTCCCCATCCGATTGAGTTATTGGGTGAAGATGAATTGCTTCCGGATTTATGAACTATGTTGATTACCTGCATCGGGGTTAGGTTCTTATTAGCCGAGAGTATCAGAGCAGCGACTCCTGCATTCATCGGGCAAGCCCACGAAGTTCCGCTTCCGAACGTGCTGTAACCGCTCGTAGTTGCGACCTTATTTCCCGACCCTCTTGTCATTATGTCCGGCTTTATGCGGGCAGGAACGTCAGTCGTCGGACCGACGGAACTGTATGACGCCCTGTTTCCCGCGCTGTCGAGCGCGCCTACGGTCAGAATGCTGTCCGCGTCCGCGGGACCGCCGAGAGTATTATGTGATGAGTTATATCCGTCGTTACCCGCCGAGTTGCTGACGAGAATTCCGTGACGCGCTGCAATAACCGCGGCAAGCGATATCGGCATAGTGCGTCCGTTCATATCTGTCCAGGAATAACTTGTATAAGGCGAATCGAATGAAAGATATCCAAGCGAACTTGTAATCACGTCCGCTCCGAGACTGTCAACCCATTGAGCCGCCGCGATCCAGTGATCCATCTCGGCAGGTGTTTCCGTCGGGTCAACTTCAGTCCTGCAAAGAATGTAACTCGATCTGAAAGCGGGACTAATCATCTGACCGGGTTTATACGCTGCACATAACGAGAAAGTAGCCTGACCGTGAGAATGCGATGCGAGAGTTACAGTGTCGCCTGTCTGAAAATCTTTTTTCCTTAAAATCTTAGTCGGCAAAGTAGAAAAAACTTCGTGGTTCAGGTTCTGGTATCCAGCGTCAAAATTCGCGACGATTATTCCCTGACCGTAAATGCCCTGATTATGCGCGTAATTCACTTTTATTTGTACCATCTGCCAGGCTGCCGAGCCGTAATTCATTGAATCAACGTTGGGGTTGTCGGGCTCCTGCGGCTGAGAAAAAGTTTCCGGAGCGTT
>AMWB02040984.1_pt1 | contig 10999 bp, 9 predicted proteins | sample 200311 | NCBI WGS metagenome assembly AMWB02 (sample SAMN02737377, study PRJNA173069) | bioreactor metagenome | biome: anode biofilm in microbial fuel cells | place: USA: California | collected 2010-12-16 | reverse complement strand
CCGCGCATTGTAATCTTAACTGTTATGGCTGTTACAGAAAAAACATTAAAGATTCTAATAAATCTATGGAACAGGTAAAACACGAGCTTGATGTATTTCAATCATTACGAAAGACTGATTGTATATCAATTGCTGGTGGCGAGCCGCTGCTTTATCCTAACATTGTGGAGTTAGTAGCAGAAGTAAAATCCCGCGGGCTTAAACCAATTATCAATTCAAACGGGATTGCCTTAACAAAAGAGTTATTGCATGAATTAAAAAAAGCCGGCGTATTTGGTTTTACTTTTCACATTGATAGCAAACAAGGGCGTGGGCGCGGTCCTCAATGGGAAGGTAAGGATGAACTTGAATTAAACGAATTAAGATTGCATTATGCAGAAATGCTTGCTGCTGAAGGCGGCATTGCTTGTTCTTTCAATTCAACTGTTTACGGAGATACTTTACAGTATGTGCCGGAACTTGTTGCGTGGGCACAAAAACATATTGATATTGTTCACACAATGGTTTTCATTTTGTTCAGGTATGTAACTCCGGATTTACCTTTTGATTTTTATGCTGGTGATAAGAAAATTATTTTTGATGATATTCATTATCACTCCGATAAAGAAGAGGTAACTAATCTTATGTCACCGCAAATTGTTGCTGAGATAAGGAAGAAAGAACCTAACTTTTCTCCTGCCGCATTCTTAAACGGCACTCATAAAGCTGATGATTTTAAATGGCTGCTAACAGAACGCATCGGAACCAAAGATAAAATATTTGGTTACCTGAACAATAAGTTCATAGAAATGGTGATGGAATTTTATCATTATAAAAATGATCGCTACCTGTCTTACGCATCACCCAAAACATTAAGTTTAGGCAGAGCAACTTTGTTTAATCTTTGGGCGATAAATAAAAGTGTAAGAAATGCACTTAAAAAATATTTCGGATACATCGCTGCAAATCCTTTTAGGATTTTTAAGAAAGTTTATATGCAGTCAATAATGATTATTCAGCCGGTAGATTTTATGCCCAACGGCGATCAAAGTATGTGTGATGGCTGCCCGGATATAACTGTTTGGAAAGATAAAAATGGAAAAGACCAATTAGTTTGGTCTTGTAGGCTTGAAGAGCCAATGCAGTATGGCGAGTTCTTACATACTGTTCCAAGAGAAAGTAATGTTCATTCAAAAAAAGGTATTTCAGAATTTAACTGATTTTTTATCCAATGAAATTTAATTGCTTCGTTTCAAACTTATTATCAGAGGGCTTCAGCCATTGTGCTAGTTACAGAGAGTTAATGCAATCTTCCAAATGTTTTATTGTTTATCAATAAAAATGAGGTGTAAAAATGGAATCCAGGAAATATCAATTGCTTGTGAAGGAATTATTATCACTTGCTGGTATTGAAATTAATGGCAGTAATCCCTGGGATATTCAGGTATATGATGATGGTTTTTATAAACGAGCCGTTACAGAAGTAGAATTGGGACTTGGTGAATCATATATGGATGGCTGGTGGGATGTTGGAAAAATTGATGAAATGATTTACAGAATTATCCGTGCTGATTTACAAAATAAAGTTAAGCATAATTTAAAAGTAGCAGCGCAGCTTGCCGGATTTTATCTAATCAATATGCAGGCAAGACGAAGAGCTTTTATAATTGGTGAACGGCATTATGATTTAGGAAATGATCTTTTTCAAAATATGCTTGATAAAAGAATGAATTATAGCTGTGCATACTGGAAAGATGCGAAGACATTAGATGAGGCTCAGGAAAACAAACTCAATTTGATTTGCAATAAAATATATTTAAAGCCCGGTATGCGTGTGCTTGACATCGGCTGTGGCTGGGGTGCTTTTGGAAAATTTGCTGCTGAAAAATATGGAGTTGAAGTTGTTGGACTCACTGTCTCAAAAGAACAAGTAGCACTCGGTAAAGAATTATGCAAGGATTTGCCTGTTGAATTTAGATTGCAGGACTACCGTGAAATAAATGAGAAGTTTGATAGAATAGTTTCAGTTGGAATGATTGAACATGTAGGCTACAGAAATTACAAAGAGTATTTCCATATAGCTGAAAGAAACTTAAAAGACGATGGTTTGTTTTTACTTCACACAATTGGTGAAATTCGTTCCGTAAAAAACACCGATGCGTGGACGCATAAATACATCTTCCCTAATGGAATGTTGCCATCAATTGCACAGCTTGCAAAAGCAGTTGAAAATATATTCATCATTGAAGATTTACATAACTTTGGTGCAGACTACGATAAAACTTTAATGGCATGGTTTGATAACTTTGTTAAAAGTTGGGATAAAATAAAAGATAAATACAGCGACCGTTTTTACAGAATGTGGAAATACTTTTTACTTTCAAGTGCTGGTGCTTTCAGGGCAAGAAGCAAAAATCAGCTTTGGCAAATTGTTTTATCTAAAAATGGTGTTTTAGGCGGGTATCAATCTATACGTTAATAGGGTGCTTTTTTTGCTTTTACATAGCTTAAGTTTGAATCCGTTGTTATGCTTATGCTATAATTTGTTATTAAGTAATTTAATTTTAATAATTAGATCAGAAAGGAAATCAAAATGGGAAAGAGTAATTCTTTTGCAGTATTGATGTTCATTCTAATTCTTGGAATTGGCGCTCTATTAGCTTATTCTATGTATATACCCACAGCTTCTTTTGTTAGCATATTAGTTTTTGTAATTGCATTTATTATTGCTGTCTTAGTTGCTTCTGCAATTAAAGTTGCGGATCAATGGGAAAAGGCGGTGGTATTACGATTGGGCAAGTTCCATGCTCTCAGGGGTCCTGGTTTGTTTTTAATTATTCCAGTCATCGATGTGATAGTATACTGGATAGACACACGCGTAATCCCCACGTCTTTTACAGCAGAGAAGACACTTACTAAAGATACAGTGCCGGTGGATGTAAATGCAGTGTTATTCTGGAAAGTTATGGATCCCAAAAAAGCAGCGCTTGATGTATCTGACTATAAAGTCGCTATAGGTTGGGCATCCCAAACGGCTCTGCGTGATGTAATTGGCAAAACCATGCTTTCAGAAATGCTGGAAGGTAGAGATAAGATTAGTATGGTGTTGCAGACAATTATTGATGAACGTACCGAACCCTGGGGTATTAATGTTATTTCGGTGGAAGTTAAAGATGTACTAATTCCTCCAAATTTAGAAAATGCAATGTCGATGCAGGCTCAAGCAGAAAGAGAACGTCAAGCCAGAGTAATTTTGGGAGATTCAGAGCGACAGGTAGCTGAGAATTTTGGCATAGCAGCCGAGACTTATACCAATAATCCTACAGCGCTTCACTTAAGAGCTATGAACATGCTTTATGAAGGTCTCAAAGGGAACAACGCTACTATTGTAATTGTACCAAGTTCAGCCGTAGATACTATGCAACTCGGCAGCATGACCGGGTTCACTGCGCTGGCAATGGGAATTGATCAGGATAAAGTGAATAAAGAAAAGTTAAACGAACCAATTAAACCAGTATAACTTAATTGAAAAAAAGTATTAGTTATAAATTTAAATGATGTTGGTTTACTATTAGTATTAATGTTTAAGTTTTTACTTAATGTGTAAAGAAATTTCAGGTCAATTTATATAAACAGGTTTCCATCAAATTCAAATATCATGATTTGTTGTATTTGATAATTTAAAAAAGATTTTATCAATTAGAGAAAGCACTACTATGCATCCAAAAATTTATAACGAAGCACAATTAAAAATTCAATCTGAAATGCGGGCATTTGTTAAAGATGATATTCCGCGGCAACTTTTGTTAGATATTGATGAAGATAAAATCAGATATCCAAGAGAGTTTATTGAGAAAGCAGCAAATAGAAATTTGCTGGGATTAAGATTTCCAAAAGAATATGGCGGACGAGGATTAGGCTGGAAAGAAGAAGTTGTAGCATTAGAAGAAGTTGGTGTTTTAGGTACAGCGCTGCCTTGTCTCTATTCTTTAGTAAGTATTGTTGGTGAAGCAATAAATAAATTTGGCACAAAACAGCAAAAAGAAAAATATCTTTTACCAACACTTCAAGGAAAACTAACAACTGCGGAAGGTTTAACAGAACCACGCGGTGGTTCAGATTTTTATGGAGCAACAACTACTGCAATAAAAAAAGGTGACTATTATATTCTTAATGGACAAAAAAGATTTGTTGTTGGAGCCGAAGGCGCTGATTATTTTTTTATTTATGCTAAAACAGGTGTTGATGCTAATGGCAGAGAATCTATGAGCGCTTTTCTTGTTGATAGAGCAATGGGGGTTGAGGTTGAACATGTTTATGGATTAATGGGAACAAGAGGTGGCGGAACGGGTAGAATTGTTTTTAGAAATTTAAAAGTTCCCAAAGAAAATCTTGTTGGTGAAGAAAATAATGCTCTCGAAATCTTTAATCAAATGATGGTTCCTGAGCGGATGACCAGTGCTGCAGGAGCTTTGGGGATGGCTCGTACTGCGCTTGAGATAGCTGCTAAATACAGTAACAAAAGAAAAGCCTTCGGAAAAAAAATCAGATCTTTTGAAGCTGTTAGTTTTATGATTGCTGATAGCTTAACTAAATTAGATGCCGCCAGGGCTTTGGTACATTCAACTGCTTTGGCAATTGATAATTCAACCGAAGCCCCGGTTCAAAGAATGCTTGTTTCTGAATCCAAAAAATTTGCTACCGATACTGCCTGGGAAGTTATTAATAATGCTATGCAGGTTATGGGCGGAATTGGATACACAAATATTTTTCCGATTGAAAGATTGTTACGCGATGCCCGGTTGATTATGATCTGGACAGGAACAAATGAGATCATGAATCTTGTTATCCAGCATGAATATTTCAAACAACTACTTACTCCGAACGGCGAATTTGTTGAAAAGAACATTAGAGATCTAGAAAATGATGCGATTGACTCTGAAAAATCTGAAGGAAAAGTTTATGAATAACTTTATAAGCATAAAACATATTTCTATATTTTGTATTGGATAAAGAAATAATATTTATAATAAAGTTATACTTTTGTATTTATTGATTATGGAAACATTTTTACAGATTCCTAAAGACTTAATACATTTTTTATTAGTTGTTATATTTTCCTTACTAATTGGGCTGGAGCAAAGAAAACTACATATTGATACAGAGTTTGAGTTATTGTTTGGTACAGACCGTACAATTACTTTAATAGGAATATTTGGCTTTATCCTTTACATATTAATGCCTCAAAACCTCTTCCTGTTTCTTGCAGGGGGCTTTGTCCTCTTAGTATTGTTGGGGATTTATTACTACAACAAAATTAAAATAAAAAATCAATGGGGACTCACATCAATTATAATTGCCTTAATAACATACTGCTTAACTCCGCTTGTTTATTTAGAGCCAAAGTGGATGGTGATGCTTGTTGTTGTAACCATCCTTATAGTTGTAGAAATGAAAGAAAGTTTTTTTAATTTTACGAAAAAATTTGATAAGTCTGAATTTACATCACTCGCCAAGTTTATAATTATTGCCGGAATAATTTTACCTTTATTACCGCACGATCCAATATCAAAAATTTTTAATATATCACCTTATCAAATCTGGTTATCTATTGTCGCTGTTTCTGGTATTTCTTACTTCAGTTACTTGCTCAGAAAATTTGTGTTTCCAAATTCGGGAATTATTTTATCAGCAATTTTGGGCGGACTTTATAGTAGTACTGCTACAACAATAATACTTGCAAAAAAAAGTAACGAAGTTAATGAAGATGGAAAAATTTCTGCGGGAATAATTGCGGCAACCGGTGTTATGTATCTTCGTCTTTTAATACTTGCATTGATTTTCAATCTTAGTGTTGCCTTAATACTGCTACCGTATTTTATTGCATTTGCAGTAATAAGCATTATCATTATGGCGATAATACTAATAAAAAATAAACAGCCAAATAATGAAAATCTGAAAATAAACGACACTGAAAATCCTTTAGAATTTAAGACAGCTTTAATATTTGGGTTGCTGTTCAGTTTCTTTGCGATAATAACAAATTTAGTAGTTTCTAATTATGGAAGTATGGGCGTAAACATTTTATCCTTTATTGTTGGCGTTACAGATATTGATCCTTATATCTTAAATCTATTTCAACAAACCAGTGGTAGTATAACACTGCATACAATTGTAAATGCTACTATTATTGCTTCTGCCAGTAACAATATTATAAAAATGATTTATGCTATAATATTGGGTAAATCAACAATTAAAAGAATGATAATAATTGGTTTTATGGTTATAATTGTTTTAAACATAGTTTCAGTTCTTGTTTAATTAAATGTAAATTAAAATCGGGGATTACTTCACTCGAAGAATTATTTGTAATGACGGGAAATGGGTTGTCTTTGATAGTAACAATAATCTTCAAGTAATCTCGGAAAAATTAGCAGTTAACATATTTATTAATTCTAAAGGAATAAAATTATGTCAACCTTTGGATTAGCACTTGGCGGAGGCGGTGCAAGGGGTTTAGCCCACATCGGAGTATTAAAAGTACTTGATTCCGAAAACATTAAGATCGACGCTATAACAGGATGTAGTATGGGTGCACTTATTGGTGGATTATATGCATACTATGAAAATGCAAAAAGGGTTGAAGAATTTATTTATAATGCAATTAAAAATCCTAAATTTGTTGAACTTGGAATTGACAAATTAAGTACAAATCGTACTAAACCGGAAAGAAGTATCCTTGAACCACTGCTTAATTATGTTAACACAAGGCTTCAGGCATTTAAAGCGTTAAACAGACTTTCTTTTTTTGAAGATAAATTAACTCAAATTATTTATGAGATTATTCCTGATAAACCTATTGAAGATCTAACCATAAAATTTTCTGCTATTGCTACTGATCTTATTTCAGGTGAAGAAATTAATTTTACTAAAGACAGTTTAAGAGAAGTTATAAAAGCAAGTTCAGCTATTCCGGGAATTTTTCCACCGGTCAAATATCAAAATTATTTTCTTATTGATGGAAGTGCCTCTGAAAGTATTCCAGCAGACAAAGTAAAAGAAATTGGGGCTGATAGAGTTTTAGCCGTTGATGTAACACGATATATAAAGTCTTTAGACAAGCCAAATAATATTTTTGATATACTTACACGTACTATTGATACGATGACTTACCGTCTTTCTGTGGAAAGATTAAAAGAAGCTGATCTTGTAATCCAGCCCGATGTAAAGCAATTATCATGGGCTGATTTTGATGTGATAGAACAAATTATTTTAGCCGGCGAAAAAGCTGCAAAAGATAATATTGATGAAATTAAAAAACTTGTGAATCGTAATTCTTATTTGTTAGCAACAGATCATTTTTTAAAAAAATTTAAAATCTAAGACTAACCGGAAAAACCTGTATGCAAAGAGAACAGTTATTAAAAAAACTAAAATCTGATCCAAATAAAATTTGGGATGTAATAATTATTGGCGGCGGGGCAACCGGTTTAGGTGCGGCAGTTGATGCTGCATCAAGAGGATTTGAAACATTACTTGTTGAGCTATCTGACTTTGCTAAAGGGACATCAAGCAGAAGTACAAAATTAGTGCACGGCGGCGTTAGGTATTTAGCTCAAGGTGATCTTTCTTTAGTGTTTGAAGCGTTACACGAACGGGGATTGCTGATACAAAATGCTCCTCACTTAGTTAGAAACCAAAAATTTATTATTCCTATTTACGAATGGTGGGAGGGTCCTTTTTACAATATTGGCATGAAAGTTTATGATTTAATGTCCGGTAAATTGGGTATTGGTCCTTCGCAAAAAATCTCTAAGGATGAAACATTAGCAGCTATTCCAAATCTTGATCAAAACAGATTACTTGGCGGAGTAATTTACTATGATGGACAATTTGATGATTCGAGGCTTGCCATCAACCTTGCTCAAACTGCTGTTGAAAAAGGCGCTACTGTAGTTAATTATGTTAAGGCAATAGCTTTTTCTAAAGATGATTATGGTTTATTAGACGGTGTTAAGTTAATGGATTTTGAAAGCGGGGAACAATTTGTTGTAAAAGGAAAAACTTTTATTAACGCTGCCGGAATTTTTGTTGATAGTGTTAGAGCCGCAGATCAAAAGCAATCTAATAATTCAATTTTATTAAGTCGTGGTGTTCATATTGTTCTTGATAAATCATTTCTTCAAGGCGAGGCTGCAATCATGATTCCTCATACCTCCGATGGAAGAGTTCTATTTGCAGTCCCCTGGCATGATAAAGTGATTGTTGGAACGACTGATACAGAAGTAAAAAATCCGGTTCTTGAACCTCGTGCATCAAAAGAGGAGGTGGACTTTCTCCTAAATACTTCAGCGGCTTATTTAGTTAAAGATCCCAAACCATCAGATATTTTAAGTGTGTTTGCTGGTTTAAGACCTCTTGCTGCTGTTAATGGAAATAACACTCCAACAAAAGATGTTTCAAGAAAGCACCAGATATCAGTATCAACTTCGGGTCTTATTACAATTACTGGGGGCAAATGGACGATTTACAGAAAAATGGCTCAGGATGTTATTGATAAAGCAATTATCGTTGGCGGACTTGATGAAAAAGAATGTGTTACTAAAAATTTACCAATTCATGGTTATTTAAAAACTACTGATAATGAAGAACCGCTAAACTATTATGGAACAGATAAATCTTTAATAGAGCAAACATTGCTTTTGAAAAAACCGGAGCTGAAAGAAAAACTTCATCTAGCGCTTCCATATTTAAAAGCCGAAGTTATTTGGGCAGTGAATAATGAAATGGGCAGAACTGTTGAAGATGTTTTAGCAAGAAGAACCAGAGCCTTATTTTTAGATGCAAAAGCAAGTATTGAAATTGCACCCGAAGTTGCAAAAATTATGGCAGAGGAATTAAACAAAGATTCTAACTGGATTCATAATCAAGTTGAAAATTACACGCAACTTGCTAAAGGCTATTTGTTCTAAATAAACCATTGCGATTATAATCCTCAGTATTTACACTGACAGAAAATAAAATCATTCCGAGGGATAATAGTTATAAAGCAATCTGTTATGTTAAGTAAGATAGCTTAAGTAACAGACTCATTTACAAGAACAAAAAAAATTATGCAAACAAATTCAAAAACTAACATAACAATTGTAGCACACCGTGGTGCTTCCTACGCTGCACCGGAAAACACTATTCCATCTTATGAATTAGCATTTAAAGAAAATGCTGATTTTATTGAAGGCGATTTTTGGCTTACAAAAGATAATCAAATTGTTTGCATACACGATCCTGATACAAAAAGAGTAACAGAAAAAAAAATTAAACTAAAGGTTCGTTCATCATCTTTAGCTGATTTAAAGAGATTAGATGTTGGCTCGTGGAAGGGGAATGAGTATAAAGGAACAACGATTCCTACTCTTCAAGAAATTTTGTCTATTATTCCTCCCGGGAAAGGAATTTATATTGAGATAAAAGATGACAATGAAATATTTGTAAAAAAACTTGTAGAGATTTTAAAACAATTTTCAGTTCCAACTGATAAAATCAGGATAATTGCATTTAACCCAAACGCAGTTAAATTAGCTAAAAAATATTTGCCGGAAATCAAATCCTACTGGTTGTTTTCATGGTATTTTTCAAAACCCAAATGCTTAAAATCATTAGCACAAAAAAGGTTGATGCAAACTCTTAAAACTCTTAGCTGCGATGGCATTGATGTAAATGTAGCTCCTTATATTGATGAAAAGCTCGTAAAATCATTACAAGAAAACAACATGGATTTTTGTGCATACGATGTAGATAAAGTTGAGGACGCAGCAAGGTTAATAAATCTTGGCATTGATTCAATTACAACAAACTCACCATTGATGATGAGGAAAGGAATTGATAGTATCATTGTTGAGGAAGGTAGTGCCGAAACAATCAAATAAAGATTGAACGATTGCTTCACCGATTATATTGATATTGTCAATGACAAAAAAATAAAAAAGTAAAAATTATGTCACATAATCATTTGCATATTCAGACACAAGAGACGCCGGGTAAAAATCTGTTTATCACGATGGCTCTGAATTTTTTCATAACAGTTATCGAAATTGTTGGTGGAATAATTTCAGGTAGTTTAGCTCTCATCTCAGACGCCCTGCATAATTTTAGTGACGGCATTGCTATTATTATCACTTATATTGCAATGCGATTAGGCAAGCGACCTAAGTCCGCCAAATACACGTTTGGATTAAAACGTGCAGAAATTATAGCGGCAGTAATAAATGCAAGTACTCTTATAATTATTAGTTTCTTTTTAATTAAAGCAGCGATTGAACGGTTTTATAACCCCTCACCAATTACAGGCAGTTTAATGTTGATTGTTGCAACATTAGGATTACTTGCAAATGTAACCGGAACTATTCTTCTAAAAAAAGGATCGAAAAATAATTTAAATATTCGAGCAGCATATTTTCATTTGCTTAGTGATGCTGTTTCTTCGTTTGCAGTGATTATTGGTGCCACTTTTATAATTTTTTATAAAATTTATTGGATAGACCCGCTACTAACAATTCTAATTTCGATTTATATCTTAAAAGAGACTTATGAAATTGTAAAAGAAGCGATTGATATTTTGATGATGTCAAATAGTGAAGAAATTGATCTTGAAGAAATAAAAGACATTGTTGAAAAAATTCCGGGAGTAATAAATATTCATCATATTCACTGGTGGAAATTAAATGAAGCTGAAACTCACTTTGAAGCACATATTGAAGTTGAAGATATGGCAGTAAGTAAAACGGTTGATATTCAAAATCTAATTGAGCATGAACTTTACGAAAAATATGAAATTAATCATACAACACTTCAATTTGAATGCGATAAATGCGAAGTGAAACGGTTGGTCTAATTTTTCCTCACTTTATAAGTCACCTTACGCAAGTATGTTAAAAACCTCTGAGGTTTTGTCAATCACAGAGTGATGGCAAGCCATTGAATAAATATAAAGTTATTTTTAACTTAAAAATCAAGAAGACTC
>AMWB02162677.1_pt1 | contig 11000 bp, 10 predicted proteins | sample 200311 | NCBI WGS metagenome assembly AMWB02 (sample SAMN02737377, study PRJNA173069) | bioreactor metagenome | biome: anode biofilm in microbial fuel cells | place: USA: California | collected 2010-12-16 | reverse complement strand
AAAATTCTCAGGAGAAAAAAATGATTTCACTCTTAAAAGGAACGCTTGTATCGAAATCGGGAAGCGAGATTATTCTCGACGTCAACGGAGTCGGCTTTTCGATTCACGTTTCGGGAAAAGTCAGGGAAAACCTTCCCGCTGCGGGCGAAACTTTTTCCGTCATAACCTATCTCGACGTCAAGGAAAATTCTTTGATGCTCTTCGGCTTCAACGACGAAAGAGAGAGAGAAATGTTCAAGATGCTCATTTCAGTAAGCGGCATAAGCGCGAAGACAGCGCATACGATACTCGTTCACGCCTCGTTCGAGGACATTCTCGGGCTTATTACGAACAAAACCTTTACGGGAATAAAAATACCCGGCATCGGTCCGAAGAAAATCGAAATGATATCGCTCGCGCTTAAAGACAAGGTGTTCAAAATCAACGCCGACATCGGAGGAATAATGGAATCGGCAGCGGGAAACCGCGACACCGACGTACCGCGTCTCGAAGCGCTTACAGCGCTTATGAACCTCGGCTACCAGCGCGCGGATGCGGAAAAAATAATACGCGAAGTCCTGAAGAATAATCCGGGCGAAAATCTCGGCACGGAAGACCTCATAAAAAAATCATTAAACTTTATTTCGAGAGTATAGTATGAAAAACAATGAAGCGTTTGACCTGTTCAAAAGAGTAAGACCGCTTATAAAAGCGCATCCGTGGCACGGAGTCTATATCGGAAAAAACGCTCCCGAAATAGTTTCGACTTACATCGAAATCGTTCCGACAGATACTTTGAAGTTCGAACTCGACAAGCAGTCGGGATACCTTAAAATTGACAGGCCGCAGTTGTACTCGAACGTATGCCCGACGCCGTACGGACTGATACCGCAGACGTACTGCGGAGAAAGTGTCGCGGAATTTTGCTGCCTCAAGACAGGCAGAAGCGGGATAAAGGGTGACGGCGACCCGCTCGACATTTGCGTGCTGACCGAAAAAGTAATCACACACAACGACATAATCCTGAACGCCGTTCCGATAGGCGGACTGCGAATGATTGACGGCGAAGAGGCCGACGACAAGATAATCGCGGTTATGCACAAGGACAACGTGTTCGGCGGCTGGGACGACATCTCCGACTGTCCAACATCATTAATCGAAAGAATCCGCCACTACTTCCTTACGTACAAGGAAGCGCCCGGCGCCGAAAAACGCATCTGTGAAATCACTCACGTGTACGGCAGAGAAGAAGCATACGAAATAATCCGCCGCAGCCGGCAGGACTACCTCAACCTCTACTCCGACCTCAATGACCTGCTGATGATGAATTACGGAGAAAAGTAAAAAATTCTTTCTTATATTATATCTGTTAATATAGATTTCTTATAAAAAGTACTTTTAATCTTGTCATTCCCGCATGCAAGCTCTTTGCGTCTGCCTTGGCGGACTCTTAGCGGGAATCCATAGCAGAAACATTGATTTTTATTACTTTGTCGTTTATAAGAGGTCTTCAGAGATCTCATAATTATATCCAATAGAATGAATATATACATTCGCGTATTTGGTTTGTTTTTTATCTGTATCACATCGTTTGTAGCATATCCCCAAAATGTTACCGAACGCATTATTCTTACCGCAGAATCCAATGAAGCCGCAAAAAATCTTTATTATAGTATCGGTCTGAATCAATCCGGCGACTATGGTTTTGTCATATTAAAAGACAAATCGGAGTATTTCGTATCCGGGACGGATACTGTCGGACCTTTCCCTGTTCATTCTCATATAAACTCAGTTCATTTTTCTACAAAGGTAAGAAGCAGTTATATGATTGAACTCGACAGCACTACAAACAGAGAATTCTACATTAAGAACGAACATAACCCGAGATATTATGGAAAGTATTATGGAGAAGTAATTGATTTCGAGCAATACGATCCGGACTTTGTAGTAATTGTAAAAACAGATGATACCATTAATGTATTTTTTAATGATAACCTTTTGGCAAAACTTGATTATAAGAAGAAAGATGAGTTTGATATTTGGAATTTTGAATGTAATGGTGGCAATATCGTTTACAAAGTTCGGAAAAATAATAAGGAGTACTTCTATTGCAATTACAAATTGATAGATAGCACCGATGAGAAGATTGGTGGATTCGCAGTAAATGAAAAAGGAGATTACATATATACCGTATATTATACCGATAGCAGCGTGTCGCCGGCAAAAAACTTTTCATATCTTCATACTAAAGATACTTCCATCGGTCCTGTACGCAAGATTTATAATCTATATGTAAGTCCGGAAGGCGGTACATGTGCTTATTCTGTCAAAGATGGATACGGTGAGTTTATCGTAAATAACAGGTTATACATCTACGACACCGAAAAGGAAAAGTATGAAGATGATTTCAATAATTATGGCTTATATGTCAGAGACTCAACGAATTTTTTGCAATTTATTAAATCTGCAAACGGATGCATTTTAAATGTAAATGGCGTGATTAGTTATAGAAATTATGACCGCATATTATGTCCCAATATTGATGAAAACGGCGACTACTCGTTTTTCGGCATCAGGAATTATTACCTCTACAAATGCACCAACGGAACCGAAGATACAGTACCTTTAAGTAAATATGGAGTAAGGGCATACCCGATTTACATAAGCCCGGAAGGCGAATATTCGTATTATTACTTCGACAATAACGATTCTATATTTGTATATATGAATGATTCGTTGCTTTTTAAAACTTTTAGCTCTGGCAACAGTTTCTATTCTTTGTCTGATGTGATGTATCCGGGGTATCGTGATGAATTTAAATTCCGTTGCAATGATTTAATCTATATTAAAGTGGATACGACTGCTTATTTTATTTACAAAGGTCATCTCTCGAAGCCGCTTCCACATACCTGTCATATGACAAATGAGAAAGATGAAGGTAAAATACTTTCAGGCAGATTATCGTCAAACGGATTTTATGTTATTCAGGCATTGGAAAAAGGGACTCTCTTCGCGATTGTAAATAATAGGTGTTATGAATTTATTTATAATGTAGATAAATTTTTTAAAGACTATGTCTTTTTTGACGGCAAAGAATTGGTTTTTTATACACTCAGCGGTAATAAAATTATAAGATACGCGATAAATGAAAAATAGAATATTTGTTGTATTATTTTTTGTCCTGGTGATTGTTTCGGAATCATTTTCTCAAAAAATGTATACCGATTATTTTAATGAGGCAATAGAGCGATATCAGTCTGGCGATTTGATGGGTGCTTTGAGCAGTTTTAAATATGTCGTGAATTATAAGCCGAAGAATATTGTTTACATCGAGGCTTTATATTTCTCGGGGTTAATAAATATGAAACTGAATTATCCTCAAACGGCTATCTCGTTTTATAAAAAAACCATAGAAACAAGTTTTGACTCGGCATACTTAAAAGGTCAGGAAAGCCCTTATTCTATACTAAGTCATTACAGACAATTATCATCAGAGGAGTTATCCGAAACTTTTTATTCAGTTAGTAAATACGATTCGGCGCTGATATATATATACCTTGCTGATACTGTATATAAAATCGGAGAAGAAGATTTTAACGGTGTGGAAGAATCTCATGCACGTCACGGAATAAAGATTGCACGAATCTATGAAAAATCAGGTCAGCAGGATAAGGCGATTGACAGATTGCTTAAAGCTGTTTTCTATGTATTCGGAAGACCTGATGAATCGATAGCAGAACTGATAAGAATTTTGCAAAAAGAATACACTGTGTCTGAGTTAAAAGAAATAACGGATAAGAGCTTTGAAAGCATCGAATTGTATAATGGTAAAAGATATTGCATAAATTTTTTAGGCAGGAGATTGGACATAACATATCAATTATGCGATTATCGTGATAGTCCTTGTTTTGATTTAAGCATACCGGAACAGAAAAAGAAAGCAGTTTCTATTATCAAAAAAACAAAATTCTATCTGATTATTTCTGGGTTGAAGTGAAAATTGGTGAGTACGAACGAGTTTTTGTATCCGTATGAAGAAAAGTCCTGACGTTTTGTTACAGTCAGGAGGGAATTCATGACAATCATAGTTGACTTCTGCCGTTTTGTTATTCACGCTTTTTTAATTCCGTCAAAACCGTTTGTAAAGTATTAACGCCCCAATGTTCAATATATTTTCCGTCCTTTACTCGTACAATATCAATTACATCAATTCTGATTTTCTGCCCGGTGGGAGAAATGTCGAATAATTTACCTTTATGCGTTCCTGTTATTGCTTTTCTTGTAACGACCTTGTCTCCTTCAGCAATTTGTTCATAGATTTCTACCGTCAAGTCCGGAAATGCCGGTCTTAAAATATTTGAAAATGTATTCCACATTCCATTTGCATCATTGGCTGAAGCCGGGGCTGTCCGGTTAATGAAATCATTGTTCATAAGTTGTCTGAAGGTATCAAGATTTCCTTGTTCAATTACTTCTTTATTAAATCGTCTGACGATTTCTTTGTTCTTTTCTAAATCCTCAGTTGTCATATTATTGATTTTTTTATGCTGTTTTTTTAAAAACACTTTATCAAACCCTTTGCGCCCTTCCCTCTTTCCACGCCCCGAACCCGTATTGTATTGCCTCTTTGAGTACTTCGATGTTTATGTCATTAAGTGTTTTGAACTTGATGCAATAACCCGTAACGCTTGCCTTGCCAAGTTTTTTCCCGAATGTTTTTGCCAGGTATGTCTTATCATTTAATCCAATTATATAGACGGAGATTCCGGTTTTGTTCGCGCTGATACCAATTTGATAAAACTCTTTGGTCTTTCCATCGGCGTATTTGATGGTTTGAATTCCGTATCCGATATTAGGATTGGAAACAGTTTTGCCGTTATCGTCTTTCCCGTCTAAGAACCATAATTTGCATCCCGGCATAATTTCCGGAATGATGCGGTGCAACTCCAGCAAGTCGCCGCGTTTTGGTTCGGGCTGACCGGTAATATATTCTTTGATTTGCGTTTGTACGTTCATGTGATTTTTTTCTTTGCTATAGTTTTATACCTAAAAAAGTTTCTTACGTGCGTCTCTCTTTAAATTAATTTGCGTCGTCAGCGATTAATTTCTATTGCCCTGCCACCGCATAATTCAGTTCGGTTACACCGCAAGCGAATTTCCGCGTATTCAATAGTTTTAGATTTATTTTGTCTTTGACGCCCGAAAACAACGGAATACCCCGCCCGAGAATAATCGGATTAACAAACAGCCAGTAACCGTCAATTAAATTCAATTGAATAAGCGAATGCGTCGCACGCGGGCTGCCGAAAAGCAGTATCTCTTTGCCTGTTTTTTGTTTTATTTCCTCTATTCTATCAGGTAGATTGTCCCTGATAATAGTTGTTTTTGATAAACCTTCCTCTTTCAGTGTTCTCGATAAAACAATTTTATGAGCGTTCATGTACCATTTTGAATGCTCGATGTCGTGTTTTGAAGCGTCCGGTTTCTCTGCTGCCGTTGGCCAGTAATTTTCCATCATCTGAAAAGTTACACGTCCGTACAATGCTGTGTCGCTTTCGCTAATCCGCTTGCCGACGTAATCGAACAATTCTTCATCGAACTTAATCCAGTCCATTTCTCCGTTCGGTCCCGCAACAAAACCGTCAAGAGAAACGTGCATAAATGAAATTATTTTTGTCATATAATTCTATTTTTAATTTGGTGTCCTTATTGCCTTAGTGATGAACAAAAAAGTTACTTTTCAATCGTTCCCGTTCTCACGTCCCCGCCGCGTTTGTAATTCGCGAAGATTACGCCCGACGGCGTGACCGTCGTTTCCGTTAATTCAAATGCCGCAGGTATTGCGCCTTTGTCAAATAGTTTTTTCCCTTTACCGAGTATCACCGGGAATATCTTCAGCCAGAGTTCGTCCGCTAAATCGTTCCTGAGAAGGGTCTGAATCATTTCTCCGCTGCCGTGTACCTGAATGTCGCGGCCTTCCGAGTTTTTCAACTCTTTTATTTCGAGGCCGCAATTCCCATGCTCGTTGTCGCGATTGCTTTGTAACCGCATGCCTCTATTAATCTGGAACTGCCGATGTCCCAGGAATTTAAAAGAACCAGTATTTCTTTATCCTGATGATATTTCAGGAATCTTTCGGCTTTTTCTTTTTGTGTGTTTGAAACCATAATAGTATTATTTACCCTTTTTCATTACAACACATTTATTTTTGAAAAATTCAAAGAGAGGTGATGCGATTATACTTTCCTCCTTCACAATCTCAGGCTTGGGAAGGAACAAAATGTATTACTTGGTTTCCGGACAAGAGCAAGACCGGGCGTCTCTTTTATTTGAGAACCGGTTGAAGCAGCGTCGGTATGTGCTCTTACTAACCCCATTCTTTAGAATGGGGGGTATGAATAAAAAGAAGAAGGACTTTAGCCCTTGAAGTTCTATGCTTGCGGACCGAAGACCGTGTTAAGTGTGTACATACAACCCCGCTCTGAGGTGCGGAGAAAAACTTGCTCCCTTCCCAAGCCGGAACTTGGGGAGGAAGAAAAAAATATAATTCGTGATATTCGTATCAATTCGCGGATGTATATCGAGTAATAAAAATCCCCTCAAAAGAGGGGATTCGTGTTTCGAAGTATTATATATTATAGGTTATTTCTTATCGTCAACGACTTCGAAGTCCGCGTTTTCAACGTTGCCGTCGTCCTTCTTCTGTTCGCCCGCGCCCTGCTGACCGGCGGATTGCTGTCCCTGCTCGGGTCCCTGATTCTTCGCCTGAGAGTACATTTGCGAGGACGCTTCGTTCCAGGCCGCGTTGTACTGGTCCATCGCGGATTTAATTTCCGTTGCGTTGTTTGTCTTCACTGCGTCTTTCAGCCTGTCGATTGCGGATTGAATCTTCGCTCTCGCGTCCTGGCTGAGTTTTCCTTCGAATTCTTTCAACTGTTTTTCACCCTGAAATATCATCGCGTCAGCCTGATTCTTAGTGTCGATTTCCTCTCTCTTCTTCTTGTCGTCCGCTTCGTGCTCCTTCGCGTCCTTCTTCATCTTTTCAATCTCCTGATCCGTGAGTCCGCTCGAGTGCGTAATTCTGATGTCCTGCGTTTTTCCCGTGCCCATATCTTTCGCCGTAACGTGAAGAATACCGTTCGCGTCTATGTCGAATGTAACTTCGATTTGCGGAACGCCTCTCGGAGCGGGAGGAATCCCGTCGAGATGGAATCTTCCGAGCGTGCGGTTATCCATTGCCATTGGTCTTTCGCCCTGAAGGACGTGAATTTCAACCGAAGGCTGATTGTCTCCCGCCGTGGAAAATATCTGCGACTTCTTAGTCGGTATCGTCGTGTTAGCTTCTATGAGTCTGGTCATAACGCCGCCGAGTGTTTCGATGCCGAGAGAAAGCGGTGTAACGTCGAGAAGAAGCACGTCCGTCACGTCGCCCGCGAGAACGCCGCCCTGAATCGATGCGCCTATCGCTACGACTTCGTCCGGGTTGACGCCTTTATGCGGCTCTCTTCCGAAAATCTGCTTCACTCTATCCTGAACCATTGGAATCCTTGTCGAGCCGCCTACGAGAATAACTTCATCGATTTCATTCAGGCTGAATCCCGAATCCTTAAGCGCCTTTTCGCACGGAGCTACGGTTCTTTCGACAAGGTCGCTGACGAGCGATTCGAACTTCGCGCGCGTTATCGTTTCGAGAAGGAACTTCGGACCGTCGGCTGTCGCAGTGATATAAGGCAGGTTAACCTCAGTCTGCGAACTTGTTGACAACTGTTTCTTCGCGTTTTCTGCGGCTTCTTTCAGTCTCTGCAATGCCATCGGGTCTTTTCTTAAATTGATTCCTTCCTTCTTCTGGAATTCTTCCGCTAGATATTCAATAAGTCTCTGGTCAAAGTCATCGCCTCCAAGGTGCCCGTCGCCGTTCGTTGATTTTACTTCAAACACCCCGTCGCCGAGTTCGAGAATAGATATATCGAACGTTCCGCCGCCAAGGTCGAACACCGCTACCTTGTGGTTCTTTTTCTTCTTGTCGAGACCGTAAGCAAGCGCCGCCGCTGTCGGTTCGTTGATTATTCTCTTCACGTCGAGTCCCGCTATCTTGCCCGCGTCTTTCGTCGCCTGTCTCTGGGCGTCATTGAAGTAAGCCGGAACTGTTATGACCGCTTCGGTTACAGTTTGTCCGAGATAGTCTTCCGCCGTCTTCTTCATTTTCTGAAGAACCATAGCGGAGATTTCCGGCGGAGAATAGACGCGTTTCTGATTCGTGCTCTTATCATCGATTTCCACTCTCGCTACATCGTTATCGCCTCTTATCACTTTGTACGGGACTTCGCCGATTTCCATTCCGACTTCGTCGAATTTGCGTCCCATAAATCTTTTTATGGAGAATACAGTGTTTGTCGGATTAGTGACAGCCTGCCTTTTAGCAGGGTCTCCTACTAGCCGCTCTCCGGTTTTGGTAAACGCGACAACCGAGGGGGTTGTCCGCATACCTTCCGAATTTGGTATAACAACAGGATCGTTACCTTCCATAACCGCAACGCACGAGTTAGTCGTACCTAAATCTATTCCAATAATTTTTCCCATTAATTTAAAAGCCTCACTTTCTTTAAACGGAACTACCCGCGTATCCGCAGGCAGTTCCGTAGTTTAGACGTCTGTTTGTGAAAGTTATTTCAATTTTATTTCTTTAACCACCGGTTTTGCTTCTTCAACTTTTGGTAAAGTTATCGTAAGCATACCGTCTTTAAATTCCGCTTCGATACCGTCAACCTTGATGTCTTTCGATAGGTTGAATGACCTGCAAAACTCTCCGTACACTATTTCGTTCATAACGAGGTTCGTGTCTTCAGACTTGTTCTGTGATTTCTTTTCACCCTTGATTGAAAGCAGGTTGTTTTCGACTTCAATCTTCACGTTCTCTTTTGCGATACCCGGGAGTTCAAGGTTGATGTAGAAACTGTCCTTGTCCTCGGTGATTCTTGTTCTTGGTGTATAACTTGACGCGTCGAGCACATCGCCCCTGAAGAAGGGTGAATCGAAAATTGACCTGAAAGCATCGTTAATCAGGTCGCCGTCTTTTTTAAATTTTATTAAGTTCATTTTAAATCTCCTTACTATATTTTAATTTATAATTTTTGATTTTCAATGTTACGCACTAATGTATATCAAGTCGTGTGCCAAATTTAAAAAGTGCGATTATTGATTGTTTTTAAAGGGGGTATGTGAAATATATGTCATTATTAGGAAATATTATGCAAATCTCTGACATCCGTATCAATGTATTGACATATATTGCTAACCCGATCTTGAATAAAATTGTCTTCCGGATTTTGCCCGTGTCCGACACGGCGGATTTTCCATTTTAGCGGTTTAAGCGAATCCCGGCGTCAAGTAAAAAATGCGGCTTTTGGAATTTATTAATACGAAATAAAATTATACATTATACAAGAAAGTGATAGATGAAACTTACAATCGCATTATTGTTGTTCTATTATCTCGGTTTTCACGGCGCGGGTGATATGTTCACGTTGCCTTTTTATTCGGGCGCGGGAAACAATTCTTCCGTCATACAAACCGATACGACGATTGACGTTACCTATTACAAACTTCAGTTAAAACTATCAATCAATCCCGACAACATTAAAGGAATGACAACGGTAAACGGAAAATTTATAACGCCGGGGAATTCATTTTTTCTTAATCTTGCAAATTCCTTGACGGTTGATTCCGTTACGGGCGCGAACGTCGGGTCGGTTACGCATTCGAACGACGTACTTCGCGTCAATTTAAATTCTCTTTCGTCAGAGTTCGCCGTTAACGTTTATTACAGGGGACTGCCTCCCGCGACGGGATACGGAAGTTTTGTTTTTTCATCTCACGGCCCGGAGCCTTCGATATGGAGTCTCAGCGAGCCGTACGGCTCGTCCGACTGGTTTCCTAACAAGAACGCGCCGGCCGATAAGGCGGATTCGTCCGACGTTTGGGTAACCTGCCCGTCGTCGCTGACCGCGGTTTCGAACGGGCTTCTTAAAGAAACAATAACGAATCCCGACAATACGACTACATACAAGTGGAAGGGGTCTTATCCTATAGCGAGTTACCTTATATCCATCGCGGTTTCCAACTACGCTTTGTATAAAAATTATTTCAGATATTCGGAAACAGATTCACTTACACTCACGCATTATGTGTATCCTGAGTATCTCGGCAGTTTAAAGAGCAATCTTGACGAGACGCCTGAAATGATGAGAGTCTTTTCGGAAAAATATTCTCAGTATCCTTTCATAAGGGAAAAATACGGGCACGCGCAGTTCGGATGGGGAGGCGGAATGGAACACCAGACGATTTCGTCGATGGGAGCGTTCACGCCGGGAGTAATAGCGCACGAGTTGTCTCATCAGTGGTACGGAGACAAGGTCACTTGCAGGGACTTCCATCACATCTGGCTCAACGAAGGTTTTGCCACTTATTCGGAAGCGGTTTATATAGAAGCGTCGCAGGGCAGGGAAGCGTATGATTATTTCATGCTGCAGAAAATGAACAGCGCGAAAAACGCGGTCGGAACGGTTTATGTCCAGAACGCGGGTTCGATAAGCGAAATATTCAACACGAACCGTTCATACTATAAGGGCGGTGTCATACTTCATATGCTGAGAGGCGTAACGGGCGATTCGTTGTTTTATGACATAATGAAATCATACGTTAACGACACGCTTCATGCTTACGGAACAGCCGTAACGGAAGACTTCCAGAGAATCGCCGAAAGCAAATACGGGAAGAGCCTCGGTTATTTCTTTTACGAGTGGATATACGGGGAAAAATATCCGAAATATAGAATCACGTGGGGCAAGTCGCAGGTGGGCGGAAACTCTTACGAGGTGAATCTTCTCGTTGAACAGGCGACAAACACGAATCCCGTGTTCTTCACGATGCCTGTTGATGTGAAGGTTGAAACGAATTCGGGCGACACTACCGTTACCGTGTTCAACAACTCGCAGACACAGTCGTTCGTTATCACTATAACG
>AMWB02090396.1_pt2 | contig 11001 bp, 13 predicted proteins | sample 200311 | NCBI WGS metagenome assembly AMWB02 (sample SAMN02737377, study PRJNA173069) | bioreactor metagenome | biome: anode biofilm in microbial fuel cells | place: USA: California | collected 2010-12-16 | reverse complement strand
GCATTGATCTTATCTGGTTTTTCCCTTTTGATGAAATAGATCGTTTTAATTATTTTGATGAATCTCTGAGTCAGAAAGAACAGAAACGCATCATGGCGTTCTATAAAAAATGCATTGGAAAACAGGCATTTTATAAGAAGCACCATGGCGCATTGCTTTCAAAAGGTCCCGCGTTATCCTGTAAAATTGAAAGCCTTTACAAATATTTTCCGGGGTGTCGTATCATTTATCTGGTAAGAGACCCCCTGGAAGTGATTCCCTCGATGAGCAGCCTGGCAAAAACAATATGGCAATCCACGCACTGCGTGGATAAAAATAATGCTTTTCATGAAAAGATATACAGAACCCTTTCCCATTATTACAGATATCCGATTGAGCACCTGTCGAACAAGGGGCCGTATACCTATTGTATTATCCGGTATGAGGATCTTGTCAACAATCCCGAAAAGACGGTCCGTGATATTTATCATCATTTCGATTTGTGCATGACGCCGGAATTTGACGAAATCTTAAAAAAAGAGAAGGTTACAGCCAATGCCTATAAAAGCGATCATTTATACTCACTGTCCAATACCGGACTTGACGCTCTCCGCATCCAAAAGGACCTGGCTGATGTGATCGAACGCTTTTGGCCGGAATCAAAAAACAAACCCGTATTCACAGAGTGATATTATTTATGCTGAAATACCAAATTGATATCTGGGTAAAATCATTAATTAGATGTTATGATACCCTTGGTATCAGAAAACAGTCTTTAAAAGCGATTCTCTTCCTCGGAAGACCGCTTCTCTATATTTTCAATTCTTTTTTTTCCCTGTTGGATAATGTTTTTTACCCACGCTATAAAAAAGTTGAATTGATAAAACCTGTTATTATAACCGGGCATCCCCGTTCAGGCACAACTTTTTTGCATCGGCTTCTGACTCAGACCAATGAATTCAACTGTTTTGAGTCATGGCATACAGCGGTTATTTCTCTGGTAGCCAGAAAACTTCTTGCCCCTGTAGAGCGTTTTCTAAAAAACAAAAATAAAAACAGCTTGTTAACTGCTGAATCCGGGCATTATATATCTTTAAATTCAATCGAAGAAGAAGAATTAATTTTTCTTTCACTTTACAACAGTCCGTTGGCAACTCTTTTTTCGCCATATGCATTGACCCATGAAGACCTGTGGGACATGTTTTATTTTGAGAAACAACCTGAAAGGCTTAAGAACGAAGTTCTTCGATACATCGAAGGATCTTATAAGAGACAAATTTATTACTTGGGAAGAAAACAGACGCTGTCTAAAATGCCTTATGCCATGATGCGGTACCAGTCATTGATGAAAACCTTTCCGAACGCCAAATTTGTCTATTTGATAAGATCTCCTTATGAGGTGGTGCCTTCGTACCTGTCGTTGATACGGGCAATACTGGATAATTTATGGGGGATTGACAATCTTCGGCCATCCCTGCTGGGCAGTATTTATCGGCGTGCCTATCAACAAAGCCTGAGATATTATAAATGGGCGGAAGATCTTGAAAATCAGGGGATGCTGGATTCAAAGCAGTTTATGACGCTTCCCTATCATTTGATCAAAACGGATTTGCAGCGTGCGGTGGATGATTTTCTGGATTTCACAGGTCTGGATATCAGCGAAGAACTGAAAGACATAATCAGGATTGAAGCAGAAAAACAGAATTCGTATAGAGGTAAACATCAAAATCTGTCATTGGAGTATTTTGGTTTTTTAACAGAAGGGTTTGAAAAGGACTTTGACTTTGTCCTTAAAAAGTATGGCTTTTGAGAATATATGGGTACGCCGCAATTCAGGAACGTTTGTAGAATATGAGAATTCAGAAAGATAAAGACAACTCTGTCCGGAAAAAAAAAGTGCTTCCGCCGCGGAAAAACCCCAGAGGCCTGCTGACCGCGCTGGTTGCCGGTGCTTCCGGACAGATCTTTGAACTTGAAGGATATGCTGCGGTGGGTATGGACGGGGAACGCCTGATACCGCTGGCTGCCGGGCAGACGCTGCCCATGCCCCATGGGGGCGAACTCATGTTTCTGCCGGATCGTATGCCCATCCTGCATAACCTGTCCACCGGCAAATTCGAAGTCGTGTGTGAAAACCCGTATGCACCGGGCAGCCCCCTGTTTCCGGTGGCTGCATTCAATTCTCCGGGATATGTGGTGTCTTGCAACTGTGCCTATCAGGAATCACCTGCTGCAGGCATGCTTCCGTTGTTTTCATATGGAGCCGTCGGCTGGCATGCCGCAGGATTTAGGTCTGCGGTCATTCTGGTGGACGATGAACCCCGGCAGGATTTGCGCTTCATGAAGACTGAGGATGTAATGCAGGGTATCAAGCTGCTTCGAAAACACATGCCGTCCAACCGGCTTCGGGCTCACCTGGAGCACTGCGCGATGACCTATGGGTGTCCGGCGGGAAAGAACTTTTTTCTGGGCCGGTATGAGGCTCCGCTGCCAACCTCGCAATCCTGCAATGCCAGATGTCTGGGGTGTCTGTCGCTTCAGCAGCAGGGGACCGTTCCCAACAGCCAGGAGCGCATTGCCTTCACGCCTACCCCGGATGAAATTGCGGAAATTGCCCTTTATCATATCCATCGGGTGAAATCCGCCGTAGTCAGCTTCGGTCAGGGATGCGAGGGAGATCCCCTGCTGGCAGCGGACGTGATTGAACCGGCCATTCGTCTGATCCGTTCCAAAACCCTGGAAGGGACCATCAACATGAACACCAACGCCAGCAAGCCTGAAATCCTCGACAGGCTGATCGATGCGGGGTTGGACAGCCTGCGCGTCAGCATGAACAGCGTCCGGAGCCGCTGCTATGAAGCCTATTTCCGGCCAAAAGGCTATGGATTCGCAGATGTTGAAGTCAGCATTGATCTTGCCATCCGCCGCGGTCGGCATGTGGCCGTCAATTACCTGAACTGTCCTGGATTTACGGATGTTCCGGAAGAATTTCATGCGCTGAAGGACTTTTTAACCAGGCATCCGCTGCATTTCATTCAGTGGCGGAACCTGAATTTTGATCCGCTTCGATACCTTAAGGCCATGCAAAGCGTGGCGGTTCATGGCTCCCCGATGGGAATTGAGACGGTACTGCGATTGATTCAAGAGCAGTTTCCCGGCGTTTGCCACGGGTATTTCAACCCTCCCAGGGAACAATTTTATCGTCAAAGGATAGCGTGATGAAATGGATTGCCGCCAAGGTCATCGCGGACTCGGAACCGTTTGAGCATGCGGTGGACCAGATTGCAAGCCTTTTTGAAGACATGGGCCTCTCCGGAGTTGTGGTGGAAGACCCCAATCTCGATCCCCCTGAAGGCTGGGGTGAGGATGCCCTGCCAAGGCCGGTGCATCATACCGTCACCGGGTATTTCCCTCAGAACGAATTGCTGACATCGAACTGCCGGAAACTGGAGCAGGGGCTGGCGGATCTGAAGCAAAATCAGAGCCTTTCTTTTCACATTCTTTATCGTGAGGTGGATGAAGAAGATTGGGCGGAATCCTGGAAAGCCTATTTCTGGCCGGAAAAACTGACCGATATCCTGGTGGTTAAACCCACCTGGCGGGAATACGTGCCGGCTGACGGGGAGATGATCATTGAGATCGATCCGGGAATGGCCTTTGGCACGGGCACCCATCCCACAACCGCACTCTGTGTTCAAATGATCCAGGATTATCTGAAGCCAGGTGATGCTTTTCTGGATGTGGGAACCGGGTCCGGCATTTTGATGGTGGCGGCGGCAAAGCTGGGAGCATCCAGGCTGTCCGGGATCGATTCGGACAGCGTTGCCTGCGAAATTGCAAGGCAGAATCTTCTCTTAAACCACATTGAACCGGACAGGTTCTGCGTGAAATCCGGGGACCTGGTGAATACGGTTGCAGAAACCTTTCAGATGATTACGGCGAATATTTTATCAGAAGTCATTCTGGTGCTGCTGGATGATGTCGGACAGGCACTTTCTCCGGGTGGCATATTGATCTGTTCGGGAATCATTGAAGCCAATCAGAAGCTGATTGTGGAAAAAATGAAAGCCACCGGATTTCAGGTTCTTGACGTTCGGTCAAAAGACGGGTGGGTGGCGATTGCCGGCAGGCTGGCACCGGAAAACGGATAGCCTGTATTCAGTTGGATATAAAATATTCATATTTGAATGCCACCTGCGAACAAATGATACAGTAAACATCCCGTCGCAATTATGTTGTTTTCATCTCTTGGTGTCAAGGCCGGATTCATAGCCGTTCTAGAGGTTATCATGTCTGGCATTTAAATTGCTAACATTCCAGAAGGATGGCTATCGGCAACTGATAATTTTAATTTATAAACAGGGAGTACCTCAATGAAAAAAATCGGACGAACACTAATTGCAGCATGTTTTATATCTGGATTGATGGCAGCCAGCGTCAGTGCCCAGATGGGCAGTGGCATGGGTATGGGTATGGGTATTGGGGGTGGAGGCGGCATGGGTATGGGAATGTGGGATGGTGCCCATGCCATGCACGTTATCAGCGCTCTGGGATTGGATGACAGTCAATCAGCGGAAGTAAAGGCGATTTTAACGAAACTTCAGAAAGAGATGGTTCAGAAACGCGCCGATATCCAGGTGGCGGAAATCGAGTTGCGGGAAATCCTTGGAAAAGATCCGGTGGATATCAAAGTTGCCGAAGGCAAGGTCAAACAGATCGCGACGCTGAAAACGGAAGCCGCCATGATGCACATTCAGGGGATCGAGGATGTCAAAGCCAAATTGACACCGGAGCAGAAAAAGAAACTGTCCGAAATGATACAAATGACTGGGATGGGGCATGGCAAGGCAATGTCGGACTGTCCCATGATGAAGGGCAAGAAGGATATGGGATCTGATGCCGGCGCTGCAACTGCAAAGCCCACAAAACACAAGGCCCCGAAAGCCGCTTCGCCAGCTCAACAGTAAATCAACAATCCTGATTATACCCAGCCCATCATTTTACGAAAAGGAAACGACTTGTAGCCGGTGGCTTCAGCCACCGGTAAGGAACATCCTTGTTCAGTAAGGCTGTTTGCTCAAACCCTGATTAAGGCATTGTATTATTGCATTATCTGTGTTAGAGATAGAGATATTTCCAGCTTTGAAGTGATCCTCCAGGATTATCCTTTACTGCGCTTGAGGGGACATGTTCAATCACTCTTGCCATTACGGATCGGCTTATGTATCAGAATAGGGGAATGGTCCGACGAATCGAAATTCTTGCGGACGTTTTGCTGACGGCGCTGGTCTTTATCGGCGTCTATCTTGTGAAACAAAACCTGTTGACCGATTTGCTGGGAGGACTGACCCCGACTCCCAATTATTCCATACTGCTGCTGATGATCATGCTCATCTGGTATGTGACCCTGGACATCGTCAACCGGAAAAGCGGCTACGGGGCCAAAATGACGATCTCCATGCTCATGGAGATCTGGAAGGGTGTCAGCATCGGTACCGTCGTTCTGGTACTCTGCATCTATATTTTCAAGATCCAGGATGTCAGCCGTCTGCTCATCTTTCTTTTTTATCTTTCGGATCTGATCGTTTTAGGCCTTGCCCGTTGCCTGATTTATCGATTTGTCTCCTCCAAACGAAACAATGAATATTTCCATCGCCACCTTCTTATCCTCGGAAGCCGCGTGGCTGCTCGCGAATTGATCCAACTTGTGAGCAAACAACGCGATACAGGCATCAAAATCATCGGTTGCATTGAAGTAAGCCAGGAGGATGTCGGCAAAACCGTCGCCTGTGGTGTTCAAGTGATCGGAACCCTGGACGATCTTCAGAACCTGCTTCTGGATCAGGTGGTCGATGAAGTCCTGATCACCATGCCGCTGAACATAATTTCCAATTCCGAATGGTATTTATCGTTTATCAACAGCTTTGGAATCATCGTCCGTATCATCCCCTACTGGTATATCCGGAAATTCATGGCGCTCCATGCATCCCACTCGGTTAAGGTAGAAAACTTCCTGTCGGAACCGGCGCTGATTGTCAGCAGGATCCCAAGCAACCAGGACGCACTGCTCATCAAATCCATCACCGATTACCTGCTGGCCGTTTTGGTGCTGATCGTCACGGCTCCGCTTTTTCTGATTCTCCCCCCCCTGATCAAATTGATTTCACCCGGACCTGTTTTTTTTAAACAGATCCGCAGCGGCCAGGACGGCAGAAAATTTTCTCTTTATAAATTCCGCTCCATGATCATGGGCGCCGAGGAAAGCCAGTATACCCTGATCGAGATGAATGAAGCTCACGGACCCGTATTCAAAATCAAAAAAGACCCCCGCATCATTCCCTACATCGGGACGTTCATGCGAAAATTCGGCATAGATGAAATCCCCCAATTTATCAATGTGATCCGGGGCGAGATGAGCGTGGTGGGACCCAGGCCCCCCACGCCCGCCGAAGTGATGAAATATGAACTGTGGCAACGCCGGCGCCTGTCCATGAAGCCTGGCATCACCTGCCTTTGGCAGATCCAGCCGGGACGAAACGACATCTTGTTCGACCAGTGGATGGACATGGACTTGAACTACATCGATAACTGGTCCTTATGGCTGGATTTTGTCATTTTCCTGAAAACCATTCCGGCCGTCCTGTCCGGGCACGGCAGATAACGCCGCATTATCATGTCCATTCGCAGAAAACCAAGGGAGAGTCAATGACAGAAAAGGTTCTGGTTACCGGAGGCGCCGGAGATGTTCGCCGATGGTCGGCGCTTCCGGAACAAGCCTACTTTCGTGATTTTGCTTTCCGGTAGGCGACATCGTGGACGCCGATGGCATAGATCCTGACGATTGCGCCATCGAATTGGTAGAGGATGCGGTAGGTGATATTGCGAAAACCGATGTCCCAGAAACGAATGTTCTTGAGATCACCCTGTTTAAATCTTCCCTTCTGAGGATTTTGCATTAATTCCAGGAGTTGCTTATGGACGAGAAGCTTGCCGAGTTCTCTATTCTTTTTCGTCAGTTTATAGACTAATCTTTCGCAGTTAATGGTTCTTTGAAACTGAACAAGGCGTCCTCAATAATATCAATCAGTTTGATACTCCACCAGGGGCAATTCCTGGCAAGCCGACCGCAATGCAGGCAGGTGGAGGGAAGGCATTGAGATGTCGGAAAAAGCAAATGCTGCCCTGTAATGGGGCAGATAGGGCTTGAAAGATTGCTCAACACGAAAATCGGAGCTTTCGGCGCCGGTTTTCATTATACTGAAATTTATGTTACCTTGAACTGATGATGTCTCCAGTCCGCCAAGAAGAAACCCGATTGACCCATGAAACAAAAAAGCCGCGACCCGGAGATCGGGAAGCGGCTTTTTTGTTTTGGCCGTGGACAGAGATGTGATTCGAAAAAACAGGTACAACACAGGTACAATTGGGGTTTAAATAAATAAGAGGTTATGAGTATTCTTCATAACATATTGTTTTTCTTTGGCTGAGGGACAAGGATTCGAACCTTGGTTAACGGGGCCAGAACCCGTTTAAATGCACTTCCTTTCATTTCCCATAATTTCATTACATGCCTGAATAACAGGGTATTATTAATATTTCATTTCTCAATATTTCCCAAAAAACCACTTGACATCCCCTAATGAGTGGGACTAAAGTGGGACAGCATAAGTTAACGGGTTTGGTATTCCCATAAAAAGTTATCTAAATTCTGGGGAAAGAGAAAAAATCGTGGCATGGATAAAATCAAAATATATAGGGGTCAGATACCGGGAAAGTATTTCAAGGGAATATAAATCCAGACCGGAAAGATATTACGTAATACGGTATCCGAATGCCGCAGGTAAAAAGATAGAAGAACCCGTGGGTTGGGAATCTGAGCAGATCGAAACAAACTACGGCAAACAAAATATCAATGAAATGGTTGCAAGTGAAATCAGATCGTTTTTAACCCATAACATTCGCATGGGTATTCTCCCACAAAGTCTTGCAGAAAAACGTGAAATGGAAAAAGCGGAGAAGATCCGGATTGAGAACGAAAAAACCCTGGCAGATGAAGCGGCAAAGCAAGAGGAAAAGCAGAACATCACCTTTGGAGAAGTTGCGGAAAGTTTTCTAAAATGGGGCGAAACCAATAAGAAATCTTGGAAAGATGATTATAACAGATATCATCAACGGTTGGAGAAGCCTCTTGCAAAGCTACAGGTCCGGGACATATCGAATGCCTATCTTGACACCCTTAAAGCATCATGGATGAAAAAAGTATCCCCGAAAACGGTCGAACATTACCTTTCCCTTATCCATTCCATTTTTGAACATGCCATTCATTCGCATGAAATCAACACCGAGAACCCGGTACGCAAGGTGAAAAGGCCGGAATACGACAACAGAAAGACACGGTTTTTTTCCCATGAACAGGCGGCTGAGCTTCTGAGGCATCTGAACAAACCAAACACCATGACGGTCCACGACCAAACCATAATGGGGCTTTATTCTGGTATGCGGTTCTCCGAAATCTCAAATCTGAAATGGACGGATATCAATTTTGACACCGGCCTGATTGAAATCCGGAATACCAAAACATCGTTAAACCGGCAGGCGTATATCACTGAACCCATTGAACAGATGCTTAAAAGGCGCCAAGCAAGCCCCAAAAAGGATCCTGTTTATGTTTTCCGGTCACGCCGTGGTAAAGACCAGCGGCATGTTTCATCTACTTTTTACCGGGCATTAAAGGAGCTGGGATTCAATTCAGATGGATTGGCGCGGATTGACCGACTGGACTTCCACAGTACCCGGCACACGTTCGGAAGCTGGTTGGCGCAAGAGGGCATTTCTTTGTATGAAATCGGCGAACTGATGGGCCACCAGGACATTTCCCAGACAAAAAGATATGCAAAGTTACTGCCCGAAACCAAACGGAGAGCGGTTGAAAGTTTAGTCAAGTCTGCAACTTCGCATAATGTTCTCCCCTTGGCGGATAGAAAGGCTGGTTGATTTTTCAGTTTGGGGATAGTCCAGGAGTAATTACCCTGGATGACAAGGCCGTTTCCTCTAACGGTTTTCCCCTTTTTATTTCAGAGGACCTTCAAATGAGAGGATTTGAAAATAAAAATGGAGACCTTCTGGCAAACACAACCCGAATACACCCTGCTTGATGCCGCCTTCCTGTGGCTGAATAACCCACCACAAAGTAAAATCCCAGATTCAGATCGAAGGATTTACTTCGCTATCTTAAACATGTTTCTTAGCGCAATTCACGCTGGTGATCTCGAAGTCACAGGAGGAATAAAATACGGCCTTATCATTCGAAGCTCATGGATGCAGACGGAATCTCGTCAACCAGACAAGTACACCGTCGAAACGCGAGTATCACGGCGCAGCCTTAAAGCGCTGGCCGAAAAAAAAGGGGTTAAACCTGTTTTCTTGTTCCCAGAGGAGCAACGGCCAGAAGCGAGTTCCCTGAAAAATGATGAGAAAGACGGCGAAACGCCGGTTAAAGTATCTGTGCAATCCATGAAGGAAGACGTCGATGGCTTATTGAATGCTTCCATGCACTATGAAAAAAAAGCCGGTGTTTCCAAAGCGGCAGTGGAACATATTGATAAAAGCCCGACTGGAGTTAAATCTGTACCTGGCAGATTCAACACGATAAAGGAATTCAATCCCAGAATCTGCGCTCTGACATACTGCGGAGTTGAGTCTTCCCTTACAGGAAAGTCAGTGCCGATCATCCGGGAACTCCTTTTGAATCCATTTAAAGAATTTCCGGCAACTACCTTCACTTCCACGACCGAGGGAGAATCTATCCGCACATCAGGCGATGCTGAATATGATGAAGAAAATGAGGTGATTCAAATTACTGCTCAGGAAAAAGAAACTTGGCAGTTGAGCATTACTGTAATTCTTGAAAATATTGAAGATTTGAAGGCGCGATTGGTTGTAGAAGAAAATCTTGATAAAAAAAGCGAAATTGAAACCAAGTTAGATGTTGAAGAGAAACGTTTGTCAGGTTTAAAAAAAATGTTGGCTGAACACAAAGGGTGGGTTAACGAAAAAGGTAAGCTCCGTTTTCGGGGTAAAAAGACCGATGAAGGCGGCAATTTTGTTGTGAAACAAAAAAAGGAATACAAAAACGTCACCGACGGGGTTTCAAAATTGTGCCGAGCAGCAATAAAACAGATTCAGGATGAAAATTTGAAAACCCATTTAACAAAGTGCATCAGGTATGGAAAAAATATAAGATACATTCCGACTGAAAATATAGAATGGATGAACATCAAATGACGTAACACGCCATAAGCAACGGTTTATAGAAGCCTCTGTCTGAAAAAGACAGGGGCTTTTTTCGTTTCTGCAATATGATTTTTCCGAATTCGGAAAAATAATCGCCGCTTTTCAGAAAAAAATCCGCCGCATAGGCGCACCTGGCTTTTCGGGAAGTGGCGTCTGCTCTGCATTTGCAGGTTTCTGGTGGTGCACTTATCCGAAATTGGAAAAATAATTTCCGAATTCGGAAAAATAATCGCCGCCTTCCGGAAAAATATTCTCTCCCTTAGATGTTTGAGAGGGAACATAAACAATTTTTTCGGAAAGGATGGGCTAAGAAATGCTAAACGACTTAACACAAAAGGTTTTGGACTCGATACGGAGCGAATTACCAGAGTACTTCCCTATCGATGGGCAGAAGTTTTATAAACCAAAGACCATTTACAACGAATTAAGCAAAGGACGAGGTCCTGAAGTAGTAAAAATCCGTGGCAGGAAATTCCTGGAGCGAGAGAGTTTCTTATCATGGCTTAGCGACAAATCGCACGTTACAGTGAAGCGAGGCAGGAAGCGTGCCGCATGATGGTGGTGTTAAGGCATAAAAAAACCACCGGGGGATGGATCCGGCGGCAGGGCATGGGGAAATTCGATAAAAAAATAATGGCACCGACAAAACCCGGCAATTGCTTGACGGTAATTCATCGGGCGTTTCAGCAAACATGGACAGTAGACGAAACCCGGCAAGAGGCGGAACGG
>AMWB02002805.1_pt2 | contig 11004 bp, 13 predicted proteins | sample 200311 | NCBI WGS metagenome assembly AMWB02 (sample SAMN02737377, study PRJNA173069) | bioreactor metagenome | biome: anode biofilm in microbial fuel cells | place: USA: California | collected 2010-12-16 | reverse complement strand
CCGGGAGCCAGTAAATGCCGCTCGAGGCAAGCGTGGTAACCGGCTGAGGCGGCTTTTCCTGGAATTCGAGGATTCTTCCTTTTGGGTCGGTCCTGACAAGCCCATAACGCTTGGCGAGTTCCTTATCCCCGACGTCATAGACCGCGATGACGCCGTGCGGCCTTTTCTTTTTGCCGAAATCGACGAACGAAGCTAGGTCAAAATCGAAGAAATTGTCGCCCGCGATCACTAAAAGGTCCGAAGGAGGGATCTTTTTTGTCTTGATCACGTAATTCAGGTCTCCGATCGCGCCAAGCCGGGTCTCATTGCTTATGGTGCGGTCGTTCACGACCTCGACCGGCCATGGATATCGTGATTTCAATGCCCAAGTCTCGAAATGCTCGGCGAATTTTTGGTTGCTCACGAGATAAATGTTTTCAACGCCTCGTACTTTTTGGACCCGTTCCAGGATCCACTCAAGAATGGGCTTATTCCCCACAGGAAGCAGGGGCTTCGGCGTATTTTCAGTAAGCGGATAAAGGCGGGTCGCATACCCCGCGCAAAGGATGATGACTTTAAGGCTCATGCTCTGACGGCCTTTTTAATGCGGTCGATCGCGCCAATCGACATGGGATCGACCTTGTAGAGTTTCGCGAGTTCGCAGCTCGTCCAATCCCCGAGCATGATCATGGAGAAAATGCGGGCCAACGCCCCGCGGCCGCTCGCCTTAAGCTCCATCACTTGAGCCCCGCATTCCCGGATCACTTTCATTGCAACTCGTTTCTTTTTTAAAAGCCAATCGGGTTCGTTCCGGTCCTTCAGAAAAACCGCAACCGAGCGCCTGACCTTGAACGCCGGAAAGGCCCACCCTTCGATCTCATGGTGAAACATCTCAGGCAACATTTCGCAGGAAGCTAACGTTTTTGCGTTCTCCGCGAATTGAGTACGCCACCGAAGGGCTACGGACTGCATCAGCCCGCCGCCATAAATAGCGATGTTCTTATTCAAAAGTTTTTTTGCAAGGCCGCGCGCTTTCTTTTCCGGAAAATGCCTGGCAATGCGGATCGCTTCCCGGATCTCTTTTCCGGAAACCGAGAACCACCGGTAGCGCATAAAAAGGAAGAGGAGGGAAAAGGTCGTGTACCCGATCGCGAACCGCGGGGGATATCCCTGAGGCAAACGGAAGAACGGGATCTTCCTTTTGATTGCTTCTTCCGCGAGCCATCCCCCGGACGCTACGACGAGAAAATACGCCTTACGCGCGATGGCTTGCTCAAAGATCGACTGGACCTCATGCGTGTTGCCGGAATAACTGGAAAGAATTACGACCGTCTTGGAATCCACCCATTCAGGAAGGCGTGAAGTCCGGTTCACGGTCCAATGGATGCGTGAACGGCTTTGAGCGATGGTCCCCAAAATATCGCCGCTAATGGCGGACCCGCCCATCCCGCAATAAAGAACTTTTTCGGGCCTCTTAATAAAAGAGGAAGAAAGGCTGATGCCCCCAGCGATCGCGCGGGCTTTCACGATCTGATTGGCCAGATCTTTCAGGTAGGAATCCATTACTCGTCGACAAGCTCCTCGCAAACGCCTTTGAGCTTTTCTTTCAGAAAATCATAGATCTCTTTGCCAGTATGGAACGCAAGGGCCTTCTGGGCGATCTCTTTGGCGTCAGAATAACGGATCGAGCGGATCGCTTTTTTGATCTTGGGCAGCGTGACAGGACTGGCGCTGATTTCATCGATCCCGAGCCCCACAAGAAGGATCGCGATCGCCGGGTCCGAGGACATTTCGCCGCAACTCCCCACCCAGATGTTATGGCCGTGGCCGTTCCGGATCGTCATATCGATCAGACGGACAATTGCCGGATGGGTCGGTTCATAAATATAGGCGATCTTTTCGTTCATGCGATCGATCGCGAGCACGTATTGGATCAAATCGTTCGTCCCCAGGGAAAAGAAATCCACTTCTTTGGCCAGCACGTCGCTTGCCAGCGCCGCCGACGGGATCTCCACCATAGCGCCTACCGGGATATCCCGGTTGAACGGGATCCCTTCCCTTTCAAGTTCGGCTTTTGCTTCATTCAGGACTTCGCGTGCGGCACGGATCTCATAAACGCTCGAGACCATCGGATACATGATCTTCAGATCCCCGTGAGCGCTGGCCCGGAGGATCGCACGAAGCTGCGTTTTAAAGATGTCTTTTCGCATCAGGCAGAACCGGATCGCACGCCAACCTAAAGATGGGTTCATCTCATGCGGGATCTCCAAGGTGGAGGCAAATTTATCCCCACCGAGATCGAGCGTGCGGATGATCACCGGATGGGGGTGCATGGTCTCCGCGACCTTACGATAGGATTCGTACTGTTCCTGTTCGTTCGGAAGCGTTGTCCGGTTCATGTAAAAATATTCCGTGCGATAGAGCCCGACCCCTTCCCCTCCATGCGAAATGACGGAAGGTATTTCGTGATGGAATTCGATATTGGCGCTCAGCATGATACGTTTCCCATCGAGCGTTTCCGCCGGAAGTTCGCGTAATTTATCAAGTTCATTGGTGAGCTGGACAAAACGGTCCCCTTGGGAATTGAATTTGTCAATGGTGGCCTGATCCGGATTGATGACCACCACACCGTGGGTCCCGTCCACAATAATCGTGTCGTCGTCCTGGAGCTCGTTGATGATCTTGTCAATTCCAACGATCGCCGGGATCTCGAGCGAGCGGCCAAGGATCGCGGTGTGCGATGTCGGGCCTCCGATCTCCGTCACAAACGCTATCACTTTGCTCCTGTCGAGCGATGCCGTATCCGACGGTGAAAGATCATGCGAGGCGATGACCACTTTCCCCCGGAACTCCTCGAGGCGTTTTTTTTCTTCGCCGCAAAGATTCCCAAGAAGGCGTTTACCCACATCGCGAATATCTGAAATACGTTCTTTGAGATATTCGTCGTTGATCTGGGAAAACGCCTGAAAGTAACGTTGGATCACAGCCGCAAACGCATACTCCGCTCCGACTCTTTCGTTCCTGATCACCTCGATCACGTCCTCGATCAAAGTACGGTCCTCAAGGATCAGAAGATGCGCCGTAAAGATGTCCGAACTCTCCCGGCCGATCTGGTCCGAGAGTTTCCTCCGAATGCCGAGGATCTCCGTACGCGTACGCGTCAGCGCCTCTTCGAACCGTGCGATCTCGTTGGAGATCTGCTCCGGGCCGACCACTCTTTTGGGAAGATTAAAAGATTCGCCGCTATGCAGGACGAACACTTTTCCGATGGCAACGCCCGGTGAAACACCGATGCCCTGATATTCTTTCATGGCTTATTCCCCGAAATTAGAATCGAAAAGTTTGGCCAGCGCTTCCATGGCCGCTCCGGCATCTTTGCCCGTTAAACGGACAGTGATGGAAGAACCCATTTCCGCCGCTAGCGTCATGATTCCCATGATCGACTTACCGTCTACCTTAAGGCCGTCTTTCTGCACCTCAACCGAAGATTCAAAACGATTGGCGGTTTGGACAAAAACCGCGGCAGGCCGCGCATGAAGACCAAGCTTGCTGCCAATGACAAAAATCCTCTCGATTGTCTCAAGTCCTGGTTTTTTCCGTCGCGTCACCATGATTCCCCTTAATCAAAATCACGACCATGATCGCCCAAATCGCCGTCATCAAAAAGAAATAAAGACTCGGACACCATGGTTACATCATTCTTTCGTTTGCTTGATATGTTCTCTATAATGGTCCAGGATCAATTTCATTAAAGCTTCCGAATCGTGACGAACCTGCTCCCCCGTCTGGAGCACATCCCCTTGAATGATCCGGTAGCCTTTTTCGCGGATCTTCTCAACATCTAATTTTACAGGTACGGATCCTTGCTTGGCATAACGTTGAAGCATAGTTTCCGGAATCGTCGCGGTGTTCACAAAACACGCGTCGATGATCCTTGGATCCGTGTGGTCTAGAATTACGCTTAGGTGTTCCCATGCGCTCATCCCCGCGGTCTCACCGGGCTGAGTCATTGCGTTCATGATATAAACTTTGTATGCGTCCGACCGGAGCACCGCATCGCAAATATCCTTGATCAAAAGATTCGGTAAAATACTAGTATAAAGACTTCCCGGCCCCATGATAATGAGGTCCGCGATCTCGATCGCATCGAGAGCCTCTTGGCACGCTTTGCAATCGTCCGGACGAAGACGAATGCTGCGAAGCGGTTTTTTAAGGTCTGTGATATTCGTTTCGCCTTCGACCGAGGTCCCGTCCATGAATTCACCCATGATCGTTACCTTTTCAAGTGTCGACGGGAGAACCCGCCCCCGAATGGCCAGAACCTTGCTAGACTCCGCGATCGCTTTTTCAAAATCGCCCGTGACCATCGAAAGCGCTGTGATGAAAAGATTCCCGAAACTGTGCCCCTTCAATCCCTCTCCCAGTTCAAATCGGTATTGAAAAAGATCCCGGATGAGCGGTCCCGCGTCCGCCAAAGCGACCAGACAGTTCCGGATATCTCCCGGAGGCAGCATATCCATTTCGTCGCGCAAACGGCCGGAACTACCGCCGGTATCGGTCACGGTCACGATCGCAGTGATATTGCTTGTGAAGGTTTTAATGCCCGAAAGCATCGTACTTAAACCGGTCCCGCCGCCGATCGCCACAACGCGCGGCCCGTGTAAGAGCGAATCCACCCGACGTTTCTGATAAACAATATCCACGAGCGAATCGTCCCCGTTCAGAGGCATTAGCGCACGAACAAAGATTCGCACCATGTGCTTGATCGAAGTATAAATTAGAAAAATTCCAAGGATCAAAAGGGCGGTTGCGAACGACGCCAAGAGCACGCTCGTCTTGGACATAGTCTTCACGGTCAAGAGGGCCACTACGACGATGAACCCCAGCCCCAACGAACAGAGGATGATCCACCGCTTGATCCCGATCCCCGGATAGAGCCACTTGAAAAATTTCATGAAGATCGCCCTAGAACTGTCTCAGATCAGCTTTTGCGGTTTTCTTCTTTTGCGATCAGATCAAAAATATCCTTCGGGGTCTTACACTTCCGGATAAGTTCGCAAAAATAGGTGTCACGGAGAAGCCGCGAGATCTGGGCCAATGCTTTAAGATGCGGGCCGGCGGTATCTTTGGGCGCGACAAGAAGGAACAGAATATAGACCGGCTCGCCGTCCAGCGCCTCAAAATTCACGCCTTTGCGGCTCACGCCAAGCACGGCCACCAAACCATCCACCTTGTCGGTTTTGCCATGCGGGATCGCGATCCCCTGCCCGATACCCGTCGAGCCGAGATTCTCCCGCTCGATCAAGGCGCGAAGGATGTTTTTTTTGTCCCCCACATCCTTGACCTCGGCCAGAAGATCGACCATTTCTTTTAAAATACCTTCCTTGTCGGTCGCTTCCAGATCGACTTTGATTCCCTTAACGCTCAAAAAATCGGTGATCTTCATGGATGTATTCCTCCGGTTTGAGAAAGGTTGTGGGTCTACCCTGACTTTCATTTCTTGTTAATGATAGTCAGGATTGCCCCAATTTTCGCTTCACTTCAATTGATAAGCATTGGAACTAGAATCCCGGCTCGATAAGCCCGTGATTCCCGTTCTTAAGTTTATGGATCACGTTGGTTGTGTTGGTATTTTGATTCATGAAAACAAGAAAAGTTTCCGGAGAGATCTCCAGCTGCAAACTCGCTTCCTCCACTGACATCGGCTTGGATGCAAATGCCGTCGAACGAATGATCTTCGGATGGCCTTCCGGCAAAATGCTTTCGGATTCGATCATCCCCAACGCCCTGGCCACTTTCGCCGAACCTTTGAGATTTTGCTTGTGGTGATCTTTGGACTTTGCGCGGAATTTTTTTAACTGTTTTTCAACGCGGACATAAGCTTCATCCATTGCCGCAAAAATATTGTCCTTGGCCTCACCCGCACCAAAAGCGTGGAAGTTCTTGGCCGCTAGTGTGATCTCGGCTTTAAAAATATATTTTTCTTTTTTAAGGAAGATATGCGCTTCCACGAGCCGTGGCGCGTATTTCTCGAATTTAGGAAGGCGCTCTTCTAAATGCTCTTTCATGCCTTCGGTGATCTTAAGATTTTGTCCTGAAAAACGAATTTCCACTAGGGTTTCCTCCTTGAGAGTCTTTGACGGAATACTAAAAAACGCGGGTATTGGATTACGCTAAAGTGAACCTTTCTCCCAGATAGATCTCTCTGGCCTTGGGATCCGAGGCAAGGAATTCCGAGGTCCCGGAGACCTCGACCTTGCCTTCGAAAAGAAGATAAGAACGATCGGTAATGGAAAGCGTCTCGCGAACGCTATGGTCTGTCAGCAAAATGCTGAGTCCCTGGGCCTTGAGCCTCTGAAGGATCTTTTGCACTTCAAAGACCGCGATCGGATCCACACCGCTAAAAGGTTCGTCCAGAAGAATAAGGGAGGGATTCGTCACCAAGGCACGTGTGATCTCAAGGCGTCGCCGCTCTCCGCCCGAAAGCGTGTAGGCCTTGTTCTTCGCCAGGTAAGCGATATCCAGATCGTTCAGAAGCCGCTTGAGACGACGATCGCGTTCTTCCTGTGAGATCTCCAGGGTCTCCAGAATTGCCATGATGTTCTCTTCGACCGTCAATTTACGAAAAACGGAAGGCTCTTGTGAAAGATAGCCGATGCCGAGGCGTGCGCGTTCGAACATCGGAAGATTGGTGATCTCCTCTCCGCGAAAAAAGATCTGCCCGGACTCCGGACGGATGACCCCGACAACCATATAGAATGATGTGGTCTTGCCGGCGCCGTTGGGGCCCAAAAGCCCCACAATCTCACCGCGCGAGATCTGGATATTCACTTGATTGACGACGGTGCGGCCCTTGTAGCTCTTTGTTAGCTGTTTCGTTTCAAGCAGATTCATTTTAAAGAACTCCTTTGTCAAGGTCCTTGGGGGCATCCCCGCCGAAATAAAGGGCTTCGGTATCCCCTCCCAAAATGATCCGTCCCTCGTCCGCAAGATAGATCACACTGTCCGAATAGGTCTTGTTCCCGTCGGGATTTTCGATCACCACGTCGCCGGCGGCCACAATCTTAGAAACGCGGCGGCTTACGCGGTTGTAATAAACGTCCATCGTATCAGCCGTTAATTTTCCGCGGGAATCCTGAGCCACGACGTTATCCTTGAAATGAGCGATGTTCTTTTCATAATCAACCACAAGCGGCCCATCGCAGGTAATGGTCGTCGGCCCTGTCTCTTTATCTTCAGGATTCTGCACCACAACCGTTACATTTTTTTTAAATTTCACTCTCTTTAGGCGGGTATCAGCCCGCGCCCCAGTGCCTTCGACGTTGATATTGTCTTTCTTGACCTGGGTCGGCAGATCGGTCTCTACGATGTGGTTCGTAGGATGCATGTCCAAAGACTCGGTCACGAGCCGGGTTCCGTCGTCGGTCGTAGCAACAACATTTTGCTCGAGATGGATCTTGTTCTCCTTCTTTTCATATTCACCCCGGTCAGCCGTCACGGTCACGGGGACTTCTTCAGCGTAGGCTTTAGCCATCACATTCATGAGCTGTACGTTGTTGGAAAGGATGTCGGCGGAATCCCCTTCGATCTCGATCTCCCGCTGGCCTTCAGGCGTGTACTTTGTGAAGGAAAAGGAAAAAACTTTTTGGGGCCTTTGTTCGGAAGGTTTTTCGGCAGCTCGCTCAGCTCTTTGTTTGCGAGTAATGACTACCTGCACTTGCACAAAAAACACATAGAACACGACAAGCGCGACAAAGATAAAAACAAGACGTTTGATCATGATCGTTTCACTGTCTCCTTAGATTCCGCCGCCACCCGTTCGGGCGTTGTCTTCCAGCGGTCATGCATCCATCCCCACTGTTCGGGATATCGATGGATCATCGTTTCAAAACTTTTCATCCATGATTCGGTATATTTACGGACCGAAGCCGCTCGATCACCACCCTCGATCACCGGCCTTATCAGGTCCCCTAAAAAAAGCTTGTACCGGTTGCCGGGCATCCGGACCATAAAAGCCGGAAGGATCGGCGTCTTTGACGCCATGGCGAACTTCACCGGGGCAACGGACGTATAAGCCGGCCTCCCGAAAAAATCCACAAAAATCCCGCGGACCCGGTCCCTATCCTGGTCCGGCAAAAGCCCGACGATCTCTCCGTCGTTTAAATGGCGGTGAATCTGTCGGACCGCCTGATCCTGGTAAATCGTCTCCACACCCACGGAGCTTCTCAAGCCCACGATCCACCGGTTGTATGGTTCATAATAAATCCGGCGGCCGACCACCGCTCCCCGGAAGCCCTGAAGACCGAAGATGCCGGCCAAAAGCTCCCAGTTGCCCATGTGGGCAGTCATTATAATGAGCCCTTTCCCTTCTTGCAAAATATCTTTACAGAAAGAATAGGCATTCCCCACATCCACGAACGAGGCGGCTTTCTCACGTGAAAGTCTGACAAAACGAAGAAAATCAACGGCTGTACGAAGCATATGCCCCATCACTTGCCGCCCGATCGCCTCCAGCTCTGCGGAACTTTTCGTATCTCCGAAGGCGAGCTTCAGATTTTCAAGGATCTTTTTTCTTTGGCGTGAAACGAGTCGATACCCTAAATTTCCGACTCCATTTGCAAACGCCAAAGCCCAGCTTCGCGGCAAAACCAACAAAAGCCTCGCTCCGAGCCGTGTTAAAAGATAAAGCGGATAACGATAGAATCTTTTCTTGGCCATAGTCCCAATTCCAATCAATCGAAGCAAAGCTGAGATTGGGGCTGCCCTGATTACCGTTCAGAAAAAGAGAATAAAAATCAGGGCTGTCCCAACTATCCCTTATGTAAAAAAATCTAAAGTTGGGATAGGTGAATCAAACCCGTCCCGCCCTCATAAGATCCTGAACATCCAGAAGTCCCACGACGCGCTGGGTCCTGTCCACCACCGGCAATTCATCGATGCGAAGGGTTTCCATGATATGGAACGCTTCTTCCGCAAGTTTATCTTTTTGAATGTAGCGCGGTTTAATCGTGGCTAGCTGAACAACAGGCCGGCTCAGAATCTTTTCTCCCTGCAACTTAAGATGCCGCCGAAGATCCCCGTCCGTAAAAACACCCACAAGTTTTCCTTTTGCGTCGACGATCGTGCAGCTACCTGCCCGGGATGCGGTGATCTTGAGAAGCGCCTGACGCACCGTGGTCCTTATTCCCACGATGGGATTAGCTTTTCCTGTACGCATAATCTCTTCGATCTTGAGTAACCGCCTGCCGAGACTTCCCGCCGGATGCAATTCCGCAAAATCCTCGGAGCGAAAACCTTTTTTCCTGAGAAGTGAAAAAGCAAGCGCATCGCCCATCGCGAGCGAGGCCGTCGTGGAAGCGGAAGGCGCCAAATTCAGAGGACATGCTTCACGCCGCACGCCAAGATCGAGCACAATATCCGCATTCCGGCCAAGCGTGGACCGCGGAACGCTCGTCAAGGCCACCAGCTTCATGCCTTTTTTCTTTATGAGCGGAAGAAGTCTTACGATCTCTTCGCTTTCACCGCTTTGCGAAATCGCGATCACGAGATCTTGGGAGGTCACCATTCCAAAATCGCCATGCACCGCTTCCGCGGGATGAAGATAAAGACTGGGGGTACCCGTCGAAGCCATGGTTGCAGCAATCTTTCGCGCGATAAAACCGGGTTTCCCCATTCCGGTCAGGATCACGCGGCCCTTACAATCAGCGATCCACTGCACTGTTTTCTCGAAATCTTTGCCGATCCTGGAACGGAGCCGCGAGATGGCGAGCGCCTCTATCTCAAGAACTTCTTTTGCGAGCTGTACAATATTTGATTTTTTCATCATCTCATTCCTTCGCAGCAACGCATTTTTTGAGTGCGACGAGTTTAGCAAGCAACGGCCCGAGTTTGGAAAACGCGAGAGCATTCGGCCCGTCCGAAAGCGCCTTGGCCGGATCCTCGTGGATCTCCATAAAAACAGCATCCGCTCCCGCCGCGACCGCGCAACGCGCGAGCGTCGGAATGAATTCCGACATACCTCCCGAAGCCGTGCCCTTCCCTCCGGGGATCTGTACGGAATGCGTGGCATCGTAAATGACGGGATACCCGAAACTGCGCATAACGGGGATCGCGCGGAAATCATTGACGAGGTTATTATACCCGAAGCTCGTACCGCGTTCCGTAAGAAGGATCTTCTTGCATCCCGCTTCTTCAAGCTTGTGGATCATGTTCTTCGCTTCCCAGGGGGAAAGGAACTGTCCTTTTTTTACGTTCACGATCTTGCCCGTCGCTGCGGCTGCAAGCAAAAGATCGGTTTGACGGCAAAGGAACGCCGGGATCTGGAGGATGTCCGCCACTTCAGCGGCCGGTTCCGCTTGCTCGGGTGTATGAAAATCCGTGAGGATGGGGACCTGGAATTCCTTTTTGATGCGCGCAAGGATCTTCAATCCTTTTTCAAGCCCCGGGCCCCGGAATGAACGGATCGAGGAGCGATTCGCTTTATCGAAGCTTGCCTTAAAAACATAGGGGATCTTGAGCGAGCGCGCGACCTTCGAGATTTTTTCGGCAAGAAGAAGCGTGCCTTTTTCGCTCTCAATGACGCACGGCCCTCCGATAAAAACGAGTTTATGAGGATCACCAAAAACGATGGATCGAAGAGCGACCTTATGCATGAACTTCGCCTTTCTCCTGCCCGGGGGCAGATCCTTTGACATTTTTCTCTTCCGCCAAAGCCGGAACCTTCACGCCATGCTCGGTCTGATAAAGAAGGGCATGGCGGATAAATTCTCGGAAAAGCGGGTGGGCTATGTCCGGCTTGGATTTAAATTCCGGATGGAACTGAACCGCCAGGAACCAAGGGTGATCTTCCAGTTCGATCATCTCGACAAGTTTTCCGTTCGGAGAAACGCCGGAAAGTTTCATGCCCGCCTTTTGGAACTTTTCGCGGTATTCATTGTTGAACTCATAACGGTGACGATGGCGTTCCGAGATCTCGTCGGCTTTGTACGCCTTGTGCGCAAGAGTATCTTTTTTTACCTGGCACGA
>AMWB02047176.1_pt1 | contig 11005 bp, 10 predicted proteins | sample 200311 | NCBI WGS metagenome assembly AMWB02 (sample SAMN02737377, study PRJNA173069) | bioreactor metagenome | biome: anode biofilm in microbial fuel cells | place: USA: California | collected 2010-12-16 | reverse complement strand
GCGGCTGGCGCGGACTGCTGCCGCTCGGCTTCGGCGCGGCGGCCTCCGTCGCGCTCGGCATCGCCATGGGCGCCGTCCTGTTCGGTGGCGGCGCGGCGCTGCCGCGCATGGCGGCGATGAGCGTGTTCGACCCGATCCCCCCCGGCGGCCTCTGCTCCGGCCTGGACGCCTGCTACGCCAGGGGCGCCGACATGACTGGAGCATTCAAATGAAACCCCGACTGCTGCGTACCCTGCTGGCCTTTTCCGTGCTCATCAACGTTGGCGTGCTCGGCGGCGCGGCCTACCGCGCGCTGACGAGCGAGGACTTTCCCGGCCTGCCGCGCCACCTCGACCTCGACGCCGAACAGACGCATCGCTGGCACGCGGCGGAACAGGGCTTCCTCGCCCAGCTCGCCGACGGCGCGAAGGCGATCCAGGCGCACCGCGACCGCCTGATCCGCGCGATCTTTTCCGACACGCCCGACCTCGCCCTGATCGACGCCGAGCGCGCCGCCATCGCGGCGCTGCAGGACGCACAACAGAAGCGCGTAATCGAACAGTTGCTCAGGGAACGCGAACTGCTCGACCCGGCGCAGCGCGAGCGGCTCGCTGCGCTGCTGCTCGCCCAGCCCGCCGGCCCCTCGGGTTTCGAGCGCCTGCATAAGAACTGAGCCGCCACTCTCCCCAAAAGTCGGCGCTGGCGGCACGGCGAGTGCCGCCGGAATTACGCCTCAACCGCTGAAGAATCCGACGCCAACCAGCACCAGCAGGATCAGGCCGCAGGCGATCAGGGTCAGGCCGAGGATCACCGAGCCGGTGTGGAAGCGGGGGGATGGCGCATCGACGAGATGCTTCTCCAGTTCGCCGGAATCGACCATGCGCTGGTAGTGTGCCGGATGGTCGTGGCGGAACTCCTCCAGCGACTGGGTGCCGGTGAACATCACCACGTCGGGCGGCGGCAGCTTGTCGGGACGGAAATGGTTGTTGAAGAAATGCACGGTGAACAAAAACACCGCCGCGAGGAAGGCTTCCTCGCCGTGCACCAGCGTGGCGACGTTGAACACCCAGCCCGGCAGATAAGTCGCGGTGACATGCGGGAAGGCCAGCATCAGGCCGCTCCAGCCGATCACGTTCACGCCCCAGAACACCGCCCAGTAGTCGAATTTTTCATAGTAGGCCCAGCGCTCGAACAACGGGCGCGGCCCCTTGCCGACGAACCACTTGAACATGCCCCAGCAGTCGGCGAAGTCCTTCCAGTTCGGGATCAGCGAGTCGGGGCCGAACCAGCGGAACCGGCGGTCGCGCAGCAGCTTCTGCATCACATAGACGAAGTGGATGAGGAAGATGCCGATGAACAGGAAGGCGGCGACGCGGTGGATCAGGCCGAGGGCCTTCGGTCCGCCGAGCGCGGCGGCGACGGTGGGCGCCCAGGCGCTCTCGGCGAACAGGGCCGTGGTGCCGGTGAGCACCAGCGTCATGGTGACGAGGGCGAAGACCAGGTGGGCGACGCGCCAGCCCCAGTGGAAGCGGCGGAAGTGCTGGCGCTTCTCGTCGAGCTGCAGGCCCTTGGTGTCGATGCGTGCGTGCGGCTTGCCCTGGCGGCGGTCCTGCCACTCGCGGTAGTACCAGAGGCCGGAATGCAGCCAGAAGAAGGCGAACACGCCGATCAGCAGCGCGACCATGAACTTGCCGGCGATGAACATCTCGGGGTACTTCTTGAAGTCGTGCGTGTTGGCGTGCGGGCCGAAGGAGGCGAAGCCCGGCGTCGCGTCGCGCATGCCCGGCTTCTTGTCGGTATGGCACTTCATGCAGGTCTTCATGCGCTTGTCCGGATGCACCTTGGACTTCGGATCGTCGGCCGCGCGGATGCCGTGGCTGTCGTGGCAATCGGCGCACTTGGCCGTGTAGGCGTAGCCGAGGCGGTTCACCTGGCCGTGGTAGGTGTCGGAATAGCTCGCGAGCGCTTCCTTGTGGCAGTTGCCGCAGGTATTCACGTTGCCGAGCTTGAACTTCTCCGAGGAGGTATTGATGACGCTGTGTGCCGTATGGCAGTCGGTGCACACCGCGCTCTTGATGTCGCCCTTGTCGAGCACCGCCTCGCCATGCACCGAGGCGGCGTAGGCTTCGAGCTGATCCTCGTGGCACTTAGCGCCGCAGGTGTCGGGAATCTCCTTGTGCCAGGCTGTGCGTCGCTCGCTGCCCGCATCACCAGCCTTGCGTGGCGGGACATTGAACTCGTGGGAACCATGGCAGTCCTCGCAGAATGCCTTTGGTTTTTCCGGATTGTCCTCGTCGGGCCTGGCGTGGAATGAGTTCTTGTAGGCCTCGATGTTCTTCACCACCAGGCCGAGGCGCTCCTTCTCCCCGGCTTTGCCTTCCTTCTGAACCGCGGCCCAGAGGTTCTCGTGGCAGCTGATGCAGTTGGGCGGCTTTGCAGCCGTGTTCTTCTGGTGGTTGGCCTGGCTGTCGACGATGTCCGTGTGGCAGGCGACGCATTGCATTTCGGCGTGGACGCCCTTGCCGAACTTGCGCACATCGACAGGGGCGAGAGTCCGCTTTCCGCCGTCCGCGCCGGCCAGCTCGATTTTCTTCTGCTTGCTGTCGTGGCAGGACAGGCAGCCGGCATTGTCGAGCTGGGCGGCAGCTTGTGCATTGACGGCCCAGGCCGGCGCAAGGCCGCCCAGGGCGAACAGGCAAGTGACGATCCCCGCGACCACCAGGGAGCGGGCGCTCCGCGCAGTCATGATTGTTCAGCCTTTCAGCGGTTCAACATCCATTTGGCCACGGCGGTCTGGACCGCGACATCCTTGGTGTCGATGATCTTGTGATCCTCTTTCGTGCCGTCATCCAGTTCCACCTTCTTGCCGGCGGTCATGTGCTTGATCGCCTCCTTCTCGTCGAGCTTCTTCTCCTTGTACTTGGCCGCGATCTTCGCCAGCGAGGGGCCCTTCTTGGCCTTGGTGGGATGGTGGCACTTGTGGCAGTCGTTTTCCTTGAAGATCTCTTCGGCATCCACCTGGGCGAAGGCGGGCGTGGACAGGCACAGGCCGGCGATGGCGGCGGACAGGATGATGGAATGGATATGTTGCTTGGTCATTTGTTCTGCTCCTGAGGCGGTAAGAAACCGGCCGTCCGAAGACGGCCGGCGGGGCGGGAATCAGTTCAGCTTGACGGCCGTGATGTCCGCCTTCGCACCAATGCCCAGTGTCTTGACGTAGGACACTTGGTGGCCGCGCGTGGTGATGTTGTCATCATGCACGGCAAAGCCGACGTTGTAGACGCCACCTGCCTTCAGCGTCTTGTCATCGCTGTTGGCCAGGCCGAGGGGGCGCACGATGACCACTGTCCACATACCGTCCTTCCAACTAGCGACGGCGTTGTTTTCCGCGGCGGAGCCCTTGGCGTCCTCGCGGCTGATCAGGTAATCGGGAACCATGTCGCCAACCTTCCAGCCCGCATTCGGGTCGAAGGGCACGGCATTCTGCTCGCGGATCAGGAAGTGGTCGCCCTTGCGCAACTGGTCGGCGGTGATCGACTTGTAACCGACCTTCTTTTCGTCCCACATGAACTTGGGTTGATGGGTCTTGCTGTCGGCGTTGCCGCTGAACATGTCCTTGCCGGCATCGCCGTTGCGGAACTCGAGCACGAAGCCGTCGTCGGCCATGCCCACCGCGTGGCTACGATGCGCGCGCCACTGAATCAGGTCAACGAAGCGGCCCGCCTCCTTGATCCTGGCGATCTCCTCGACCGACTTGCCGGTCTTCCAGTCGGAGGGATTACCGCGCGTCTCGGGCAGGTACTTGCGCACATCACTCTTCTTGAGCGCCGTCAGCAGCGCGTTCGCCGCGACATCTTCCTTGGTGAACTGCTTGGACATGTCGCGCTGTCCGTCATGGCAAGTCAGCCAGCAGCCCTGCTGGGCAAAGCCAGGCACCTTGCCGTCGTCAATCATGATCGACATGCGATCCTCGTAAATACCAGGCTGCCTGCCTTCCTGCACCACCTTGTCGAGCTTCGGGAAGCCGTAAACCTTCCACTCCTTGCCGTCGAAGCGCAGGTATTGGTGTTCGGTGCCCGGATAAGGGTTTTGCGTCTTCCACTGGAAGCGCAAGTAGGCGTTTTTGTCGTCATAGGCCGCCTGGACGGCGAGATCGGCGTAGCCGTTTTTCTTACCTGCGATCGCGGTCGGCTCAAGCGGGTGGTTGCCGCGGAGAATCTTGCTGCCCTGACGCTGCTCTTCCTTGGGATCGTCATGACAGGAAACGCAGGCATCGCCGCGCGCCGTTTCCTTCGCGGCACCGGCATGGGCTTCGCTGCGCAGCCATTCGTAGGAAGATTGCCCCGGGTAGAATAGGGTCACCTTGGTCGCCGGAATCTTGTTCCAGTCGATGGCCTGCGGGCCGGTCGCCATGGAGGCGCAGCCGGCGGCGATCACGGAAATGCCGAGAAACAATGCAGTCTTTTTCATTTCAATCACCTCGATAGGGTTATTGCCCGAGCAAGGCTCTGCAATCGGCATGCCATCGAGAAAAGCTGGGTTTACCAGCCTGTCGCGTCAGCGGGGGGAGCGCGAACTGTCACCGATTCGCGACAGCCGTCACTTCTCGGTGACAATTCCCCAGCGCTTCATGCGCACGTAGAGGTTCTGGCGCGGAATCCCGGAAACGCGCGCCGCTTCCGAGACATTCCCCCCCGCGCCGTCGAGCAGCCGGCGCAGGTAGTCGCGCTCGAACTCGGCGCGGGCGTCCTGGTAGCCCAGGGCGGCAGCGGCCGCCGGCGCGGCTTGCTCAGCGTGATCGCCGGCGGGAAAAAGATGCAGACGATCGATCGGGCCGCCCGCATGCAGGGCAACCGCGCGCTCGATGCAATGCTGCAGCTCGCGCACGTTGCCCTCCCAGCGACAGGCCTCCAGGGCCAGCACGGCCGCCGGCGTCAGCGGCCCGCAGTTCTTGCCGAACTTGGCGTTGTAGTGTTCGAGGAAATGCATCGCCAGCGGCACGATGTCTTCCTGGCGCTCGCGCAGCGGCGGCATGCGTACCGCGACGACGGCGATGCGGTAGTAGAGGTCCTCGCGGAAACGCCCCGCCTTGACCTCGGCGAGCAGCGGCCGGTTGGTGGCGCAGATCAGGCGAAAATCGGTCTGGCGCGGCTGGGTGCTGCCGATGCGCGTGAAGCTGTGGTCCTGCAGCACGCGCAGCAGGCTGCTTTGCAGCTTCGGGCTCATGTCGGCGATCTCGTCGAGGAACAGGTTGCCCTCGTGGGCCTTCTCGAAATAGCCGGCATTGGCCTGGCCGGCGCCGGTGAAGGCGCCCTTCTCGTAGCCGAACAGCAGGCTCTCCAGCAGGCTCTCGGGCAGGCCGCCGCAGTTCACCTCCAGGAAGGGCTGCTCGGCGCGCGCGCTCAGGGCATGGATCAGCTTGGCGGCGATGTCCTTGCCCGTGCCGCTTTCGCCTTCGAGCAGCACCGTGGTGTCGAGACCGGCGACCTGGCGGATCTGGCCGAGCACGCGCTCCATCGCCGGCGACTGGCCGATCACCGCCGGCATGCCGGGGCCGCTCGCCAGCCGGGCGCGCAAGCCGTCGATCTCGCGATAGGCGCGGTCGAGTTCGAGGGCCTTGCCGATCACCGCCTCCAGGGCTTCGAGGTCGTCGAAAGGCTTGGTCAGGTAGTCGAACAGGCCCTCGCGCACCGCCGCCACGGCGTCGCGCACGTCGGCGAAGCCGGTCATCAGGATGCCCACCTGGCGCGGCCGGCGGGCGCGGAATTCGCGCAGCAGCTCGATGCCGTTGGCGTCGGGCAGGCACTGGTCCATCAGCACCAGGTTGTAGTCGTCGGCGGCGAACAGCCGGCGCGCCTCGGCGCCGTCCGTCGCCAGGCTTACGGCCGCGCTGCGCGCCAGCAGGCGGTCGAGCAGGATGCGGGTATGGCGGTCGTCGTCGACGACGAGAATCTTGGGCGGCATGTCAGGTCGGGGCGGGTTCGTTGTCCGGCGGGAGAGCGTGGCGTTCCGGCAGCCATATCGCAAAACGTGTGCCATGCCCCGGCTCGCTGCTCACCGTCACCTGTCCCTCGTGCAGCAGCGCCACGTGCTGGACGACAGGCAAACCCAGGCCGGTGCCGTCGCTGCGCGTCGTGTAGAAGGGCACGAAAATCTTTTCCATCACCTCCGGCGCCATGCCGCGGCCGTGGTCGCTCACCGCCAGGATCCAGCCCGGCAGTCCGCTCACCGTGTCCGCCTCGCGCTCCAGGGTGATGACGATGGCACCGCCGTCGCCGGTGGCCTGGGCCGCATTGACGAGCAGGTTGAACAGGGCGTGGCGGATCAGCACCGGGTCGACCGTCAGCACCGCCGTCGGCTCGGACAGCCGCACCTCCACCGGCAGATGCTTGCTCTCGGTCTGGCGGAACAGCAGCACCGTGTCCTCGATCAGGTCGGCCATCGGCGTCGGCTTGCTCTCGAAACAAGACACCTTGGAGAAGGCCAGCATGCGCTTGACGAAGGCGCGGCAGTCCTCGCCGGCGCCGCGAATCTCCCGCAGCAGCTCGCGCGTGCGCTCCGGATCGCCGGGTTGGCCGTTTCCCCCGAGTTCGCGCTCGGCCAGCTGCGCCAGGTTGACCACGCCGACGAGCGGATTGTTGAGCTGGTGGGCGATGCCGCCGACCATGGTACCGAGGGCCGAGAGCTTTTCCATCTGCAGGATGCGGCGGTGCTCGGTGTCGAGGCGCAGCAGTTGGTGTTCGAGGTCGTGCTGGCGCCGGTAATCGCGCTCCACCCGGTCGAGGGCGAGGTAGAACATGCCCAGCACGCCGCCCGCCACCAGCAGGCTGATGAGCAGGACGGCGGCCATCGACCACTGGAAGGTGGCCTCCAGCGCGCTGATGTCGCGCATCACCACCAGATCGCCGATGTGGACGCCGCCGGCGTCCTCGACCGGCACGACGGCGAGGTGCAGGGAGCGGCCCCCGTCGCGGATCTCGGCGGTGCGGCCGGCCAGCAACTGGGCCAGCAGGCTGTCGTCGAGGGCCGCGGGCAGGCGTTCCGTGGTCTGCGCCTGCACCGCGTGGGAGGCGAAGCGTTCCCACGCGCCGCTGCGATTCATCAGGTCCTGGCCGCGCCGCCACTGCGGCTCCTGCAGATGCCGCTTATCCACCAGCACCAGGATGTCCACCGACAGGCTGCGGCGGATCTCGTCGATCATGTGTTCGATTTCCTCGCCGACCTCGATGTAGCCGAGCAGCGCGTCGCCGCGCCGCCAGGGCATGACCAGGCGCAGCGTCAGGGTGCCCATCGCCCCCATTTCGAGGCCATGGACCGCCGCCTGGCGCTCATGCGCCTGTTGCAGGGTGACGCGCGCGATGGTGTCGCCATGCTCGTCCGGGCTGTGGAAACGGTAGAGCGTGACGAAGTCGGGACGCGTCAGGTACAGGTGGGTGATGCGATGGTCGTCGCGCAGCCGCGCGAAAAGCTCGCCGCCCTGGCGCGCCAGTCCCGCGCGGTCGCCGGCGCGCAGGGCGCGCTCCATCGCCTCGTTGGTCATCAGGGCGCGCATCGCCGCCATCATCAGGTTGGTGTCCTTGTCGAGCTTCTGGGCGAAGAGGTTGGCCACCGCCGTCGAGCGCTCGGCCAGGTCCCGGTCGCGGATGCGCGCCTCGATGCCATAGATCGCGACGGCGAACACGCACATGATGAAGGCCAGCACCAGCGCGAACGGCCCGATGAACTTCGCCTTGACGCGCTTGGGCTGGCGGGAGGAGGGAACCTGGTTCATGGTCGGGAGTTTGCCTCAGCGCCGGCGTCGAAACAATCCGCGGGCGGAAAATCGGCGCGCGCGGGAACATTCCGACGCGCCGGACGTTGAAGCGGTGAGGCCGGCAAACGCCGGCTCCCAACAACCATCATCCGTCTGGAGAATCATGCTCATGAAACCGCACCTGCTCACCGCCCTGACCGTGCTTTCGCTCGCCGCCGCGCCGGCCTTCGCTGCCGGCAACGCCCACGACCACGGCCACGAAGCGCACGGCGCCACGCTGCAACTCAACGCCGGCAAGAAATGGGAAACCGACGCCGCGCTGCGCAAGGCCATGGGCGAGATCCGCCAGTCGATGGCCGCGTCGCTGCACGCGATCCACGAGAACAAGCTGTCGTCCAAGGCCTACGGCGGGCTGGCGAAACAGGTGGAAGGCGCCGTCGGCGAAATCGTCGCCAACTGCAAGCTGCCGCCGGCGGCCGACACCCAGTTGCACATCGTCGTCGCCGACCTGCTCGCCGGCGCAGAGCAGATGGCCGGCAAGGCCAAGCGCATGGACGGGGCAGTCAAGGTGATCGGCGCGCTCGACAACTACGGCAAGTTTTTCGACGACCCGGGCTTCCAGCCGATCGCGCACTGAAATCATTACAAGCGGGGCGGCGAACGCAGCGCCGCCCCGCCAGCGCCGACTTTTCAGCGCATCTCGAATGCTTCCTGATGGAAGCGCGCGCCGCCGCCGAGGCGCGCGAGGCCGCGCTTCAGCGCATCGGCCAACCCCTGCGGACCGCAATACCAGATCTCCGTCTTCGCCTTACCTCCGTCTGCCAGGCCGAGCATGCCGGCATCGAGCAGTTCGCCACGACGCGCGTCGTGCACATGCAGACGGATCGTCGGCAGGCCGGCGCACAGCGCCTCCAGTCGGCCGATGAAGGGGTCGGCAGCGCTGTCGCGCGTGCAATAGTGCAGATCGGCGGGTTGCGCCGTCTCCGGTCGCACGCGCAGCGCTTCGAGCCAGGCGAGGAAGGGCGTGACGCCGACGCCGCCGGCCACCCAGACCTGACGGCGCTCCGGATCGCGGCGGTCGAGTTGGAAGCGGCCGTAGGGCCCCTCGACGCGCACCGGCTGTCCCACCGCGAGCGTTTGTCCCAGCCGGCGCGTGTGGTCGCCGAGGGCCTTGACGCAGAAGCGCACCGTGCCGTCGCCGCGGTCGGCGCTGGCGATGGTGAAGGGATGCGCGCCCTCGGCGGGATCGAAGGTGACGAAGGCGAACTGGCCGGGCCGGTGGGCGAACTTGCCGTCGAGGCGACAAGCGATCTCCATGACGTCGCCTGTTTGATTCACCCCCGTCACCGTGCCGGACATCTGTCGCCGCCGACCGATGCGGCCAGCCAGGGAAACGAACGCAGCCGGCACGCCGACGGCGAGGCACAGCGCCAGCAGCGCCCCGGCCGGCTGCGCCCAGTAGGCAGGCGGCGCGAGCAGCGCGGCATGGAAGGCGAGCATCAGGTAGAGCGCCGGCATGGCGCGATGTACATGGCGCCACCAGTGGTAGGGGAAACGCTTCCAGAGCGTCAGCACGAGAATGGCGAGGGCGGCGTAGAGCGCCCATTCGCCCATGTCCTCGGCGATCTCGCGCAACTGCGCATACAGGCCGTCGTACTGGGATTTGGGCAGCCGGCCGGCCTTGCCGATGAGACTCTTGATGACGTCGCCGCTCAACTCGACGAGCCAGTGGGCGGCGCCGAAGCCGATGGCGAGGATGCCGGTCCATTTGTGCAGGCGGTAGATGCGGTCCATGCCGCCCAGCGGCTTTTCGAGCCAGGCCGGGCGCACGGCGAGCAGCATGGCGAGGGACATCAGCGCGAACGACGCCAGGCCGCTGAGATAGAGGCCCTCGCGGCGCGCGATCCAGGGCAGCGCGGCCTCCGGCGGATAGACGGCGGCGGCGAACGCGCCGTACCAGACGGCGGCGACGAGGGCGAGCAGCGGAACGAAGAGGAAGGACATGATCGATCTACCCGGTGCGCGCTTCAATCGTCGTCATGCTCGCGGTGCTTGGTGCGGCGTTCGCGCGGCTCGCCCTTCGGCAGCGGCTTGTCGCCCCAGGCGGCGCGGTAGGCCTCGGCCGAGGTGAAGCGACATTGGCGGTTGGCGCCGACCTTGCCGAGCAAGGCGGTGTTCGGCCTGGCCGGCATGCCGGTGTGGGCCCGGATCTCGGCGCGGATCTGCTCGCAGGATTCGGCCTGGGGCGCGGCGGGCGCAGCGGCCTGTGCGGCGGCGGCGAAGCACAGGGCGAACAGTGGAAGGATGGCTGATTTCATGGCGGGTCTCCTGGGGAGGACGCGTTGAACACGGCCCGCAGTGTGAGACCCGCAACTTAATGCCGGCTTAAGGCCGGCTTAGCGCAGGCTTAATAGATCACTTCGTGCCAGCGCTTGCCGGCCTTCATCGCCGCCTTGCGCTCCTGCCAGGCGGCGGCCGAGCCGGCGACCTCGATCAGCGCGTGCTCGACGCTTTCCTGCATCGCGCCGACGCCGGCCAGGTACACATGGGTCAGCGGATCCTGCAGCATCTCCCAGACCTCGGCGGCGTTCCGCGCGATCGCCTGGTCGAGGGCGACCGGCGCGTCGAGCGCCGGGCGCGGGCTGACCGCCTGGAAGGCCTTGAAGGTCGGCTGATAGACGTACTGCGCGAGATCCTTGTTTTCGTCGTTCATGTAGAGCATGTCGAGGCCGGTCTTCGCGCCGTAGAACAGGCGCACCTTGCCGTCCCAGCTGCCGAACTGCTCGTAGATGGTGCGGATCAGCGCGCGGAACGGCGCGATGCCGGTGCCCATGCCGATCATCAGGATGCCGGCCTGGCGGTTCTCCGGCATGGCGAACGGATAGCCGAGCGGGCCGGCGAACTCGACCTGCGCGCCGACCGCGAGGTCGCACAGGTAGTTCGAGGCGATGCCGGGGTAGCGTTCGCCGTTGAAGTCGTCGATGTAGTCGTGGCGCTTGACGCAGAGGGCGAACTCCACGCCGCCGTCGCGCTCGACCGCGTTGTCGGCGACGAGGTAGAGGCGCGGATGGACCTTGTTGCCGTACTGGCCCGGCGCCATCACGCGCACGCACTGGCCCATGCGGCAGTCGAAGGCCGGATCGGCGCGGTGGAACACCAGATGGCGTACCTCTTCCGGCGAGTCGGCGGGCGTGATGCGCTCGGAGCGCACGAGGGTGGCGGTGTATGTCTTGGCGGTGTCGAGCGGATTCGACATGGCGAGGCTCCTGGATG